>Ga0209571_1000168_pt1:60000-129584 | contig 129584 bp, 117 predicted proteins | sample EBPBio102011_DNA_FD_185866 | JGI IMG/M metagenome (GOLD analysis project Ga0209571, IMG submission 185866) | Wastewater treatment Type I Accumulibacter community from EBPR Bioreactor in Madison, WI, USA - Reactor 1_1/10/2011_ DNA (SPAdes)... | ecosystem: Engineered > Bioreactor >...
GCGTACCTCTTGCATAATGGGTCAGTGACTTAGTGTATCAAGCAAGCTTAAGCCGTTAGGTGTAGGCGCAGCGAAAGCGAGTCTGAATAGGGCGAATGAGTTTGATGCATTAGACCCGAAACCCGGTGATCTAGGCATGACCAGGTTGAAGGTGCGGTAACACGCACTGGAGGACCGAACCGTTCAATGTTGAAAAATTGTCGGATGAGTTGTGTTTAGGGGTGAAAGGCCAATCAAACCGGGAAATAGCTGGTTCTCCGCGAAATCTATTGAGGTAGAGCGTCGGATGAATACCATGGGGGGTAGAGCACTGGATGGATGCGGGGGTCGCGAGATCTACCAATTCTAACCAAACTCCGAATACCCATGAGTACTATCCGGCAGACAGACGGCGGGTGCTAAGGTCCGTCGTCAAAAGGGAAACAGCCCTGACCTACAGCTAAGGTCCCCAAGTCACGTCTAAGTGGGAAAGCATGTGGGAATCCCAAAACAACCAGGAGGTTGGCTTAGAAGCAGCCATCCTTTAAAGAAAGCGTAACAGCTCACTGGTCTAAATAAGGGTTCCTGCGGCGAAAATGTAACGGGGCTCAAGACGTGCACCGAAGCTTAGGGTGTGTAGCAATACACGCGGTAGCGGAGCGTTCCGTAGGCTGATGAAGCGATCTGGTAATGGGTCGTGGAGGTATCGGAAGTGCGAATGCTGACATGAGTAGCGATAAAGAGGGTGAGATGCCCTCTCGCCGAAATCCCAAGGGTTCCTGCTTAAAGCTAATCTGAGCAGGGTAAGCCGGCCCCTAAGACGAGCCCGAAGGGGGTAGTCGATGGGAACCACGTTAATATTCGTGGGCCTGGAGGTGTGTGACGGATCTCGTAAATTGTCTGACCTTATTGGATTGGTCAGGCTTTGAAGAGGTTCCAGGAAATAGCCCCTCCATTATAGACCGTACCCTAAACCGACACAGGTGGGATGGTAGAGTATACCAAGGCGCTTGAGAGAAGTCTCCTGAAGGAACTCGGCAAATTGCCTCCGTACCTTCGGAAGAAGGAGGCCCCACTTCTGGGCAACCAGTTGTGGGGGGCACAGGCCAGGGGGTAGCGACTGTTTAGCAAAAACACAGGGCTCTGCTAAGTCGGCTTCAAGACGACGTATAGGGCCTGACGCCTGCCCGGTGCCTGAAGGTTAAGTGGAGGGGTGCAAGCTCCGAAATGAAGCCCAGGTAAACGGCGGCCGTAACTATAACGGTCCTAAGGTAGCGAAATTCCTTGTCGGGTAAGTTCCGACCTGCACGAATGGCGTAACGACTTCCCCACTGTCTCCAGGAGATGCTCAGCGAAATTGAATTCTCCGTGAAGATGCGGAGTACCCGCGGTTAGACGGAAAGACCCCGTGCACCTTTACTGCAGCTTCAGAGTGGCATTAGGAAAGAACTGTGTAGCATAGGTGGGAGGCTTTGAAGCACTGGCGCCAGCCGGTGTGGAGCCATAGGTGAAATACCACCCTGTTGTTTTCTGATGTCTAACCTCGATCCATGAAACTGGATCAGGGACCCTCTGTGGCGGGTAGTTTGACTGGGGCGGTCGCCTCCTAAAGAGTAACGGAGGCGCGCGATGGTAGGCTCAGGACGGTTGGAAACCGTCTGTTAGAGTGCAATGGCATAAGCCTGCCTGACTGCGAGACTGACGAGTCGAGCAGAGACGAAAGTCGGTCATAGTGATCCGGTGGTCCCGAGTGGAAGGGCCATCGCTCAACGGATAAAAGGTACGCCGGGGATAACAGGCTGATGATTCCCAAGAGCTCATATCGACGGAATCGTTTGGCACCTCGATGTCGGCTCATCACATCCTGGGGCTGGAGCAGGTCCCAAGGGTTTGGCTGTTCGCCAATTAAAGTGGTACGTGAGCTGGGTTCAGAACGTCGTGAGACAGTTTGGTCCCTATCTGCCGTGGGCGTCGAAATTTGAGAGGAGTTGACCCTAGTACGAGAGGACCGGGTTGAACATACCTCTGGTGTACCTGTCGTGGCGCCAGCCGCGCAGCAGGGTAGCTATGTATGGACGGGATAACCGCTGAAAGCATCTAAGCGGGAAGCCTCCCTCAAGATAAGATTTCTTAGAGCCGTGGAAGACCACCACGTTGATAGATCGGATGTAGAAGCGCGGTAACGCGTGGAGCTAACCGATACTAATTGCTCTATTCGCACTTAAGAGTCCCGCCATCAACGACAAGCCTGACCGGTTTGTCCGCGAAGCGGATGATTGATCAGACAGTATTGCACGGATATCGATTGAAACCCTTTTTGACCTACGCCGGCTTCATTGCTTGGTGACCATGGCGTCAGTGACCCACCCGATCCCATCTCGAACTCGGCCGTGAAACCTGACAGCGCCGATGGTACTATGGCTTAAGCCCTGGAAGAGTAGGACGTCGCCAGGCATTGCAGCCGGCGTAAGGTCGAAACGGAAACCCATTCACAAAGTTAGAGGCCGGCAGCGATGCCGGCCTTTTGCTGTTTTAGCGGCGTCGAAAGATGCCGCAGCTTGGTTGACGCGGGATGGAGCAGCCCGGTAGCTCGTCAGGCTCATAACCTGAAGGTCGTAGGTTCAAATCCTACTCCCGCAACCATCTTTACCGGCGTCGATTGCAAGTTGTGATCGATGCCGGTCCCCGCAACCATCTTTACTTGCTCGGGCAACAAGTGAAGATTAGATCCAGCCCCCGCAACCATCTTTACTTGCGAAGACCCCGCCCCCGAGGCGGGGTTTTTCGTTTGTGCGGAAATCGTAAGGATTCCAGCAAGATCGCCTTGAACGTCGATCTCCACCTTGCCCTCAACAGGCGTCAGCACGATCTGATCTACCAACGAGCGAATGGTGTCGGCTGCCTCTACCCGCTTGCCCTCTTCTTCATCCTGAAGCGAGTCGTAGAGCTGCTGGATGCGCTTGCGGTATTGCAGCGCCATGCTCGGGTGCAACAGGGCCGGCGGCTCGTCAGCTTCGGCCAGGAACAGTTCCAGTTCCTTCTTCCGCTTTTCCAAGCTCACCATCTTCGCATTGAGAGCGTCGGCAGCGCCGCCTTTAAGGATCAGGTTGAGCAGGGTTTCGAGTTCCCAATCAATCTTCGCGATCTCGGCTTCCGCCGAGGCAATACCGGCGCGGCCTTCCATTCGTAGGCGGTTCATCTCTTGCGTGAACACCTCGCAGAAATGGGCAAACAGCTCAGGGTCAACGAGTCGGGTGCGCAGCGCATTCAGCACGCGCGATTCCAACTCGTCGCGACGGATATTGACGCGGTTGTTACAGGTGCCCTTATTGCGAGCTGTAGAGCATCCGATCAGCGTTGCCGAGATCGCGGAGTACCCGCCACCACAGCATGAACATTTGGTGAGGCCCGAGAAGAGGTATTTTGGGCGCCGCCGATGATTGACAGTGCGGACATCCGTGCAGCCGTTGTCGTCGCGGGTGAGCTTGTTCTTCTCCTGCCTTGCCTTCACAGCATTCCAGAGATCCTCGTCGAGGATCCGAAGCTCTGGTGTCTCCTGGATGACCCATTCCGATTCGGGGTTGGGGCGCGCCTGCCGCTTTCCGGTGTTCGGGTCCTTTACGAAGCGCTGCCGGTTCCAGACGATCTTGCCGACATACATCTCATTATTGAGGATGCCGTTGCCACGCTTCGGGTTGCCGTTGATCGTGCTGAAACCCCAGTCGCCGCCCGAAGGGGCCGGAATGCCGTCCTTGTTCAGTGCAAAGGCTATGGTCTTGGCCGACTTGCCGGCCGCGTAGTCGCGGAAAATGCGGCGAACGACGGCGGCCTGGTCTTCGTTGATGGTGCGGTCGCCGCGAATGGGTTCGCCATTGGCATCCAGCTTCTTGACCACATCGTAGCCATAGGAATTGCCGCCACCCGATTTGCCAGCCTCGACACGGCCGCGCTGGCCGCGGCGGGTCTTGTCGGCAAGATCCTTGAGGAAGAGGGCATTCATTGTGCCCTTGAGGCCGACATGCAGATGGCTGACCTCGCCCTCCGACAGGGTGAATATCTTCACATCCGCATAGGAAACGCGTTTGAAGATTCCGGCGATGTCTTCCTGATCACGCGAGAGGCGATCCATAGCCTCTGAGAGGATCACGTCGAAGCGACCAGCCATGGCGTCGGTCATCAGAGCCTGGATGCCCGGACGGATCAGCGAAGCGCCGGAGATTGCGTGGTCGGTATATTCTTCGATGACGTGCCAACCTTGCTTTTCGGCATGGAGGCGGCACATGCGAAGTTGGTCGGCGATGGAAGCGTCGCGTTGATTGTCAGAAGAATAACGGGCGTAGATCGCGACTTTCAAAACATTGCTCCCATCCGCATCAGGAGGTGCGCTTCCTCCTTTGCCTGGATAACTTCACTTCCTCGGCAAAGCATTCCCGTGCCGCCTGCTTTGCCAGGATGCCGACCAGACGCAGAAGGCGAGGGTCGGGACTGCCGCGCGGCGTAAACGTCAACTCCGGCGCGTCCAGCAGCAAAGATTCGAGCAGCGCTTCGCGCTCGGCTCCTGTCATCTTTGCTGTGTTTTGTGAGGCTCGCAAGGTCATAACTGACAGCATTCGTCCCGTGCCCGGTATAAGCAATGGAATTTACGGGCGAACATTTGGCGGCGATCAGTATGCCGACGCGTGTCATGGCGTGCGGCGGCGTGATCTGGCGTGCCGTGGCATAGTGAAATGACCTGTCGGAATCGACCGCTGTCGCCGTCATCTTTCGCCTCGATACTACCCCATCGGAAGCTGTTGCTTGTGGATGTGACTTTATCGTATTGTATTTAGCGATACAAGATGCCATCTTCCGACCAAGGAGAATCGTCATGGCCAACACTGCCGAACGCAAGGAATATCCGATCTCAATGCGTCTGCCCGAGGCCGATGTTGCCATGATCGATCGTGCCGCCAGCCTGCGCGGCCGTTCGCGCACCGATTTCGTGCGAGATGCCGCTGTGCGCGCGGCCGAGGAGGTCGTCATGGAGCAGGGCCTGATCCGGATGAGCCCGGAAGGCTTTGCTCAGTTCATGGATGTGCTGTCGCGCCCGGCCGCTCCTGTTCCGGAGATGGTTGAAGTGCTGAAGCGGCCTGCGCCGTGGGAGCCCGGCTACGCGGCGAAGCGGTAACCCCTTGCTGCTTTCAGGACCCGAGCCGCTTTCCGCCGATCACGATGTTTCCCAGTTTTCCTGTGGCAAGCCGACGCTCGACCACTGGCTGAAAACCCGAGCGCTCTCCAATCAGCAGAAGGGCTTTACCGCCGTTCTCGTCGTGCATGAGGCAGGGCGTGTGGTGGGATATTACGGCCTTGCACCAATAGCCGTTGTGCCATCGGTGCTACCGCGCTCCATCCGGACGGGGCAGCCGCCTAATCCAATTCCCTGCATGCTGCTTGGTCAGCTCGCGACCGACATCGGCTCCGCCGGGGTGGGCATCGGGACTGGCCTTGTGAAGCATGCCCTCCAACGCTGCGTTCAGGCCGCATCGCTGATCGGTGGGCGGGCATTGATGGTCAACGCCGTCGACGGGGAGGCTGCCGAACTCTGGCAGCGCCGAGGATTTGAGCCTACCAGAGATGATGAACTGGTCCTGTTTCGCTCGATCAGCGATATTGCTGCGTCGCTCCGTGAGGCTGGAAGGTGGATAGCCCCATGTTTGGTGGACGTCTTCCTTGCTAAATTGAGGCAAGGACCTGCGCCGAACATTTAAGACGGTGACCGGCAAGGCAAGGATCTCGAAGGAAATCCGCGACCGCCTCCAGAACCACGCGTTGCAGGATGCCAGCTGCGAGAAGCATGACTGCTAGGCACTACATGGTGGAAAAGCGCGCCGACATGACGAAAAGGGAAAAGTTCGTCTCCGCCACGCTTGCCAAGAAGTGCCGGAAGGGCATGCAATAGCCCGGCGTTCGACGGCACTCAGATCCTGTCTGAAAACCGATCATAAGCATCGATCCGCCGAACCGGGGGATCGACCTCATACCGATAGATTTCCGTTCTCAAGAACCGTAGTTCGGCCTCGCACTGAGCCTCGGGAACGTCAATATACCAGGCGCGCGGCTGCGGGCCGGGATCGCCGTTCCAGCGGTACCCCCGCGCTTTAAGGACATCCTTGAGGTCAAAGGGCGCGTTCTCCGCCCAGATTCGCCAAGAAACGGTACGAGCGCCGTCCAGGAGACGGCTGAGACCTGTAGCGCCAGATCGGGGCAGCCACATCGCCAACAACTCGACCGTAGCAAGACAGTCGTGCATCGCGCGGTGGCGGTCGTAGAAGAAGCCGGCGGCCTGAGCGAGATAGGCGAGTTTCGTGCCCTCGAACCCCTCTGCTGCCCAATCGATCTGGCTGAGCGAGCATGCCCACGGCTTCGTCGAGAACACGTCGTTGAATCGTTCAAGGAAGCGGCGGTCGAACGCCGCATTGTGCGCGATGACGAGCGAAGCCGGCGCTGCGAATGAGGCTACCGCTGCGGGATCAACAATCTGGCCCGCCACCATCTCGTTGGTGATGCCCGTGATCGCGGTGATTTCCGGGGCGATAGGCTTGCTCGGCTGACGCAGCCCTTGGAAGCTGTCGCCCACGCTGAAAATGGTGCCATCCAAGCCGTAGTTGAATGGTGTCATGGCGAGTTCGATGATCTCGTCGCGCTGAGGGTCGAGCCCCGTGGTCTCCACATCGACCACCAGGCCGAGGCGCAGCGGCGTGCCTGGCGGAGGAACGATGCGAGGGCGCGGTTTGAGACGCCGGATGACCCGGTAGTCTCCCGTGGCCTCCAGCGCCTGCGCCAGGGTCTCCAGATGGTCAGAAGATGTCATCGTCTGACGCTTCGTTTACTGCCATCGGTTCCCCTCCAGCGGTATCGGCCGGAGCGAGTCGAATGTCGGCGGCTCGACCTTCTTCGTGGAACCACAAATCGACCACGGCGGTATCGTCGCTGCGCGGCCGCGGTGATGCCTCCCGCACCTTGAATGTCGTCGGGAGATTGACCGATGTTCCGAACACCAGCGCGTGCTGCCGAGGCAATGACGGCAAACGCTTCAAGACCGAATCCGAGATGAACGGCGTCATCTGCCGAATCTGAGAAAGATCGTCGGGGTTCTGGATGCGGTGAACCAGGAAATTGGAGCACTGGCTGAGAACCGTCTTGGACAGCTCACTCGGGCGTTGTGATGCCAAGAGCACGAACATGCCGTATTTGCGTCCTTCCTTGGCGATGCGCTCGAATATCTTGGTTGCGTCGATGGAAAACCGGGAGGGCGTAGAGGCAATATACCTGTGAGCCTCTTCGAGGAGCAGGTGTATCGGGAAGCGGTTTCTTGGCTCCGCATGACGAAGAAACCGAAAAAGCATGCGTGCGATGACCGCACTGACCAGCTCAACGATTTCATCTTCGACGGAATTCAGATCAATGATAATGACTTGATTGCGTTTGGTGAACGCTTCACCAACAGCCCTTTCCAGACCGACGATGTTGGTCAAGAACTCCAGATCGCTTACAGCCGTACCAACGTCAGCTCCTTCGTGACGTAAAAAGGCATATTCAGTCCTCTCTTGGAGAGATCTGAGCCGCGTGACCATGGACGAGCAGTAATCTCGGATTTGACGGTTGCCGTGGGCCTCCTCATAAAGGATCGCGAAATCCAGACATTCGTGCAGCTCATCGAAAGAGAACGGCGTCCGATTGTAGGCTGGTAAGGGAGCATCCTTCTGGAGCTTCTTCCTTACTTCATCCAGAAATGCCGATTGGTTGTTGCCAGAAAAATTTCCGTATTGAAAATTCGGACTGAAGCGGTTCAACAACGCCATATTCAGATCGTTCGTCGGATACTTCTGAAGAAGAGAAACGACGCGCTGAAACTTCGAAACTGGGGAGTCGCCATCCGCACCTCGAAAGCACTCGATGATGCAAGTGGCGACAAAGTGCTCGCGCAGAGCCAGAGCGTCTGGCGTGTTGGCATGAAAGAGACTTGTCAGACCTAACGCCGTCCGAAGGACCGGCAGTTGCGTTCGCTCGCTCGCCTGCAAAAGCAGTTCCCATTCTGCCATTTCCAGGAACCAGTGCGGCATCCGAAAGCCAGCGGTCGTCCCATCAAGGGTTACGCGATGGACGCCGATGCCGCCGTCTTTTGCCAAAGGAGCAAGCGCCTCGTGATACTCGCCATTCACGTCGAAGACGATAAACGTCGCTCCGCGAGCGTGATGTTCGTCCGGCTTGTCGAAAAGAGACTGTAGTACCGAGGCGACCGTGCATGACTTGCCGCTGCCGGTGTTACCCAGGACGGCAACGTGGCCACCGAAGAACTCGTTCAGACGGACTTTGACGTCGTAGTCCTCGAACACCACGGACTTGCCGATTGGCAGAACCCGGTAGCGCGTGGCGCCTTCTGGTTGGCAGACGCCACCATCCGGGCCGATTGACGGCACGACGGCCGCCTCGGTCTCGAAGATGCGATCGAGTTCGCCGTCCAGGGCATAGAGTGCGTCCGCATAGAGGGACGGGAAAACCGACACACCGAAGCGGAACGCGTCGCCGCGCATCGGCAACATGCCGACGGGCACCACATCCAGATATTTTGAGGAGCCAGCCCGGTCGAAGTCGCCCCGCTCGGACGGCGTGCTCGCATCGCGTTCACGCAAGCCGACAACCTCGACCACGACATATTCCGACTGCGACGGAATCATCAGGAATGATCCCAGCCGCGCCACATAGTGCACGTCGTCGAAGCCGACGACCGTGAAATTGTCGGTGCCGACGTGCATCTCGACGACAAAGCGGTCGGCCGCGACCGAGACCACCTTGCCGATCGCCCGCTTGCGATCGTCGTGGCTCATGCCTCGCCATCCTTTGTCTCGTCGCCCCTTTTCGGCGCCAGCTCCGACAACACCTTGCGGACGGCGTCATCAATCCTGTCGCTGGGGCGCTGGGGCATGAAATGCTCGACGATCATGTCGAAGTAGTGCGCCCTCGTCCCCGCGGTAGGACCATTGCCTCCAATGATCCAAATGCGCGGATCGCGCAGCGCCCGCAGCTTGGCGATCTCGCCGTCCGTATCCGGCGCCGCGAAGATCACCAAGCGGAAGGTCGGGATCGTTAGGGCCTGGTAGATGATGTTGTTCAGGTGCTCATCGCCGAAGGCGTAGCCGGCCGTGATGAGAACGCTCTGCTCGCGCACGATCCGGGACTGAAATTCCCGGAACAGGTCTGCGTAGGGCGAGCCGAGCGAAGAGTTCTGCTTCGCCGGCGTCGGATAGATCAGCATCTGGTTCGTGGATTCCGGTGGCCAGACTTCCTTGATCGGGAAGAGGCCATGATCGTCCTCGGTCCAAGTGACCGAACCATGCAATTTGCAGAGATAGACGAAGGCGTCCACGGCGGTCCACTTGCGGCTGGCGACGTCGAGCTGCTCGGCCAGAGCATAGCGGAAGATCGCCGGGTTGAAGCGGCGTTCCACGACGCCGGAAAAACCGTTGGCATAGGGAATGCCCAGGCGATCCATCGCCAATTCGCTGAAATGATCGTAGTTGGTCGTGAACACCCAGGGCCGGGGCAAGGACCGATCGCGTAGGACCAGTTTCTTGTAGAAACGCTCGTAGAGCTCGCGCACGGTCGTGTCGCCCTCCGTGGCGAAGGCCCCTTGGGTGACACGGGTCCATAGGAAGTCCTGGACCTTCTTGATGATGCCGTCGAGAACAGCGCGATAGGGGTGAAGATCGGGATTCTCGCTCTGGCGCAGCACGAACCGTTGCGCGAACAGCACCTCCATCAAGCGTTCCAGGTTACGGCTGTAATCCTTCGCGAGGTCGACCCCGAGCGCATCGAGATAGTCGAGTTCGTCTTTGGTTAGCCGCCACGGCGCCGGTACAGCGCCGGCTGTTGGCGGATCGCTGTAGAATCCCGCCGCGCGTGCCTCGATGGTTTCGCCGCAAAACTCTTTGGCCAGCGGCGCCATGGTCGCAATGCCGAGTTCCTTTTTGTCCTTCATCAGGGAGGAACATCCGGCGCCGAGCAGAAATGCGATATTCTTGGCGTTCATGGCCTCGGAAATCGCCTTGCGGGCGCTCTCGATCCCCTTGTCCCAGTCCAGTTCAGATGGCTCGGCATCGCCGTCCCGCAGAAACTGGAATTTTCGCTCTTCTTCGACTTCGCTCATGTACCCCCGGTCCTCCCAGTTTCTTACTTGGCTGCTCTGTTCGCGCGCGCGGCTATATCAGCGCACCGCGCCATGAGCGCCTCGAACGGCTCAGCGTCATCGAAGAGCAGTCCATCCTCAACCATGCGGGCATAGTCATCCTCCAACGCCTTCGCGCCATCGCCGACCGGCACGAGTTGCAAGCCGCCTGCATAGTCGATCGGCGTGCGGTCGGCGGCCTTCTCTGCGAAGAACATCGACTTGTGCCGGGCGACAGCGTTGGCCAGGTCGCGATCGGCAAAAGCGGCTTCCGCGAAGCCGGCTTCGTCCAGTCGGACAACATCGTGCCAATGTCGCGCGAAGCGGTCGCCGCGCAGCCGCTCCTGGAGGCAGAAGACGTGGATGGCGGTCGCCTTCTCCCAGAACGTCCGCTCCGCGTGCATGACGCGCGGCCGCGCAGTCGGGAAGAGCAGCCCCTCGATCAGGCCGGCAGCATCACAGACGATGTCGCGCAGACTCGCCGGTTCGCCCGTCGAGCGCGCGCCGAACTCCAGCATGACGCTTGGAGCCACATAGCCGGACCCGGCTGCGGTCGCCTCATAGTCGATGAAGAGCTTCTCATCCTCGACACGGACGGCCGCCGACAGACCTTCGGCGGCCAGTGCGGTCTCGATCACAGGCTGCACGGTTTCCGCGACCCATGCCGGTAACCGCCGACGGACCTCGCTGGACCAGCGCTTTTCCTCGCTTCGTGTCTTCGGCAGACCCTCGCCATTGTCCCCGACCAGATCGGGCGCAATCGCCCGAATGTCGTAGGTCAGATCCACGTCCTCCGAAAACCGGCGAATGACCTGATAGGCTTTCGACAACGACGTGCCACCCTTGAACACCAGATGCTCGCCGAGCGGTGCCGCGTAGAGCGTCGCCAGCGCCCACACCACCCACACATCCTTTTCGAGAAGATGGGTGGGACGACCCGAACGGTCAGCGACGACGCTCAACGCGTCACGCCGATCCTCGGCCGAAAGCTGGAGGAAAACGTCAGCCATAGGCCGCCTTTCCGACGCTCTGCGCGAGCCATGTCGGAAGCTGCGGCGCGGCGGCGACCAGTTCGCCGAACACGCCGGGCGGCATCTTCCGCTTCAAGGTCGTGAGCGCGGCCTCCGCCTTTTCGGGGCCGAGCCAGGCCAGCGCCCGCACGGCCTCGCCTGCGGGGCGGTTGGCCAGGGCCAGTTGCCAGCGCGGCGCGTGCCGCAATTCGACGACCTGCTTGCCGAGGTGTATCTTTCGGCTGCGTCCGGAGGTCAGATAGACCGAGCGGACGGGCACCTGCGTCGTCAAGCCAAGCGCGTTCGCCGCGGCGGCTCCGTTCGAGACGATGATCTCCCCTTTTTGGGTCGCGAGGGCCTCGACAGCCTGCTCGACCGAAGGTGCGCGCGTGCCAAACCGACTGGCGATGGGGCGCAGATAGACGCCACGACCGGCGCGGATCAGCTGCCCGCGCTCGGACAGACGCGACAATGCCTGATCCACGGCCGCCCGGTTTCCGAGGTGGAGCAGGCCCTTGGCGGACACGGGCATCCCTTCGGGAAGTCCCGTCGCATGTGCCAGAATCTGTTCGGTCAGCCGTGTCATCGTCTTTCTCCTGTTGGAAATATACGCGGGTTTCTGACAGTTTTCAAGGAAGCGCAGGGGAACATACCGAATAGGGGGAAAGCTTTCCCCTGCGGCCGAGCCTTGGTCTCTACCTACCCCTTCTGCGGGGAGATCCCCGCAACGCCCCCTTCAGAGTGAGAGTGCGGACGGATTTTCCGTGACGGGTTAAGAGCTGGAGGAGAGGCTTCCGGCACCCGTCGCGGAGATCATCCCGATGGCCAGACAGGGTCGTAACCTCGCGGAAGGTGGCGCGCGCAGCAACCTTTACGACGACATCACCAACAAGATCATCGCCGAGCTGGAGCAAGGGCGGTTGCCATGGGTCCAGCCCTGGGGTGCGTCGCCTGATACCGCCCCGCTGGGCCTGCCGAGAAATGCTTCAACCGGCCGGTCCTATTCCGGCATCAATATTCTCATCCTCTGGGGGGCTGTCATCCAGCATGGTTTCCCCGCTCAGGCGTGGCTGACGTTCCGCCAGGCGCTTTCGCTTGGCGGCAATGTCAGGAAGGGCGAACGTGGCACGACTGTCGTTTATGCCGACCGTTTCACCCCCGAGGACGAGAAGCGCCGTGCCCGCGAAACGGGTGAGGATGCGCATGCCATTCCGTTCCTGAAACGGTTCACGGTCTTTAACGCCGCGCAATGCGATGGCCTACCCGATGAGATCACGGCAGTCGCGCCGCCACCGCCGCCGGGCCTTATCGAACCTCAGGTCGAGGCGTTGATCCGGGCCACCGGCATCGACTTCCGTCTTGGCGGCAATCGCGCCTTCTATATGCCGTCGCTCGACTATGTGCAGGTGCCGCCTCCGCAAGCCTATTTCGAGCCGATCAACTGGCACAGGACGGCCCTGCATGAACTGGGGCACGCCAGCGGCCATCACAGCCGCCTCAACCGCGATCTGATCGGCTCGTTCGGTTCGAAGAAATACGCCTTCGAGGAGATGATTGCCGAACAGACCGCAGCTTTCAGTTGCGCCGCGCTCGGGATCGTGCCGACCGTCCGCCATGCCGATTACATCGGATCGTGGCTGGAGGTCATGCGCGAGGATTCCCGCGCCATTGTCCGCGCGGCCTCGCAGGCCAGCAAGGCGGCGGACTGGCTGCTTTCGCATCTGCTTGCCGAAGACACCGGGGAGTCGGATGCGAGCGAAACCGACCGGAGGGCGGCGGCATGATCCTCCTGACAGGCGCACAGCACGACCGCCTGCTGGCCAATGGTCGCCAGCGCGATCAAGATCACATCCCCGGTCGTGAAGTTCTTCAATCCCATCGGTGAAGGCGTCTGGCTCGCTACCGAGCTGGATGAGGATGGCGACATCATGTTCGGCCTGGCGGATCTCGGCCATCCCGAACTGGGTTCGTGGAGCCTTGGCGAGATGCAGTCAGTCCGGCTGCCATTCGGCATGGGCATCGAGTGCGATCTGCTGTTCACCGGCGATTTCCCGATCTCGGTCTGGGCCGAGGCCGCCCGTGAGACCGGCAGCATCCGCGCCGCCGAGCGTTTGCTCTACGGCGTCGGCGCGAGCTTTTCCCGTACATCCGCCGATACAGAAAACCGGAGTGCCTGATTTCCGGGTTTCAGGTTCTGCGGCTGGCGTCGCTCTCTTCAGAGGAAGAGGGCGGCGCTTCGCTTCGTGACGGGCTGATAGCCGGAGAGAGAGGCTCACCGGCGTCCGTCATGGAGTCACTGACATGGCCACTGCCGTTCAAAAGATCACCCTGTCATCCTCGCGCGACATTCCCTTCAACAAACTGGTGCTTAGCCAGTCCAACGTCCGGCGCGTCAAGGCCGGGATCTCTGTTGAGGAGCTGGCCGAGTCTATCGCCCGTCGCGGCCTGATCCAGTCCCTGCATGTCCGCCCGGTCGTGGATGCCGAGGGCAAGGAAACCGGCATGTTCGAGGTGCCCGCCGGCGGTCGCCGCTTCCGGGCGCTGGAACTGCTGGTCAAGCAGAAGCGCCTCGCCAAGATCGCGCCGGTCCCGTGCGTGGTGTCGGAGGCCAGCGCCGATGTGCTGATCGACGAGGTATCGCTCGCCGAGAATATCGAGCGCGCACCGCTGCATCCGCTCGACCAATTCCGCGCCTTCCAGGCCATGCGCGAAAAGGGCATGACCGAGGAAACAATAGCTGCCGCCTTCTTCGTGGACTCCAAGGTGGTGAAACAGCGCCTGCGTCTGGTTTCCGTCTCACCGGCATTGCTCGACGTCTATGCCGAGGACGGCATGACGCTGGAACAACTCATGGCCTTCAGCGTCAGTTCTGACCATGCCCGTCAGGAGCAGGTCTGGGAAGCGATCAGGGATGGCTGGCAGAAGGAACCCTACCACATCCGACGCCTGCTGACCGAAACCACAGTCCGCGCCGCCGACAAACGGGCGGTGTTCGTTGGTATCGATGCCTATGAAGAGGCTGGCGGCTGCGTGCTGCGTGATCTCTTTCAGCAGGACGATGGTGGCTGGCTGCAAGATCCGGTGCTGCTCGACCGGTTGGTGGGCGAAAAACTGAAGGCCGAGGGCGAAGCCATCGCCGCCGAGGGCTGGAAATGGATCGAGGTCGCCATCACCTTCCCCTATGGTCACGACCATGGCCTACGCCAGATTGTCGGCACCACGGTCGATCTGAGCGAAGAGGAACGCGCCACCCGCGAAGCATTGCGCGACGAGTATGACCGGCTTGAAGTCGAATATGGCGAGGCGGACGAGCTGCCTGACGAGATCGACGCCCGCTTGGGTGAGATCGAACTGGCTCTGGAAACCTTCGAGCGCCGTCCGATGACCTTCGAGCCGGACCAGATCAGCATGGCGGGTGTCTTCATCAGCATCGACGCCGATGGCGCATTGCTGATCGAGCGCGGCTATGTTCGCGCCGAAGATGAAACGCCTGCGGAACCGGAAGCTGAAATCGTTGACCCGGAAACCGGCGAGGTGATCCAGCGGGCAGAACCGGAGGTAAGCCGCATGGGTGCAGTTATCACGCTGGGCGGCCAGGCGGTCGAAACTGAGGAGGAAGACGAGGCCGACATCATCAAGCCGCTGCCCGATCGCCTGGTCAGCGAGCTGACCGCGCATCGCACGCTGGCGCTGCGGGATGCGGTGGCAGTAAACCGGCATGTCGCTATGACGGCACTGCTGCACAGGCTGGCCATGGATTGCTTCATGCCGCATTCCAGCAAGGGATGCCTCGAAGCCCAGGTCCGGGAGGTTCATCTGCCCGCACAGGCCGAGGATCTGCGCGACAGCGCGTCGGCCAAGGCTATCGCTGACCGCCACGAACGCTGGGGCGATCATGTCCCGGCAGACGATGCCGCCCTCTGGGATTGGCTGACCGATCTGGACGATGGGTCGCGCATGGAGTTACTCGCCCATTGCGTCAGCTTCGGTGTCAATGCGCTCTATGAGAAGCCGAACCCTTACAGCGGCACGGGCGTCAGCCAGCACGGGCTGGACATCCGCCTGTCGCAGGCTGACCGGCTGGCCCGTTCGACCGGCCTCGACATGGTGGCCGTGGGCTGGCGGCCGACGGTCGGCAATTATCTCGGCCGCGTGACCAAGCCGCGTATCCTTGAAGCTGTACGTGAAGGGGCCGGAGACCGGGCCGCCGAGTTGATCGGACATCTCAAGAAGGGCGACATGGCCAAGGAAGCCGAACGCCTGCTGGCGGAAACCGGCTGGCTGCCTGAGCCGCTGCGCATGGCGGACGAGGGTATCGAAGTCGACCCGGCATCGGGCACTGCGGCGGAAGCCGACAATCTGCCCGATTTCCTCTCCGGCGATGGCGAGGACGACCCCGCTGACGATGAGGAAGAACAGCATATGGTCGCTGCTGAATAGCACTCATGCGGGGCGGCTTCGGTCGCCCCGTTCTAACCGCTCCGTTTCCGTAACTCGCCCGATCCTCGTGATCGGGCTTTTTCTTTGGAGAGCCGCCATGGCTGCCAGCATCGACGTTGATGAAATATTTGCTCAGGATCGGGAAAACCGTCCGCTGGAGCGTACACTGCCCTGGGAGGAAAGCCGCGACGGCATGACCGTTGTTGTGGAGCCAAAGCCCCATTGGGCCGAAGATATGCGCGTTTTCCGGCTCGATGCCCGTGAATACTGCCGCTATGCCGAATGGACTGCCCATGGCGGCCGTGCGCGCTTCTATGGTCACATCGATACATCGGGCGACGATCTGATGATGAAAGCCCGCGCGATGGTTGCCCGCGAAATTGCCGATGGGCTTTGGAGCTGAAGACCCGATCGCAGGGTCTCTGGCCGTGAGGATGGGATGTCTGCACCGGACGGGCCCAATCCGGCTTCACCATGCAATCCGCCATCCCGATCAGGACAAGCGGCAGCCATCTCTGGCCTGAAGGAACACGATCCTGATGCCAGCATGGTGGCAAGGCTGACGCGGCAGAGCATCTGCGACGGGTATCCGGCATCCTGTCAGATGCGAAAAACCACCCCCGCTTCCATTCGCAAACCTTGGTCCGATCCGTCTCTTTGACATTCAACCCCAAAGGGGTCGGCTTACGCGCGCGTGCCGCCCTCGGGGATTCGGGAAAAGTCCGAACGCCCTCGGGTGATTGCAGATCCGGTCAGACACTTCGGGCGCCTGTCGCGCGGGGGATGGTCCCCCGCCTCCCAAAGACAGGAGCCGGAACCCATGTCCTATGCAGATGCCACCGCCTTCGCCGCCAGCCTTGCCGCCACGCTGATGGTTTCGATCGTTGTGTTCCAGGCCGGAGACGGCACCCACGCCGCGTGCCCTGCCGCCGAGTTCGACGGCGACGACGACATGGTGAAGCTGGAGCTGGACCCGTGGGAATAAGGCGCGAAAGCGCCTCATCCCCGACGGCCCGAGCGCGGCAGCCCGCGCTTCGGGCCTTCAGCGCCTCGCGATGGTTCCCATCGCCGGCAGCGGAACCGGGAACGAGCCCGGTCAGAGAGGAAGAGTGCGGGCCGTTCGGCCGTGACGGGTTGAGGGTCGGAGAGAGAGGCTCACCGGCGCCCGTCATGGAGTGATCCCGATGGCCTTTGCCCGTTCCGAAACCTTCCGTTCCATCGGCCAGATTCTGGCTGCCGATGTTCTGCCCGCGCTTTATCGGTCGCAAAAGCTGCCGCTGCGTATCTCATGCCTTGGCGTGGCCAGTTATGACGCCAGTGACGCGGCGAACGGTTTTGACCGCGTGATCCCGCTTGGCGAATGCCCGTCACCGGAAGAGGCCATCCAGGCCGCAGCCTTGCGCCTGTCGCGCGGTGATATTCGCACGGGGCCGGACAGCTTTCCGTATTTTCAGCCGCGCATCATGCTCATTCAGGACCAAGATCAACGCCTGGTCCTCGCTGGCGAAATCCGCGCCGGCATTATCCTCTGGCAACAGCCTGTCGCCTCCGATGCCGAGGCACGCAGGATCGTGACCGAGGCCAGCCGCCTGCGCGGTATGGCGTTTCGGACATCAGATCCCGAAGCGGCGAGACGGCTGCGTTACCGCGCCGCTGCGCTGGAAGCCCGGTTGGTCGATTCCTTTTGGCGCGAGACCTCGGCCGATCTGCTCCGCCTGCCGCAGGCCGCCTGAGCTTCACCCATTTCATCCCATTCGGCTCGGCCACACGCCGGGCCATGTCATGCCAGGAGACTATCATGGCCGATTATTTCACGCACTTTTCTTGCCTGCTCGATGTAGGCACCCCCGAAAACGCTGCCCGCGCGCTGGATCTCTACAAAGCTCTGGCGGATGACAATGCCGTTGAGGATCCGCCCTCCGATGGCTTCCTGCTCTCCATCCAGCCAGAGCATGGCGGTACGCAACTCTGGATGCGCGATGACGTCACCGGCGATCCTGAGCATGTCATCCAATTCGTCAAACGCTGCGCTGCCGAATTTGGCCTGAGTGGATTGTGGGGTTTCCAGTACGCAAATAGCTGCTCGAAACCGCGCATCGACGGATTTGGTGGTGGGGCGCATGTCCTTGATCTCGCCACCGGCAAGACGGTGGACTGGATCTCTACCGATGGCTGGCTTTCCACCGTGCTGGAGGGAGGCGATCCCCATGCCTGAGATCATCGAAACCACCGTCTATCGCCTCGACGAATTGTCCGAAGCGGCGAAGGACAAGGCCCGTGCCTGGTATCGCGAAGGCGGCTTCGACTATGACTGGTACGATGCCGTCTATGAGGATTTTCAGCGCATCGCCGAGATCCTCGGTTTGAATCTCAAAACCCGCACCGTCCGGTTGATGGGCGGGGGTACACGGCAAGCCCCCTGTATTTGCTTCCGGGGCTTCTGGTCGCAAGGTGATGGCGCCTGTTTCGAGACCTTCTATTCCTACCGGAAAAATGCGCCGCGCCGGATCAGGGAATACGCCCCGCAGGACACCGAACTGCACCGCATCGCCGATACCCTTCAGGCGATCCAGCGCCGAAACTTCTATCAGCTTCGCGCCGATGCCAGCCATCGCGGGCATTATTATCACGAATACTGCATGTCGATCGCGGTCGAGCGCGACAGCCCGACCTGGCAGGACATGACCGCTGATGCCGAGGAGGCGGTCATCGAGGCGCTGCGCGATCTGGCCCGCTGGCTCTACCGCCAGCTTGAGCGCGAGTATGATTATCTGTCCTCGGACGAGGCTGTCGATGCAACCATTGCCGCCAATGAATACACCTTCACCGCAACTGGTCGCCGCTTTGGATGATCCCGAGAATACGCTGACAAGCGCCCCACCGTCCGGTCGGGGCGCTTTTTTTTATGCTGCGCTTTGAGAGTGAGAGGCGGGCCGGAAGGGGTTAAGTCCGGGCGGTCGAGAGAGAGCGCTGTTCGGGCCTGTCCTTTCCGCTCTCCTGAGGTTCCAGGCATGAACATGGTGTTCCCCGTGACCGACCCGGTCACACCAATGGCGGCTGCGCCCGCCATTCTGGCTGCGGCCAATCTTTTACTCCCCCATCTCGAACGCGGGCAGCGCGTCGATGCTGCCATCCTGCGCGGTGTGATGGAAACGGCCTTCGGCGCATCTGACGCTACCGGCGTCTGGGACTGGAAGCTCGCTTATGAGGCGTGCGAAGTCGCTGCCGTTCTCTTCCTGCGCAAATACGGAAAGGCGCTTTTCCGTAAAGCCGCGTCTCCGGCTTCACGGATTTCTGTGCTGGCAAAGGTCGCGGGGCTGCTGCCCACGCAGACCCGACGTTCCGAGGAAAGCCAGAACTTCCAGCAATTTTCGACGCCGATCCCGCTCGGCCTTGCCGCTCTGACAGCCGCCGCGATCACACCCGATGATCGCGTGCTGGAACCATCGGCGGGCACCGGCCTTCTGGCGATACTGGCGCAGACGATCGGCGGCTCGCTGATCCTCAATGAACTCGCCGAGACCCGCGCCGATCTGCTTGCCCAGCTCTTTCCGGCTTTTGCCGTCACCCAGTTCGACGCCGCCCAGATCGACGACCATTTGCCCCCAGATGCCGTCCCGTCCGCGGTGCTGATGAACCCGCCCTTCTCGGTTATGGCCAATGTCAGCGGGCGTGTCGCCGATGCGGCCTACCGCCATGTTGTCTCGGCGCTGGCCCGTCTTGCACCGGGCGGTCGGCTGGTGACGATCACCGGCGCAGGCTTTGGTCCCGAGGCCCCGGCATGGCGGGACGCTTTCATCCGCTTGCAGGCGCGTGGCCGTGTGGTGTTCAGCGCCGCCATTGATGGTGCGGTCTATGCCAAGCACGGCACCACGATCGACACACGGCTGACCGTGATCGACAAACTGCCCGCCGACGATCCCGCCAGTTTGCCGGCTTCGCCGGGGATCGCGCCTGATGTTGCCACGCTGATCGGATGGATCGAGGAACAGGTTCCGCCGCGCCTGCCAGTGTCATTGCCGAAGATCGTGGTTTCCGCTTGGGCCACCGCGCCGAAGACCGTGCGGGGCTATCTCGCTCGCTCGGCGGCTACGCGATCTGTCGCTGCTTCGCCCAATGATCCTGATGGCGTCGAACTCGCCTATGAGACCGTGGACTGGACGCCACCGGAAGGCGCTCGCCTGTCCGACGCGATCTATGAGGAATATGCGCTGCAATCGCTGCGTATCGCTGGTGCACAGCCGCATCCGACCAAGCTGGTGCAATCCGCCGCCATGGCCTCGGTCGCACCGCCCAAGCCTTCCTACCGGCCCATGCTGCCGCCCGACATCTGCGCGCGTCTGTCGGACGCCCAGCTTGAAACGGTGATCTATGCCGGTGAAGCCCACGCCGATCATCTCGCCGGCGCCTGGACCGTGGACGAGCATTTCGACAATGTGAGCGCCGCGCCCGAGGATGCTGCCGGATCGATCCGCTTTCGCCGGGGCTTCATGCTCGGTGATGGAACCGGCGCTGGCAAGGGTCGCCAGTCCGCCGCCATCATTCTCGACAACTGGCTTCGCGGTCGGCGCAAAGCGATCTGGATCTCCAAATCCGACAAGCTGATCGAGGACGCGCAACGCGACTGGTCGGCGCTCGGCATGGAACGGCTGCTGGTCACGCCTCTGTCACGCTTCCCTCAAGGCAAGCCGATCACGCTGTCGGAAGGCATCCTTTTTACCACCTATGCCACGCTACGCTCCGACGACCGCGGCGAGAAGGTTTCCCGCGTCAAGCAGATCGTCGAATGGTTAGGGTCCGATTTCGATGGAGCCATTATCTTCGACGAGAGCCATTCCATGCAGAATGCCGGTGGCGGAAAAGGTGAACGCGGTGATGTCGCCGCCTCGCAGCAGGGACGTGCGGGCCTGCGGCTTCAGCACGCGCTGCCCGACGCCCGCGTCGTCTATGTCTCGGCGACTGGCGCCACCACCGTCCACAATCTCGCCTATGCTCAGCGCCTCGGCCTCTGGGGCGGTGAGGACTTTCCGTTCCAGACGCGCGCCGAGTTCGTCGAGGCGATCGAATCCGGTGGCGTTGCGGCCATGGAGGTCCTGGCCCGCGACCTGCGATCTCTCGGCCTCTATACCGCCCGCTCACTCTCCTATGATGGCGTCGAATATGAACTGATCGAGCATCAGCTCACGGACGAACAGCGGCACATCTACGACTCATATGCTGCCGCCTTCGCTGTCATTCATGGGAACCTGGACGCGGCGATGGAAGCCGCCAACATCACCGGCAGCGAGGGGACGCTGAACCGGCAGGCCAAATCCGCCGCCCGTTCGGCCTTTGAAAGCACCAAGCAGCGCTTCTTTGGCCATCTGCTGACCTCCATGAAAACCCCGTCCCTGATCCGGTCTATCGAGGCCGATCTGGAGGCGGGCCATGCCGCCGTCATCCAGATCGTCTCGACCGGCGAAGCCCTGATGGAACGGCGGCTATCCGAGATCCCCACCGAGGAATGGAACGATATTTCCGTCGATGTCACGCCGAGGGAGTATGTCGGCTCGTATTTGCAGCATTCCTTCCCGGTCCAGCTCTACGAGCCGTTCACCGACGGTGAGGGGAACCTCTCGTCACGGCCCGTCTTCCGCGATGGTCAGCCGGTGGAATGCCGCGAAGCCGTGGCGCGGCGCAACGAGATGCTGGAGCAGCTGGGGTCGCTTCCGCCTGTCCCCGGTGCGCTCGACCAGATCGTGCAGCGTTTCGGTACGGATATGGTGGCCGAGGTCACAGGCCGTTCGCGCCGGATCGTGCGCAAGGGTGACGGGGCATCGGCACGTCTTGCGGTCGAGAACCGTGCGCCTTCTGCCAACCTTGCCGAGACGTCAGCCTTCATGGATGACCAGAAGCGCATCCTCGTCTTCTCTGATGCTGGTGGCACGGGGCGCAGCTATCACGCCGAACTCTCGGCGAAAAACCAGCGGCTGCGCGTGCATTACCTGCTGGAACCGGGCTGGAAGGCCGATGCCGCCATTCAGGGGCTCGGGCGCACCAACCGCACCAATCAGGCGCAGCCGCCGCTGTTCCGACCCATCGCCACGGATGTCAAAGCCGAGAAGCGCTTCCTTTCGACCATCGCCCGCCGCCTCGACACGCTGGGCGCGATCACACGCGGCCAGCGTCAGACCGGCGGTCAGGGGCTGTTCCGTCCCGAGGATAATCTGGAATCCGCCTATGCCCGCGATGCGCTGCGCCAGCTCTATCTGCTGATCGTGCGCGGCAAGGTCGAGGGCTGCTCGTTGGAGCGGTTTGAAGCCGCCACCGGCCTGAAGCTGATGGATTCGACCGGCATCAAGGACGACCTGCCGCCGATCACCACCTTCCTCAACCGCCTGCTGGCGCTGACCATCGAGTTGCAGGGCATCCTGTTCTCGGCCTTCGAGCAGCTTCTGCAGGCGCGGATCGACGGGGCAATTGCATCCGGGACCTATGACATGGGGTTGGAAACGCTGAAGGCGGAGAGCTTCATCGTCACCGACCGGCAGGTGATCCACACCCATCCGGGCACAGGGGCGGAAACCCGGCTCCTGACGCTCACCGAGCGCAGGCGCAATCAACCGGTTTCGCTCGATGCCGCGCTGGCGGAACTGGATGATCCCCGCGCAAGATTGCTCATCAACGAGCGATCCGGTCGCGCCGCCGTGCAGATCCCGACCACCAGCATCATGCTGGATGATGGCGAGATCGAACGGCGCGTGCGGCTGATCCGGCCGATGGAGGCGATGAACATTCCTGTGCGGGCGATGGGTGACACCCACTGGATCGAGGCCGACCGTTCCGCCTTCAACGCAGCCTGGAAGACAGAACTGGCCGAGGTGCCGGAGTTCACCGACAGTACCCGGCATATGGTGACAGGGCTGCTTCTGCCGATCTGGAAACGCCTGCCGCAGGAGTCTTCCCGTGTCTATCGGCTCCAGACCGACGAGGGCGAACGCATCATCGGTCGCCGGGTATCGCCGGCCTGGGCCGCCAATGCTTCGACCAGTGGCGTCACCAACAGCCTGACACCGGATGCCGCCTATGCTGCGCTGATCGAAGGTCGCACGATCCTCGACCTTGCCGAGGGGCTGCAACTGCGCCGCGTCCGCGTCATGGGCGCCAACCGGATCGAACTGACCTGCTTTACCGATGCAATGCGTGATCGGCTGCGGGCCTATGGTCTCTTCAGTGAGATCATCTCGTGGAAACTGCGCTTCTTCGTACCCGTCGATGCAACGGGGCCGGAGATCATCGGCAAACTGCTTGACCGCTTCCCGGCCCTGCGCATCGGTGAGCGGGAGGCCGCATAATGTCGCGTCTCAACGCTTCCGAACTGGCGCACCGTCTCGGCCGACAGGCCGAGGCGGTGTGCCGCCACTATCTCTCCAATGGCCGCAAACAGGGCAATTACTGGCAGGTTGGCGATGTCCGAAACACGGCTGGCCGCTCGATGTTCGTCCGGTTGCACGACAGCGTGAAAGGCATTGCCGGCAAATGGCAGGACTCGGCCACGGGTGAATATGGCGATCTGCTGGATGTGATCCGGGATTCGCTCGGTCTCATCGACTTCGCAGATGTTGCCGAAGAAGCCCGGCACTTCCTCAGCCTGCCGCATCCTGAACTGCAGCCGTCATCCCGTCCGTCCCGAACGCCTGCACCATCGGGATCATCCGAGGCGGCACGTCGCCTCTGGCGCATGACACAGCCGCTGATCGGCAGCATCGCAGAAGCGTATTTACGCGGACGCGGCATTGCGGATTTACGCCAAACCGCAAATCTGCGCTTCCATCCCAACTGCTACTGGCGCCCCGAGGACGATGGCCCGACGCAAACCTGGCCCGCCATGATCGCCGCCGTTACCGACCTCGATGGCAGGATCACCGGCGCACACCGCACATGGCTGGCCTCGGACGGCTCGGGCAAAGCACCTGTCGATCCGCCGAGGAAGGCAATGGGCGACCTGCTCGGACACGCGGTTCGTTTCGGGGATGCGAAGGATGCCATGGCAGCGGGGGAAGGTATCGAAACCATCCTGTCGCTGCGTCAGGCTTTGCCCACCATGCCGATGGTTTCCGCGCTCTCGGCCGGACATCTCGCTGCCATCCTGTTTCCGCCGCAACTGCGCACGCTCTATATCGTCCGCGACAACGATCCGGCAGGTGACAGCGCCCGTGATAGCCTGGTGAACCGGGCGCACGAGGCCGGGATCAAGGCTATCACGCTCTCGCCCATGATGGGGGACTTCAACGAAGATCTCGCAACTCACGGGCTGGATGCCGTTCGGGCAGAGATCCGGGTGCAAATCGCTCCCGAGGACGTCAGCCGTTTCACGGCTTCAAGTGCATAGCCGGTACGGATCCGTGATCGGGGCGTTCCGATCCTGTCATGCGCATAGGCTGCATCCTGTCATCAGCAGAGGACCGCGCCTTGGCCTTCCGAGAGGGCGATCGGCCCACAAACGCTCCGGTCAGGCAATGGCGGCGCCCGACTGATTTCCGTCGGCGGCGGAGCCGCCTTTACAGCGCGAAACAAATCAGCCGGGCTTTGCCATCAAGGCACTCGCCAGAGGCTCGCGCTGCCAGACCGGAGCGCCCGTGCGCTTTCGTCGCCATGAAGGCCGCGACGGTCGCGGTCCAACTGACGGAAGCATCCCATGTACGCGCACGACGATTTCGAACCCGATCACAGCACGTCCCCGACCGGCCATGCCATCGAGGAACTCGAACTCTACGGCTACCGCCCCTCCGAAGACGAGGCCGATCCCCGGATCACACCCGAAGATCACGTCATCCAGGGCGCAGTCTCCGACATCTTCGACGCCCTGATTTCCACCATGGCCGACACCAGCCTCGATTTCGACCTCGACGAAATCCTCTGGTCCACCGTCAACACCTTCCACCGCGCTGTCGAGCGGATCGAGCACAAACTCGACGATAACGAGCAGGCGCAGAAACGCCTTCAACGCGAACAGGACGGCAGCGAGGTTAAATCCGTCCAGCTCGAAACCCTGATCGGTGCAGGCCAAAGCCTGATCGAACGCCGCGACAGCATGGAGACCTTCCGTGAAACCGCCGCCGACATCTATCTGCGCACTACCGGCACGCCCTGGTCGCAACGCTCCGGCTCACGGGTCAACCATCGCCAGATGACCTCGGCCATGATCGACAGCCGCGACTTCATCGCCGCAAAGCGCCGTGCCGACAACGAGGTGCTGCTGCCCGCAGGACCGAAGATCGCCTTCTCGGGTGGCGACACCACCGATCACCGGACGATCTGGGCCAAGCTCGATCAGGTCCACGCCAAGCACCCGGACATGGTGCTGATGCACGGCGGATCGCCCAAGGGCGCGGAACGCATCGCGGCCACCTGGGCCAATAACCGCAAGGTCGCACAGGTCGCCTTCAAACCCGACTGGGCAAAACATGCCAAGGCAGCACCGTTCAAGCGCAACGACCAGATGCTCGGCATCATGCCGATCGGGGTCATCATCTTCCCCGGCACGGGTATTCAGGACAACCTGGCCGACAAGGCTCGCAAGATGGGCATCCCAGTTTATCGCTTCGGGACCGGCAGCGCGTGAGCGCTGCCGGTTCGGCATAACGCCATTCCGCACTACTGCAAGAGCGCCAGGTCCTCCCAGCGAATCCGGAGATAACGGCCTGAGCGCTTTGGCAATTGCTTGCGGCTGACCATTCGCCCGGAGACCTGGAACTCCGCATTTATTTTGACCACGAGCAACTTGTTGAAATGCCTCGATGTATCCACCATCACCACGTCCTTGGTCTTGAAAGGTGTGATGGTTTTGATTTCGACATGATCGTTTTCGAGCCTGCCGTCCGAACCCTGCGCGTAGGTCTTGTTCAACTTGATGCCGTAGGTGATGGCCCCGAACAATTCGCCGATGTCGCCATACACGGACAAATGCAGGCCAGTCTCCAGATGGTAGCTCTCAGCGAGTGAGATCAGGTCCTCAAAATATGGGATCATTGATCGGATGGCGTTTGGATACTTCGCTCCCCACTCCTTGTGACGAAGCTGCTCATCGATGTCTGACCAGCTTACCCATTCGCCATCGTCGTAAAATGCTCGATCTGACCAATCGATTTCTGCCATAGACTTTAACCCGCAGCCTTCCACCACCCAACAATATAACCACCGTAGAGGTAGAGCCGATACTGGTCTACCAGACGCATCAGCTTTCTTGTTCAAGCGGCAAGTTTACAGAGAGGCTTGACCTTACAAACTATCTCATCTCGCCCGGTGAGAGGAATGCTGCTATTCTGTGGCTGCGCCGTGGTGGTGGTGGAAGGCGCAACCGTCCAACCTTTTGCACGGAGACACCACCATGATCGTTCTCGGAATCCTCGTTTCCATCGCAGCCATCGGCACCATGTGCTGGCTGCTGTTCAATCTCGCCGTATTCGCTTTGCCATTCTTTATTGGCCTGAATGCAGGCGCCTTGGCCTATGATACTGGGGCTGGTTGGCTCGGCGGCATCGTCGTTGGTCTTCTCGCCGCCGGTCTAACGCTGGCTGTTGGTCAGGGCCTGCTCATGCTGATCCGCCCGATGTGGGCGCGTCTGCTGATTGCTCTGGCCTTCGTCGCTCCGGCGGGAATGGCCGGATTTTACGCCACGCTCGGTATTGTCAAGCACATGATGCCCTCGGAGATATGGCAACTCATCTTCTCGGTGATCGGAGCGGTTGCGGTGGGCGTGACGGCGTTCCTGCGCGTTACGGGCATGGCGGCAACCGACCACGCGGACGGCGGCTTTGCACGAACCTGAATCGCAATGATCCGTTGATGGCGACCAGACGCGGATGCTGATCGTTTTCCGTCTTCGTCAGGAAAATGGTGACAGACAGCGGCCAATCACCGGATCAACCTGGGGCACAGACGCGGCCCATAGGAGCGCAGGACGGTCGGCACCAGCGCGTGCAGACTGACGGGAACCCGCGGGTGGTGGCATGCCGGTGGAACAGGCCGGAAGCAGAGATGCGCATGATCTGAGACGCATGGTGACAGGAAAGGCCGGTGTTGCCGGTCAGGTCATCCTGATGGAGCCTCAAGGTTGCCACATCTCCGTTCAGCCCCCGTGTCTCGACCGCTCCAAACGGCCTCTTCAATGGCCTGATCTGGCCGAAGACCAGCGCGATGCGCTTCGACCGCCCTAGCGCAACAGCGTCGTCACAACTTTCTTCCCCTGCCGGCAAAGCCGACATTCCGCGCGGAACAAGAAAGTTTCTCCTGTGCTGTCCAGCCCCTTTGGGGTGCGCCAGCGTTCGTCTCCGGCCGGACGATCGCCATAGAGGCCGCAATGGTGCGGGCTCGGAAACGGAAATCGGAGACTTAAAATGGCAACCATCGGCACCTTCAAGAAGACCGGCTCGAACGAATTCACCGGCGAAATCGTCACCCTCAGCGTCCAGGCCAAGGGCGTGCGCATCGTCCCCGACCTGCGCGCCACCGGCGAGAACGCCCCCAGCCACCGCGTTCTGGTCGGCCGCGCCGAAATCGGCGCCGCCTGGTCCAAGCGCTCCAACGAGGGCCGCGACTATCTGGGCCTCAAGCTGGACGATCCGAGCTTCAACGCTCCGATCTACGCCAACCTCTTCGATGACGAAGAAGGCGACAGCTTTTCCCTCATCTGGTCCCGCCCCAACGGTCGCCGCGGCGACTGAGGCGCGGAACAAAGGCTCCGACCGCAAGGTCGGGGCCTTTCCCGTGCCTGCGGGAAAGCCGTCAGGCCCGGTGACCTGTCCGGGCTGGAACTGCTCAGCCGGTCAGGATCGGGATCATGGTTTTTACATGGGCGTCGATCCGTTCCAGCACGGCCGGGGGGACCACTTCGCGCTCCGGCAGTGTCCACCATCGCGCATCGATCCGCCGCACCGTTTCGGCGACGGTCTTGAGGACAGCGGGCTCAGGAAGCTTTGCCCGGCTGGCAAACGTCTTCCAGCGGGCCGGGGCCAAGCCCTTGAAGGCCCGCTCGCCGCCCAGAGACAGCGCCAGCCCATCTGCCGGAATATAGGGCACGGTCGAAAGCATGTCGTAGATCGGTGCAAGAACGGGCGTGTCGCCGTCGCCCGGATAGATCAGCGACCAGTTCTTGAGGTGCATGTCGCCATTGCCCATGACCACCGAGAAGGTCAGCCGCCGGACAAACTCCAGCGCGGCGAACGGCGAGATCGCAACATTCAGCACAGAGGCGATATCGTGGGAGGCGGCGCCATCATATTTGCGCGCCGGGTACAGGCCGAAAACCTGCGCGAAATCCTCGATATGGATGCGCTGCCCGTCTGCCCCGCGATCAAAACGCCGCACGAGCAGGACCAGCCCCTCGGCAAGTGTTTCGAACTCTTCGGGAATGCCCTCGAACTGGTCTCGGCTGACCAGTTCCCGCTCGGGCACATTCATGCCGATGGCATCGGCAAGCGCGAGGTTCGCGAACTCGTTCTCCGACACGCCCGGAAAGGCGGTCGAGGGGAATTTCGCAATATATTGGCCCTCATCATCCCCGAGCGGCAAGGTCAGCCCGCCGCCCTTGCCGGTGTTCTTCATCACCGAGAGCTTCATCTGCACGCCTGCCAGCGAGAAGCGGGCCTTGGGCCGTCCTTGGGTTGGCGCCGCCCCGATGCCGGGTTGACCGTCACTGGGCAGCACCCGAACGGCCCCCGGCAAATCCGCACCAAGGGTGGCCAGGAGATCGAAATCATTCCCCGGCCGCACATTACCCGCATGGTGTTTTTCCATCGCCTCGCGCAGCCGGTCTTCGGGCAGCAGGTTGGCAAAGAAGGGCGGCAGGCTGCCTGCGACAGGTCGCGGATCCTTGCGCAGGCCCCCTGATGCCGCGCGCAGCGACAGGCTCAGAACCGGAATGCCGCCGGTTGCGCGATAGGCCGGATCAAGGCTGAAGGCGTTGAAATCACCCGGCGTCCTGACGATCGTGCCAACCTTCGCACTGTTCAGGAACACGTCCAGCGCGGTAATGGTCTCAGCGGTGCGGACGGCTGTCATCGTCGCTCTCCGGTTGCGGGCTGAAGGCCGGATGATCATCCTCGGCATCGGGGCGCAAAAGCGTCTCGATGGCGGGCACCATTGCCTGCGGGACCAGTATCATTTCCAGCCCAAGCGCCCTGGCAATGTTGATCAAAGTCGTGGTGCGCGCGGCTGCTGCCCCCGTCTCGATGTCGCGGTAGCGCGGGCGCGAAATGCCCGCAAGATCGGCCACCTGCTCCTGGGTCAACCCCGCTGCAAGACGCGCGCGGCGAAAATGGTCGCCGATCAGCCTCAGTGTTTCTTCTTCCGCCTTCATGTGATGCCTTTACGGATCATTTCTGCTGCATTGATCTGGATAGGTATCATATCAGGTGTGGGATGCAACAAAAATGATCTCCAAACATATCATTATCATTTTCCATGGAGCGTTTGGGGATCATCTTGCGATGGTCGGCGCTACCGCCAGCACAAGTGCTGCAATTGCGGCATACAGGCGAATCAGTCGGACTGCGTGCTCAGCCGTGCAAATAACGCCTTGGCCAGATTCGACGATTTCGTATGGCGTATCGGGCGAAGACGACTAGAATAGCCGTAGTTCTGGAATGCGCGCCGGTCGCGATGGGAGGTGATCATGCATGATCACCGCTCGACAGTCGCGGGCCGCACGCGCGTTGCTGGGTTGGACGCAGGAGACGCTCGCTGACAAGGCCCGAATATCGCTGACTGCCCTGAAACGCCTTGAGTCCGAGAACCGGCTCGAGGTGTATGAGACAACGCGGGATCAGGTGCGCCGGGCGCTTGAAGCAGCAGGGATTGTTCTCCTGTCCACGGATCGCGGGCAAGGAGTATTGCTGGTTCATGACCAAGACGAGAAGAGATACCGTCAGATCCGTGACGCCTGACCGGCGCCGGCGACATCATCAATCCGCTGCGGCGGCCTGCGCCCTGCGGCGGCCCTCGACATGACATTCGCAGTCGTCCCCTTTGACGACATCGCGCCTGTCGGCGACGAGCTGACCGAATATGATCGCGCGCACGTCAAACTCTACATGCGGCTGCTTGATGCTGACGCCGATGGTGCGGAATGGACCGAAGCCGTCAACATTCTGTTCGGTATCGACCCCGCCCTGGAACCAGTGCGCGCCCGGCAGGTCCATGACAGCCATCTTGCCCGCGCGCGCTGGATGACACAGAGCGGCTATCGCCAGCTGCTCCGCCGTCGGACAGATCGGACCTGACCTCGGCGCCGTCACACCAGTGATGCCCTCAGAGCATCACCCCATGTCTTTGTCCCGGCTTCCATCCCGGTAGAAGCGCCGCAATTCTTTCACGCTCCACCTGTGCAGTTTCAACCAGGAGCGGAGCAATGAAGCCGGATACATCCCGCTGGCGAGACCAGGACCAGTATGAATTCTACGATGCGCTGCCCGTTGAGGGTGTCGCCTGGGAATGCCTGCGCCGTAACGCGTCCTATCAGGCCTGTTTCGATGACCTTGTAGCGCAAGGCGCCGGGCATCTTCCCCTTGCGGATGACGTCCAAAATCGCTGGGGGTTGCGATTTCCCGGCAGACCCCGGCTTTTCCGCGCTCGACCAACCGGTCATCTGGTCGCCTGTTGCCAATCCGGACATGCTGATGCTCGGGGCAGCGCCCGATTTTCTTCCGCCTTCTCCGTCCGCCTTATCGGTCGATTTTGCTGATGCCATCTGCGGACCAGAGGGGACATATGGTGTCTGTGACGTCAGCGACGGCGTTCAATATCTGATCCTCGCCGACACCGATGCCAATTCGCAGCCGGCGATCATCCTGCCACTTGACCAAAATCTGCCGGATCGGCTCGAAGCCATTCTCAGGCTCTGGCACATGCTGGCCGGGAAACCCGCGCGCCGCGACCCCAGGATGACGCCGTATCAGCGCCGGCGGTTCCGCCTGATGATGCAAGCCGCCGACGGAAACGCCAACCACGCGACTTATCGTGAGATTGCCATCGCCATCTACGGAGAGGCGCGCGTTCGGGCCGAACCGTGGAAGACATCGGCTTTGCGCGCCTCTGTCATCGCCCTTGTCCGATCTGCCGCCGCGGTGATCGACGGCGGTTATCAGGACCTTTTGCGCCATCGTCGCAAACCCTGACACTGACGTCTGATCGAGGGTGAGGATTCTACCCCTTCGATCTTCCTCATCCCCTATGCCGCCGCGCCTTCGCCACCGTGCGCATGTCATGCCGCTGATCGTCAGCGGCATCCTGCACAACCACGGAGGCCACCCCATGCGACCTGATCTCGCCGCCTTGCCGCCACGCTACCTGCGCACCAAGGAAGCCGCCGATTTCCTCAGCCTGTCCGCGCGCACGCTGGAAAAGCACAGAACCTACGGAACGGGACCTGCCTATCACAAGCTCGGCGGCCGCGTTGTCTATTCGGTCGAGGATCTCGCAGCCTGGGTTGCGCGCGGATCGGTTACCTCCACGTCGGACCCACGCGGACAAGTTCTCCCGGCGAAACCTATGCCGCCGACCGCATTCACCTCGCCCAAGCGCATCACGCGCTGAACACGGCGGTCAGCCCCTGATGGCAGCGCAGCACCCATCCGCCTCGGAACGCGGGCAACTCGATCTGTTTCGGGCGCTTCCCGGGGAATTCGCACCACGAGACGCGCAGGATCTCATGGCCTATCCTTTCTTTTCCCTTTCCAAATCGCACCGTAGCCGCCCGATTGACTTTGCCTTGGGCAACGTCTCGATCCGTGTCGAAGCTGTTCCCGATCACGGTATGGCGACGATCTGGGACGCCGATATACTGATCTGGGCGGCCAGCCAGATCGTGGAAGCGCGGGACGCCGGTCTGCGCACGTCGCGCCTGATGGCGGCAACGCCTTATGAAATCCTGACATTCACAGGGCGCGGAACCTCCCTGAGGGACTATCAGCGCCTGAAGGCGGCGCTGGACCGGCTGCAATCGACCACGGTTGCAACCTCGATCCGCCAGCGCGCGAATGGACGGCGACATCGTTTTTCGTGGATCAACGAATGGCACGAGCGGACCGATGCCAATGGCCGTCCGGACGGCATCGAGATGATCGTGCCCGACTGGTTCTACAGTGCGGTTCTGGATGACGCCCTGATCCTCACCATCGACCGGGCCTATTTCAATCTGACCGGCGGGTTGGATCGCTGGCTCTATCGCCTGGTGCGCAAGCATGGTGGGCGACAGAAAAACGGTTGGCGGTTCGACTTCCGTCACCTGCACCAGAAATCGGGCAGTCTGTCGCCGTTCAAGCGCTTCGCCTTCGAGCTGCGCGACATTATCCGCCGCCAGCCACTGCCCGGCTACACCCTGTTCGCCGAGGTCGAAACCGGCGGCCGGATGCTGCTCGCTTTCGAGCCTGTCCCGGCCTGTGGAAAACCTGTGGATAGTCTCGTGCTATCGGGAACCCGGACTATCGTGCCATCAGGAACCGGAGGCTCGTGCTATCGGGAACCCAAACACCTCCTATCCTTCGGTAACAAAAGCGAAAATCGCGCCCTTAACTTAAAGTCTAACACAGAATCTAACTTTGAAGAGCGGCGGCGCGATGTGGAAAAGCTCATCGCGAAGGCTGGTGCGGCCCTCAGATCGGGTGCCCATAAAGGCAAGCTGACACCCCCAAAGCAAGGATCGCCCGCGTCAACAAGCACGCCTGAACTTCCTCTCGGCAAGCCGGGAGGACAGCGATGATCGTCGCTCTCCTCAATCAGAAAGGCGGTGTCGGAAAAACCACGTTGGCGCTGCATCTCGCCGGTGCGTGGGCTGCGGAAGGCAAACGCGTCATCCTGATCGACGCCGATCCGCAAGGCTCCGCACTCGACTGGTCGCAGCGGCGTGGCCATGAAGGGCTGCCAAGGCTGTTCAGTGTCATCGGCCTGGCCCGCGATACGCTGCACCGGGAAGCGCCGGAGCTGGCGCGTGACGCCGACCATGTCGTCATCGATGGTCCGCCCCGTGTCGCTGGTCTGATGCGCTCAGCGCTGCTTGCAGCCGATCTGGTGCTGGTCCCGGTGCAGCCATCTCCTTTCGACGGCTGGGCCTCCGCCGAGATGCTGGCGCTTCTGAACGAAGCACGCATCTATCGTCCTGAACTGGCCGCCCGTTTTCTGCTGAACCGATGCGCTGCGCGCACCGTCATCGCCCGCGAAACGGCTGAGACACTGGCGGACCAAGATCCGCCGTTGCTGGCCACGACCATCGGCCAGCGCGTCGCCTTTGCTGAAGCCGCACAAACTGGGCGACTGGTCTCAGAGACCGATGGCGGCGAACGGGCTGCACAGGAGGTCACAGCGCTGGTGGCCGAGATCGATAGCCTCGGGATCGGGAGGATTGTGCGATGACACGTCCACCCGCCAAATCCGGCTTCGCATCGCGTCCGGGTAATCCCGATAGCTGGGTCAGGGCCGCCGATGCGCCGGCAACCGGAAAGATGGCTGCCGAGGCGTTTACCGCCCGCCTGACCATCGACATCACACCCGAACTGCGCGGGCGCATCAAGGTGGCCGCTTTCCGGCGCGGCGTCACCGTCGCCGTGATGCTGCGCGAGCTGCTGGGCCGCGAGTTTCCACCCACCGAAGGAGACCGGCCATGACCGGCAAAACCGGGCGTGGTGCGCATGAACATCCGCTGGCGGACGGTCCAGCGCCCTTCACCACACTTGTCGAACTGGCCTTCCAGAAGCGGAAGGTTGAGCACTGGATACGCTTCGGCCACAAGAGCTTTGAGCAGATCATCGACCGCCGCCGCAGTCTCGTCGGCTTCGCACCCGAAAGCATCTTCGCCTTCGTCCGCTGGGCCTCCAACGACTACGGCACCATCGTCTCGCGGCTCGACATACTGCGCGCTGTCGGGCGTGGCGAGCCGTTCCAGACCGTGCCCTTCGTTCGCCCCGGCGGCGAGATCCTGCTGCGTATTGATGGCTGGCCAAAGGTGCAGCAAGCGCTGGCCGCCATCGACGCCGTGGACGCGCTTGGCGTCGATCCTGCGGATGCTGCGCCGGACCATTGGCGGCACGTCCACAACCGCATGATCGCCGGTCAGGACCCCAACCCCTACACGCCGGAACGCCATGCCGCATGGGTCAGCCGCCGGAGGATCGCACCATGAGCCGCCGTCATATCCTCGCCGTGTCCATGTTGGCCGTCGGTACGCTTGTCGCCACGGCCGTTGCCGATCCGCCAACCAGGCTGATCTGGAATGCGACCGCCAGCGCGCCCATCGGCTTCTACACAGTTGTTCCTGCCGATGTGGTCGAAGTTCCTGAACTCGTCGTCATCGCGCCGCCCGAACCGCTGGAGCGGTTCATGGTCGAGCGCGGCTATATCGGGCGGGGCGTGCCGCTGCTGAAACGCGTCCTCGGCTTGCCGGGACAGCGCGTCTGTCGCAGCGGTGCGACGATCACCGTCGATAACGTCGAGATGGGCGATGCACTGGAGCGCGACCGGATGGGACGCGATCTGCCGGTCTGGCAGGGCTGCCGCATCATCCGCGACGGCGAACTCTTCCTCATGAATTGGGAAATCCGGGACAGCCTCGACGGCCGTTACTTCGGACCTGTTCCCGCCAGTTCCGTCATCGGCCGGGCGCTTCCGCTCTGGACCGATGAGGAAGGCGATGGCCGCTACGAATGGCGGGCGGTCACGCATTGAACCCACGCCAAACCCACCAACACAGGAGACATACCATGCCACAGATCGGTCAATTTGCGCGTGACGCATCCGGCTTCGCCGGTCAGCTCGTCACGCTCACCATGAAGCGCGATCTCGTCATCGTGCCCGCTGAACATTCCGATGCGGAGAATGCGCCGGACTATCGCGTCCATTACATTGAGCATGACGGTCCCGAGGTCGGTGCTGCATGGAAACGCACCGGCGAAAAGGCTGGCGAATATCTCTCGGTGCTGCTCGACGATCCGGCCTTACCGCACCCGATCCGCGCCAACCTGTTCCGCGACGACGATGCAGGCTCGTCATGGTCGCTGCACTGGAGCCGCCCGCGGCCCCGCGAAGATCGCGACTGAGATCATGCGATCCCGCACCTTTCTTCTCTTCACGGCCCTGCTGTCGGCTGGCAGCGGCTCGATGCCGGCCATGGCGCAGGTCACGCTGCAACCTGCGCCTGTCACCGCGCATCCCCATGCTGCGTTCATTGCCGAGGCGTCACAGCGTTTCGGCATTCCAGAGCACTGGATTCGAGCCGTGCTGCGCGTGGAAAGCGCGGGCGATGTGCGCGCAATTTCATCGGCGGGCGCGATGGGACTGATGCAGGTCATGCCCGATACCTGGGCGGGCCTGCGCCGCCGCCATGGTCTCGGGCGCGACCCTTACGATCCGCGCGATAACATCTTCGCAGGCACGGCGTATCTGCGCGAGATGTGGGACCGCTATGGCAATGTTGCGGCCATGCTTGCCGCCTACAATGCTGGTCCCGGTCGCTATGACGAGCATCTGGCGACGGGCCGCACTTTGCCCGCTGAAACGCGCGCCTATGTCGCCACGCTCGCACCTGTTCTTGGCAGGGCGACTGCGCCTGATGTGCCGACGATCGTGCCGCCGCCACCGCCGGATTGGCGCGAAGCTCCGCTCTTCGTTGTGCAATCCAGCGGCCATTCGGCGACGGCCAATCAACCGTCGAACGACGTCCGCGCAACCGTTCCTATGCGCGTTTCCGTCGATCAGGAGCCGCAGGACGGCGGCATATTCGTGGCCCGTGCGGGCAATGGAGACGAGCCATGAGCATGGTGTCTCCACGCACTTTCGGTCCGCTTCCGGTGTGCAGTCAGGCAAGGGGTCGCCTGGCTGCATTCCCGGCAGGAAGGGCAAAAAGGGGAAGAAAGGCGGAGGGCAAGATAAAGGAAACAGGCACCCTGTCGGGCTTGTTTCTGGGCAAGCCCTTGTCTGCACACTGCTTTGGGGCGCGGCGCACGGCACCCTGCTTTTGGGCCTCGCGTGCCGCGATATGGCGCAAAGCCTTGGCTTTACTGGGTTTTGACCGGCACTATAGCCGAAGATTAGCCGTTTGCGTGCCTGAACGGCATGGGATGCGCTCATGAGCGCCGACGACGAGAACCGCTTTCGCCCCAGGCCGGGCCGGATCAAATTCGACGTGCCGAAAGCGGGCAAAGCCAAGAGCTTTCTGACGCAGGCAAAAAAGCTGGCGCGTCAGCATAGCAACGGTCCCGGTCGATCATCATCATTCGCATCACGGACTTCCTCGTCGTCTTCTTCTGGTTCGGCCGGAAAGAGCGGGAAGGCATCGCGGGCGAGCAAAGGTCCGGGCGTCAAGCGTGGCCGTGGCGCGGCCTATGTCCGCGCCCGAACCCTGTCGGGCGGGTGGCGTCACAGCGCAGCCGGAGTGCGCCGCGTCGTCGTCAAAACCCGGTACGTCCAGAGCGCGGGGAAGAGCGGCAAAGGGACCGCCCATCTGCGCTACATCCAGCGCGACGGCACCTCGCGCGATGGCGAACGTGGCCAGCTCTATTCCGCCACGGAGGACCGCGCCGATGGAGATGCCTTCCTTGATCGCGGCAAGGACGATCGCCACCAGTTCCGCTTTATCGTTTCGCCAGAAGATGCCGCCGATCTTTCCGACCTCACCGAACACACCCGCGATCTGATGAGCCGCATCGAGGCCGACCTTGGCACGAAACTCGATTGGGTGGCGGTCAATCACCACAATACCGGCCATCCCCATGTCCATGTCATTGTTCGGGGGAAGGACGATCTGGGCGAGAACCTGGTTATCAATGGCGACTATCTCGCCAATGGTATTCGTGAGCGGGCGAGCGAACTGACCACGCTGGACCTCGGCCCCGTGACCGAGATCGAGCAGAGCCGCAAGCTGTCTGCCGAAATCGATCAGGACCGCTTCACGCGCATCGATCGCGCCATGACCGAGGAAGCCGACGAAAGGTTCCTCGATCTGCGCCACGAACCGGCAGATGCACGCCGCCAGTTCAACCGCACACTTCGCCTGCGCCGTCTCGCCAAGCTGGAAAAGATGGGGCTGGCTACGGAACATGCACCCGGCGTCTGGGAGCTTGGCGCGAAGATGGAACCGGCGCTGCGTGAACTCGGCGAGCGCGGCGACATCATCCGTAACTTGCAAGAGGCGCTGAAGGTCGATGGGCAGGAACGTGATCCGATGACCTTCCAGCTTCACGATGCCGCACCCGCGGCGCCCATCACCGGCCGCGTCGTGGACAAATATCTCGCCGACGAGATGGGCGAGAACCTGACGCTCGTGGTGGACGGCATCGACGGGCGAACACACCATCTTCCCGGCATTGATCCGGCCCGCGTCGAAGATGCCCGGATCGGCAGCATCGTGGAAGTCGGTCCCGCCGATACAGCACAACGTCCCTCTGATCGCACCATCGCTGCGATCTCGGAAAATGGTATCTACCGACCGAGCCGCCACCTCGAACAGGCGAAGTTCGAGGGACGTGTGCCGGGTGGCGATTATGAGGGCTATGTCGATGCCCATGTCCGGCGATTGGAGTCGCTACGCCGGGCCGGGATTGCCGAGCGGATCGACGCCGACCAGTGGCGCATCCCCGAAGACTTCGAGAGCCGCGCCACCGCCTATGATGCCGGTCGCAACCGGCAGGCCAGCATCCGTGTCGTCTCGACCTTCGATCTGGAAAAACAGATCGGCGCCGATGGCGCGACCTGGCTGGACCGGCGATTGGTCACACCGGACGCCTCGGACCTTACCCCGGCAGGGTTCGGCCAGCAGGTGCGCGAGGCTATGGACCAGCGGCGTGAACACCATATCGCACAGGGCGATGCCACGCGGCAGCAGAATGGACGCATCCTCTATCGGCGCAACCTGCTCGCCAATCTGCGAGAAAGGGAAGTGGCCCGCGTCGGTGCGGAAATGGCCAGCAGCAAAGGCTTGCCGTTCCGGGCGGCTGCCGATGGCGAAAATATCAGCGGCAAGTTCACCGGGATCGCACATCTATCGAGCGGCAAGTTCGCCATTGTCGAAAAGAGCCACGAGTTCACTCTTGTCCCATGGCGGCCAGTGATCGACCGCCAGCTCGGCCGCGAGGTTGCGGGCATCGTGCAGGGTGGATCGGTATCGTGGCAAATGGGGCGAACACGAGGGCTCGGGATTTGAGCCTTTGCCGATCTGGCACCTCGCAAATTGTTCTGTCGACATCGGCATCTGAAAGGGCCTGTCCGATGTGCCGCCGATAGTATCCGGCAACACGGCATCCCTGCTTTTCCTGTTGCCGCTTTCGAAAACGTCTATTCTTTGATCGGCTCCGACTCTCTTGCCGATTGGAGCCTGTATGCGTGGTGGCCGAATACTCTGGGGCCAGATCATTGTCGTATTCACCATTGTCCTGGTGATGGTCTGGACTTCGACACAATGGGTGGCCTTCCGCCTTGGCTTTCAGCCCCAGCTCGGCAATCCATGGTTCGATGTTGCGGGATGGCCGGTCTATTATCCTCCGGCCTTCTTCTGGTGGTGGTTTTCCTATGACGCCTATGCGCCCGGTATTTTCACCGAGGGCGCGTTCATCGCCACGTCCGGGGCGTTGTTCGCTATCGCCGCCGCTTTTTTCATGTCGATCATCCGGGCGCGCGAGGCGCGCAACGTCGCCACCTACGGTTCTGCGCGATGGGCCGAGGACAAGGAAATCCATGCTGCCGGACTGCTCGGTCCCGATGGCGTGGTCCTTGGCAGGCACAGCAAGGACTATCTCCGGCACGACGGCCCCGAGCATGTCCTTTGTTTCGCGCCCACCCGATCAGGCAAAGGCGTCGGTCTCGTTGTGCCGACGCTGCTGACCTGGCCGGGAAGTTGCATCGTGCACGACATCAAGGGGGAGAACTGGAATCTGACGGCCGGCTTCCGGTCCCATCACGGCCGCGTCCTGCTGTTCGATCCGACCAATGTGCATTCCGCAGCTTACAACCCGCTGCTGGAAGTCCGTCAGGGGGAGTGGGAAGTCCGCGATGTCCAGAACATCGCGGATATTCTGGTCGATCCCGAGGGCAGTCTCGACAAGCGCAACCATTGGGAAAAGACCAGCCATTCGCTACTGGTCGGCGCCATCCTGCATGTTCTCTATGCCGAGAAGGACAAGACGCTGGCGGGGGTCGCGAGCTTTCTGTCCGATCCGCGCCGTCCGGTCGAGGCGACCTTGCGCGCCATGATGGACACGCCGCATCTGGGCGAAGCCGGTGTGCATCCCGTCATCGCCTCATCGGCACGCGAACTGCTTAACAAGTCCGAGAACGAACGCTCCGGCGTGCTGTCCACGGCGATGTCCTTTCTCGGTCTCTACCGAGATCCGGTCGTGGCCCGCGTGACGGCCCGCTGCGACTGGCGCATTGCTGATCTGGTCGGAGCAAAAGAACCGGTCAGCCTCTACCTCGTCGTACCGCCCTCGGACATCAACCGGACCAAGCCGCTGATCCGTCTGATCCTCAATCAGGTCGGGCGGCGGCTGACCGAGGAACTGGAAACCACCGGAAAACGCCATCGTCTCCTGTTGATGCTGGACGAGTTCCCCGCGCTCGGGCGGCTTGATTTCTTTGAATCGGCGCTCGCCTTCATGGCCGGCTACGGCCTCAAAGCGTTCCTGATCGCGCAGTCGCTCAACCAGATCGAGCGCGCCTATGGGCAGAACAACGCCATTCTCGACAACTGCCATGTGCGTGTCGCCTTTGCTGCCAACGATGAACGCACCGCCAAACGGATCAGTGACGCGCTCGGCACGGCCACGGAAATGCGCGATTCCACCAACTATGCGGGCCATCGCCTCGCGCCATGGCTGGGGCACCTTATGGTGTCGCGGCAGGAAACGGCGCGGCCACTCCTGACACCGGGCGAAATCATGCAGCTTCCGCCAACCGACGAGATCGTCATGGTAGCGGGTGTGCCGCCCATCCGCGCCGCCAAGGCGCGCTACTATGCCGATGCGCGGCTTCAGGAACGGGTGCTGCCGCCGCCCGATCTACGCAAGCAGTCGGTGAAGATGGAAACATCGGCACCAGACGACTGGACGAGCCGTGTTGTTACGCCCACGGTTGGCCACGGACCCGCGTCGAACACGTCCGACGGCGATCCTGCCAATGCCGGTATCCGTCGTGAGCCGGAGCTTCCCGAGCATGAGGAAATCATCCCGGCACCACCGCCGCCATCGCAGGAGTTCGACTTTCTCGATGATGAGCCCGACGTCGATGCCGCCAAGGCCCGCGCCATGCGTCAGCGGATGCGCATGGTCGCGCGGCAGGCATCTCTCGACCCCAATGACGGCATCGACCTTTGAGAAGGAAGACAGGCATGACGAGCCGCACCCGCATGAACGTCTACTTCTCCCCGGATCTGCTGAAGCAGGTCGAAGGCCTGGCGCTGCGCCGCAATGTTTCCAAATCCGCAGTGATCGAGGCGGCGGTCGCATCCTTCCTGTCCGGTGACACGACCGAACGGCTGGAAGCCGCAATGTCGCGACGCCTGGACAAGCTTGGCCGCCAGTTCGACATGCTGGACGAAGATGTCGCCATCCTCGGCGAGACGCTTTCGCTGTTCGTACAATTCTGGCTCACCATGACGCCGCCGCTGTCAGACAGCGCGAAACAGTCGGCACGCATCAAGGGCAACGAGCGCTTCGAAGGCTTCATGCAGACGCTGGGCAAGCGTCTTGCAACTGGCGACAGGTTCCTGAAAGAACTATCACGGGATGTGGATACGCCCCACGATCATTCGGCGCAACGCTAGGCTGAAGCCGATGGAAACCAGCCCTGAACGTTCGATCCATCCGATTTGCCGCCGTCAGCCGCCGATGCCCGCATGCGCACAAACATCTGTTGAAACGGCCCTAAATCAGGTTCTTTTAATCGACCCCAATCCGGGGTCCGTCTTTTGCGCGTCCCGCCATGAACGGGGCCGCCATGACCGCATCACATCAGAAACCCGAGACGATTGCGCGTGGTGCGCGGATGCTGCGCACCGCACTCGGGGCATCGATTGCCCGGTTTCTGGAAGATCCGGCTGTCGTCGAGGTGATGCTGAACCCCGATGGCCGCATCTGGGTGGATCGGCTCTCCGAAGGTCTGGCCAATACGGGGGAGAGGCTGTCTGCGGCTGATGGCGAGCGGATCGTCCGGTTGGTCGCCCATCATGTTGGCGTCGAAGTTCATACCCGAAGTCCGCGTGTATCGGCCGAACTGCCTGAGACCGGAGAGCGCTTCGAAGGGTTGCTGCCGCCTGTTGTCACGGCGCCGACCTTTGCCATCCGCAAGCCCGCCGTCGCGGTGTTCACGCTCGACGACTATGTAAACGCCGGGATCATGACCAGCCCTCAGGCCGAGGTGTTGCGCCTGAACGTCGCCACGCGGGCCAATATCCTCGTCGCGGGCGGCACCTCCACTGGCAAGACCACGCTGACCAACGCGCTGCTGGCAGAAGTCGCCAAGACTTCGGATCGCGTCGTGATCATTGAAGACACGCGCGAACTGCAATGCGCCGCGCCTAATCTCGTCGCCATGCGCACCAAGGATGGCGTGGCGACGCTCTCCGATCTGGTGCGCTCCTCGCTGCGCCTGCGTCCTGATCGCATCCCGGTCGGGGAGGTGCGCGGGTCCGAAGCCCTCGATCTGCTCAAAGCATGGGGTACCGGCCATCCGGGCGGAATCGGCACCATCCATGCCGGTTCCGGCATTGGCGCGCTGCGACGCCTCGAACAGCTCATCCAGGAAGCCGTCATCACCGTCCCGCGCGCCCTGATCGCCGAAACCATCGACCTTGTCGCTGTTCTTGCCGGACGTGGATCGTCCCGCCGCCTGGTCGAACTCGCCCGCGTCGATGGGCTGGGTCCGGACGGTGACTACGCCATCACGCATCCCAGTACTTTGGCAACCACCCCGAAAGGAAACCCTTCATGATCCGCTCGATTTCACGCGGCTGCCGCATCATGGCAACCGCCGCTGCCACTGTTTCCATCAGTCTGATGCTGGCGCCTGCCGCACACGCCTCCGGCTCCTCCATGCCCTGGGAGGCCCCGCTTCAGTCGATCCTCCAGTCGATCGAGGGTCCTGTCGCCAAGATCATCGCCGTCATCGTCATCATCGCCACCGGCCTGGCGCTGGCCTTCGGCGATACCTCCGGCGGCTTCCGCCGCCTGATCCAGATCGTCTTCGGCCTGTCCATCGCCTTCGCCGCGTCGAGCTTCTTCCTGTCGTTCTTCTCGTTCGGCGGCGGGGCGCTCATCTGATGGCGGGCGGGTTTGAACAGCTCGATGCGGTGCCGGGCTTCTCCATCCCGGTTCACCGGGCGCTGACCGAGCATATCCTGCTCGGCGGCGCACCGCGTTCGATTGCCATCGTCAACGGCACACTGGCCGGCGCCGTCGGCCTCGGCCTTCGTCTCTGGCTGGTTGGCATCGCCATCTGGGCGGTCGGTCATTTCCTCGCGGTATGGGCTGCCAAACGCGATCCGCTTTTTGTCGAGGTGGGCCGTAGGCATCTGCGCATACCCGGTCATCTGTCGGTGTGAGGGCGCAGCCATGATGAACCTCACCGAATATCGCCGTACCGCTACCCACCTCGCGGATTTCCTGCCCTGGGCCGCGCTGGTTGGCTCGGGCGTCGTGCTGAACAAGGACGGCAGTTTCCAGAGGACTGCGAAGTTTCGCGGGCCGGATCTGGATTCCGCTGTTGCCGCCGAACTAGTCGCGGTCGCCGGGCGTATCAACAACGCCGTGCGCCGCCTCGGCTCCGGCTGGTCGATCTTTGTTGAGGCACAACGAAGCGAAGCCGCGACCTATCCCGGCAGCCAATTTCCTGATCCGGCCTCCGCTCTGGTCGATGCCGAGCGCAAAGCTGCCTTCGAGGAAGCGGGCACGCATTTCGTGTCAGGCTACTTCCTGACCTTCCTCTGGCTGCCACCCGCCGAAGATGCGGCTCGCGCCGAGACCTGGCTCTATGAGGGCCGTGAGCAATCCGGCGTCAATCCATGGGAGCTGATGCGCGGCTTCATCGACCGCACCGACCGCGTGCTGGCCCTGCTCGATGGCTTCATGCCCGAATGCCACTGGATCAATGACGCCGCGACGCTGACCTATCTCCACTCTACGATTTCCACCAACCGCCACCGCGTGCGCGTGCCGGAAGTGCCGATGCATCTCGACGCGCTGCTAGCCGATCAGCCGCTGACCGGCGGGCTAGAGCCGCGTCTTGGCGATCAGCATCTACGTATCCTGACTATTACAGGCTTCCCGACCGCGACGACGCCCGGCCTTCTCGACGATATGAACCGGCTAGCCTTTCCCTACCGCTGGTCGACCCGCGCGATCCTGATGGACAAGACGGACGCCACGAAGCTGCTGACCAAGATCCGTCGCCAGTGGTTCGCCAAGCGTAAGTCCATCGCCGCGATCCTGAGAGAGGTGATGACCAACGAGCAATCCGCGTTGGTGGACACGGATGCGTCGAACAAGGCGCTCGACGCCGACATGGCCCTGCAGGAACTTGGCGCCGACATGGCCGGCATGGCCTATGTCACCGCAACCGTCACCGTTTGGGATGCCAACCCGCGCATCGCTGACGAGAAACTGCGGCTGGTCGAGAAGATCATCCAGGGCCGCGATTTCACGGCCATGCCGGAAACCGTCAATGCTGTCGATGCCTGGCTCGGCTCCTTGCCCGGACACGCCTACGCGAACGTCCGGCAGCCGCCGGTCTCGACGCTCAACCTTGCCCACATGATCCCGCTATCGGCCGTGTGGGCGGGGCCGGAACGGAACGAACATCTCGGAGCGCCCCCCTTGCTTTACGGCAAGACCGAGGGTTCGACACCGTTCCGGCTTTCCCTTCATGTCGGCGATGTCGGCCATACGCTTGTCGTCGGCCCGACCGGCGCGGGCAAGTCCGTGCTGCTGGCGCTGATGGCGCTGCAGTTTCGTCGCTATGATCGCAGCCAGATCTTCGCTTTCGATTTCGGTGGCTCGATCAGGGCATCTGCGCTCGCCATGGGCGGCGACTGGCATGATCTGGGCGGTGGGCTGACCGAAGGGGACGAGGCGTCCGTTTCCCTGCAACCGCTGGCGCGGATCGATGACGCCTATGAGCGGTCCTGGGCCGCCGACTGGATCGCCGCAATCTTGATGCGCGAGGGCGTGACCATCACGCCGGAGGTGAAGGAACACATCTGGACGGCGCTGACTTCGCTGGCATCCGCCCCGGCGGGGGAACGGACGATCACCGGCCTCGCCGTGCTGCTGCAATCCAACGATCTGAAACAAGCACTGCGCCCTTACTGCATTGGCGGCGCCTATGGCCGGTTGCTCGATGCGGAGGCCGAACATCTCGGATCAGCCGATGTACAGGCCTTCGAGATCGAGGGGCTGGTCGGCACAGGGGCTGCGCCTGCCGTCCTGTCCTATCTGTTTCACCGCATTGGCGACCGACTCGACGGGCGGCCAACGCTGCTGATCATCGACGAAGGCTGGCTGGCGCTGGATGACGAAGGTTTCGCCAATCAGCTCCGCGAATGGCTGAAGACGCTCAGGAAGAAGAACGCTTCCGTCATTTTCGCCACGCAGTCACTTTCCGACATCGATGGCAGCAATATCGCGTCTGCCATGATCGAAAGTTGCCCGACGCGGCTGCTGCTGCCGAACGAACGCGCCATCGAGCCGCAGATCACGGCAATCTACCGCCGCTTCGGCCTTAATGACCGGCAAATCGAGATCCTCGCGCGGGCCACGCCCAAGCGGGACTACTACTGCCAGTCGCGGCGCGGCAATCGCCTTTTCGAGCTTGGCCTCAGCGAAGTTGGTCTCGCGCTCTGCGCCGCATCATCCAAATCCGATCAGACCCGTATCGCCGAACTCGTCGCCGAGCATGGGCAGGACGGCTTTCTCGCGGCCTGGCTGCGCGATCGAGGCGTCGAATGGGCCGTCGATCTGATCCCGAACCTCACCAATCTTGTCGAACGGACTGAGCCCGCTGTGCCGGTCGCGCCAGATCAAATCCATCCAGATGACAGCCAAGAAAAGGAGACCCTGCCATGATCCGTATCCCCGTTTCCCGATATGTCAGTGCATCCGTGCTGGCACTGGCGCTCGCCATGCCTGTTGCCCTGTCGCCCATGCTGACAAGCCCCGCTCACGCTTTTGGCTTCGGTCGCATCGTCTACGATCCGACCAATTATGCGCAGAACCTTCTGACCGCCGCCCGCACGCTGGAGCAGATCAACCACCAGATCACCTCTCTTCAGAATGAAGCGCAGATGCTGATCAATCAGGCGAAGAATCTCGCCAGTCTGCCATATTCCTCGCTCCAGACTTTGCAGCAGAACGTCCAGCGCACGCAGCAGCTTCTGGCCCAGGCGCAGAACATTGCCTTCGACGTGCAGAACGTCGATCAGATGTTCCAGCAGAAATACGGCAAGGTTTTGCTGTCCGCGACCGACGCCCAGCTCGTCGCCGATGCGCGGTCCCGCTGGCAGAATACGGTCGGCGGCTTGCAGGACGCCATGCGCGTGCAGGCCGGTGTCGTCGGAAATATTGACACCAACCGCGCTGAAATGTCCGCCCTTGTAGGGCAGAGCCAGAACGCGACCGGCGCGTTGCAGGCGACACAGGCGGGCAATCAGCTTCTCGCGCTCCAGTCGCAGCAGCTTTCCGACCTTATCGCGCTGATGTCCGCCAATGGTCGCTCCGAAGCCCTGATCGAGGCCGAGCGTGCCACCGCCGCCGAACAGGGCCGCATCCAGCGCGAGCGCTTTCTGACGCCGGGATCGGGCTATCAGCCTGGCAATGCCCGGATGTTCGGCAACGGCAACAACTGATCGGACAGGAGGGGCACGACATGGACGGCAAGATGCTGGCGCGGCTGGGCGCGATCATATTCGTGGCCATTGCCATCACCGCGACGGTGATCGAAATGACACGCGAGGACGAACCAGCCCAGCCCCGTCCGGCGCCGGCGCTTCAGGCGCCTGCCGATCCGCTGCGCCAGAGCCTGCGCCACTGCCAGCAGTTAGGCGAGGCCGCCGTGAACGATCCCGGCTGCCTCGCCACCTGGGCCGAGAACCGCGACCGGTTCCTCGGCCGGACGCCGGTGCCCGCCGCTCCGCATCAGAACGGGGGACAGTGAACCATGGGCGGCACCGGCGTCATCGACAACTTTCTGGGTGTTTTCACCAGTTACATCGACAGCGGCTTCGGCCTGCTTGGCGGCGAGGTCGCCTTCATCGCCACCACCCTGATCGTCATCGACGTGACGCTCGCGGCACTGTTCTGGTCCTGGGGTGCGGATGACGACATCATCGCCCGGCTGGTCAAGAAGACGCTCTTCGTCGGGGTCTTCGCATACCTGATCGGCAACTGGAACAATCTCGCCCAGATCATCTTCGACAGCTTCGCCGGTCTTGGCCTGAAAGGTTCGGGCACCAGCTTTTCCGCCGCCGATCTGCTGCGGCCCGGCAAGGTGGCGCAGACTGGCCTCGATGCCGGTCGCCCGCTGCTCGAATCCATCTCGGACATGATGGGTTATTGGTCGTTTTTCGAGAACTTCATCCAGATCGCCTGCCTGATGTTCGCCTGGGCGCTGGTACTGCTGGCCTTCTTCATTCTCGCCGTGCAGCTCTTCGTCACGCTGATCGAGTTCAAGCTGACCACGCTGGCGGGCTTTGTCCTCATCCCCTTCGGCCTCTTCGGCAAGACCGCCTTCATGGCCGAGCGCGTTCTTGGCAATGTCGTCTCCTCCGGCATCAAGGTGCTGGTGCTGGCCGTCATCATCGGCATCGGCTCGACATTGTTCTCGCAGTTTACGGCCGGTTTTGGCGGCGTGACGCCGACCATCGACGACGCCATGGCGATCGTGCTGGCCGCACTTTCCCTTCTCGGCCTCGGCATCTTCGGTCCCGGCATCGCTTCCGGTCTTGTTTCTGGCGGCCCGCAGCTTGGCGCAGGTGCAGCAGTTGGAACCGGTCTCGCCGCTGGCGGCATGATGCTTGCCGGCGGCGCTGCCGCAGGCATGGCCACGAAGGGAGGGGCAGTGGCGCTGTCGGGTGGAACTGCGGCTGTCCGTGGCGGTGCTGCCGCCGCAGGTGCGGCGAGCGCCGCCTACAGTGTCGGTTCGCTTGGCCAGTCCGGCGCTGCCGGTGTTGCCTCCGGCCTCGGCGGTGTTGCCCGCGCGGCAGCCTCCGCCGCCGCATCACCCCTGAAACGGACGGCCTCGAAAGCAGCGGAAAACGTCAAATCCAGCTTCTCCGATGGCGCGCGCGCCGGGCTCGGCGTTACCGGTGGATCGTCCTCGCAGGGAACCATTGGCGGTACGAGCGTGGCCGGCGCTGCCGCACCCGCCTCCGTACCGGCGGGCGGCCCACCTGCATGGGCGCAGCAGATGCACCGCCGCCAGGCGCTCAATCACGGCACGACCATGGCCGCCCATGCCGTCCGCTCCGGTGACAGCCACGGCGGCGGCTCTTCCGTCAACATTTCCGAAAGTGACCGCTCATGAACATCTTCAGACGTCCAGCGACCCATTACGGCAAATCGCCCGAACCCGAGACGCCTTACCAGAAAGCCGCGCAAGTCTGGGACGAGCGCATCGGCTCGGCTCGCGTGCAGGCCAAGAACTGGCGCTATATGGCCTTCGGCTCGCTGATCCTCTCGGCGGGCTTCGCTGCCGCGCTTGTGCTGCAATCGGCGCGAGGGACCGTCGTGCCCTGGGTGGTGCAGGTCGATAATCTCGGCCAGGCCCAGACCGTCGCCGCAGCCACGGCCGATTACCGCCCGACCGATCCGCAGATCGCCTTTCATCTGGGCCGCTTCATCGAGCAGACGCGCTCGATCCCAGCGGATGCCATCATCGTGCGCCAGAACTGGCTGCGCGCCTATGAGTTCACCACGGACAGGGGAGCGGCCGCGCTCAACGACTATGCCCGCGCCAATGATCCGTTCACCCGTGTCGGGCGTCAGCAGATCGCAGTCGAGGTTTCCAGCGTCATCCGCGCCTCGAACGACAGCTTCCGCGTCGCCTGGACCGAGCGGCACTACGAGAATGGGCAGCTGTCCACGACAGAGCGCTGGACAGCGATTCTGACCATCGTGATCCAGACGCCGCGTGATGCCGAGCGTCTGCGTGCCAATCCACTCGGCATCTATATCAATGCAATCTCATGGTCACGGGAGATGAGCCAATGACCATCGCGTCTTCCCGCAATTCCGCCTTGCCGGTTTTCCGTAAACCCGCCTTTGCAGCTTTGTTGCTTTCGGTCACCATGCTGGCAGGCTGCGCCACCAACAAGACGCCGCAGTTCAGCTATGATGCCGATGTGCCGGCGTTGCCCGTCGTGCCGACCGCTGTCACCGATGACCGGCCTCGGCCGCTTCACACGCCGCCGGCCTGGACGGTCGCACGCGGCGGAACCGCTGCCGGAACACCGGCAGGCCGGGTAGAGAACGCCAATGCCGCCGCCCGCGTCGAGCCGCGCCGCGAGGGTTACTATAACGCCATCCAGATCTATCCCTGGTCGGAAGGCGCGCTCTATCAGGTTTATGTCGCACCGGGCCAGATCACCAATATTGCGCTGGAGCCGGGCGAAAGCCTGACCGGCGCGGGACCGATCGCGGCGGGAGACACCGCCCGCTGGATCATTGGCGATACCGAGAGCGGGAGCGGTACGTCGCGCCGAGTCCATATTCTCGTCAAACCATCCCGATCCGACATCTCAACCAATCTAGTGGTGACGACCGATCGGCGCACCTACATGATCGAGCTGCGCGCCCGTGAGGCGCTCTACATGCCGTCCGTATCCTGGTCTTATCCGGCGCTGCCTGCCGGTCAGCGCCAAACCGTTCCCGCAGCACCCATCATCCCGGTCGAGGCGGCACGCAACTATCGTTACGGCCTGACCGGAGATACGCCGCCATGGCGGCCGATTTCCGTCTTCGACGATGGCCGCCGTGTCTATGTCGTTTTCCCGCGCGGCATCGTGCAGGGAGAGATGCCACCGATTTTCATCATCGGCTCCGAGGGCGAGACCCAGATCGTCAATTCCCGTGTTCACCAGAACGTCTTGATCGTCGATCGGCTGTTCGGAGCGGCTGAGCTGCGTCTTGGTAGCGGCAAACAGCAGCAGACGGTCAGGATCGTTCGCATCGAGCAAAGGCAAGCTGCCCAGCCCGCTAAAACCGGGGAGCAACCGTCATGAGTGAAGAGGCTACTACCAACCCAACGCCGATGCGTCTGCGTGCCGAGCCGCCGCGCGTCACGCGCCTGTCGCGCAAGATGCTGGCCGGTGCCGGGGCTGTTGCGCTCCTCGGCATCGGCGGGGCGCTGATCTATGCGCTCCAGACGCGCGACATGAGCGGAAACGGTGAAGAACTCTATTCGACCGAGAACCGCGCCACGGCAGATGGACTGGCGGGGCTGCCGAAGGATTATACCGGGCCGGTCTTGGGGCCGGCATTGCCGGGCGATCTCGGTGGCCCGATCCTCGACGCCCAGAACAGGGGGCAACCCGTTACGCCGCCCACTATAGCAACACCAACCCGTGATCCTGCCGAGGAGCGACGTCTTGCCGAGGAAGAAGCCGCACGTCTTAGCACCGTGTTCTTCCAGTCGGGGCAGAGATCAGCGACGACGCCTGGCTCCAATATGCCGGGCCTTGCTGGCCTTGACCTTGGTGGCCAGCCCGCAACACAGGACCGCCACACGGCATTTCTGAATGGGCCGGTGGAACGGCAGACCGTTGCCATGGATCGGATCATGGCGCCAGCCTCGCCCTACATCCTTCAGGCAGGGGCCGTAATCCCGGCGGCGATGATTACCGGCATCCGCTCGGACCTTCCCGGCCAGATCACCGCGCAGGTCACGGAAAATGTCTATGACAGCCCGACCGGCAGCCTGCTCCTGATCCCGCAGGGAACGCGCATCATCGGTCAGTATGACGCCGGGGTGCAATTCGGTCAGCGCCGCGTGCTGCTGGTCTGGAACCGCCTGATCCTGCCCAATGGCCGCTCCATCGTGCTGGAGCGCCAGCCCGGTGCGGACGCTTCCGGCTATGCCGGGCTGGAAGATGGCGTTGATTACCACTGGTGGGATCTGATGAAGGCGGCGGGGCTGTCCACGCTGCTCGGCATCGGCACGGAACTGGCGACCGACGACGAGGATCGTCTGATTCGCGCTATCCGCGACGGAGCGCAGGATACGATCAATCAGGCCGGGCAACAGATCGTCCAGCGCCAGTTGCAGGTCGCGCCGACCCTGACGATCCGGCCGGGCTACCCGGTCAGGGTCATCGTTACCCGCGATCTCGTACTCGAACCTTACAGGAACTGACCATGACGAAGCTGAAACTCGGCCCCCTCATCGAAGACAAGCCCGTGAAGGTGACCGTGGAACTGCCGGGGCCGCTGCATCGCGATCTTGTCGCCTATGCCGAAGTGCTGGCTCGCGAAACCGGCCAGCCCGCTGCCGATCCTGTCAGGCTGATTGTGCCGATGTTGGAACGGTTCATCGCCACGGATCGGGGTTTTGCCAGTGCCCGAAGATCGCGCTCATGAGGTGCTGCGCGATTCATGGCGCGTCGCGGCGATGATTTCCATGAGCGTGTCGACGGCCTCGCGCGCCGCGTTCCATTTAACGGACTGGTCCATTTCCCGGTTCTGAAGGGTGAGGCTCACCGCGCCATGTACCGTTGACCAGAACATGAAGCTGTAGCGGCTCAGATCCATGCCGGGCAAAAAACCTTGGTCCTGAGAGCAGCGAAGTCCCGTCAGCAATAGATTTAGTATCTGTCTTCCAGCTGCGCCCGACCATGGATCATCGCTGCCTCCGAGTCGTGGCGGCGGTGTGAACATCAGCCGGTACAGCGTGGGGCTTTCCAGTGCAAAGCGGACATAGGCATAGCTGCCATCACGCAAATAGCCGAATGGATTGCCGCGCATCTGTTCGAAGACGGCCAGCTTTTCTCTGTAGAGCCGGTTGAACCCTTCTTCCCGAACGGCGCGCAGCAAGGCGCTCTTGTTGCGGAAATGGCCGTAAAGCGCTGGTGCTGTGCAACCGATGGCATGCGCGACCGCAGTCAGCGGTACGTCGAGGTCGCCACGCTCTGACAGCAGCCGGATCGTTTCGTCGATCGCACGACGAGCAATATCAAGTTCTTGCTCTTTCCCGGGACGGGCCATTCCGATGCCTGTTGCAACTTGTCGTAAAAACTAAACGACATTTACTTTTTTCGTTGACGGCTTGGATGTCAAGAAGCAGCATTCTGTAACTGAACGTCGTTTAGTTTGAGGATGTGCGGAGAGCCGATGAACGCACACAGATCGATTTTCGCGCTGATGATGGCGGGGTGCCCGTCAGAAACCGAACGCTGTTTCGGATGATGCACCATGGCTGTGATCGGAAACAATCAGACCTCGCCTGATGATAGCCTCACAAAGGTCGTTGAGGGGAAACCCGGCACATCTGCGGTCCGGCTGAACCAGTTGCGATATTTTGTTGCCGCCGTTGATTATGGGAGTTTTCGCAAGGCTGCTGCCGCGCTTTCTGTGCAGGAATCCTCCATCAGCCGACGAATCCGTGATCTCGAAGATGAACTCGGGGCGTCGCTTTTCATGCGTCATGCTGGTGGGGTGCGGTTGACCGTTGCCGGGCGGGAATTCCTGCGCAACGCCCGCCATGCGCTTCGTCAGATCGACATCGGGGTGACCAAGGTGGCAGCGGTTGGCCGGGCGGAACAAGGCCTTATCAAGGTAGGGATATTTTCATCTCTCGCGTCAGGATTTCTGTTCGATCTGCTGCGTGATTTTGGGGAGCGTCACCCGAAGGTGCATGTAGACATCATTGATGGCAATCCACCTGAACACGTCGCTGCAGTGCGCAAACTTTGCCTGGATGTCGCGTTCATCACCGGAACGGCGGCCTGGGATGACTGTGAGGCCGAGCATATGTGGTGCGAAAAGGTTTTCGTGGTGCTGCCCGATGATCACCCGTTGGCGAACAAACCCGAACTTGGATGGGCCGATTTGGCATCCGAGCGGTTCATCGTGAGCGATGTTGCGCCGGGACAGGAGATCCATGACTATTTGGTGGCCCATCTTGCCGGCCTCGGACGCGGTCTCGACATTCAATCGCAGCAGGTCGGCCGCGACAATATTCTATCGCTTGTCGCTCTCGGTCGAGGCCTCACTCTGACGAGCGAAGCGACGACCGTCGCGCAGTTTCCGGGGGTCACCTATCGGGAACTTGCGGGTGAGATCCTGCCGTTCAGCATGGTCTGGTCTGCCCAAAACGATAATCCGGCATGTCGACGGTTGATGAGCTTGGCTCGCTCGATGACAGGTTTTCCGGGAGGAAATAGGGTTTAAGGGCCTGTTCGGTCGGAGGCGCCGGGCCGCTGCTCACCTCAACCCTGGCAGACCTCGATGGCGCTTTTCCCGCCCCCCTGTTTGTGCACGGCGATTCGGGTGGGGATGCGCTCCTTCATGGCCTCGACATGGCTAATGACACCGACCTGACGGCCCTGGGATTGCAGGCTTTCCAGTGCATCAATAGCCAGGTCCAGGCTGCCTGCGTCGAGTGATCCGAACCCCTCGTCGATGAATAATGTCGCCGCGAGACCACCTTTGCCGCCCATTCGCGAAAGGGCGAGCGCAAGGGCGAGCGACACCAGGAAGCGCTCGCCGCCTGAAAGGCTACGCGTGGCACGGGCCTCGCCGCCCATGTCGCAATCTTCGACCTGCAGTGCGAGATCAGCCGCGCGGCGCAGACGGTAACGCGGATTGAGGTCCGACAGATGGTGGTTGGCGTGATCGACCAACACGTCCAGCGTGATGGATTGCGCGACCCTGGCAAATTTGTCCCCACTGCGAGAACCCGCTGCGTGGTTTACAGCCTCCCAGATATCCAGTTCGGAGCGAGCTTGGGCAATTTCCACCTCCAGCCCGGCAAGCGCGGTCCGCGCTGCAATATCGCGTTGGAGTTCCCCGTCGATTGCCCCGATCCTTTCAGCGCGCGTCTGGTTGGCGGCATCCAGCACCGAAAGTGCCTCTGCCAGAGCCTCGGGTGGATCTTCGGGCAGGCCAGCAGCTTCAGCGTCGGCGTGATCTTTGCGCCGAGAGTCCAAAGTGGCGCGAGCCGAAGTGACGGAATCGTCGAGTGCACGAAGCCGTTGACGCAAGTTGGCGACGTCCGTTGCCGGGAGACCAAAAAGAGTGTCCAGATCAGCCGGGGCCAGATCCGTGCTGGCCAATGCCTCGGCAAGCGCCGACTGTGCGATTTCCTGCGCCTGATTTGCGCCCGTCATTTCAGTAGCAGCGGCCTCGGCCTTGGCGCGAGCAGCGGCCCAGGCAGCCGTAGCTTCCGCCAGAGCATTTCGGGCCGCATCCAGTGCGGCAGCAGCGCCTTTGCGTGCTTCGTTGTGACGGGTACGATGCGTGGCAGTAACTTCGCCGCCTAAAAGAGGTGCACGTTCGTCCTGGAGGGTCTGCAGCGTATTCAATCGAGCCGTGACAGCTTCATTCGCTTCGCCAAACTGTTTTGCGGCGTTTTCAGACCGGCTTTCCGCCTTTGCAAGCTGGGGCGCCAACGCGACAAGTGTGGCCGAGTTGCTATCACGAACCTTGCGTAGCTGGGTGACTTCCGCGACCCGGCTTTCCAACCGACCCGACAGACCGGGAATGGCCAGGTTTTCTCCTACCTGCTCCAGAATCGGAGAAATCGCGGTAGCATGACGAAGACTCTCCGCTTCAGCGGTTTCGGCTGCACGCAGGTCCAGCATTTGAAGGCTGGTCGCATTGGCAAGCTCGCCGTTCCAAGTTTCGCGGGCGGAGGTATGACCGGCAATGATCTTGCGCAAACCTTCGCGCTGGCTGGTCGTTCTGGCCAGTGAGTTCCGCAGTCTGGAAAGTTCCACTTGAGCTGCAGCTTCGGCTTGCCGAGCGGTTTCTGTCGTATCCAGCAAAGTGGCGAGATATGCGCGATCTTCGCCGGGTTCCTTAGGCAGAGCGGGGCAATTTGGTACGGCCAAGGCCCGGTTGTATGCATCCTGCCAATGAGCCCATGTGGTGGCTATCATCGCTTCGGCTGTCTGCGCATTCCTTCCGGCGTGTTCCAACTCTCCCTGTGCACGATCCTGAGCGCGCAGTGCCGCGGCCTGTTCATTGCGAGCATTCTCGACGGCTGCGCGTGCCGCAGCCAGGTCGGCGCGTAGCCCTGCGGCCAGCTCGGCCAGTGCGTTATCGGCATGCGTTTGATGTTCGGGGGATCCGCAAACCGGGCATGGCTCTCCCGGCTCGAGCCGCAAGCGCAGTTCTCGCGCGGCATCTGACGCCGCCATGTCAGCGCGTTCGGTGGGGGCGATTAGGGCCGTGACCTGCGCGTTCGCAGTTGTCATGGCCTCGGCAGCAGCGCCTGCTTGGGCTTTGGCAGTGGCTAGGGCCTCTTTTGCAGCTTCGGCGGTTTTTTCTGCCGCCGCAAAATCTGATCGAGCAGAACCGTGCTCCTGCTCGGCGCGGCGCATATCTGCAAGGGCAGTGGCAAACGTCTGAAGTTCACTTCCTCTTTCCGGCGGATGAGTAGTCTCGAGTGTGCGGAGGCGGTCTGCCAGATTGGCGGCTTCGTTGGTCAGCCTGACTTCATCTGTCGCGTCGGTCTCGGTCCGGTTGGCGAGTTCGGCCAATGCGACGGTCAATCGCTCGATCTCAGCCCGATGAGTGTCGCTGTCGCTCCTTGCCCGTGTCAGGGCGGACTGCGCTTCGTCATGCGCCACAATATGCTGGCGGATTTGCAACCAGTTATCGGCCAATGCACAATCAGAGGAACGTTCGGCGAGTTCCGCTTCAGTCGCCTGCAAATTTTCGCGGGCTTTGGAATTATCGTGCTGCAAGGCCTGAAATGCAATCCGGGCCTGCTCGGCTTCTTGTTCCAATGCCTCAGCTTGCGAGCGGGAAGTTTCCAGCTCAGTCGTGGCAGAAGTGATACGGCTGTCGAGCGCGGCGGCCTGATCCCAGAGCGGGCCAAATATCTTGAACTCATTCTCGCGGGATGTGTGTTCGGCCTCCGCCTGCCGGGTCACTTCCTGAAGCGCATTGGCTTTCGCGGCAGTGTCGTTGGAAAATTCGGTGGTTGCCGCTACCGAGCTGGTAGCATTGCCTACTCGATCCTTGGCATCTCGCAGGGTTTGCCATTGAGCGCGCAGTGGGATTGCCTGGTCAATACGGGCAAGTTGAGCGCGATCAACACTGGCATCGCCCTGACTTGTCAAAGCCTGTTCGAGCGCGGCCTCAGCGAGTCCGACTTGCCGGGACGTTTCAGCATATCGGGTATGGCGTGCCAAGGCATCCTTGAGGGTCTTGGCCTCTGCGCCTGCTGCCTGATTGGCTTCGGTTATGACAAGCCGTTCGGCCTCCAGTGCCGCACGGTCCTCATCCGTCAATATCTGATGGCCCTCGCGCCGCTGGACCAGCGCCCCATGCGTCTGACGGGCGGCCTCGGTCCGTTCATAGATTCGCGATGATACCGCTCGGTACAGCCCAGTGCCCGTCACTTTCTCCAACAGGCCCGCGCGATCATTGGTGTCGGCGCGAAGAAAGGCATCGAAGTCGCCTTGAGCGAGCAAGACAGTGCGGCGAAACTCGTCGTAGGAAAAGCCGGTCAGCGCGGTGATTTGGTCGCTGACGATTGTGATCTGGCTGGCTAGTACCTGCCCGTCAGAGACCCGGGCCAGTGAGCGCGAGACGTTCTGTAATTGCCCGTCGACCTTATCGCGGGCGCGGCGCGCCTGCCAGCGCGCGACATAATCCTGTCCGTCGCGAGCGGTGAAACGAACCTCGGCCCAACCCTGGGCGGCGCCCCGACGCAAGATGGCACGGGAATCGCGCGCCTTGATCGCCTTTCCGGAAGGATCGGGGACTTCGTCGCCCGCGGATCCTGCCAGGCGCGGGGCATCGCCATAAAGCGCCAGGCACATGGCGTCTAGGATTGAGGATTTGCCCGCCCCTGTCTCACCGGTGATGACGAAGAGACCAGCGCCCGCCAATGGTGCTGCGGTGAAGTCGATAGCGAATGGCTGGGCAAGGCTTGCGATGTTCTGGCCCGAAATGGAGAGGATGCGCATGGGATCAGAACTCAGCTTCAGATTTCGGACAAGGCATCGCGGAAGGCGGCAAGATGCGCGGTGTCCGGATTGACACCGTGGGATTGGTTGAATGCCATCAAGAATAAATCCTCCGGCGAGGTGTCTGCCAGGTTCGGCGGCGGTGTTTCGGGCGTGCCTTCGGCCTCAGACCGGGCAATCGTCAGGCCAGCAAGCCGAACCGGAAGTGCCTCGATCAGCGCTTCGGCCTCAGCTGCGATCTGAGTTACCGGCCTGTCTGCAATGAGGGACAGATAGATAAACGGTTGCGCGTCGCGCGGCGTCTCGGATTGCAGGTCTAAAGCATTCAGGGCTGAGGCAACTTCCGCCAGCGGCGCGACGCCCGTGGCTGGCAGGCGGTGCATTGGGACGGGCCGAGGCAGAGGGATGTGTCGGGGCGCGAACCCATCGTCGAGATCGAGCAGCGTGACACCATGATCATAACCGATTTCGGCGGCGGACATTGGGAAGGGAGAACCGGAATAACGCACCCTGCCGCCGTCAAGCGATTGCGGCCGGTGCAAATGGCCAAGGGCAACATACGACAGGGCTGGCGGGAAGATGTCAGGCGGTACCGCATGCTCGCCGCCGATGAGAATGCGTCGTTCTGCTCCTTCGGATTCGAGGCCACCCGAACAGGTAAGATGCCCCATGGCAATGATTGGTAGTCCGCCCGCTTGCGTCTCTGCGGCATCCGACATCGCCAGATGTAATGCGCGAACCGCGGCGGTAACGGCGGACTCGGCGCCACCGGTCGCCCCGAGTTGCAGCCCCGGCAGATCAGCCTGTCTGAGGAAGGGCACAGCCAGCACGTGCGCGTGGACCGTTCCGGTGTTGTCACACAAGGGAATAAGATGGCGCTGTAAATCTACATCCGCAGCATCGCGCCGCAACGTGCCGAGTACATGTACGCCAAGCTCGTTCAGGACGGCCTCGGGCGCCTCAAGCCGCTGCGCCGGATCATGGTTGCCTGCCGTTATCACGATTTGCAGCCGGGGATTTGCACGCAAGAACCCGGCGATCGCGGCATAAAGCAAACGCTGCGCTTCACCTGACGGGTTGATGCCATCGAACACGTCGCCGGCAATCAGGAGCGCGTCGACGCCCTCTGTGACAATCACATCGCGCAGAGCGTCACAAAAGACCTGATGTTCATACTCGCGCGACCAGCCATTCAGGGTTTGACCGATGTGCCAGTCAGCAGTGTGCAGAATTCGCATCAGGTCTCCCCCAGACTTGACAGTTGGATGCATGTCAGAATAAAAAGTATACGGGCATCGCAAAGTTGTCCATATATTTTATATCCTTGTGAGCGCGACGGGACGAACAATGTTGAAATGGGGTGTCGAGAGGCGGCTGGAGTTCATCGAATTCCGCCTGTTCTGGGAGGGGGGTGTCAATCGCTCTGACCTGATCGATACGTTTGGCGTTTCGGTTCCGCAGGCATCAAAGGATTTGACCCATTATCAGGAACGGGCCCCGCTGAACGCGGTCTATGACAAAAGCGCTCGCCGCTACGTAGCCGGGCCGGAATTTCGGCCGGTGTTCCTTGATCCGGATCCGGATGCCTATCTCATGCGGCTGCGCTCGATGGCGGAAGGTTTCGCCGAGCCAGGCTCGAACTGGCTTTCCACCCCGCCTGATATGGATATCGCACTTTCTTTGCGCCGTAAGATCGATACCGAAGTTCTGCGTTCAGTTCTGTCGGCAGTGCGAGATGAAAGGTCGCTCAAGCTTTACTATCAATCCATGAACCGCGATCGACCCGATCCGGCATGGCGGCGGATCACCCCCCATGCCTTTGGCTTTGATGGTCTGCGCTGGCATGTTCGGGCCTGGTGCCATGAAACGGCTCGGTTTAAGGATTTCCTGCTTTCGCGCGTCCTTGGACACGGCGAGTTCGGTGAGCCGGGTGCCGGTGCGGCTCAGGACAGGCTGTGGCAAGAATCATTCGACATCATCATTGTGCCGCATCCCGAGCTGTCCGCCGGTCAGCAGGCGGTGGTCGCAAAGGACTACAACATGGTGGATGGGCGCGCTGTGCTGACAGTTCGCTACGCCATGTTGTTCTATGTGCTTAAGCGGCTAGGGCTTCTTGAAGAGGCCAGGCTGCGTGATCCCCGGACCCAGCATATCGTTGCGGCTGACGAACAGGAGGTTGCCGCCGCACTTGAGCGGGCGCAGCACGAGTTCGATGACGCTGACATGGCAAGCGGAGTCACGCCCCGATGATGTCTGCCGTACCGAAATACCGGATGTCTTTTGGTGTGGGCGGGCTCATGCTCAATGAGAGCCTCGCGATTGTGCAAAGCTATCAACCCGGTGAGAGCTGGGCGTCTGCTCGAGAGCGCTTGCTGGCACAGGGCGCGTCATCCTTACCCAAACTGGCCTCGCAAACCCGCACGCTTCGTGAAGTGTATGACCGGATAGGCCATCTCTCGGATGCCGAGCGCCAGTACCTGTCGGCAGAGGCTGACCGCGCAGAGCAGCAAGCAATGGTGTGGCTGGCGGTCTGCCGGACCTATCGCTTTATATACGAATTCGCAGTCGAGGTGATCAGCGAACGCTACCAATCATGGCGGCTTGACCTGGGTCATGAGGTTTTTGACCGCTTTCTCGCGGAGAAGGCCGAGAGTGATCCTGGCCTCGCTGAGCTTTCAGCTTCAACCTGTGCGAAATTGCGTCAGGTCCTGTTTCGGATATTGCGTGAAGCTGGCTTGAGAAGTGTCGAGGGCAGAATTCAGCCGATTTGGTTGTCGGGGCGCATGAAGCGGCTGATTGAGGGGAGTAATCCGGCGGACTTGCGGGTCTTTCCCGGAAATGGGGGGTAATTGTGGACACGAAAACTGATCGGCGCGCCCGCGCCGAGCACCTGTTCAGGGTAGTTTCCAGTGATCGGTTCTTGCAAAAGCAAGGGCTGGGAAACGAGGTTCCCTTTTTCATCTGCGCTTTTGATGCCGAAGACGGACTGAGCCTGGGCGAGGATCGCGAGGATCTGATCGCCCGGCTGAGCCACGCCGGTGTGCGCGTCCTCGATATCGATCTCTACGACCTTTCACTCAGAATCCTCGAAGACCGCGGAATCTTCGAGCAGATCCTTGAGGTGGAAGCCGAAACGGAAAAAGCGGAACTCAAGGAACTGTTGCAGGGCGTTCTGGACCCGCAGGCGCACCTCATTCCAGAGATTGCGCGGCGCATCGAAGAGGTCCCGCACGAGGTGATCTTCCTGTCAGGCGTAGGCGAGGTTTACCCCTACCTGCGGTCGCACAACGTACTCAACAACCTGCAAAGCACCGCGAAAGACCGCCCGACGGTCATGTTCTTTCCGGGAAAATACACGCACGCGTTGGCGACAGGAGCATCGCTGGAACTGTTCGGCTTGCTGCATGACGACAAATACTACCGCGCGTTCAATATCATGAATTACGAGGTCTGACCGATGGCTACTCTTCTACGTGATATCTTTGCCAAAAAAGTCGACCGTTCAATCGATGGGGTGATCAAGGCTGACGACAAGGCCAGCCTCCTGACCGAGCTCGATGAATATGTCATTACCAACGAGATCGGCGCCCGGCTGGAGCAGTTCCTCGACGCCTACAACAATTACGATACCGCGAACGGCGTCTGGATTTCGGGCTTCTTCGGGTCAGGTAAGTCTCACCTGCTGAAGATGCTCGCCCTTCTGCTGGAGAACGACGAGGTTGAGGGCCAGCGCGCCGTCGAAATCTTTGAGCGAAAGCTCGCGGACAACCCGATGCTGGCGGGGGCTTTGCGAAAGGCAGTGTCGATTCCATCCCGGTCGGTCTTGTTCAATATCGACCAGAAGGCGGATGTGATCTCGAAGACGGATGTTGATGCGCTTCTGGCCGTCTTCCAAAAGGTCTTTGACGAGATGTGCGGCTATTACGGCAAGCTCCCGCATATCGCGCAGTTCGAGCGTGATCTGGATAGCCGTGGCAAACTTGATGCCTTCAAGGCGGCGTTTGCGCAGTCTTCCGGTAAGCCCTGGGAGCGCGGGCGCGAACAGGCTCTGATGGAAGGCAGGCATATTGCGGCCGCCTTTGCGGAGGTCACGGGCGATGAGGTCAAGGATATTCTTGGCCAGTATCGCAAGGACACGAAGGTCTCGATCGAAGATTTCGCCAACATGGTGAAATCGTGGATCGATGCGCAGGGGCCAAAATTCCGACTGAACTTCTTCGTCGATGAGGTGGGGCAGTATATCGCCGACAACGTCAAACTGATGACGAACCTGCAGACCATTGCCGAAAGCCTGAACACGAAGTGCAAAGGGCAGGCCTGGATTGTTGTCACCGCTCAGCAGGACATGGGTTCGGTCATCGGCGATCTGACGGCGCAGCAGGAGAATGACTTCTCGAAAATCCAGGCGCGCTTCGCCAATCGGATGCCGCTGAACTCCCAGGATGTGGCCGAAGTCATTCAGCGCCGTCTTCTGGCCAAGACCGAGGCCGGTCAGATCACCCTTGGCAATCTTTATGATGCTGAGGAAAACAACCTGCGCACTCTGTTCGATTTTGGAGATAATTCCTTCAAGTTCAGGAACTTCTCCGGAAAAGACCAGTTCGTCGCGAGCTATCCGTTCCCGAACTACCAGTATGACCTGTTCCAGCGCGCGATCATGGGCCTCTCGCAGCATAACGCGTTTGAGGGCAAGCACAGTTCGGTCGGCGAACGCTCTATGCTGGGGGTGTTTCAGGAGGTGGCCAAAAAGCTGGCCGACACGCCGGTTGGGGGGCTGGCGACCTTTGACCTGATGTTTGAGGGGATTCGCACCGCCCTGAAATCATCGGTTCAGCAGTCAATCCAACTGGCTGAAAAGAACCTTGGCGATGATTTTGCCGTGCGGGTGCTGAAGGTGTTGTTCCTTGTCAAATACGTCAAGGAATTCAAACCGACTGCCCGCAACATATCGATCCTCCTGCTGTCCCGGTTCGAGGCGGACCAGACGGAGCAGCGTCGCAATATTGAATCCCGATGCTCTACGTCGTCATGGAGTGGGTGCGCGAGTGGGGGCATGCCAATCTGATGCGCAAGCCGCTCTACGACGACCACGACAAGCCCATCCCGCAAGACGAAACCATCGACGAAACTGCCGCCGATCCGGCGAGCCAGCCTAAAACCGAAGCCTAGAAGGAAACACCGATGTTCACGAAAACCCTGTTAGTTGCCGCTCTGGCGACGGGCTGCGCCATAACCATGGCGATGGGCAGTGCCGAGGCTGCCGGTTTTGTCTGCGCCTACAAGGAGGCACCGAACGCTCCGAAGGATCTGCCGCCGGCGACCGGCCTGACGGAGGACATGACCCAGGTCGAGGCGCGCAACCGCGTGCAGGAGCTGGTCGGCGACATGGCGCTGGCCAAGATTCCGCCGGCGATGATCGTCGATCATCTGGTTTGGGCCTACTGCCCGCTGGTCGAAAACGATGCCAACCTGACCGACGCGCAAAAGGCCAACCGCGTGCGCCAGTTCGCTGCCGAAGTCGCCGGCATGGTCTATGCGCCGGCAAGCGACGCCGAACTCGACATCATCGTCAGCCTGCCGATCGCTCCTGCGGTCCTCGGCAAGGTCGATGCCGCTGCCAAGGCCGGCGGCCTGACCCGCGATGCCTGGATGAACGGCGCCATCGAAAACGCCTTGCCGACCCCGTAACCGCGCAAACGTCAAGGCAGACATGAAAATGGCCCCGGAGCAGCAGCTCCGGGGCCATCTTCCATCCAGGCTGGGAGGGCGCCTGGGCGGGGGGATAAATCGATCAGAATACCTTTTTCAGCTCGGCTTCGGCCTTCTTCCAGAACGAAGCCTTGGGCTCGGCCTTGCAGGCCTCGACGATGAACGGGGTGACCTTTTCGATGCCGTCGACATCGATGACGGTCTCGTCAGAATCCTTTTCGTCGCCGAGATGGTAGCCGGTGATCCAGGTGATCACGGATGGCTTGAACGACTCGTCAAGGCCGTTGAAATCCTCGCATGTGATTTCGTTGACCTTCTTCTTGGCAAGATCGGCCTTGGTCGTTGCGGACTGTGCATAAGCGACACCGGCAACGGTCATGATGGCGAATGCGGAAACCAGCGACACGCCTGCGATTTTCTTGAACATGAGAGTGCTCCGATAGGTAATTGGTTTTCATCAGCCCCGAACCTGTAACTAGTGCCGAGAGATGAGCCGTCAACCCTTGGATGTCATTGATTTCATGTGCTATTTAGGCGAACAACGAAATTGGCGCGCGCCCCGCCGCAGGTCGTTTGCGCGCGCCGTAAAGACCCTTGGTTCAGCGTAGCAGCGGATCCGGTTCGGTGCTGTTGAGCGGAACGTCGGAGACGCCCCAGCTGCGCTTGACGACGTGCAGATGTGCGTCTTTGGCGCCGTTGCGCGTGAGGATGTCGAGCACCTTGGCGTCCTGCGCCTCATCAGGCAGGTGGACCCAAAGCAGGATACCGCCCTCGGCGATCTGTTCTTGCACGCGTTCGGCGTGATGCTTGCCGAAGACCCGCGCCAGGATCAGGCCAACGGCACCTGCCGCAAGGCCCGCCCCGCTGACGACGGCGATGGTCGAGATCAGCGCACCGCCAGTGACAGCCGCGGTGCCGGCGCCGGCGATGTAGACCGGCACGCTGACCAGCGCTGCCATGGCTTCGGTGCGGGAACCGGGGGTGGCGTAGTCCTTGCGCTCGACGAAATCCTTGTCTTCGAGCGATGCAGACTCGACGCCCTTGCCGGGCACGGTCTTGGAATCGGCCAGCAGGCTGAGGTCCTTGCGCTGGATGCCTGCCTGCATCAAATCGGCCACCGCCTTGTTCAGGGAGGCTTCGTCAGGGAAGATCGCGACAGCCTCGCGTTCGTCGTAAACCTGATCGCCTTCCTGCACGGTCGTATTGTCTGTCATGTCCGTCTCCTGCTTGCCCCGCCGATGTTCCGGCATTCTCGGTCAAGACAATAACTAGGCCGCCCATCGCACATGGCAACGGGGCCGCTGACACAGAATTTCGCGTCGCTCAGGCGCTCTTTGGCCCTGGCGCGTTGCGTGCGATCCACCATTGGGTGGCAAAGCAGGATGCCAGCATGGCGGCGATCAGGGCCAGGGCCTTCGGCTGCTGGTAGCCCAGATGGATGGCGGAACCGACCATCACCGCAGCCATGGTCAAGCTGCCGAGGATGATCACGATCCGCCATCCACCGGCGGCCTTGCGCAGGCGCCAGTGGGCGGCGAAGACCGACAGATAGGCGAGCAGGAAGGTGATGCCGGCAAGCGCGGCGATAGAGGTCAGTTCAAAACTGAGGATCAGCGCAATCGACGCCAGCACCGAGAGCAGGAAGCCAAACGGAATGTGCAGCAACGGCTTGGCAAAACGCTTGGGTAGCTTGCCCTTCTCGGCGAGGTCGAGATTCAGGTTCTGGATCGAAAACATCGTCGCATTGGTCGCCGAGATGGTCGCCAAAAGGCCGCCGATGGCAACGACCGTATAGCCGATCTGGCCAAGGACCGGCACAGCCGCGGCAGCGACGACGGTGTCTGCATAGTGCCGGATTTGCGGCTCCGTCAGATTGCCGAGCACCACCAGCGCCAGCGCCAGATACAGCACGATGACGACAGTGATCGCCAGAAAGATGGCGCGCGGCATCACCTTTTCCGGATTGTCGACGCTCGACGACGCATTGGCCATCATGCCGAAACCGGCATAGGCAAAGAAGGTCAGGCCGACGCTGCTCATCAGCTGCGACCAGCCGACATCGGGGCCTTCAGCGATGAACTCCGAGTTGAAGCTGGGCAGGCTGGCGGCGATCAACAGGACAAGGATGCCAAGTTTGATCACCACGAGCAGGATTTCGGCGCGTCCGACCGCGCCGGACCCGACGAGATTGAGATAGGCAATCGCCAACACCATCACCACGGCGAGTCCGCTTGCCATCTGCGAACCGGCGCTGTCGCCAAAGATCAGCTGGGCGGCGTAGGCGCCAAAACTCTTGCCGACGACGGCGACCGTCACGATCAGCGTGACATAGTAGACAAGTGACATTGTGCCGGCGAACAGGCCTTCTGGAAACGCCTCGGCCAGGAAGTCGATCAGACCGCCGGGACCGGGAAACCGGGCGCTGAGTTTTGCGAAGGAATAGCCGGCGAGCAGCGCGATGATGCCGCCAGCCAGGAAGCTGAAGAACACATCCCTGCCGGCGGCAATCGTTGCCTGGCCCAGAAGCGCAAAGATGCCGGCGCCGACCATCGAGCCGATGCCGAGCGCGGTGACGCTCCACACGTTCATCGCGGCGCGCACCTTCTTGGGATCGATATGGATCTTTGGTGCTTTGGAACGAACCGTGGCGGCCGCGCGGTGGACCACAGAAGGAAGGTGCTTCATTGCAATCGGAACCTCCCTCGGTCGCGCGCGGCCGTCTTGTTCAGGAGTGAGGATTGTAGACGTTGCGGCCCAGCGCCTTGGCGGTTGCGGCAACCGCTGCCATTGCCCGCACGCTGTTGCCGGCCGGGTCGAGCGGAGGCGAAAACGCGGCGATGGCGAGTTCCCCTGGGACCACCGCGAGGATGCCGCCGCCGACGCCGCTCTTGCCGGGCAGGCCAACAGTGAAGGCCCAGTCGCCCGATGCGGTGTAGAGGCCTTCCATGGTCATTTCCGCGAGAATGGGCGCTGTCCTGTCGGCGCCGATGACGCGCTCCTTGGTGACCGGATTGACGCCGCCATTGGCAAGCGTCGCGCCCATGGTGGCGAGGTCGGCGGCGGTCACAAGCGTCGAGCATTGGCGAGTGTAGACATCGACGGTGCGCATCGGATCACTGTAGCAGGTGCCGGCACTGTAGAGCAGCCAGGCGATGGCCCGGTTGTGGAAATTGGTCGTCTGCTCCGATGTGTTGACGTCGTTGGACAGAGCGATCTTGCGGCCGGCGAAGCGGCTTTGGCAGTCGAGGATGGCTGCCCAGCACTCGTCGGCATCCTTGCCGGGCACCAGGCTGGCGGTGGCGATGGCGCCGGCGTTGACCAGCGGCGACAACGGCTTGCCTTCATGCAGTTCGAGCGCCATCACCGAGTTGAACGGCAGGCCGGTGGGGTCGGCGCCAACCTTTTCCTGCAGCGCCTTCGGGCCGATCTGGTCGATGACCAGGGCCAGGGTGAAGACCTTGGAGATGGATTCGATGGCGAACTGGAAATCGGCGTCGCCGGTCTTGAAGACCTGTCCGTCAGCGGTGACGACGGCAAGGCCAAAAAGGTTGGACGGGACGGACGCGAGGAATGGAATGTAGTCGGCGTTCTTGCCGCCTGAAGCGGCGAGGCCGGCTTTGTGGCCGGCCTCGAGGGCGGCCTTGATGGCTTCGGGGGATGGCAGTGTCATCGGAGGAGGCTCCTGGAGGCGGCCGGACAGTCTCCTGTCCGGCCTGTAGGGGTTGGGCTTAATGTGCGGAGGCAGTCGAAGCGGTGGCCTCACTGCCCGGCATGCGGCCGTCCTTTTCCCAGTTGAAGGGCTCGAAATCCTCGGAGCCTTCCTTGGTCTTCCAGTGCGTCTTGCGAACGGCATAGATGATCAGCGGAATGGCGACGAAGAGGATGTTGCCGGCGATCAGGATCCAGATGTAGGTGCTGGGGCTGCCGACCGAGATCTGCGACGGCGGCACGAAGCTCAACACGAAAGCGATGAGCGAGCCGACGAGGCCGATGCCGGCGAACAGCCACATGCCGAACGCGCCGAATGGAACCCTGTAGGGACGTGGGGTGTTCGGTTCGCTGTAGCGCAGGTGGATCGCTGCGGCGAACATCAGCAGGTACATGATCAGATAGAGCGTGACCGTGAGCTGGCTCAGGATCTGGTAGGCGGCCTGAACCGATGGCAGCACCACGAACATGATCGCAAGGAAAGTCACGATCAGGCCCTGGACGATCAGGATGTGGCTCGGTGCGCCGTTCTTGTTGAGCTTCTGGAAAAACGGCGGCAGGTAGCCGGCGCGGCCGACGACGACGAGTGCGCTCGACGGACCGGCGACCCAGACGGTGACGCTGCCGAGCACGCCGAAGGCGAGCGCCAGCGCCATGACTGGCGCGAGCCAGCCGAGGCCAAAGGCTGCAAAGAAGTCGTCATAGGTGATCAGCAGGCTCTGGACGAGGTTGATCTGGCTGGATGGGATGATCGCGGCGATCGCCAGCGTGCCGAGCACGAAGATCGCAACCGTCGCCACCGACGACACCAGAATCGCCAGCGGATAGTTGCGCGAGGGGTTTTCGATGTCCTTCACATGGATCGCGTTCATTTCCATGCCGGCGTAAAAAAGGAAGATGCCGGCGGCGAGAACCAGGTTGTTGAAGTTGGTGAAGTCGGGGACGAGGTCGCCCCAGGCCAGCTGCAACTCGATATGCTTGCCCGAGAAGTAGTAGAGTGCGCCGAGCAGGATCAGGATCGCTGCCGGGATGATTGTGCCAATGATGCCGCCCCACTTCGCGATGGTCGAGGCCGACTTCAGTCCGCGCAGCGCAATGAAGGTTGCTGCCCAATAGACGCCGAGCACGACCAGGATGGTGTAGAATTTGTTGGCGGCAAGCGCCGAGTCCCAGGTGTGATTGGGGCCCATGAAGGCCAGTGCCACGGCGCCGAAGGTCAGAACCGTCGGGAACCAGATGGTCGATTCAACCCACACCAGGAAGATGGCGAGGAAGCCCCAGCGCGGCCCGAAGGATTCGCCGACCCAGCGGAACACGCCGCCCTTTTGCGGCCAGCCAGTGGCCAGTTCGGCGGCGACGATCGACACCGGTATCAAGAAGAAGACCGCGGCGAAGATGTAATAGAAGACGGATGTCAGGCCGTAAGTCGCTTCGGATGGCAGGCCGCGTAAACTGACGACGGCGGTGATGTTCATCACCGCCAGCGTCATGACGCTCAGCGTGGCCTTTTGTGCGACCGGCATCTTGCGGGCCGCACCTGTGTTTTGTGTTGATGACATTGAACCCTCCATAAAGCCCAATTGTTAGGTGATGGAGCGCCGCCATGCCCTGCGCACGGCGGCGCCAACGAATTAGGTGTGGTGGAATCCGGTGCCTTCCGACGGCTTGATGTCGGATGGCGGATGGTCCTTGAAAAAGGCGATCGCCGCCTTGAAATCGCGGATCAGCAGCGATGCCATGTCCATTTCGAAGCCACGGCGGCACATGATTCGCATCACGTCGATGTCAGAGGCCTGGCCATTCAGCGCGAAGGCCGGCACCTGCCAGCCGTCGCGGCGCAGACGGTCGGAAATGTCGTAAAGCGTGTAGCCGGGCTTGGCGCCCTTCTTGATGGTGAAGCAGACGGCGGGCAGGCCGTTTTCCGGCTTGCCATCGTGGATGAACTCGAACGGCCCGAGTGCGGCGACTTCCTTGCCGACGTATTGGGCGACGCGGTAGGCGGCGTTCTGGACCTTGGCGTAGCCGTCTCGGCCAAGGCGCAGGAATTCGTAATACTGCGAGATGACCTGCCCGGCGGGACGCGAGAAGTTGATCGCGAACGTGCCGACCTGGCCGCCGAGATAGTCGACCTTGAACACCAGGTCGTCAGGCAATGCAGCCTGGTCGCGCCAGACCACCCAGCCGCAGCCGAGCGGCGCCAGGCCATACTTGTGGCCAGAGGAACTGATCGACTTGACGCGCGGCAAGCGGAAGTCCCAGACGATATCGGGCGCGCAGAACGGTGCGAGGAACCCGCCGCTGGCGGCATCGATATGCAGGTCGATGTCGAGGCCCTTGTTCTTCTGCAGCTTGTCGAGAGCATCCTGGAAGACTTCGGGATATTCATAGTTGCCGGTGTAGGTGACGCCGAAGGTCGGCACGACGCCGATGGTGTTTTCGTCGACGGCCTCGAGCATCGTCTCCGGGCTCATCAGCAGGCGGCCGTGTTCCATCGGTATTTCGCGGATTTCGACATCCCAGTAGCGGGCAAACTTGTGCCAGCAGACCTGGACCGGGCCGCAAACGAAATTGGGCTTGTCGGTCGGCTTGCCCATCTCCTGCATCTTCTTGCGCCAGCGCCACTTCATGGCCATGCCGCCGAGCATGCATGCCTCGCTCGAGCCGATTGTGTTGGTGCCGGGGGGCGGGGTCTTGGACTTGGGTGCGTTCCACAGGTCGGCAAGCATGCTGACGCAGCGCAGGTCGATTGCCGTCGACTGCGGGTATTCTTCCTTGTCGATCCAGTTCTTGTTGATCGACAGGTCCATCAGCTTGTGGACGTACTCGTCGTCCCAGGTCTGGCAGAAGGTGGCGAGGTTCTGGCGCGCGTTGCCGTCCAGGAACAACTCGTCGTGGATGACCTGAAAGACGGCATTCGCCATCGTTTCGTTCTTCGGAAAGTGCTGGGTCTCGGCAATGCCTTGCAGCGCTTCGGCGCCAAACAGAGGATCGATCAATCCTTGCGCCAGTCGGTTCGTGTCAGTCATGATAATCTCCGTTAAAAAGAAATTCTCAATCCCAATCCGGTTGTAGCTATATCGCGATTGGGGATCGTCAATGGCCACGCCAACGATTGGCTGGCGTGGACCTTCCGGCCTTCTTGCAAGGCCGATGCGGATACATCGGGGGTCGCCGGTGTCGCGGGACGCTGCCCGGGTCGGGACTAGGCGAAATCAAGTACCATCCGGCCTTCGATCTTGCCGTGCTCAAGCTTGGCGAAGATGTCATTGATGTCTTCCAGCCTGGCCTTGGTGATCTCGCTCTTGACCTTGCCGGAAGTCGCAAAGGCGATGGCCTCGTCGAGGTCGCGGCGCGTGCCGACGATCGAGCCGCGCACGGTAATGCGCTTCAGAACGACGTCGAAGATCGGGGTTGGAAATTCGCCCGGGGGCAGGCCGACCAGGGCGACGGTGCCCCTGCGGCGGACCATGTTGAGCGCCTGGCTGAAGGCTGGCGGCGAAACGGCTGTCACCAGGATGCCGTGGGCGCCGCCGCCGGTGGCGTCGAGCACCTGGGTAACGGCGTCCGCCGAGCGCGCATCGACGGCGACATCGGCACCCGAACGCCTGGCCAGGTCGAGCTTGTCCTGGGCGATGTCGAGGGCAACCACATTCAGCCCCATCGCCTTGGCATACTGGATCGCTACATTGCCGAGGCCGCCAATGCCGGAAATGGCCACCCATTCGCCGGGACGTGCCTCGGTTTCCTTCAGGCCTTTGTAGGTGGTGACGCCGGCGCACAGGATCGGGGCGATAGCCGCGAAATCGACATTTGCCGGTAGCAGCGGCGCATAGGGCGCGGAAGCGATGACATATTCGGCAAAGCCGCCATTGCAGCTGTAGCCGGTATTATGCTGGTGCTCGCACAGCGTCTCCCAGCCGGTCTCGCAATACTCGCAGCGCATGCACGCGTCGTGCAGCCAGGCGACCCCGACCGCGTCGCCGATCTTGCGCTCGGTCACGCCTGATCCAACCGCCACAACGATGCCGGCGGCTTCGTGGCCGGGGATGAAGGGCAGCGAGGGTTTGACCGGCCAGTCGCCAATCGCGGCGTGCAGGTCGGTGTGGCAAACGCCACAGGCCTTGACCTCGACGAGGATCTCGCCGGGACCTGGTTTGGGCACTGCGACTTCTTCGATTTGCAACGGCTTGCCGAACTGATGAACGACTGCGGCCTTCATCGTTGCTTTCACCATGAAAAGTCTCCGTTTGACGCAATGAGCCGACATTCCCCAAGTGGCCTGCCGCTTGACTTCAAGATCGCCTGATTTTGCTCGCTGGGCAAGCGTTTTTCGCCCCGAGCGGTGTCTGTCGTCGCGCAAACGGCCGAAGTCGGGTGGATCAAGCCTCGAACCCGC
>Ga0209571_1000170_pt1 | contig 129351 bp, 123 predicted proteins | sample EBPBio102011_DNA_FD_185866 | JGI IMG/M metagenome (GOLD analysis project Ga0209571, IMG submission 185866) | Wastewater treatment Type I Accumulibacter community from EBPR Bioreactor in Madison, WI, USA - Reactor 1_1/10/2011_ DNA (SPAdes)... | ecosystem: Engineered > Bioreactor > EBPR >...
TCTCAAGCTCGAACGCAATGTCGAAATGATCCTCGATCGCGCTCTTCCCGCGACCCGTCACGAAGATCATCTGCTCGATCCCCGCCTCCACCGCCTCGTCCACCGCATATTGGATCAGCGGACGATCAACCACCGGCAGCATCTCCTTCGGAATCGCCTTCGTCGCAGGCAGAAAACGCGTGCCCAGACCGGCTACGGGAAATACGGCTTTGCGGATCGGTTTCATTCAATCTGTCCAGTCAGTTAGAATCGGTGGCGCGACCGGCCCCCTTCTGATTCCCCCGACGCGGTTTGACAATGAATCCGTCAATCTGGAGGTCCCGATTCCCGTCATTGAACCCACAGTGTAAAGGATTGGCCATCAAGGCGTTCTAAAATGGGAGGAAAGCCGGAATATTGGTTTCATTGACGGCCCGAAGGCCGCGTGCAAATGAAAATTCGAAGCGGATGGGGCAGCAATATCCTGCCGATGGGGTATCAGGGCGCGGCTTGGGAAGCGTCGACCAGACGCATGGCAGGAAGGGGCAGTTGTGCAGCGCAAGGGAATCGTTTTGGCCGGTGGATCGGGAACACGCCTTTACCCGCTGACGCGGTCGGTCTCGAAACAGCTGACCCCTGTCTACGACAAGCCGATGATATATTATCCGATCGCGGTGCTGATGCTGGCGGGCATCCGCGAGATCCTGATCATCACCACACCCGAAGACCAGCCGATGTTCGAGCGCCTGCTGGGCAACGGGTCCGACTGGGGAATCGAGCTCCGCTACGCGGTGCAGCCCGAACCCGGCGGCCTGGCGCAGGCCTATCACATCGGTGCGGACTTCGTCGGCAACGCCGCGAGTGCACTGATCCTGGGCGACAATATCTTTTACGGCCACGGCCTTGGGGAAATGCTGCAAGAAGCCGACCTGCGTACCGAAGGGGCAAGCGTCTTCGCCTATCGCGTCTCGAACCCCGAAGCCTATGGCGTCGTCGAGATGGATGCGAAGTGCAACGCGCTGAGCATCGAGGAAAAGCCCGCCGTTCCGAAATCCAACTATGCCGTCACCGGCCTGTATTTCTATGACGGGACCGTCGTCGAACGCGCGCGCGCGCTGAAACCCAGTGCGCGCGGCGAGCTTGAGATCACCGACCTCAACCGGTCCTATATGGACGACGGCCTGCTGTCGGTGCAGTTGATGGGACGCGGTTTTGCCTGGCTCGACACGGGCACGCACGCCTCGCTGCTCGACGCCGGCAATTATGTCCGCATTACCGAGGAGCGCCAGGGCCTGAAAATCTGTTGTCCCGAGGAAATAGCATGGCGCCTGCGCTATATCGATGACGAGAAGCTGCGCGCGGTCGCCGAGCCGCTGCGCAAATCGGGCTATGGCGAGTATCTGTTGAAACTGCTCGAAAGCCGGCCCTTCTGATGCAGATCGTCGAATGCGACATTCCCGGCCCGTTGATCATCGAACCCCGCGTCTTCGGTGATGATCGCGGCTTTTTCCTGGAAAGCTGGAATCAGGCGACCTTTGCCGCCGCCGGGCTGACTCTCGACTTCGTGCAGGACAATCACAGCCGTTCGGCGCGCGGCGTGCTGCGCGGGCTGCATTATCAGAACCCCCGGCCGCAGGGAAAGCTGGTACGCGTGATCAACGGGCGCGCCTTCGATGTCGCGGTCGATATCCGCAAATCGAGCCCGACCTTCGGTCGCTGGGTCGGCGTCGAACTGAGCGCGGACAACAAGCGCATGTTCTGGGTCCCTCCCGGTTTTGCGCACGGCTTCCTCTCGCTCGAGGACAACACCGACTTTCTGTACAAATGCACCGATTTCTATCAGCCGGCCTTCGAACATAGCCTGCAATGGGACGATCCAGCGATCGGCATTGACTGGCCGCTGGATGGCCTGTCGCCCGAGCTTTCCCAAAAGGATGCCGCCGCAAAGCCGCTTTCGGAACTCGAGGCCTATTCATGAAGGCGTTGATCACGGGGGCGGGCGGCCAGCTTGGTCAGGCGCTCGTGATCGGCGCGCCGGACGATGCCGAGATCGCCGCCTATGGCTCCGCCGATCTCGACATTTGCGATCGCGACGCTGTCTTTGCAGCGGTCCGCAAGGCTAAACCCGACATCATCATCAATGCTGCCGCCTTTACCAAGGTCGACGATGCGGAAACACGCGCCGAGCAAGCCGAGGCCGTCAATCGGGGCGGGGTCGAAAATCTTGCCCTCGCCGCCGCCGCAGAGGGTGCCCGACTGGCCCATGTCTCGACCGATTTCGTGTTCGACGGCCGGACGTCGACCCCCTATCGGCCGCAGGACGCCACGGCGCCGCTCAGCGTCTATGGCAGGACCAAGCGCGACGGCGAGCTTGCCGCCGGGCCTGATGCACTGATCGTCAGGACGGGGTGGGTATATGGCCCCCGCGGCGGAAATTTCGTGGCGACGATGCTGCGGCTGATGCGCGAACGCGACGCACTTGGCATCGTCGACGATCAGATCGGCACGCCGACATGCACCACATCGCTCGCGGCCACGATTTGGACGCTGGCCTCGGCCGGCCATCGCGGCGTGTGGCATTATTCCGACAGCGGCGTCGCGAGCTGGTATGATTTCGCCGTCGCGATCATGGAGGAGGGGCTGGCGGCTGGCCTATTGTCCCGCGAGATCGCGATCAAACCGATCGCAACGGCCGATTATCCCACCCCTGCCCGGCGCCCCCGATTCTCCGTCCTCGACAAGCGTGAGACGTTCGCGGCGCTTGGCCAACCCGCGCCGCATTGGCGGATCAACCTCCGCAGGACCCTGGAAGCGATGAAGTCTGATGGATAATATGCTGATCACTGGTGGCGCCGGATTCATCGGATCGAACTTCGTTCGCCACGCGCGCGCGAAAAATCCCGATGCGACGCTGATCGTCCTCGACCTGCTGACCTATGCCGGCAATCGCGCCAGCCTGGACGGGATCGCGAATGTCGACCTGGTAGAGGGCGACATCCGTGACACCGACCTGGTGCGCAGGTTGCTGCGCGACCATGATATTTCGACCATCGTCCACTTCGCGGCCGAAAGCCATGTCGACCGGTCGATCGAGGGGCCCGATGCCTTTATCGAAACGAACGTCGTCGGCACGCACAGCCTGCTCAAGGCCGCAAAGGCCGAATGGCTGGACAAGGGGACGGGCCGACCGCACCGGTTCCACAATATTTCCACCGACGAAGTTTTCGGTTCGCTCGAACCGGACGAACCGGCATTCAGCGAAACCACACCCTATGCCCCCAATTCGCCCTATTCGGCGTCGAAGGCGTCCGCGGACCATCTAGTCCGCGCCTATCACCACACCTTCGGGCTCGAAACGACGACGACCAATTGTTCGAACAATTACGGACCCTATCAGTTTCCCGAAAAGCTGATCCCCCTTTTCGTCATCCGGGCGCTGCACGGCCAGAAACTGCCGATCTATGGCGACGGAATGAATGTGCGAGACTGGCTTCACGTCGCCGATCATTGCACGGCGATCGAGGATTGCCTGCAGCGGGGGAAGCCCGGCGAAACCTACAATATCGGCGGTGGCGAGGAGTTGCCCAACATGACCGTGGTCGACGAGATATGTGCCGCGGTCGACCGCGCCTTTGCCGTCGATCCGGCGCTGGCCGAACGCTATCCCGACGCGCCGCCGGTTGCGGGGCGATCGTGCATCGAACTCAAAAACTTCGTGACCGACCGCAAGGGCCATGACCGACGCTATGCGATCGACGAGCGCAAGGCGCGCGCGGAGCTTGGCTATGTGCCCCAACACGACTTTGCCGGCGGACTGAAGGATACCGTGACCTGGTATCTCGCGAACGAAGACTGGTGGCGACCGCTGCAGCAATGACGCGGCCGGTCGGCTGACGGACTCTTGTCAAATTCGGCGACGGCTCTATTCGCCAAATGCGAAGGCCGATGCCTTCAAACAACCGCACCGGTGCCCGAAGGGGCTTAATGGGGAACGTGGTGAGGCCTGGCCAAATCCAGGGCTGTCCCTGCAACTGTAAGCGGCGAGCGCGACACACCGTCCCGGCATCATCCGGGGCAGCCACTGGGTCAAACCGGGAAGGCGTGATCAAGCGAGGACCCGCGAGCCAGGAGACCTGCCGGCGCGGGTCGCTCAATGCCTGGGTCCAGGGAATGGCCGGGCACGGATCAACCGTTCGGGCGACGAATGAGAACCGGTGCGGCGCCATTCCGGCTGCGGCGCCAAAGCTTGGTCGTGCCCGGAGGATGAGATGACCGAAGACGAGATCAACGAGCGCCACAATGAAAAGGCGCGCAAGCGGCAAGTCGCAAAGGCCAAGATCATGGCCGACAAGACCCAGGAAAAAGGCCTGCTGATCGTCCACACCGGCAAGGGCAAGGGCAAGTCGACCGCCGCCTTCGGCATGGTCTGCCGCGCCTTGGGACACGGAATGAAGGTCGGCATCGTCCAGTTCATCAAAGGCGGCTGGGCGACGGGAGAAAAGGCAGTCTATTCCGCCTTTCCGGGGCAGGTCGAACATCGCGTCATGGGCGAAGGCTTCACCTGGGACACCCAAGATCGCGCGCGCGACATCGCCTGGGCCCGCGCCGGGTGGGACGAAGTCAAACGAATGATCGCCGATCCGGAGATCGCGATGGTCGTCGCCGACGAGCTCAACATCGTCTTGCGGTACGAATATCTGCCCGTCGACGAGGTGGTCGCGGGCCTGATGGACCGCAGCCAGATGAAGCATGTCGTCGTCACGGGCCGCAACGCCCCGGACGCGCTGATCGAAGCCGCCGACCTGGTGACCGAGATGGTCCAGGTCAAACATCCCTTTCGATCGGGCGTGAAGGCGCAGCCGGGGATCGAGTTTTGAGCGGCCGCCTGGCGCCGGGGCTGCTGGTCGCGGCCCCGCGCTCGGGCGCCGGAAAGACGCTCGTCGCGATCGGCCTTCAGCGCGCGTTCGTCCGCGACGGGCTGGCGGTGGCCGCGGCGAAGTGCGGTCCCGACTATATCGACCCCGGATTCCATGCCGTCGCGACCGCGCGGCCGTCGATCAACCTCGACGGTTTCGCGATGGCCCCGGCGATGCTGCAGGGATTGGCGGCGCGGCAGGCGAGCAGCACCGACCTGATCATCGCCGAGGCCGCGATGGGATTGTTCGACGGCGCGGGCAAGGCCAGCACGGCGGCTGAGGTCGCGCGGTTGACGGGATGGCCGATCGTGCTGGTCGTCGATGCCGAGGGCGCGGGACAGAGCGTCGCCGCGGTGGCGCATGGCCTGGCGACCTTTCCGGGCGCGCCGGCGGTCGCGGGGGTTATCGTCAACCGCGTCGCGAGCGAGCGCCACGCGGCGATGGTTGCCGAAGGGTTCGAATGCCTGGACCTGCCGCTGTTCGGCACGATCCGCCGCGATCCCGCGCTGGCAGTCGCGTCGCGGCATCTGGGGCTGGTACAGGCGCGCGAGGACGGCGCGCTCGACGAGCGCCTCGATGCCGTCGCGGCGATCGTCGCGCGCGATTGCGACCTCGGCGCGATCCGGGCGGCCGCACAGGCGACCCGCCCGGCCGCGCCGGTCACGCCACGCCTTCGCCCACCCGGCCAGCGGATCGCCCTCGCCGCCGATGACGCCTTCGCCTTTTTCTATCCGCACCTCGCAAGCTGGTGGCGCGAGGCGGGTGCCGAAATCCGGACCTTCTCACCGCTCGCCGACGAAGCGCCGCCTGCCGATTGCGACGCCTGCTGGCTACCCGGCGGCTATCCCGAGCTTCACGCTGGACGACTAGCGAGCAACGCGCGGTTTATGGCGGGGCTGCACGCGTTCGCCGCGCGCGCGCCGGTACATGGCGAGTGCGGCGGCTATATGCTGCTGGGCCGCAGCATCGCGGACGCCGATGGAACCGTGCATCCGATGGCTGGGCTGCTGCCCGTCGACACCAGCTTTGCGAAGAGGAAGATGTCGCTCGGCTATCGCCAGGCACGGCTGTTCGAAGGCACCCGCTTCGCCGATGCCGACACGCCGCTTTGGGGGCATGAATATCATCATGCAACGATCACTTCGGCAGACGAGGGCCGGCCCTTTGCCCGGCTGGCCGACGCGGCGGGTCGCGACCTCGGCCCCGCCGGCCATCGCGCAGGGTCGGTCAGCGGCAGTTTCTTTCACTTGATCGCCTGAGACGATCCGCCTAACGAGCGGGCCGCGACAGGTTCCCCGAAAGGGGATTGAAAGGGAATGGGGTGCGAAACCCCGGCTGCCCCTGCAACTGTAAGCGGAGAGCCATCGGGCCACATGCCATTGGGACCATCCGGTCCTGAGAAGGCGGCCCGAACCGGCGTCGACCCGCGAGCCAGGAGACCTGCCCGTCGCCGTCGTCTTTCGCGCGGACAGGGTGTGCCGGGCGGACGGGGGTGAACCCGACAGACGACAAAGGTGACCGCGTGTTCGCGCGGGCCGATGTCGTGCGCCCGAAACGGGCCAATCGCCATCGACCCCGCGGCCAAGCGGTCTTGTCGATAGGGTACCCGATGTTCAGGATTATCGTTCGAAGTTCCATTTCGCTGGCCGCGCTTGCGGCCTCCACCCATGCGTCGGCCGAAGAGATAGCGGCCGGCACCGTCGCCGCAGCCACAGCCGCAGTCGATGAGGACAGCATCGTCGTCACCGCAACGCGCGCGCCCGTCACGCTCGACCAGGTGCCGTCGACCATCACCGTGCTCGACAAGGCGGCGATCGACCGGTCGCAGGATATCGGCGCGACCGAACTGCTGCTGCGCACCCCGGGCATCACGGTGTCGCGCAACGGCGGCTACGGCACCTCCACCTCGCTGCGCATCCGCGGAGCCGAGTCGGACCACACCGTCGTCGTCATCGACGGGGTCAAGATGAACGATCCCGCGTCTGCCGGGGGGGGCTATAATTTCGCCAACCTGCTGATCGGCGACATTGATCGCATCGAGGTTCTGCGCGGGCCCCAGTCGATCCTGTGGGGTAGCCAGGCGATCGGCGGCGTGGTCAATATCGTGACCGCCGAGGCGCAAAAGACGCTCGAAGGCAGCTTCGACATCGAGGCTGGTTCGCGCGACACGGTCAGCGCGCGCGGCGCGATCGGTGGCCGCACCGGGCCGCTGACTTGGCGCATCGGCGGCCAGACCTTTACCACCGACGGCATTTCGGCCATCGCGCCGGCCTTTGGCGGGGTCGAGAAGGACGGATATCGCAGCAACAGCGTCACCGGGCGCGCCGAACTCGCGCTCGCAGACAATGTGAGCGTCGATGTCCGCGGCTATTATTCATCGTCGCGCTTCGAATTCGATTCGACCAGCGGCGACACCGCCGATTACGGCCTCAACAAGGAATTGCTGGGCTATGCCGGGCTGAACTTCGACCTGTTTCAAGGCCGCTTTCGCAATCGCGTCGCCTATTCGCAGACCAAGACGGACCGCGACAATTTCAACCCGACGCGCGCGCGGCAGCAAAGCTTCGAGTCCGAGGGCGAGAATCGCCGCTGGGAATATCAGGGCAGTTTCGACATCACGCGCGGCGTGACGGCGATCTTCGGCGTCGAGAACGAGCGGTCCCGTTTTCAGAGCCGCTCGCCCGCCGCGTCACTCGCCACCCCCCTGCCCGCGTTCGCGACCGGGCGCGCTGAAACCACCAGCGCCTATGGCCAGATCAGCGTCGAGCCGATCGACGGGCTGACGATCAACGGCGGCGTCCGGTACGACGATCATGACCGTTATGGCGGGCAAACGCTGTTCGCCGCGGGCGGCGTCTGGCGCCTGTCCACCGGGACGGTGCTGCGCGCCAGCTATGGCGAGGGTTTCAAGGCACCGACGCTGTATCAGCTGTTCAGCGAATATGGGAATGTCGCGCTCGATCCCGAAGAGGCAAAGGGCTGGGAAGCCGGCATCGAACAGCATCTGTGGGGCCGCAAGCTGATTATCGGAGCGACCTGGTTCGACCGCACGACGACGAACCAGATCATCTTCAACAGCTGTTCCTCCACATCGACCAATCCGCTGTGCCGCGTGCCAGGCAATCCGACAGTGCGGCGTTCGGGTTTCTATTCGAACGTCTCGCGCGGCGAAGCGCACGGGATCGAAGCCGCGGCGGCGCTCACGCTCGGCGGCTTCAAGCTCGACGGCAATTACAGCTGGATCGTCGCCGAGGATCGCTCGCCGGGCGCGGCCAATTTCGGCAAGTCGTTGCCGCGCCGCCCGCGCCACGCCGCGAACGCGTCGGTCAGCTATGCCCTGCCCTTCGGGCTCGATCTGGGTGCTGCGTTGCGTTGGTCGGGCGCCAGCTTTGACAATGCGGCGAACACGACGCGTCTCGACGATTACACGCTGGTCGACCTGCGCGCCGAATATCGGATTTCGGACAATGTCCGCTTATTCGCCCGCGCGGAGAATGTGTTCGATGAGAAATATATGACCGCGTTCCGATACGGCACGCTGGGCCGCAGCTTCTACGCGGGTTTCCGGGGGCGCTTCTGATGCGCCGCAACTTTCAGCCAGAGGAGAAGAGTATGACGACGCCTTCGAGCGCGCTCGCGCGCAATATCTGGGTCGGCACCATGGCGGGGTCTAGCACCATCGCATCGCTGTTGCTGGCCTGTGCGACACCTTTTCCCTCGCTCGCGGCGCTCGCTGCGACGCAGGTGTCGCGCCGCGATGGCCTGATCCTGATGTTCGTCGCCTGGTTCGCGGCGCAAGCGGTGACCTTCATCACGCACGGCTATCCGGCGGAACCGGCGAGCATGGTGTGGCCCCTGGCGCTCGGCACGGCGGCGGTCGCGTCGCTGTTGTCGGCTGAAGTTGCGGGCCGGGCACTCGGCAATCGGCATGGCGTGCTGAAGGCCGGCGGCAGCTATGTCGCCGCCTTCGTCGGTTTCAAGCTGGGCGTGCTGCTGTGGGTGTCGTTGCTCGATCATGGCTGGGCGGCCTTTTCGGGCGAGGTGCTGCTGCGCCAGTTCGTCCGCTATGGCGCGATCTTTGCCGGACTGATGGCGGTGCAACATCTGCTCGAACGCGCGGGCATCCGGCTCGGCGCGGATGAACGGGTGCGTACGGCGCCGGCGACATGACGATGCTGCGCCCCGCCGCCGAGGGTCCGGCCGTCATCGCGTGCAACACCTGTCGTCACAGCGACGACGCACGCGAGGACGACGCTGGCGTTCGCGGCGGGGCGCGGCTTGTCGCCCTGCTCCGCGACCTTGCCGAGAGCGACCGCGCCTATGCCGACATTGCGGTCGAGGAAATGCCTTGCCTGTTCGCGTGCAAGGATTTCTGCACCGTGCATATCCGGGCACCCGGCAAAGTCGGCTATATATTGGGACGCTTCGCCCCCGACGAGGACGCGGCGCGCGCAATCCTGGATTATGCGGTGCGTCACGCGGCAAGCTCCGAAGGGCGCGTGGCCTATTCCGACTGGCCCGAGGGGGTGAAGGGCCATTTCCTCGTCCGTGTGCCGCCGCCCGGGTTCATCGCCGAATGAACGGCTTCGCATCCATCGCCGATTTCGAGGCCGCGCTCGCCGATCTCGGCGGCCCCGACGCCGATGCGCGATCGGCAGCGCTGGGCCGGCAGGCACAACTTACCAAGCCGGCCGGATCGCTGGGCCAGCTGGAGGATATCGCGGTCTTTTTCGCCGGCTGGCAAGCGCGCGAGCGGCCGCGCCTCGATCGCGCACGCGCCGTCGTCTTCGCGGGCAATCATGGCGTGACAATCCACGGCGTCAGCGCCTTTCCCGCCGGCGTGACGGCACAAATGGTTGCAAATTTCGAAGCTGGCGGCGCTGCGATCAATGCGCTGTCACTCGCGGCTGGGCTGGAGCTCCGCGTCGTTGCGATCGACCTCGACCGCCCGACCGCCGATTTCGCCGCGGGTCCGGCGATGACCGCGACCGAATGCCTCGACGCGCTGAACGCAGGCGCCGCCGTGGTTGAAGAGGATCTCGACCTGATCGTGCTGGGCGAGATGGGAATCGGAAATTCGACCGCCGCCGCGGCGCTGTGCGCGCGCAGCTTTGGCGGCGGTGCTGCCGCCTGGACCGGCCCCGGAACGGGGGTCGACGATGCGGGGATTACACGCAAGATCGCGGTCGTCGAGCGGGCGCTGGCGGTCCATGACTATGCCGCCCGATCGGCTTTTGAAACGCTGCACCGCGTCGGCGGGCGCGAGATCGCCGCCATCGCGGGCGCGGTGCTGCGCGCAAGGCAGTTCGGCATCCCCGTCCTGCTCGACGGCTTCATCTGCTCATCGGCCGTCGCACCGCTCGCGTCCGACAATCCGGCGATCGTCGACCATTGTCTGGCCGGCCATTGTTCGGCCGAACCGGGACATCGACTCCTGCTCGACAAGCTCGGCCTCGATCCGTTGCTGACGCTGGGGATGCGCCTTGGCGAAGGCAGCGGCGCGGCTGTTGCGGCTGGGGTGGTCCGTGCCGCTCTCGCCGCGCATGACGGGATGGCGACCTTTGCCGAGGCGGCGGTGTCGGCATCGCTATGAACGGCTTTGCCCTCCACCTGCTGCGACATGGAAAGCCGGCACGCCCCGGGCTCCTGATGGGCGCGCGCACCGACGGCGCGCCGACGCCCGAAGGCATTGCCGCCTGCGTCGCACAAGCCGCCGACCTCGGCATCGAACGGATCGTCGTGTCCGACCTTCGGCGGTGCCGCCTTGCGGGCGACGCCATCGGCGCGCGCCTGGCCCTTGCACCCGCGATCGACCCGCGCTGGCGCGAACTCGACTTCGGCGACTGGGACGGCATGGCCGCCGATCAGGTCGACGCCGACGCGCTGGGCCGCTTCTGGAACGATCCCGACCTGTGCGCGCCGCCGGGAGGCGAGGGCTGGTCGGCATTCGTCGCACGCGTATCGACCGCCATCGCCGACCTTGCGCCGCGCCCGACGCTGGTCGTCACGCACGGCGGCACGATCCGCGCCGCGCTGCACCTGCTTTGCGGCTTCGATCGGCAGCGACTCTGGGCGTTCGACCTACCCTATGGCGTGCTCGTCTCGCTGCGCGTCTGGCGGGGTGCTCATCCGGGTGCGCAGATTACGGGCCTTCGCCCATGAAGGGCCTGATCGTCGCTATCCAGTTTCTGACGCGGCTTCCCACCCCGCGCCTCGCGGTTTCGGGCGCAGAATTCGCTGCGTCGATGCGCTGGTTCCCCGCCGTCGGTTGCATCGTCGGCGCGATCGTCGCGGCGGGCGGCTGGGCGGGCGCACAGATCGACGGCTGGACCGGGGCGCTTGCCGCGCTGCTGCTGTGGGTGGCGGTTACCGGCGCGCTGCACCTCGACGGTCTGGGCGACATAGCGGACGCGCGCGGCGCGGCGCACAAGGACCGCGACCGGATGCTGGCGGCACTCGCCGACCCGCATGTCGGCAGCTTCGCTGTCGTCGCGATCGCGTTGCAACTGGTCGCCAAGTTCGTTCTGCTCCACGGCCTGATCGAGGCGCATGCCTTCGTTGCGATCGCGCTGACGGCCTTTGCCGCGCGGATCGGTCCCTTGCTCTGGTCGCGCTGGCTTCCCGATCTTCATTTGGGGTTGGGATCGAAATTCCGCGGCATCGTGCGCCCGATCGACCTGCTCGCCTGGGCGGTTCTGCTCGGCCTCGCCGCGCTGGCGTCGCGATCGCTGCTCGTCGCCCCGTTCGTGCTGATCCTCTGGGGCTGGTGGCTTCACCGCGCGATCGGCGGCATCTCGGGCGACGGGCATGGCGCGGGCATCGAGGTCACGGAAAGCCTGCTGCTGCTCGCCGCGCTGGTCTGGGTCCACGCGGGATGACCGATGAGGCCTGGACCTGGCACGGCGGCGCGATCGCGGCGGCGAAACGGCGTTTCGACGCGGGCAAGCGCCCATGGCTCGACCTTTCGACAGGGATCAATCCCAACCCTTGGCCCGGCGTGGCGAGCGTCGATATCGACTGGCACCGGTTGCCCGAACAGGAGGCACTCGCCGAACTTGAAGCGGCTGCGGCCGCCTTCTTCGGCGTGGATCCGCGCCATGTCTGCGCCGTGCCGGGTACCGAGGTCGGGCTGCGGCTGGCCGGCACGCTGATCGGCGGACACGCGCATCATGTCGCTCCCGGGTATCGCACGCATGGGGAGATGTTCGGCGCAGGCAACGCGATCGACGCAAGCGAGGCACCGAGCACCGAAGCGACGCTGATCCTCGCCAATCCGAACAATCCCGATGGCCGGATCACGGGCCGCGACAGACTGGCCGACCTTCTTGCCAGTCGGGACGACGGGCAATGGCTGCTCGTCGACGAGGCCTTCGCCGATTGCGATCCCTCCGCCAGCATCGCAGCATGGGTCGGTGAGGCCGCCCGACTGCTGGTCTTTCGCTCCTTCGGCAAGTTCTTCGGCCTTGCCGGGTTGCGCCTGGGCTTCGTGCTCGGCCCTCAAGCCTTCCTAGTGCGGCTGCGCGAACAGCTCGGCGCGTGGCCGGTCTCCGTCGCCGCGATCGCCATCGGCACCGCCGCCTATCGCGACGCGAGCTGGGCAGCATCTGCACGAGCGCGGCTGCGCGCCGATGCGGACGCCCTCGACCGGGTGCTGCGACGGCGGGGGTATCTGCCGCGCGGCGATTGTCCGCTCTTCCGCCTCATAGAAACGTCCACCGCGCGCGACCTGTTCGATCGGCTGGCGCGCGCGGCGATTCTGACGCGGCCTTTCGCCGACCGCCCCTACTGGCTACGCTTCGGCCTTCCCGGCGACGACGCGGCACTAGCGCGGCTAGACGCGGCACTGGCCGATGGCTGAGCCCTTCGCCCTCGCCGCGCTTGCAGTCGATGCCGCCGTCGGCTGGCCCGCCGGCCTCTATCGCCGGATCGGCCATCCGGTCGGGCTCTTCGCGCGCCTGGTCGACGCGCTGGAGGCGATGTGGAACCGGCATGACCGCAGCCAGGGCATGCGCCGGTTCGCCGGCATCGCGACCGTCACCCTGCTTCTGATCCTCGTCACGGGGACCGCATGGGCGCTGCAACACATATCGATGGCGCTGTTCGACGATTGGGGATGGCTTGCCCTCGCCCTGTTGGCCTGGCCCGCGCTCGCGCAGCGCAGCCTGTTCGACCATGTCCGAAAGGTCGGAGATGCGCTGGCAGAGCAGGATTTGTCCGCGGCGCGCACAGCGGTCGGCGCTATCGTCGGGCGCGATACCGCGTCGCTCGACGAGGGCGGCATCGTCCGCGCGGCGATCGAGAGCCTAGCGGAAAGCTTTTGCGATGGCGTCGTCGCGCCGCTGTTCTGGCTGCTCGTGCTCGGCCTTCCGGGCATCTGGGCCTATAAGGCGGTAAACACGGCCGACAGCCTGATCGGACATCGCGAGGAACGCTGGCGCGCCTTCGGCTGGGCGGCGGCGCGGACCGACGATGTAATGAACCTGATCCCGGCGCGGCTGGCGGGCGTGCTGATCTGCCTGGCCGGGCGTGGGGGATGGCTTGTGCTGCGGCGCGACGCCGGCAAGCATGCGTCGCCCAATGCCGGCTGGCCCGAAGCGGCGATGGCGGGCGCGCTGCGGCTTCGCCTGGCCGGTCCCGTCGCCTATGACGGCATCATGCACGACAAACCCTGGATCGGCGACGGCAGCCCCCATGCCTCGGCATTCGACATCGACCGCGCCCTGCGCATCTATCTGGGCGCCTGCGCTATGCTGTGGCTGATGGCGGGAGGTTTTCAATGGGCGCTCTGATGCTGCAGGGCACGGGGTCCGACGTCGGCAAATCGGTGCTGGTCGCGGGGCTGTGCCGGCTGCTTGCGAACCGCGGCCTCGCCGTCCGCCCCTTCAAGCCGCAGAATATGTCGAACAACGCCGCGGTCACCGCCGACGGCGGCGAAATCGGTCGCGCGCAGGCGCTGCAGGCGCTCGCCTGCCGCGTCAAGCCGCATAGCGACATGAACCCGGTGCTGCTGAAGCCGCAGGCCGACCGGACATCGCAACTGATCGTCCACGGCCGGGTGCGCGGCACGCTGGGCAGCGGCAATTTCCGCGCGGCGCGCGGCGCGCTGATCGACGAGGTGATGCAAAGCTATCGCCGGCTGCGCGCGAGCTGCGACCTGGTCGTCGTCGAAGGCGCGGGGTCGCCCGCCGAAATCAACCTGCGCGCGGGCGACATCGCCAACATGGGCTTTGCCCGCGCCGCCGATGTCCCGGTCGTGCTGATCGGCGACATCGATCGCGGCGGTGTGATCGCCTCGCTCGTCGGGACACGCGCGGTGATCGACCCCGCCGACGCAGCGATGATCCGGGGATTTCTGATCAACAAGTTCCGCGGCGACCCGGCACTGTTCGACGACGGCTATCGCGCGATCGAGCAGCGGACGGGCTGGCGAGGCTTCGGCGTCATTCCCTGGCTGTCGTCGGCGGCGCGCCTGCCGAGCGAGGATGCGGTCGTGCTGGAAAAACGCGCCGATGTGCGGGAAGGGCGCAAGGTCATCGCCTGCCCTATCCTGCCGCGCATCTCGAACTTCGACGACCTCGACCCCTTCAAGATCGAACCGGCGGTCGAGTTGGTGATGGTGCCGCCCGGCCGGCCGATCCCCGCCGAGGCCGCGATCGTCATCCTGCCGGGGTCGAAGGCAACGATCGCCGACCTGGCCTTTCTGCGCGCCGAGGGGTGGGACATCGACCTGCTGGCGCATCATCGGCGCGGCGGCCTGATCGTCGGCCTATGCGGCGGGTATCAGATGCTCGGCCGCCGCGTCGCCGACCCTCTCGGCCTCGAAGGCGCGCCGTCGGAGGTTGCCGGGCTGGGCCTGCTCGATGTCGAGACCGTGCTGTCGCCCCAAAAGACGCTTCGTCATGTTCGCGGCACGGCGCTCGGCGCGGCGACGACCGGCTATGAAATGCATATGGGGGAAACGCGCGGCGCAGGAACGGCCACGCCGTTCGCGAATCTTGACGATGACGCTTGCGACGGGGCGGTCAGCCCCGACGGTCGCGTCATGGGATCCTATCTCCACGGCCTGTTCGCATCGGCGGAGTTGCGTCAGGCCTTGCTGGGCCGAATCGGCCTGTCCGGCAGCGGAGCCGACCATGGCACGGTCGTCGATGCGGCGCTCGACGACATCGCGGCGCAATTGGCCGCGCATGTCGATGTCGATGCACTGCTCGATCTGGCCTTCGCCGACGGAAAGGATCCGCGATGACGAACCGCAGCCTGTTCGTTCTGGGCGGCGCACGGTCCGGGAAAAGCCGATATGCGCAGGGCCGGGCCGAGGCGTTGGACGGCCGGCATGTGTTCCTGGCGACCGCTGAGGCGCATGACGCCGAAATGCGCGACCGCATCGCGCGGCATCAGGCCGACCGCGACCGGCGGTGGCAGACGGTCGAGGCTCCGCACGCGCTCGCCGCGGCGATCGAAGCGCTCGATCGGCCCGACGCGATCGTTCTGGTCGACTGCCTGACCCTGTGGATTTCTAACCTGCTGCTCGCGGAGGCCGACATCGGCGCGGCGACGGCGGAGCTCTGCGCGATCGTCCCGCGCTTCCAGGGTCATCTGATCCTGGTGGCGAACGAGGTCGGGCTGGGGATCGTACCGGACAATGCCCTCGCCCGCCGCTTTCGCGACGAGGCGGGGCGCACAAACCAGTTGGTCGCGGCCGCGGCGGGCGAGGTTCAGTTCGTCGCCGCTGGCCTTTCGCTGCCGCTCAAACCGCGAATGCCCTGACGTCGAAGACCGGGCACCCGGTCGTCAGTCGCCCGTGGCGGGCCGCCGCATCGGTTGTCCCGTCAGGTGGCGCCGGACCTCGTCGGCCGCCAGCGATTGCAGGCGTTCGATCGCGCTGGTCGAATACCAGGCGGCATGCGGGGTCAGGATCAGGTTCGGGCAATCGCGCAGCGAAGAGTCGGCCGGCAGCGGCTCGGTCTCGAACACATCCAGCGCGGCGGCACGGAGCCGACCGGACGACAAGGCATCGACCAGCGCGTCGGGATCGACCAGCCCCCCCCGCGCGGTGTTGACCAGCGCCGCGCGATCCGGCTTTCGCGCCAGCCGCTCGGCATTCACGACATGCCGCGTCTCGGGGGTCAGCGGACAATGCAATGTGATGACGTCGGCCCGGTCGAACAGCGCGTCCAGATCCACCGCCTCGACACCCAGCCGGTCGAGTGCAGCCCGATCGGCATAGGGATCGGCGACGATGCCCCTGAAACCGAAAGGCTGAAGCCGAGCAAGCACCTCCTGCCCGATACGACCGAAGCCGACGAAACCGACGACGCTTTCGGGAAAGGCCCTGAGTGCGCCGGCCACGCCGACCGCATCCCATTTGCCCTCGCGCACCGATCGGTCCAACGGCACAACGCAGCGCAGCATGGTCAGGATCAACGCGGCAGTATGGTCGGCGACTTCACCAGTCGCATAATCGGGCACATAGGCGACCTTGACTCCGCATTCGCGAGCGGCGGCAAGATCGATATTGTCCAGTCCGATGCCATAGCGAACGATCAGCGAGCCCGGCGCCATCCGGGCTATCGCGGCCGCCGTCACCTGGGCGAACTGGACGATCAGCACGTCGGTTCCGTCGGCCGCGGCCGTCACATCGTCGGCACTCCGGCATTTCCCCTCAACGAAATCGGCGCCGAATTCTTCAGCGACCGCGCGCTCGTGCGCCAGGGACGGAAAGGTCGCGTCCGTCACGACAATCTTCATATTCGCTCCTTATCGAAACCAGGAAATCGCTGGGGCCGCAGCCTGTCGCGACAGCCCGTCGCGCACGCCCGTCCGCTCTAATCCGTCAGACGCACCGTCTGCTGCTGGGTGCCGAGCCCCTCGATGCCGAGAGCGACTTTGTCGCCCGGCTTCAGATAGACCGGCGGCTGCTTCCCCATGCCGACGCCCGGCGGTGTACCGGTGGAAATGATGTCACCGGGCTCCAGCGTCATGAAACGACTGATGTAGGAGACGAGAAAGGCCACCCCAAAGACCATCGTCCTGGTCGACCCGTCCTGCATGCGCTGGCCGTTCACGTCGAGGTACATCGCCAGATTCTGAGGATCGCCCGCTTCGTCGCGGGTCACGAGCCACGGCCCGACGGGGCAGAAGGTGTCGAGGCTCTTCCCCTTCAGCCATTGCCCCGTTCCCTCGAGCTGGAAGCCGCGTTCCGAAACATCGTGCACGACGGCAAGGCCGGCGACGTAATCCATCGCTTCAGCCTCGCTCACGCGCGTCGCGCGCCGGCCAATGACGACACCCAGTTCGACCTCCCAGTCGACCTTTTCGGCATCGGGCGGAATGCGGATGTCGTCGTTCGGGCCGCAAACCGACGTATTCGCCTTCATGAACAGAACGGGCTCTACCGGGACCGCCATGTTGGTTTCGGCAGCATGGTCCGAATAGTTGAGGCCGACGCAGACGACCTTGCCGACGCGCGCGACCGGGCATCCGAGCCGAACGCCTTCGGGCGCAGCGGGCAGATCGGCGGGCTTCAAGCGGCCAAGCGCAGCGACCACCCGGTCGAAATCCTGGGTATCCTCCCCTATCGCCGACGAAGCGTCCCGAATAGTGCCGCTATCGTCCAGCAGGCCATAACGCTCCGCTCCTTCCGGACCGAACCTTACAATACGCATGTCTATCCCTTCTGATTATGTCGCCTGTTGACGGATCGCGGGCTCAATAGGTCGCCCGGCCGCCGGAAAGATCGAAGACCGCCGCTGTCGTGAAAGAATTCTCCGCGGTCGCCAGCCAGCAGATCATCGAGGTCGCCTCCGCGACGTCGAGCATGCGGCCGCGCGGAATTTTCGAGAGAATATATTCGATGTGCTGCGGCGACTGGGTCATGGCGAGCGCGGTTTTCGCGAATGCGGGCGTCACGGCATTGACCGCGATGTCGTACCCGGCCAATTCCTTGCCCAGCGATTTGGTCAGCGCCAGCAGGCCGGCCTTCGCCGAGCTATAGGCGACGGCGTTGGGATTGCCTTCTTTGCCCGCGATCGAACTGACGTTGACGATCCGGCCATAGCCGCTTTGCATCATGTACGGCACCACGGCGCGGCAGCAGTAGAAGGCGCCCGTCAGGCCGACATTGACGACGTCGCGAAAGGCATCGGGCGGATATTCCCAGGTCGGAACATTCGGCCCGACCAGCGCGGCATTGTTGATCAATATGTCGATCCGCCCGAAATGATCCACCGCCTCCCGCGCCGCGGCTTCGACCGCGCCGAGATCGCTGACGTCGACGCGCTGACGAAGCACCCGTGCCCCATCGCCGAACCGCGCCCCCGCCTCGTCGAGCATTTTGCCGTCCCAGTCCCAGAGTGCGACTGCGCCGCCCCCTGCGACGATCCGCTGCGCAACACCAAAGCCGATGCCCTGCGCGCCACCCGTGACGACAGCTACGCGCCCCGCGAAATCATAATGGTTCGCCCCGGCATGATCGGCTCCGCCGACAGGGGTGGCAGGCTCGCTCTCCATTCAATTCTCATTCTATTAATTGCCCTTTGATGGGAGCAATAAGTATGATTATATACCTAGTGTCAAGACAATATTGAAGGTTTAGGAGGCGTTTTCAGGGCATGAAGCTTGCAGCATCGATATCCGACTATCGCGAACTGGCGCGGCGACGGCTGCCGAAGTTCCTATTCGAGTATGTCGACGGCGGATCGTATGACGAGGTGACGCTCCGTCGGAATCGCGCCGACCTGCAGCGCGTGGCGCTTCGTCAGCGGGTGTTGCGCGATGTTTCCGACATCGATCTGGGCATCGAGATTTTCGGGCAACGCCAGTCGATGCCGATCGCGCTGGGCCCGATCGGACTGGCCGGCATGCTTGCCCGACGCGGCGAACGACAGGCCGTTACGGCGGCCGAAAATGCGCGCATTCCCTTTTGCCTTTCGACCGTATCCGCCTGTTCGCTGGCAGAGGTGGCCGACGCGGCACGCGCCCCCTTCTGGTTCCAGCTCTACATGATGCGCGACCGCGTCTTTGTCAGCGACCTGCTGGCGCAGGCACGCGAACAGGGTTGTTCGGTCCTTGTGTTCACCGTCGACATGCCCGTCCCCGGCGCGCGCTACCGCGATTACCGGTCCGGCCTCGCCGGCGCACCGGGCCTGAAGGGGGCGATCCAGCGGGGATTTCAGGCGATGCAGCATCCCCGCTGGGCCGTCGATGTCGGACTACGCGGCCGGCCGCACAGCCTTGGCAATGTCGCGCCGCTGCTCGGCACGAAGAGCGGCCTCGACGATTTTCTGGGCTGGATGCGGGGCAATTTCGACCCGCGCGTCACTTGGCGCGATCTGGAGCATATCCGCAGCGAGTGGACCGGCCCCCTGGTGATCAAAGGGATTTTCGACCCGGAGGACGCCCGCACCGCGATCGCGGTGGGTGCCGACGGAATCGTGGTTTCGAACCATGGCGGGCGGCAATTGGACGGCGTTCCGTCGACCGCGGAAACGCTGCCCGCGATCGCCGATGCGGTCCGGGGAGAATTGCGAATTCTCGCCGACGGTGGGGTTCGGTCCGGGCTCGACGTCGCGCGGCTGCTTTGCCTTGGCGCCGATTGCGTGCTGTTGGGCCGCGCCTGGGCCTACGCGCTTGGCGCCGGGGGCGAGGCAGCGGTGCGCCACATGCTGTCGCTGTTCGAAGCCGAGCTGCGCGTCGCGCTCAGCCTTACCGGCGCCAATCGCATAGCCGACCTCGATCGCCGGGCGCTGGTCCGGTGACACTCCGATCGCGGCGCTGCCGCGGCGCTCTATATTCGATCATATTTATGTGCCATAAATCACGCGATTCATATGTTAATGGGCGAACCACAAGCCAATGAAAGCCGTTGAAAGCAAAGGACTGCACGGCCGCGTGATCCAGGATCTGGGTCAAGCCATCCTGTCCGGCGAATTTGCCCCTGGGGCGACGCTCCCGGGACAAGAGGAATGTTGCGCTCGGCTAGGTGTCAGCCGCACCGTGTTGCGCGAAGCATTGCGCGTGCTGGCGGCCAAGGGGCTCGTCGATGCGCGGCCCAAGGCGGGCACATTCGTACTCCCGCGCGAGAACTGGAATTTCCTCGACCCGGACATCCTCGAATGGCGGCTGCGTTCGGAGGACCGCGATGCGGTGCTCGAGCAATTGTACGAGCTGCGCCACATGGTCGAACCGACCGCCGCCTTTCTTGCCGCGTCGCGCGCCAAGCTTCAGGACTTCCGCCGCATGGGCGAGGCATTTGACGCGATGGCCGCAGCAGGACGCACGCATGACAGCATCGAATCCGACCTGGCCTTTCACCGCGCGATCATCGAGGCGTCGGGCAACGACCTATTCGCGTCGTTGGGGCGAGTCGTTGAATCGGCGCTGGTCATCAGCTTTCGCATCGGCGCCGACAATCCCGACGGCACCGAACATTCGCTCGCGATGCACAAGGCGATCCTCGATGCGATCGTCGATCGTAACGGGGCCGAAGCCCGCGTCGCGATGCGCAAACTGATCGACTATTCGAAGGGCACCGTGGCCCGCGTGTCGAAAGCGAAGGGAAGCGAAGCGCGCGGACAATCGAAGCGCTGACGCTCTCGCCGTCACAGCATATCGCGGGCGTGTCTGGTGCGCAGCCGCCTGGCGACGAAAAGCAGCGAAGCGATCGCGATTGGCGTCCAGATGACCATCACGAAGACGAGCGACAGGCCGATCTTCGACTTGTCGTGCAGAACGCCTTCGGTGAACCAGCTTACCATCGTGGGCCCGATGAACAGGCCCATCACCGACAGGAAGGTGACATAGACCGCGCCGACGCTGGCCCGCAGCGAGGCCGGCGTCCCGAGCTGCAGCGCCGCCGGCGCATAGCCCGCATAGGTGTATGTCGCGCCCCAGAATAGAAGCGACGCGAGCAGGAAAGCTGTCGGACTGCCCGACAATATGCCGCCGATCATCGCCGGGATCGAAAAGCATAGCGCGATCGCCGGGACCTTCGCATGCGCGTCGACCATCCCGCGATTATAGAGACGCTCGACGAGCCAGCCCATCGCGAGCAGCCCGATCACGCCGGCGCCCCCCTGCGTCGTGCCATAGGCGAGGCCGACCTTTTCGATCGGCCACCCATAGGTTCGCGACATGAAGGTCGGCGTCCAGACGTGGAACGCCGTGACGATGACATTCACCGAACCGAAGGCGAAAGGATAGCCAAGATAAAAAGCGGGGTCGGTGCGGATCAACGCAAACAGCCCCGATTTCCGCGCCGGCCCGCCGGCAGCCGCCGCTTCCGATGCCGTCGGATGCACATTCTCCCGCAACAGCAGCGCCAGTGGCGCGGCCAGGATCGTCAGCGTGCCGACGATCAGGAAGGTAAGCTGCCACGGGTAGAATTGCCCCAGCAACGGCACCGCGATCATGCCTTCGCTGGCGAGCTTGTGGACCAGCCACCCGCCGCCCACGATCGCCAGGCCGCCGCCGGCAAAGGCGCCGACGGTGTAAAAGGAATAGGCGGTGGCGAGCCGCTGGCGGGGCACCTGTTCGGCCATCAGCGAATAGGCGGCGGGCGACAGTCCCGCCTCCCCTGCCCCGAGGCCGAGCCGGCTGAGGAAGAAGATCGAGAAATTGCTCGCCATGCCCGACACCGCAGTCGAAAGGCCCCAAAAGGCTACGACGGCCATGCACAGCCAGCGCTTGGAATAGCGATCCATCAGCCGCCCGATGGGAATGCCCGCGGCGGCATAGAAAATGCCGAACGCCGGCCCGAGAAGCAGCCCCATCTCAACATCGGTGAAGTTGAGATCGCGCTGAATCGGTTCGACCATCAGCGAGATCAGCGCACGATCGACGAACGACAGAAAATAGAAGAGCATCAGGACGGCAACGAGCAGCCAGCCCGAGAGCAGGCCTCTCGTTCTCGGCGACGGGTCGCTCACGTCATTCATCTGCCCGCCCTTTCCCGCCAACACGTCAAACCGCCATGCGCAGATGATCCGCGGCCCCGTCTAACCATCGCCCGTGCGCTCGCAACAGGCTTTCGGCCGACCGCGGACCGCGGACCAATGCGCATTCGCTCAGAGCTTCAGCGAGAGCGTAAGATAGAATGCCCGCGGCTGGTTCGGCAGGACCGAGAACAGCTGGTTGGGATCGGCCGCCACCTGCGCCGGTGTCAGCGTCTGTCGGTCGAGCGCGGTCAGCAGGCTGCCGCCCTTCGCCCAGCCCATTATGCCGACGGTGTTGAACAAGTTGGTGACATTGCCCTGGACGCTGAAATTGCTGTTCACATCCCACGCAATACCGACGTCGACCGTGCTGAAGCCGGGCAGATACCAGGCGTCGCGGCGGTTCGCGGCGCGCTTGCCGAGATAGGAATAGGTGGCGAAGAGCGACAGCGCCTCGATCGGGCGATATGTCGCCGTCGCGCGGGCGATGATCTTTGGATTATTGTCCGCCGTTCCCGGCGGGACGGTGCTGACGATATCGTCGGTCCCGTCGCCTTTGGGCCCCTGGGTATAGGTGCTGAACCCCTTCGACTTCGGATCCTGCAGCGTCAGGTCGGCATGCAGATTCAGCTGGCTGGTCAGATCGAAGTCACCCGAAATCTCGATGCCATAGGTTTCGACCTGGCCGAAGACCGGCGGCGGCGAATAGTTGGTGCCCGCGTTCGGCGTCCCAGCCTTGTAGGTGAAGGTCTGATTGTCCGCGATGTTCGAATTCTTGCTCCAGAACGGAAAAGCCTGAATGAACATGCCATTGTCGCGATACTTCAGGCCCATCTCGATCTGCTGGATCTTCTCAGCTGAAGGGAAGATCGTCGCGATCGCCGCAGGCGTCGTGATCCCCGACAGAATGCCGAAATCGGGCGCCTTTTTGCCGCTGGTGTATCGGACATAGGCCTGGAACGTATCGGTGAGTTGATAGGCGGCCGAACCCGAGAAAGCGAAATAATCATATTTGCGCTTGAAGGGCAGCCGTGCACCGCGCGCCGTGGTTGCGTTGTCGTAGAGCGTCAGCACATTGCCATCGCGCCCGCCGGTGGTCAGCTTGTTGCCGGTGAAAGCCACGGGCAGATAGGTGAAGGAGTCGTACCGCAGGCTTTCGTAGCGGGCGCCGATATCGATGGTGAGCTTGTCGGTCGCCTCCCAGGTATCACCGCCATAGATCGAGATGTCGGTCATCTTGGTCCCGCTCTCGCGAATGGCGAGGCCCTGGCCGATGCCCGCCCACCCCGACGAATCGGTGACGAGATAGACCGACCCATCGGGGCGCGTCAGCGTCGTGCTCAAGAGCACCGGCCGCGGCTCGAGGGTCATGATGCCGCCACCGGCGCCCGAGAAGCGCTGGTGAAAGGTGGACTTGTCGAAATAGGCCCCAAGCGCGAGATGATGGCGCCCGAAGGTTCCCGATATCGTCAGCTGATCCTGGAACGTCTGCGACCGGAAATCCGGCTGATAGGCCAGACCCGCCATGATGCCGCCGGTGAGGATATTCTGGTTGGGCAGGTTGTTCACGACCAGCGTGCGCGTCGCGCCCACCTGTGACACCACGGCCGCGACCGTTCCGTCGGGAAGGCGATAGGTATAGGTGCCGTCGATCCCGTTGGTGCTCTGGATCGTGCGGATACCACCATCGGCATCGGTCAGCGGCGTCGCAAAGTTGACCGCCACCGTGTTCCAGTGCGCCTTGTTCCGAGAAAAGCGGAAGTTGTTGCTGATCTGGATATTGTCGGTCAGGTCATGACGCCAGTTCACGTCAAAGGCCACGGCGGTGCTCTTGACGAGTTCCGATCCGTCCCAGTTGCGGATATTGCCAGTGCCGAATTCTGCATAGCTGTGCGGCGATGCCGGCGGCAGCACCGAGGACAGATTGGTGTAAGGCGCCAGGATCTTCGGATCCTTGAAGTTGCGCGCGGGCAGCGTCTCGAACCAGCCGTTATGGTCGTTCAGATATTTCCCGCGGATCGTGAGCGACCCTGCACCATAATCCCACAACAGATTGCCGCGAATCTGGCCACCCTTGTTGAGCTTGTAGCCCGGATAGCGCGCCCCATCGCTGGCGCGATAGAAACCGCCGAGCGCATAATAGACATCGCTGTCGCCGATCTGGCCGCCCGTATAGGCGTCGAAGCGATAGAGCGGCGATTTGCCGTCACCCTCAAGCCCGCCCTTGAACTGGAACTGCGTGCCCGGCGCCGATTTCCCGGTCTTCGAGATATAGTTGAAGATACCACCCGGAGCGTTCGCGCCGGTGACCACCGCGGTCCCGCCGCGCAGCGCCTCGATGCGGTTGTTCATCAGGTCGAGGCGGCTGAAATAGTCGGGGCCGAAGTTCGTTGCCGTCACCGGTTCGACAGGCAGGCCGTCCTCCTGCAGCGAGACATAGAAATAGCCGCCGGCAGCCTCGAGCGAGCGTGCCGAGACGCCGCGGGAAAAGACGATGTTGCGAATTTCGCCCAGCGAGGAGTTGACGAACACGCCGGGAACGCTCTTCAGCGCGTCCGCAGAGCTGATCGGCGCCTGGCGCTTCAGCACATCTTCGGCGACGGCGGTAATCGAAATCGGCGCGCGTTCGATCGAGGTCGCACTGAAGACGCCGGTGACGATGATTTCCTGATCGTCGGTCCCCTGCCCCGACGCTTCACTCGCCCGCTCCTGAGCGTGCGCAACGCCCGTCAGCGACGTTATCGCCATCGCAGATGCGGATATTAGTAGCGCTTTACGCAACATGCCTTCCTCCCATTTTGGCCGGCCAGTAATTCCGACCGATTATCGTTATCTTAAGGCCGCGCAATCCCCGCCACGGCGCACTATAATAGCATATTGTTTCTCTATATTCAGATCATTTAATATGCCTAATTATTTTTGACGTCAAGCCGCTCCGCCATTCCCCCGATCGGTCGTGCCATATTGGGCTAGCGGGACGGCCCGAGGCCGGCGGCCAGACCGGCCTCGAACCACGCCATGGCCTCCGCCCACATCCAGGGCGTGAACCGGTGCGCGATCCCGCCTTCGCGTACGATTGCCAGCCGCCGGTGACGCTTCGCGTACATATCGCCCAGCAGATCAGCAAAGGCCCCGGCCCCCTCGGGAGGGACCTGTCGGTCTTCGGCTCCGCATACGAACAGCATCTCGGGGCAATGGCTATAATGCCCGGCGTTGGTCAGCGGATCGAACCGGCGATACAAGCCCCATTGCACCTCGTCGGCCGTGCCCTGCGGCTCGATCGAACCCGGGCGCAACCAGTCAGGCGTGGCAAGGACCGCCGCGACACGATCGATGCGACGATCGATGCCCGCGGCGGCCACCGCAATGTCGCCGCCCATCGACACGCCGCCGATCGCCACGTTCGGCCGCACATCGAAATGCGCGACCGCCCAATCGACGATCGCCGGAACCTCCTCGGCCGCCTGGGCAAGAATGGGCCAGAAATGGCGCCGCAGATCGCTGCGGACCCGCAGCCTGATTTCTTCGGGCGTCTCGCTGCCCCGCTCGCCATGCTGCGGAAGGTCCCAGCTCACTGCGACAAAGCCCCGCGCCGCCAGGTCGGAAAGCTGGCGAGCGACCTCTTCCTTGGTCCAGCTGAAAGCATGCAGCCAAAGCACGAGCGGACGTGCGACGGCGCCCGCCGGCTCCGCCCATAGCAGCGGCACCTCGCCCAGGTGCGCGGTTCGCAGACCCGTCGTCACTGTTCGAGCGCGGCGCGGTCCTCCGCGATCCACCGGCTCCACATTTCCTCGTCGGGGCGGAGGAACAGGCAGTTGGCGCGGGCCTCGATCAGGTCGTCGACGCCGAAAAGGCGCATCAGGCGGCGGTCGTTGCGCGTCCGCGCGGCCTCGACGATCCGCTGAACCGCCGGCCCGTTGTGATTGTCACGCGTCGGCAAGCCCACGCGATTATAGTAAGTGCTGAAGAAATAGCGCGGCTTGCCCGACGTGTTCGGCGTGCCGGTGTGCAGCAGCGAACAGTGCGTGAAGACCACGTCGCCCGCCTTCACGTTCAGCACCGTTTCCTCCGGGTGCGGCTGGGTGCGATGCGCGTCCGACTCGATCGTCACCGCGCGCCGATGCGATCCTTCGACAATACGCAGCGGACCATATTCATCGGTAAGATCCTGCAGATAGCAGATCGCATTGCACGCCATCGGCCGGATATATTGAGGGCCCTCGGGCATCCAGCCCCATCGGTCGCGATGCCAGAAGCTGACCTTGCCTTCCGCCTGCTCCTTGGGCTCCGACGGGAAAGCCATGAAGGTCAGATTGTCGAGCTGGACGAAAGGCCCCATCACGCGCTCGGCAAAATCCAGGACGTCCTGGTTGTTGACCGCGGGCAGCATCAGTCCGGGCTCCTGCTCCAGCGCGCTGGTGACGCGCAGCCGCGGCTCGGCGGCGCCGGGCGGCGTATTACGCCGGACCATATCGTCATAGCGGTCCTTCCACGCCTGCATCTGCCCGGCGTCGTAAGCACCTTCGAAAATCGTATAACCGCGCTCACGAAATTCGGCGAAACGCTGCTCCAGAGCCTCCACTGACATTTGCCACCTCTCCTAATATCGTCGCACGAAGCGATATCGCTCATATGATTTATTATCAAGATGGATCGATATATAATATGATTTTATTTTTCACGCCGCACTCTGCGCATCCGGATTGCGATTGAGGCCGAAGGCCGCGCGCTCCGCAAAGCCCGGGCAATATTCTTCGGAATACGGCCCGCCCGTCAAGCGACACGCCCGGACCAAGGCACCGCACAGAGATATAAAGGGAATGGTCGCGCCGGTCGCCCAAGACGGCGGCTCCAAGCCCGTTCTAACAGGGTCGCCGAAAGCGTCCCGTCGCCAGGTCTTTGAGACGTAATAGGGTGGCCGGCCCTGCACCGAAGCAGATATGCAAGGTGCGGCTTACAGAAGCTGCGCTAAGGGCCACCTGCATTGGAGCGAAGGCAGTTTGCTCTCAGCGCTCCCACACGCATCTCGGAAGCCGAGGAGGGCTCAGTGCCCGGCATTGTGGGAAATGGCGCACCCGAAGGGATTCGAACCCCTGGCCTCTGCCTTCGGAGGGGGTACTAACATAGTTACGCCAGTGAGCGCTACAGCAAGTTTTTCTTACCTAAGTCACTATGCTGCTGTTGTTTTCTTGCTTTAGCCATTTTCGCTGACGTAACCTTGCTTACGCCCTGATTTTCTCCCGGATGCTTACGTGGCGCTTACGCGAAATGAGGGTCAAAATGGAGAAGCCCCATGGTCAAATTGACCAAGCGCGTTGTCGATACCGCCTTAGCACAATCGAAAGATTATGTCCTCTGGGACGATGAACTCCCCGGCTTCGGTCTCCGGGTTTTCGCGACGGGAAAGCGCAGCTACCTCATTCAATATCGCGCGGACGGCCGCTCGCGCCGCTACACTATCGGCCTGCACGGCGTGTGGACGCCGGAGACGGCCAAACGCGAGGCCAAGGCCCAGCTTGGTCGCGTCGCCCAGGGCGATGATCCGGCCGAAGAAAGGGCCGAGCTTAATAAGGCCATGTCGGTGAAGGAACTCTGCGAGCGCTACATGGACGATCTTAGAAATGGTCTCATCTTGGGCAAAGGCGGCCGCCCGAAGAAGCAGTCGACCGTCGATATCGATCTCGGTCGCATCGAAAGACACGTGATCCCTCTTCTAGGATCCAGGCGGGTCAAAGACCTTACCAAGGCCATTCTGACAAAGGTCATGCGCGATATCATGGCCGGCAAAACAAGAGCGTTCATCAAAACTAACAAGCTGCGCGGGCGCGCGAATGTGCGGGGTGGTCCTGGTACGGCGGCACGAACCTTGGGATTGATTGGCGGCATTCTAACTTACGCCGTCGATCTCGGTGTCATCGAGAGCAATCCGGCTCATGGCATCAAGCGACCCAAAGACAATGTCCGTTCCCGGCGGCTCAACGATGGCGAGTATCGGATCCTCGGCAAAATGCTGAAGGCGGCCTCTAAAACCGACCGGTACGGCCCTACGGTCGACATTATTCGCCAGATCGCCTTAACTGGTTGCCGCCGAGGCGAGATCATCAATCTTAAATGGTGCGACGTCGATATCGAGGGAAGCTGCCTGCGCCTCTCAGACAGCAAAGAAGGCCGGTCGGTGCGACCTATCGGCCTCCCCGTACTCGAATTTATGGAGACGCGGCAAAGCGAGGACAACGGGACCTATGTCTTTCCGGGCCCGCGCGGCGAAGACACGGCATTCGGCGGCTTACCCAACCAATGGAACGAGATTTTCATCGGCTCGCCGCTTGAAGGGGTCACGCCGCACATATTGCGCCACAGCTTTGCAAGCATCGGGAACGATCTCGGATTCACCGAAGTCACGATCGCCGCGCTAATGGGTCATGCAAAGGGCTCGGTTACTAGCAAATATATTCATGTTCTGGATGCGACACTGATCATGGCGGCCGACACACTTGCCGGATATATCGCTGCCCTTCTCGAGGGCAATGTGTTCAAGCAACGTGCCTACTCACTTGATCGAAAGTCGCGAAGGACAGCGTTAGAAGAATTCCTGGCACTTCAAAAAGCGCCGAGGAAAGCGGCCTAACGCTCGCAGTGGGCGAGCGCGCCCATTCCGACAATGCCGATAACCTCTATCCCGCTGATAGACGGCTTCCCCCGATCCTTGCGCGGACGGAGGCCTCTGACGTCAGTAGCTTCGTGGCAATTCCAGCACATGTTCCGCCACGTACGAAAGGATCATGTTCGTGCTGATCGGCGCGACCTGATAGAGGCGCGTCTCCCGGAACTTGCGCTCGATGTCGTACTCGGCGGCGAATCCGAAGCCGCCGTGGGTCTGGATGCAAGCCTCGCCCGCCGCCCAGCTCGCCTCGGCGGCGAGCATCTTGGCCATATTGGCCTCGGCTCCCGCATTTTCTCCCGCTTCATATTTGGCGATGCCATCATGGACGAGCAACTCTGCGGCGCGCATCTGCGCATAGGCGCGCGCGATCGGAAATTGCACGCCCTGGTTCTGGCCGATCGGGCGGCCGAAAAGGACCCGCTCCTTCGCGTAGGAACTCGCCTTTTCGATAAACCACTTCGCATCGCCAATGCATTCGGCGGCGATCAGCAACCGTTCGGCATTCATCCCTGAGAGGATGTAGCGGAACCCCTTGCCCTCTTCGCCGATCAGGTTCGCGCCGGGGATGCGCATATTGTCGAAGAAGATCTCGGTCGTGGCATGGTTCATCATCGTGTCGATCGGGCGGATCGACAGCGTGCCCGCGGCAAGCGCTTCCTTCATGTCGACAAGGAAGACCGAAAGTCCCTCAGTGCGGCTTGCCGCTTCCTCGCGCGGGGTGGTGCGCGCGAGCAGGATCATCAGGTCGCTGTGCTCGGCGCGGCTGGTCCACAGCTTCTGGCCGTGGACGACATAGTCGTCGCCGTCGCGTTTGGCCGTGGTCTTCAGGCTCAGCGTGTCGGTCCCGCTCGTCGGCTCGGTGACCCCGAATGCCTGCAACCGAAGCTCGCCCGTGGCGACTCGGGGCAGGTAGCGGGCCTTCTGCTCCTCCGACCCATGACGCAGCACGGTGCCCATCACATACATTTGCGCATGCACCGCGCCGCCATTGCAGCCCTGCCGCTGGATTTCCTCGAGGATCGCGGCGGCGGCCGAGAGCGGCAGGCCCGCACCGCCATATATCTCGGGAATCAGCGCAGCGAGATAGCCCGCCTCGCCAAGTGCGGCGACGAACTCGGTTGGGTATTCGCGGACCTTGTCCTTCGCCTGCCAATAGGGGCCGGGGAATTGCGCGCAGAGCTTCGCAACCTCGTCCCGGATCGGTTCGTAAGTGTCCATACTCTCGTTTCCTTGTCGACCGCCCGGCGCCCGGGCGGGTAACCGTTATGGGACACGCATCAACTGCGCGCGCCGCCCAGCCCCAGTTCGTCCAGAATGGCTTGCGTATGTGCTCCCAGCGGGGGCACGCCGTCCATTCGCGCCGCGTTCTGACCGGGAGGAAGCAGTGCCCGAACCCGACCGATCGGCGTCTCGACTTCGGTCCAGCGTTCACGGGCGGCGAGTTGCGGATGCTCCCATAGTTGAGCCATGTCTTTTGCGTTCGCATTCGCAATGCTTGCCGCATCCAGCCGCGCCAGCAGGATGTCCCGCGGCGTCTCCGAGAAATGTTTGCAGATCATCGCTTTCAGCTCGGCCCGGTTCGCCGATCGTGCGGAGGTGCTTGAAAATCGCGGGGCGATGGCGACCGCAGGATCGTTCAGGACATCACGGCAGAAGGCATTCCACTCGCGCTCGTTCTGGATGGCAAACACCACCTCGCCGTCCAGAGTCGGGAACGGACCGTAGGGATAGATGGTCGCATGGTTCGCACCGACCCGTGGCGGCTGGGGCGCGCCGCCATAAGCATAATACATCGGGTGGCCCATCCATTCAGCCATCGCTTCCAGCATCGAAATGTCGATGTGTCGGCCCTTGCCCGTCTTGGACCGTTCGATCAGGGCGGCGAGAATGTTCGAATAGGCGTACATGCCGGCCGCGATGTCGGCGATCGAGCACCCTGCCTTCACCATTTCGTCGGGCGTCCCGGTAACCGAGAGGAAGCCGCTCTCGGCCTGGATCAGCAGGTCATAAGCTTTCCGGTCTCTGTCCGGGCCATCCTGACCATAACCCGAAATCTCGCACATGATGAGGCCGGGGAAGCGGTCCTTGATCGCGGAATATCCGAAACCCATGCGATCGACCGCACCCGGCGCCAAATTCTGGACGAAGACATCCGCTTTCGTCAGGAGCGCATCGAGGACCTTCATCCCGAGGTCCGATTTAAGGTCCAGCGCGAGGCTCTCCTTCGACCGGTTGCACCAGATGAAATGCGAAGAAAGTCCGTCGACGCGTTCATCGTAGCTGCGCGCAAAATCGCCGACGTCGGGCCGCTCGATCTTGATGACACGTGCGCCAAGATCGGCCAGCTGCCGTGTCGCGAAAGGCGCCGCGATCGCATGCTCAAGGCTGACAACAGTGATGCCTTCGAGAGGTCTCACGACCGAACTCCGCTGATCGTCGTTCCCGCAATCTCGACGGCAGGGCATCCGCTCCCGACGGCGGACCGAACCCATGGGTTCCGATCAGCCATGGTTGAACACCAGAGTCTTGGACTTGCTAAACTCATGCAAGGCCGCAAATCCCTTCTCCCGCCCATGTCCGCTCTTTCCAGCGCCGCCAAAGGGCAGCTCGATCCCGGCGCCCGCTCCATAACAATTGATGAAGACTTGGCCCGCCCGGACCTTCTTGCCCATGCGCATCTGGCGGCCGCCATCGCGTGTCCAGATGGCTGCGACCAGGCTATAATCCGTCCCGTTGGCGAGACGCACCGCATCATCCTCGTCATTGAACGGCATGAGGGCGAGGACCGGGCCAAACACTTCTTCGCGCGCCAGCCTGTTCTCGCGCGGCACCGCGCCGAAGAGCGTCGGCGCCACATAATAGCCTTTGGTGTCGATCCCTTCCGCGAAGCTTCCCTGCGCGAGTATTTCTATGCCGTCCCCCGCGGCAGTATCGATGAAGGATTGAACGCGCTGCTGCTGTTTGCGGGTGATGATCGGACCACAGTCCTTGTCCATCGCCGGAGCGCCGACGGTCACGCGGGCAAAAGCTTCGGCAAGCCGTTCGCTCAATTCCAGATAGGCGGAGCGTTCGACGAGAACCCGGCTGCCTGCCGAGCAGGTCTGACCGCTGTTCTGGACGATCGCCTTTACAATGGTGGGGACGGCGGCATCCAGATCGGCGTCGGCGAACACGATGTGGGGCGATTTTCCCCCCAGCTCGAGTGTGCAGCCGATATGATGATCGGCGCATAGTTTCTGAATGATCTGACCCACTTCGGGCGAGCCGGTGAACGACATGAAATCCACGCCTACGTGGGAGGCCAGAGCCGAGCCGGCCGACGCTCCGCGGCCAGTGACGATGTTGACAGCGCCCGCCGGAAAGCCGGCCTCCATCACGAGATCCGCCAGAAGAAGCGAAGTCGCGCATGCATCTTCGGCGGGCTTCAGCACGGTCGCATTCCCGACCGCAAGCGCCGGCGCAAGGGTACGCCCAAACATTTGAGCAGGATAGTTCCAGGGCAGGATGTGGCCGGTGACGCCGTGCGCCTCGCGGAGCACATCGACATGATAGCCAGACAGATAGGGAATGATCTCGCCATGGACCTTGTCGGCCGCGCCACCGTAGAATTCGAAGTAGCGCGCGAGCGCGTCGATGTCGGCGCGCGCGACGCTTGCCGGCTTGCCAGTATCGCGCGCTTCGGTGAGCGCAAGTTCGTCCTTGCCCGCGCGAATGAGATCGCCCAGCCGGGTGAGCATTCGCCCGCGATCCGTCGCAGTTGTGCGTCCCCACGCACCCGTGTCGAAGGCGCGCCGCGCTGCAGTGACGGCGCGATCGACATCGCGCGCGTCGCTGTCCGCAATCTCACCGAAGGATGTGTCCGTGGCCGGATCAAACACTGGCATGACGGCTTCGCCGACCGCGACTTCCCATTTGCCGTCTATGAAGTTGGTCGCAACGTTAGTCACATCAGGTCTCCCTACGATTTCTGGTCGCGGCGGCTCATTGCCGGCGCTGTGATTTGATCGATCTGTCAGGCGAAGGTGACGACCTGGCGGATCGCCTCTGCGCGATCGAGGCGGTCGAACCCCTCGTTGATCTCGTCGAGAGAGAGCGTGCAGGTCAGCAGCTTGTCGACCGGGAGCTTGCCCGCCCGGAACATCGCAATGTAGCGCGGAATATCGCGCCGCGGCACGCAGCTTCCCATATAACTGCCTTTTACAGTGCGCTCCTCGGCGACGATGTTCACAGCAGGGATCGGGAACGAGGCTGTTGGCGAGGCAAGGCCAGCGGTAACGGTCTGTCCACCTCGCCGCGTCACGGCGTAGGCTAGTTCGAAAGCCGCAACGGCGCCCGCCAGTTCCACGGCATGATCGACACCGCCACCCGTCGCATCGCGTATTCTTGCGACAACGTCGGGGTCTCCAGCGTTGAAAACGAGTGTCGCGCCAAGGTCACGGGCGATGGCGAGCTTCTTTTCCGAGAAATCGACGGCGATAATCTGGGTGGCGCCGGCAGCAACCGCTCCCAGGAGCGCAGAAAGCCCCACGCCACCGAGGCCGATGATGGCGACACTCTGGCCGGGCCGGACGCGGCAAGTGTTGAACACCGCGCCGACGCCGGTTTGCACCGCGCAGCCGAATAGCGCGAGGTGCTCGAAGGGAATGTCGCTCGCATCAACCTTCACGAGCGAATGGCGCGAAACCACCGCATATTCGGCAAAACCCGACACGCCACAATGATGATGGATGGCGTGGTGATCGGCGCCATCATGGAGGCGAATCTCACCAGAAAAGAGCACGCCTCGTCCATTGGCTGCAGCGCCCGGCTCGCAAAGCGTCGCACGCCCTTCGGAGCAGGGCAGGCATTGCCCGCAAAACGGTTGGAAGGTCATCACCACGCGGTCACCAGGCAATAGTTCGGTGACTGCCGATCCAACGCTGACGACCTCGCCCGCCGATTCATGGCCGAGAACCATCGGCACAGGGCGCGGCCGGGTTCCGTTGATCACCGAAAGATCGGAATGACAAAGTCCGGTCGCTCTGATGCGCACCAGCACTTCTTCGGAACCCGGTTCGTCCAGCACAACTTCCTCGATCGCGAGCGGACGCGACGCGCTGAACGGAGCCGACGCCGGCGAGTGCCTCAAGACTGCTGCCCTTGTCTTCATGAAACTCTCCCGTTTGACATCCACTTGCGCGGTAGCCTGGTTTGCATGGGCCTATGAACAGTCGCCGAGCCGGGTGACAACCGACAAAAATGAGTTGGCGCATGACCAGCCTTCATGACGCTCCCGCCGCCCTGTCATCCGCGCCCCGCTGTTCTCTCGAGCGCTCAAAATCACAGGCGCCAAGCGCGGCAAAAAGTATCGACGGCGGCATCGACTTCGAGCGAGCGAGCCGCCGGGTCAGGGACCGGCCCCGTGCCGAAAAGGACCGAATGAAACTGGCCGCCCTGGCAGAGCGCCGCGAATTGCCGGGCGGCAAGCGCAGGATTGTCCCGGCGCAAAATGGCTTCGTCCATTTTTGCCGAGAGATAGGCCGCGAGCCGCGCCTTGCCGCGCGCCGGCCCCCGTTCGTAGAAGAGCGAAGCAAGGTGTGGAAAGCGATCGGCCTCGCCCGCCACAAGCCGGTGCAGCGCGAGAATCAACGGAGAATAGATCGTATCGAGGAGCCCGAGACCGAATTCGCGTAAGACCCCGTCCACGGGCTGATCGAGAGGCATCGCGACCGACAGCGCCGTGGCGTGGAATTCGACGATCTCGTCGACGACCGCCGCAAAAAGCAGCTCCTTCGACGGAAAATAACTCCACAAAGTGGTTTTGGAGCCGCCGACGGACTTCGCGATCGAGGACATGGTGGTACCCGCATATCCATCGCGAAAAAAAGCCTCGCGCGCGGCCGCGATGTAATTATTCCGTCGCACGGCGGCCAGTCCTCCGTCCGTGCTCGGCTGCATCGGCTGCAAGGCCTGATCAGGGCGCTGGTTCAATTGGTGTCTGCCGTTCAGATTGCCAAAGGAAGAGACCGGCGCCGACGATGACCGTGATTCCGACGAGTGTCCACAGATCCGGATGCTCGCCAAACAGCAGCCAGCCGAACGATACGGCGCCCACGATCTGGATGTAGGTCATCGGCGCGATCCGTGATGCGCTGGCACGCGTCGTCCCGAGATAGACCAATCCGTGTGCGAGGCTCGCCAAGCTGGCAACGACAATGACCCCGGCGACCACGCGGGCCTCAGGCGGCCCGGGGATGGAGGGTCCGAGACCGGTGGTTTGCACGACCACCGCGAAAGGTGCCAGAAAGACTGCGGCAATCGACGCCATCGCGACCTGGGCGCTCAACGCCGACGACCGCCCGGCGACGAGCCGATTTCCGATCATCATGAGGCTCAGGCCGAGCGCGCCCACCAGCGGCAGCATCGCGGTCCAGCCGAGCAGCGCGATGTTCGGGCGAAGAACGACCAGGACGCCCATGAACGCCCCGGCGATCGTAAACCACGTTCTGGGTTCGGCTTTCTCCTTGAGGATCGGGCTCGAAAGGATGGCTGTAATCATCGGGCTCGTGAAGAATATTGCTGTCGTCGTCGCAAGCGGCAGGAATTTTACCGATGCGAAAAAGCAGGCGGACGTGATCGCCATGCCCGTCCCGCGAAGAAGCTGAATGCCGGGTGCCGGGAGGACAAACCCGGCACGGCCTTCGCGCACGGCGAGAAGAATGGAGAGCAGGCCCGCTCCGACCGCGAAACGTAGCGCGGCGATCGCGACAGGAGGCCAGAGGCCGATAATGGATTTTACGACAGCGTCACTGACGGACAGCAGCGCAAATCCTGCCGCTGCAACCAGCATGCCGCTTCGCTCATTCGTCCGCAAAGTGCAGGTCCTTGAAGGTGGCGCCGCATGTGCTCGCCTGGGAAAGTGATCAATTTTCTATGGCCATAAAGGCAGAACCTCGGGTCATCGGTCGCCTTTGTGCCTCCCTTGCTCTTCGCGTCGCGGACCCCGCGAAACTTCGGCGGCGTTCCGCTGCCGCGGCGCATCGCGTTGGGGCAAGGCGCATCCCGGCTGATACTTGCCGACCGCCGAGAAAAAATGATCGAGCGCCGCAATCAGGCGGCCGCGGATGTCGCCGGGAGTCAAAAGGTTTCTCCGCCAGTTTGCCGCATTGCCCACGGGACGAATCGTAAGCCGATCCGGCCTCTCCTTTCCGGCAGCGTCAGGATATCCTTTCGGGTCAAGCGTGCAAGACCGGTCGGAAGAGGGCGAAAACATGTGTGCCGCCCGGAGGCGGCACACGAAAGGACGTCGAGATGGACGCTCGCTCCGGCGAACGGCCATGTCACCGATCAGGCCTTCGCTTCGAGCCTGAGCGGCAGCTCGACGGGTGCAAGGACAGGATAGGCGGTCCGCTTGACGGGGCCGTTGATCGTGATCGCCGATGTTTCGCGGAGCAATGTTTCGATGGCGATCCGCATGTCGAGGCGCGCCAGATGCTGACCGAGACACTGGTGCATCCCGAAGCCGAACGAGAGATGGCCCTTTCCGGCCCGGTCGATGTCGAACTTCTCGGGATTGGGGAAACGTTTGGGATCGTTGTTCGCCGAGCCATAGTTGGTGAGAAGGAATTCACCGGCCTTGATGGTCTGTCCGCCGAGTTCGGTGTCCACCACGCATTTGCGGAGCAGCGACTGCTGAGGCGCATCCATACGAAGGCTCTCTTCGAGAGCGTCGGGGATACGGTCCGGATTAGCGCGGATAAATGCCTGCAGTTCCTGGTCTTCCGCAATCCGGAGAACGAAGTTGGCAATCGCCGCGGTTGTCGTCGCGTGCCCTGCCAGCATCATGGCGATGATGAGCTGGATAATCTCCGGATCTGCCAGCTTGCGACCTTCGACGTCGCCGGTCACAAAACTGTTGATGATATCGTCTTGGGGATTCGCCCGGCGGGTCTCGATGACGCCCTGGATATAAGGGACAAATGCGGCGAAGCGATCTGCCGTGGCCGTATTGTCCGGCTTGGCGAGAAAATCACCGGTGTCGTCGTGCACAAAGTGGTAGTGAAGCGGCCAGTCTTCGTCGGGCACTCCGAGAAAGCGGCACAGCACGCGGGTCGGGAACTTCAACGCGAAAGCCTCGTAGAAGTCGACCTCTCCGGCCGCCACCATCTCCCGCACCATCTCCTCAGCGAAAACAGTAATGTCGCCCTCGATCTTGCCGATAACGTTGGGGGGGAAATTCGGATTCAGCAGTTTACGAAAACCGGTGTGAAGCGGCGGATCGGCGAACAGCGGAATGATGTTGGGATGGCCATTCTCATCGGACGCCACATTGCTGCTGAACGCGCGAAAATTCTTGAGCACGGTCATCAGCTCATCGTAACCGAATACGCCCCACCAATGGATTTCGGCGTCATCGACATGCACACGGCTGACCGGGCACCGCGATAGCAGCTCCGCGTAGGTATCGGCCGCCTCGGCTTTGGGGTCATCTTCCATGACCTTCATCTCGCGTCTCACGTTCCAATCCGCAGTCATCTCTACCTCCAGTTCAATCTTCTTGAAGCGAGCCGGCAAATGCCCGGCTTGCCAGCTTTTCAGCCAGCAAGCCGGGAATCAGAAGGCTCAGAATTTGTACCCAACCGTCACGCCATAGGTTCGGGGCGTACCGTAGGACTGGAGCGTGCAGCCACAGATCTGGGTGTTGTCGAACCCGATCTGGCCGTACCGCTTGTCGAACAGGTTGCTGACATAGGCGGTGAAGCTGAGGCCGGTGGGCTCCTGCACCCAGTTGGCGCTCAAGTTCACGAGCGTGCGCCCTTTGTACCAGTTGCCCTGGAAGTTGCGCAGATTGTGGTAGTAGCCCGAGGAATAGTTGCCGAGCGCGCTGAACGACAGCTCGCCGCCTGCAATCTCCTCAGGGAAGGTGTAGGCCAGCGACGCCGTCACCTGCGTGCGAGGTGCATAAGGCGGACGGATCGTCTTGAAGACGCCGGGTGCCACCTCATAGTCCTTCACCACAGCGTGCGAGTAAGACCCGGCGAGCGAAGCCCGTAGTCCGTCGGTCACCTGTACGCCGACGTCAGCGTCGAAGCCCCACACCTTGCTGTCCTGGTTGCGAATAACGCCGGCGGCGTTCGAGAACAGGAAGGCCTGGAAATCCTGATAGTCGTAATAGAACCCTGCCGCGTTGAACGAGAAGTCGCGGTCGCCATATTTGAAACCCGCTTCATAGGCGAGAAGCGTCTCGGCCTTGTAGGGCACGTCGGGGTCGGCGATCGTCACTCCAAGCGCCTTGCCGTTATAGTTGCCGCCCTTCACGCCGCGGTTTACGCCCGCGTAGACAAGGAGGTCGCTGTTCGGTCGAAATTCGATCTGAGCCTTGCCCGCCCAGAGCGTTTTCGTCCGCTTGTCGGAATAGGGGGTGGTGTAAGGGAACAGGGGCGTGTCGTAGCTCGGGTTATAGGCGTCGCCGCTGCGATAGACGTTCCCGACCGAAGCATATTCCTGGTGTTCCCGAATGAGACGTCCGCCGAGGATGACCTTCCACTGTTCCGACAGGGCGAGTTCAAACTGCCCGAAACCCGATATGGACTCCGTCTTGGTGCTGGTGATCGGTCCAATAAAAACGCCGGCCGAGGTCAGGTTGAAGAGTGCCGCGACGATCGACCCTGGGGGGCCAATGAGGCCGCTTCGCGAGGCATTTTTGAGATCGAGATAATAGGCTCCGGCCGTCCAGAGGAAGCCATCCTCGTCGCCGCCGCTCAGTTTGAATTCCTGCGAGAAGGCCTTGGTGTCGGCGTCAGCAGACACCGCGACGAAATTCGCCGGGCCGCTATCGCCATCAAGGACCTGGAATTTCGAATGTTCTTGGTAACCGGTGATCGACGAGAAACTCACGTCGCCGAAATCGTAATCGATATGCGACGTCGCCATCCAGACCGACGCGCGGTTGGTGTTCTGCCGAGCATAATCGGAGGAAAGTTCGAGATCTTTGGCGCTGATCGGCACATAGCCGAACCAGTCGGCGCCCGGTGCGCGCGTGCCATTGCCTGGAAAGGCAAATAGCGAATACGGCACACCGACAGTTGGAAGATTTTGTCCGTCGGGACCGATGGCGAACCGCGTTTCGGTCGGCGAGGCATAGTCGTTTTCGACGTAGGCGCCACTTGCATTGTAGGTCCCGATCGTCGCGACCGAAGTATAGGGCGCAGTCGACATTCGCTGCTTCGAGCCCGAGAGGCCGAAGCGGATCGTCAGATCGTCGGTCGGCTCCCATTTGAACTGAGCGCGGCCCGCATAGGTCTTGCCGCCTCCCAGGTCCTCGCCACGCGGAGAGACTGGCGGGCCGACGGTGCCGGGCGCGCCGGGAGAAAGTCCTTCGGGATACCGATTCTTCCAGTAATTATCGATCCGCGAGTAGTAGCCGGCCACGCGCACAGCGGCGTTCGGACCCAAGGGCAGATTGAGCGCACCCTCGGCCTTCAGTTCGTTGAAGCGCGCATAGGACAAGTCGACATAGCCGCCGACGGCCGAGGAATCCGGCTGCGCGATGAGCGTGTGGACCAGACCCCCGGTGGCGTTGCGTCCGAAGAGCGTGCCCTGCGGTCCTTTCAGGATTTCGATGCGATCGATATCGAAAAGCGCGAGCATGTGACCCTGCTGGGCCGGGATGTAGACGTCATCGACATAGACGGCGACGGGAACCTCAAGCGAGTCCGAGAAGGCCGACTGCGTCACACCGCGGATCGTGTATTGCTGCGTCTGGCCGCCGTAGCTGCCTGACACGTAAACGCCTGGGGTGATCTGTGCGATGTCGGTGCTTTCCGACAGACCCATTGCCTTCAGCGTTTCGCTCTCGAAAGCTGCGACCGAGATGCCGACATCCTGGAGGCTCTGCGCGCGGCGCTGCGCCATCACGACGATTTCGCCGTCGTTCGCCGCTTCGGCTTCCTCGGCGGGCGGGGCTTCGGCGGTCTGGGCCACGGCAGGCGCCGCGAGCGCAGCCAAGGCCGCGAATGCGGTTCCAGCCAGCAAGACACGGCCATGTGCCGTCTGTGATAGTTGCCGCCGCTTGGCGCCCGAAGATTTGAATTTTACCATTTTACCCTCCCAAATATTAGCTCTGACGTGGCATTCGGTCCGGCTTTTCCGGATCTGGAGACCGGCGACTGACGGGTACGGCACGCGGGGATCCGTTTTCCCGAAACTATCATGCCAGCACCGGCGCGAGCGGTCGGCGCGCCGGCACATGACGATCGATGATGAAACAGCCGAACACGCCCAGAACGAGAGCGGCGGCAATTACGTAGAACAAGCCGGCAGGTCCGAACGCGCTGTCGAGGATCATTCCACCCGCAACGATCGCTGCCAGGCCTCCGATCCGTGCGACGACCAGCGAAAGGCCGATGCCGCGCCCCCGGCACCCGTCCTCATAACCGCACGCGAGCAGCCCGTTGATCGCGGCAGCGAGGATCGAGGAAATAGCGCCCATCGTACCGATCCCGAGGTAGATGACGAACCGCAGGCCGTCGCTTGGGTCCGACTGGTGAAGACCGACGACATTGGCCAGAAGGACAGCTGTGCCGATCCCGGCCAGAAATGCCGTAAGCATCAGGCGAAGCGTTCCGACGCGGCCGATGACGAGGCTCGTCACCAGTGGACCGAGCAGCGCCATGACATTGAAAGCAAGATAGCCCATGACGGCTTCGGAGAGCGGAAGCCCGGCCTTGGTGAGGATCACCGGCGTCCAGGCGAAAGAATAGCCCATATAGGTGATACCGGCGAAGGCGAGAGGCGCTCCGACATTGATGCGGCGGTTCTCCGCCGTGAACAGCGGGGTTTTCGTCGGCGCCGCACCCTGAAACGAACCTGGGAGAGCGGAGCCGATGCTCGCGACCGGCGCAGGCAAGATCGCGAGAATAACGAAGGTCAGGAACATCGCGGCACCAGCCGCGACAAAGCAGGCATGCCAGCCATGACCGGGCTCGATTAGCAGCACGACGACGCTGCCGAGCATCCCGCCAGCCGGCCCGCATGCGCCCGAAATGGCGCCAACCGATGCCCGGCCTTCTGGACGAAGCGCCTGTGTCATATAAACGAGCGCGCTGGTCGCCGTCGCACCGATCGCAAGGCCAGTGAAAAAGCGGATGGTCGCCATCTGAAAGATATTGTCGGTCAGCGCGGTCAGCGTGGTGAGCACTGCGCAACCGAACATCGACCACAGCAGAACGCGGCGGTGTCCGATATGGTCGCCGATCCAACCGCCCAATGCCGCACCCAGCGCGATGCCGACCACGGCCGATGCGAGGGCCTGCGAAAAGACCGAATTGCTGATCTGCCACTCTTGGATAACCTTCGGGCCGACCATGCTAAGCAATTGCACGTCGAGCCCTTCAAGGATCAGGGCGAGCAGCACGACAGCGATGACGAGGTAGGTGCCCTTCAGGCTATGCGCGAGCTCGCTACTCATCGCGAGCAGTCCGAGGCCGAGCGGCGATCGGCAAAAGGCTGCGACAAACGTCGAGTCCCGTTTCCAATGTGCGCCAACGAAACCTCCATCCCAAATTTTGTCAGCGCCGGCTGCCGGTGGGCGAAGCTTATCTGCGGCGGGGGCTGTCGGCCCCTCGCCGCGCTGCCTCGCATCCGGCGGCGCTTTTAGTTGGTGCCGAATTAGCGACCCTGCCGTTGCAGTCGCAAACGCGAAAAATTCGGCCAGTCATGAATGGAATTAATCAGGGGCATTCTACTTAATGGAATCAGCCCCAAGTCCGACGGCATAATGCGCGCAGACCAGCGATGGCGGTGGCCGATATGCGCTTGGCGCGGAAATAACCGCGAAGATTCGGCCGCAGGTATCCGCAGGAGGTCGGAGAGATCTGGATCGACCGGCTTTGCATGCAAATGATGCATGCAAGCGCCGGGCCCTCTATCCCTCCAAGCTATTGAGAGCGCGCGATCGCGTCGATTTCCACAAGATATCCATGATGGAGTTCTGGCACCGGTACGATCGCGCGTGCCGGCTTCGCCGCGCCCAGTCGCTCCGCATAGATCGCGTTGAATCCGCTCCAATTCTCGACCCCAACCACATACACGGTGACCTTGAGAAGATCCGCTGCGGTCGATCCCGCAGCTGCCAGCACACCGAGCAAATTCTCGATGACTTGCCGCGCCTGCTCTTTGAACGGGGCATCGAAAGTGTGCACGCCTCCTGCTGCGACAGGCAGTTGGCCGGAAACATAGACGAGGCCGCCGTGACGCACGCCGGGCGAATAATGTCCCGGCGGAGGAAGCGCGCCGGGCACGCCAATATATTCGATTTCGTCTGACCGATTCGCCTCTGAAGTCACATGCACCTCCCGTTTTAGACCCTGCTTCGATTGTGGCTGCGCCCAGCTGCCGGACTCGACCGCGATGCGCCGACATCAGCCAGCGCAAATGATTTGCACTGCGCCGGACCTCCGCATGCGCGGAGGCTAGGCCGCAAAAACCCGCATAACCGAACAAATTCTTTTCATTGTGGTCATGAACAAAAACGATGGCTTGGAGGCGGCCATTTTCCAATCTCCACACGGGCAAGGCCCCGAAAAAGATAGCAATGTCAAAGCTTTCTGCCATCCCCCGGCCTCTTTCCCCGATCAACGCGTGGTCGCAGCTTCGGTGTTCCAAGAAGCTGCGCCAGTGATTTTCGACTCGTTTACATAATGTAATGTGCAGTGTCATTCTCTTTTATGATTGACCTTCCGCCGCTCTCGGGATTAGCACTTGGGGAGGCGCGGAATGGACGAAGTCCAACGCGCTGGTCGGACCCGGTTCGTTCGTCGAGGCGAATTTCTGCCTCGCGTGGATCGTGACCGCCGGGACAGATTGGGAGAAGGACCACCGTGACATCGGCATGGAAGCGGGTTCCGCTGAAACGGAATGAGAAAAGCGACGCCAATTCCGTCGCGTCCACTGCGGCGAGCGGGTCACTTGCTTTGCCCAGCGCGCGCCTCACGCTTCGTGTAGCGATAGCCTACCCTCCCTTCCAATCGGCAATTTCGGCTCGCTTCGCGGGCCAGACCGAGGATTTGGCTAATGGCATTGCGTGAATTGGAACCGATGGTGGAACGACAGACCGAAGGGCATCTCGAATTAGAAGTGGCGCGACGTTGGCTAGCGGCCGATGGGGTCGTCGCCCTCGAACTGCAGTCCGCGGATGGCGTTCCCTTGCCGGAGTGGGCGCCCGGCGCCCATGTCGACATTCTGCTTCCGGACGGCAGCGCGCGGCAATATTCGCTGTGCGGCGATCCGGCAGATCGTACGGCCTGGCGCATCGGCGTGCTGCGCGACGCCGGTGGCCGCGGCGGTTCGCGCTGGCTATACGACGAAATTCGCCCCGGCGACACGCTCAGCGCCCGCGGCCCCCGCAATCATTTCAGTTTCGACGCGGCGTCCGACTATCTTTTTATCGCCGGCGGTATCGGCGTGACGCCGCTCCTTCCCATGGTTGCGGCTGCAGAGGCGGCCGGCGCCTCGTACCGGTTCATCTACGGCGGCCGATCGCTCGACACCATGGGCTTTCGCGACGAACTGGCGGCGTATGGCGACAGGGTCGAATATTGCCCCGAATGCGTAACCGGTGTGCTCGATCTCGACGGGCTTCTTGGCGCCCCGAAATCCGACACGCTCGTCTACACCTGCGGTCCTGGCGGACTCCTCGACGCCATCGAGGCACGCACATCGCACTGGCCGCTCGGCAGCATCCGTATGGAGCGTTTCAGCCCGCGGACGCCGATGGAGCGCGAAGGCGGCGACACCGAGTTCGAGGTCGAACTCGCGCGCAGCGGACGCGTGCTCACCGTACCGGCTGATCGCAGTCTGCTCGATATTCTTGAGCAAGCCGGAACCGACGTGATCAGTAGTTGCGCCGAAGGTACCTGCGGCTCGTGCATCACGACCCTGCTGGCCGGCGAGGCCGATCATCGCGATTCGGTCCTGACCGACGTCGAAAGGGCTGCTGGCGACCAGATCGTCGTGTGCGTGTCGCGTTGCCTCGGAAAGCGCCTGACACTTGACCTTTGAGGCGGTAGCTCGGTTGCAGACCATTCGCACGTGCCGGAGCGAGGCCCGACACGATTTTTGGAGGGATGCGAGGAGATGAGCGACACCGGACCAGCGCTGCTGTTCACGGGCAAGGCCGAGCCGTCGGAAGCGAGGCGGTCGAGCGGCCGCGGCCGTCCGACCCGCGAGCAGAGCGACCAGCGCCACCGCGAATTGCTCGACGGGGCGCTCGACCTGTTTCTCGAGCGCGGTTTCGATGGCACCTCGATCGAGGCCATTGTCGACTCGCTCGGGATGGCAAGGCGAACCGTCTACGCGCGCTACGGCGATAAACTGACGCTCTTCAAGGCAGCGCTTCAGCGCGCCATCGACGGGCTCGTCATTTCCGACGCAACGCTCCGCAGGATCGAGACGGACAATCTGGAAGAGACGCTACTTAACATAACACGCGGTATCTTGGCGGCCATGCGAACACCCGAGGGACTGAGGCTCACCCGCATCGCGAATGCCGAAGTCTTCACGAAGCCCGAGATCGGGGCCTATCTCTGGGAGAAGACAAGCGGTGTTACCCTCATCTACCTCACCGATCTTTTTGAGCGCCGCCTCGAGCCCAAAGGCGCGTCTGATGCTGCGCTCGCTTTTTACCAGCTCATGATAGACGGCGCCTTTCGCACCTGGCTCTGGCTGCGTCCGTCGGACGAGGAGATCGACCGACAGATCGTATATCGCATCCGCCTGTTCATGGCGGGTGTAGGCCGGCCGGTGTCCGGGACATGACCGAACAGTGAGCGGCTCGGCGTTCGAGGTGTGAAAGACATGCAGAAGATTCGCCACTCCGATCAACATGCCGCCGCGCCCGCAAACATGAGGGCACGCCCATTCTTCACGCCGTCTTTCGATGAAGACCAGATCGCATTGCGACAGGTGCGTGCTGATCCGCGATCGGCGCTTTGCACGATCGTCGGAATCGACGGAAGTTTTTCCCGGCGCTTGGGCGCCCAGCTCGCCATCGCGCCGGGCGGGGGCACGTTCGGAAGCCTTTCCGATGGCTGCCTAGAGAAAGAACTCGCGGCACAGGCGCTTGCGCGCAAGGTTCTCGGGAATGGCCCTGCCTGCTTACGCTTCGGCAAAGGATCGCCCTTTATCGATTTCCGGCTGCCATGCGGATCAGGCCTCGACATATTACTGGACCCCGATCCCCGCCCCGACGCAATCCGCGAAGCCGTTGGCCGCCTCGACAGGCGCTTGCCCGCGAGCTTGCAGCTTGCCGTGCATCGATCCGATCTGATGCGTCGGCGCGACTATATCCCGTCGTTGAGGCTCGTCATCTGCGGCGCTGGCCCCGAAGCAGAATGGCTTGCGACGCTGGCCGCGAGTCTCGGCGTCGCCGCGGTCGTTGTGGGTCCCGGTAAAGGGCTTCATCTCCATCAAAGCCCCGACTGGCTCCAACTCGACGAATGGACTGCGGTTACCCTCCTCTTCCACGATCATGAGTGGGAACGGGCGATCCTCGAATGGGCGCTCGCCAGCGATGCCTTCTATGTCGGCGCGATGGGCGGAAAGAAGGCCCGCGAAAGCCGGCATGCGCTCCTTGCCGCCTCGGGAGTCGGCGAGGATCAGATTGCGCGCGTGCGCAGCCCCATCGGCATGATCAGGCAAACTCGTGACGCCCGCCTGCTCGCGCTCTCGGTGCTTTCGGAGATCGCGCTGAATTACGAGGGCCTCAGGCCATGCTGATCGCGATCCTCGGGGCAGGCGGCGCGAGCCGCTTCGGCGGGGACAAGCTCACCGTCGATTGCGCAGGCAAGCCGCTCGGGCAATGGGCGATGGAGGCGGCCCTGGGGCTCGGCTATCCAGTGCTCTGGATCGGCAGAGGCGACAGGCCTGACTTCCTGGCCTCGCGCTGCACCTTTTATTCCAATGCCAATTCATCGGAGGGACTGAGCAGTTCGCTCGCGATCGGTGCCCGCGCGGCGAAGTCGGACGGTGCATCATCTTTGCTCGTCATGCTCGCAGACATGCCGCTCATGACCCTTCCCATTCTCGAGGCGCTTGTGCGCGCGGGCCCCTTGGCAGCTTGCGATTATGGCAACCGGCCGGGCGTGCCCGCCCTTTTTCCTGCGGACATGTTTCAAGACATTATCGCGCTGCGAGGAGACACAGGTGCCGGGCCCCTGTTACGCGGGACCAGGGACGTCGAGCTTGTACGAGCCGATCCCGAAAGTCTGCTCGATGTCGACACGCCCGAGGACCTTTTGCGGGCGGAACGGGCGCTTGCCGGACCTGCTCCGCCGGGCTGGCTCGATCCCTACCGGCGGCGACGCTTCTAGCCCTCCGTTTCGTCCTCGTCTTCGTCTTCCAGAATTTCTGCAGGCGGAACGCCAGCAGGCATCCCGTCATCGCTGAGCTTGGCCGACAAGACGTCGCGCACCCACGTCACGAAGCGTTCGACCTTGGGCGTCGCAATCCGGTGCGGCGGATGCATGATATGATAGCCGAGCGACGACGGGAGACGGATCGAGAAGGGTTCTACGAGCCTGCCCGCCGCAATGTCGCCCTTGACAACCGCACTTCGCCCCATGGCGACGCCGAGCCCCTCGATTGCCAGCTGATAGGAGGGATAGAGGAGATCGCAGGTGATTTCCTTGGAGAGGCTGAGCTGCGCGACACCGGCGCGGCGCAGCCAGAATGGCCAGTCGTCGCGCAGGATGAGCGGTGAAATCGTTCGCACGATCGTATGTTCGGCCAGATCGGCGGGGTTCCTGAGGGCGTTGGGCCCTTCGAGCAGCGCCGGGCTGCACACAGGAAAAAGCTCTTCAACCGTGACGCGGGTCGCGATGAAACCGGGCCAGTTCGCCTCCTGCCCGTACAGCATGAGCACGTCGCAGTCGTCGCGCGACGCGTCGGGCGACGTCGGCAGGATTCGCAGTCTCAGATCGATATCCGGGTTATTCTCGGTAAAATCCTTAAGGTTGGGCAGAAGGCATTTTACCGCGAAAGTGCTGAGCGCGCCGATGGTAAGGACGTCGTCCTGGCCCTGCCGGATTGCGCGGTCCGTCGCAAACCGGATTTCGGTGATCGTGGTGCGGGCGACATTATAATATTCCAGCCCGGATTCGGTCATCTGTATTTCGTTGCCGACCCGATCGAACAATGAAACGCCCAACAATTCCTCAAGCTTACGGATCTGGTGGCTCACTGCGCTTTGCGTCAGGTTCAGTTCGATCGCCGCGCGCGTGAAGCTGTGATGGCGAGCGGCTGCCTCGAAAGCCCGCAGCCCCGTCATCGACGGAAAGAAATTCGATGTCTTCTTGTTCACGTCGCCTCACCACATCCTCTATTTATGCCGGATATCGTTACTATCAGGAACGCATAGCGTCCACCGCTAGCACACCCTTCGACTGGAGCGCAGTGCCGGAAAATGTGCGATTCCCTCTTCCGGGACGCGCGCCGATGATTCTCCCTCAAAAGAATATGGGGCAGTCATGACAAGATTTCATGATTCAGCGATCCGTGCCGGCATTAGGCTTGCCGCGATATCGCCGCCAAGCGCGATCCCATATGAGGAGAGTCCCTTGTTCACCCATTGCTTTCTCGGCACCAACGACGTCGCTCGCGCCCGTGGCTTCTACGATCCCGTCATGCGCACGCTGGGTCTCGACGGCACCCCGCTTCCCATCGGAACGGGCTATTTCGGTCCCGAAGGGGGCTTCATCGTCGCTTCGCCCGCCAATGGCGAACCGCACACGCCCTCAAATGGTCACACTCTGGGCTTTCGGGCCGCGGATCACGCGGCCGTCGACGCGTTTCACGCGGCCGGTCTCGCTAATGGTGGCACCTGCGAGGGCGCGCCCGGCGTGCGCCCCCAGTCGCCCGGTCAGATGTACGGCGCCTATCTCCGCGATCCCGACGGCAACAAGATCTGCGCCTTCGCACCGAATGCGGACGCGGACGCGGCATAGGTTTCGCGTGTGACACGCAAGCGGAGAAAACGGGGCACCCCATGACGTTGCATGATTTCAAAATCGAGGAGCTCGTCGACGACCGGCCCGGCGACGGCGTCTTTCGCGTACACGGTCGGGTTTTCACCGACCCGGACCTGTTCGACCTCGAGATGAAGCTCATTTTCGAGCAAAGCTGGGGCTTTCTCGCGTTCGAAGCCGACCTGGCAGAAGATAATGATTTTGTTACCGGCTGGATCGGCCGCGCGCCGATCCTGATCGCCCGCGGCAAGGATGGGGTCGTTCGCGCCTTCCGCAACAAATGCCCGCATCGTGGCGCGGTTGTTTGCCAGGAGCAGCAAGGCAATGCCCGACTGTTCGTGTGCCCCTATCATGCCTGGTCCTTCGACAGTTCAGGCAAGGGGCTCGGCGTAAAGGAAAAGGCCGCAGGCGCTTACCCCGCCGCCTTTGAAGGACTGGATCATGGCCTCGAGCCGATCGCCCGGATCGGCATTTACCGGGGGCTTGTCTTCGGAAGCCTGTCGGACGCGGTCGCACCGCTCGAGGACTTTCTCGGTCCGATGAAATTCTTCATCGACCTGGCCATGGACCAAGGTCCGAATGGCCTTGAGCCGATTCCCGGACGCAGCGTCTATACCTATCGAGGCAACTGGAAATTACAGCTCGACAATGGGCTCGACGGCTATCACCTGACCACCACGCATGCGAGCTTCCTCGGCGTCATGGCGCGCCGCCGCGAAGGGCAAGGCAATATGTCGGCCAATTCGCTCGATTTCGCGAAGAATATGGAGGCGTTGCAAAGTGCCTTCTCCTTCCCGAACGGCCACTGCGCGCTGGTAAACGAGCTGCCGGTGGCCGACCGGCGGCCGTTTATCGACATGGATGAGATCGCTCGCCGCGTGCCGGACGAGCGTTCGCGGTGGGCCGATCTCAATTACAACACCCTTATTTTCCCCAATCTGCAGCTGATCCAGAACACGGCGCTCGCGCTCCGCATCATCCGACCAATCGCACCCGATCTCACCGAAATGCATTATTACTGCCTCGGCGCGATCGGTGAAAGCGACGAATATCGCGCGCTCCGCCTTCGCGCATTCGAGGATTTCTACAACGCTAGCGGGCTCGCCACGCCGGACGACAGCGCCGTCTATGAGCTTTGCCAGCAAGGACTGAACGGCGGCGGCGATGGCTGGCTCCAGGGCTATATGCGCGGCATCGGCGACATTCAGCAGGGCCCGAGCGAGCGCGCCGACGCCTTTGGCATCGACGCCGTGGAATCGGTCACGGGAATGATCAAGAGCGGCTTCGAGACGCAGCTTCATGCCGCGTACCGGCAATGGGCCGTCATGATGGCGCCTGAATCCGATGGAGCATCGGCATGAGCGGCGGCATCGCCACCGCCGGCCTGTCGCCAAAGGAGGCGCTTGAGGTCGCTCGCGATGTCATCGAACGCGAAGCCGTCCTGCTTGAAGAACAACGGTGGGACGAGTGGGTCGATCTCTACGCGCCCGACTGCGTCTACTGGCTGCCCGCCTGGGGACGCGACGGACGGCTCGGCGACGATCCCATGCGCACGCTCTCCCTCATCTACTATGCGAGCCGCGCCGGCCTCGAAGACCGCATCGTCCGCATCCGCTCGGGGCAGTCCCCGGCGGGACGACCGCCGCTCCGAACGGCGCATTTGCGGAGCAATATCCGGCTTAATGAGCCGCCCGATGGCGATCTCGCAGCGATTCACGCTCGCGCCACCTTCGCCAATCATGTCTTCTTCCCGCGGCAGGAAGCGAGCATCGCCTATTTCGGATATAGTCAATACACGCTTCGCCCGGACGCCAATGGCTGGAAGATCGAACGCAAGAAAATCATTCTCCAGAACGATTATATTGCGACCTACCTCGACATCTGCTGCCTTTGAGGGCCTTGGCCGATCAGCGATGAGCGCCGGACGGTTCGGCGTGCAGCCAATCGCCGCGCCTTTGCACCGCCGACAAAGCCCGCGAAAGTCCTCCAGCATTGCCCGCCGGAAACCCGAAAGATCCCGGCGGACTGTCTTTCCTCCCCAGGAAAGCTCTGTGCCGGCTTGGCGGCTCGCCACGATCGCAGCGAGCATCTCGAAGCGCAGTTGCGAGGTGGCGATCAGAAAGCGCGTGCTGCGGCCATTCGACCTGCGGCGCTTTTCAAAGCCGTCAGAAAGCCCCGAGCGGCTGCAGTCCGAAGCGCTCCTGGCCATACATTATGTAGACGCCATCGGTGTCGAGCGTAACATGCCGCACCGCCACGGTGAGATCGCGCCACAGGCGCTGGAGCGGCGCCCTTGCCGCGAAGGAGGACGCCCCGGCGCCTTCGATCAGGATGTTCATGGCCTCGAAAGCCTGGCGCCCGGCAAAACCCACATTGCGGCGGATCCGGACCCGTTCCTCGACGCTGACCGGCAATCCTGCTGCGACTTTCGCTTCGAAGGGCTCGACGCTTGAAAGGAGCAAGGCGATGGCGGCGTCGATCCGCGCCGACGCATCCGCCACGCGCAGTTGCACGGCCGGGTTTGCGGCCACTGTCTCGGTCGCTCCGGCGCGCAACGTCGTCTTGACCTTGTTACGCATCGTTTCAAGAAAGAGGTCGAGCGCGGCCTGCGCCATGCCGAGCACGGGGCCGAGCAGGACAACCCCACTCAGCGTCGCAAAATTGTAGGCGGCGACGCTGTTGCCAGGAATGCTCCGACCCGGCGTCGTGTCGGAACTGACCTGCGCGAGCTTCACGCGACGACGCTCGGGGACGAACATTGGATCGGACCGGACAAGCGTCTTGCTGCCCGTCCCCTGCATGCCCGCCATGTCCCAGCTTTCCTGGTCAATTATGAGTTCGTCCATCGGCACGAGGAACCATTGCGTCTCGGGCCGGTCATTCTCGGTATCGGCGATCGCCGACGAGACGATGGCCCATTGGCAATTGTCGCTATTACTGGCCCACGGCCAGGCGCCCCATATTTCATAGCCGCCATCGACCGGCCGCCCCTTGCCGACGGGGATGCCCGAGATCGCGATCATCGCGTCGGAGTTGACGCCCCAGACTTCCTGTTGAACCTCGAGCGGCCAATAGGAAGCAAACCAGGCATTGCTGTTCGCGACCATGGTGCACCATGACGTGCTCGGGCAGGATCGGGCCAGCTCAAAGGTCGTCTTGAAGACAGCGCTCGGGCCGTATCCATATCCGCCGAAAGCCAACGGCTGGCTCACGCGGTGAAGGCCAGCGCCCTGGATGGCCTCGGTCTGTTCGCGGGAAACCCGCCCTGCCTTTTCGGTCGAAGCGGAACGCTCGGCGAGAAAATCACTCAGCGAGGAGGCGCGCTCGACGAGGTCCTCGACCGACGGACGGTGAATGGTTTCGATCATAAATCCCTTCCCCGGCTCTGTGTCGCAAAGGCGCTCGAAGCCGCAATATTTTGTCATCCGTTACCTTGCAGGCCGCTCCCGCGACGCTCCAACGAGAAATATTGTCTGAGTTCATGAATTCTATTCATTGTCACGAACGGTAGCGCCGCTGGGCCGCTTTCGCGGGCCTTGAGCCGCGCCATTGATTCCGTTCATGCGCCGCCAAATTCAATTCACTTTGTCCGCCTCGGTCGGGATGGCAGTGCCATTTCGCACCAGTAATGAGAATGATGTGCCGGAGGGGCGATGCTTAAGGAAGATACAGCCAAGGCCGCGGATGGCGAGGTTTTGCGATATCGCGTGACGGGGTCGGGCCCGGTTCGGCTCGCGCTGACCCATTCGCTCGCGATGAACGGCGCTTTCTGGGATCCGCTGATCAAAGAACTGGGTGACGACTACAGCGTGCTGACTTGGGATTGTCGCGGCCACGGCCGATCAGGCAAGCCTGCCGGCCCTTACACCGTCGAACAATTCGCCGACGATCTCGCTGCCGTCTTCGATGCGGCCGGATGGCCCCGGGCGATTTGCGCAGGCGCCTCGATGGGCGGCACCGTGACCCTCGCCTTCGCTGCCGCTCACACAGAGAGGGTTGCCGGCCTCGGTCTCATCGACACCACCGCATCCTATGGCGTGGGCGCGCGCGAAGCGTGGGAAGAACGGGCCGCGAAGGCCGAAGCCGAGGGCCTCGCGTCGCTCACCGCCTTTCAAAAGACACGATGGTTCAGCGATGCGTTCAACAGCAGTCATGGCGCAGTGGTCCAGCATTGCGTCGATATATTCTGCGCCAACGACCTTGCCGCCTATCAGGAAACCTGCCGCATGCTCGGCCGTGCCGACCTCACGGGCAAGCTCGGCTCCATCGAGGTTCCGACGATGATCCTTGTTGGCGAAGAAGACTATGCCACGCCGTTGCCGATGGCAGAGGCCATGCACGCAGCGATTGCCGGATCGACGCTCGAAGTCATTCCCGGCGCCCGTCACCTCACGCCGCTCGAATGCCCGGAGCTGATCGCCGATCGCCTGGCCACCCTTGTGAAGCGAGTGGCGGCATGAAACTCGACGGCCGCTTCCGTATTCCCGCGCCGCGCGAGGCGGTGTTCGAACGCCTGAACGATCCGCAATTCTTCGCATCCTGCCTTGAAGGCGTTCACGACCTCCACGAGATCGACGAGGATAATTACACCGCAATGCTCGAAACGCGGATCGCCTTCATCAACTTCAAGTTCGACGTCGAAGTCAATATCCGCGAGCGCGTTGCGCCCGAACGCGTCGTGGTACGGCTCGAAGGCACGCCAAAGGGCATGGTCGGGAGGCTCACCTCGACCGCCGTCGCCGCGCTCGTCGAAGCCGAAGGCGGGCGAGAGACCGACATTCTTTACGAGATGGAAGTGGCGCTGACCGGCAAGCTCGGCAGCCTCGGCCAGCCGGTGATGAAGTCCAAGGCGAAAGACATGGAACGCGGATTTGTCCGCCGGGCCAGCGCTGCCTTCGCGCCCGCGATCGCCGCTCCAGAAGGCGCGGCGCCCCGCACGCCGCAGCTCGCGCCAAGCGCCACCGAGCAGGTCCCATCCTCACCCGGCGCCTTTCGGCTCTGGATTGCCCGGATCATGCAAGCCTTGGCAACGCGCGTGCGCGGCGAAAGCCTCGATCCGGCGAGCGCCGTGGCCGTCACGGCTGCGCCGCTCGCGGGGACTCTCGCTTTGGCGCCCGTCGCAAAGGACGGTTCGGCCACGAGGAGCGCTTCGGTTCGCCGCGGCCGGCTCGACTTCGAACTCGTCCGACCTTCCACGCTTGGCGAAGCCATCCGCCTTCTCGACACGGAGGATCCGACGGTGCGGCCTTACTCGGGCGGCACCGCGCTGATGCTCATGATGAAGAGCGGAGTCTTCAGCCCGACACAACTCGTCGATCTCAGCGGTCTGGAAGGCGACTTCGGCGGCATCAGTGTGGCTGGCGACGGCCTGTCGATCGGCAGCCTCACGACCTTGGCAACGCTGGGAACCGATGGAGACATAGCGCGCCTGGCCCCGGTCATAACCCGAGCCATTCCCCGCCTTTCGAATGTTCGTGTGCGCAATGCGGCACGCGTCGGGGGATGCGTGGCCCATGGCGATCCTCACATGGATCTGCCGCCCATCCTCGCATGCCTGCGGGGCGCCGTCGAAATAGAGGGTCCCACGGGAAGACGGGTCGTCGCGGTGGAGGATCTCTACACCGGCTACTACCAGACGGTCCTCGAAAAGGGCGAACTCATTGCCGCCGTGCGCTTGCCGATCCAAACGGGGTGGCGGTCGGTCTATCGCAAGACGACGGTTCGCACCTACGACGACTGGCCCGCTCTCGGCGTGGCCGCTTCGGCACGCCTCGATGAAGGTGTGGTGGGGGATATCCGCCTGGTCGTCTCGGCCGCGACCGAGAAGGTGACCCGCTTGGCAGGGATCGAAGCGATGCTCAATGGGGCCTTGCTCGACGAAAAGATGGCCGCCCGGGCCGGCGAATATGCGGCCGAAACCGTGGAAACGTTGGACGACGTCCAGGGGACGGCAGCGTATAAGAGACTTTTGGTCGAAGTTGAAGTTCGTCGCGCGCTGCTGGCCCTGCTCGACATGGAGGCAGTCGCATGACGAATTCTGCAGAAAATGCCCGCGAACCCCAGGTCGGCCGCTCGCCGGCGCGCCTTGAGGCCCGTCGCAAAGTTACTGGTCGCACCGACTATGTCCACAATCACACCGCGCCGCGGATGCTGCACGCAAAGGCTTTTCGCAGCACGGTCCCGCATGGTCTGATCCGCTCGATCGACGTTTCGGCGGCGCTGGAAATGCCGGGGGTCTATTGGGTCCTCACGGGCGAAGATATTCGCCAGTTCATTCCAAACCCCTATTATGGCCCGGCGTTTCACGACCAACCCGTGCTCGCGCTCCACAAGGTGCGCTATGTGGGCGAGCCGGTCGCGGTCGTGCTCGCGACCGATCCGTATCTCGCTGCCGAGGCAGCCAACGCGATCATCGCCGATTATGAGCCGCTCGAACCCGTCTATGACGAAGTCGAGGCGATGACCTCCTCGGCAATCGTGCACGACATTCTCAAACCCGCCGGGACATTTCCGGATCTCAAGCATTTGCACGGCAAGCGCGACACCAACATCGCACTCGATTACCGGTTGACGCGCGGCGATGTGGACGCCGCCTTCGAGACCGCGGCACATGTCTTCGAGCATGAGTTCCGCACCCAGATAACGATGCACACGCCGCTTGAGCCCATGGTCTCGATGGCGATACCCGACGATGACCGGCTGATCATCCACACCGCCTCGCAAAGTCCGTCTTTCGTGCGGCTTGAGATCGCGAGGCTCCTCGGTTGGCCGGAAGGCCGGGTCCAGGTCAAGGTACCGCACTTGGGCGGCGGCTTCGGGGCGAAGCTCTATATCAAGCTCGAGGCGCTGGTCGCCTGCGCGGCGCTCATTGCGCGCGCGCCGGTCAAGCTGTCCCTGACGATGGAAGAGCAATTTTACACCATTACAAACCATGGCGACACGTTCCGGATCAAGTCGGGTCTCGATGCCGATGGCAAGATCATTGCGCGGCGCTGCGAGATTTTCTGGAACGGGGGCGCCTATGCCGACATCGGGCCGCGCGTCACGCAGAAGTCTGGGTTCACCGCTGCCGGGCCTTATGACATCGACAATGTGCTGATCGATTCCTATGCGCTCTACACGAACCTGCCTCCCGCGGGCGCCCTGCGCGGCTTCGGCATTCCGCAACTGGTTTGGGCCTATGAGAGCCAGGCCGACCTGATGGCGCGCGCCATCGGGCAGGATCCGCTCGAGTTCCGCCTCCGCAATATTCTTCGCAACGGCCGGCCGCATGCGACCGGAACGATCATGGAAGATACAGCGACAGTCGAAACCCTCGAATATGTTGCCGAACGGATCGGATGGAAGAAGCCGTTCGACAAGGGTGAAGGTGCGATCCGCCGCGGCCGCGGCATCGCTGTCGGGGTCAAGGCCTCGATTTCGCCGACGACCTCGGTCGCGATCGTGACCATCTCCGCTGACGGCAGCGTCTCGCTTTCGATCTCCACGGTCGACATGGGCCAAGGCTCCGACACCGCGATGGCGCAAATCGTCGCGGAAACGCTCGGCATCGCGACGGAGAGCGTTAACGTCATTCATCCCGACACCGATGTGACACCCTATGACATGGCCACTCTCGGTTCCCGATCGACCTTCCACACCGGCAATGCGGTCAAGCTCGCTGCCGAAGATGCGAGGGACAAGCTCGCAGCCATGGCACGCGCAGCGGGTATCGACCCCGAGAGTGATTTTTCAGTCCTTGCGGTCTTCAAGGGGCATTATGGCATGCAGGCCGGCACGATCATCGGAACCGGAACCTATATTCCCGACTATGTATCGCCTGACCAACATGGCCAGTCGTCGCTGGTGACGCCCTACTGGATGTCCGGCGCCACGGCCGTGGAGGTCGAGGTCGACACCGAGACGGGTCACTTCAAGGTCACACGGATGATCAGTGCGGTCGATTGCGGCAAGCCCCTCAACCCGCGGATCGTCGAGACCCAGATCTCGGGCGCGGCGACGATGCAGTTCGGGTTCACGACCTCGGAGCAGATGGATTTCCAAGGCGGCCAGGTGACCAACGCATCGTTCGCGGACTATAAAATTCCCGGTATCCACGACGTGCCGCCGATGGAAAATCATATCGTCGACGCCGTTCAGACGTCGGGTCCGTTCGGCGCCAAGGGCGTGGGCGAGAGCGCGACGTTCGGCGTGTCGCCGGCGATCGCCAACGCAATCGACGATGCGATCGGAGTCCGCCTGACCGACTTGCCGCTGACGCCCGAAAAGATCATGCGCGCGATCCGCGCCGCTGCCGGCACACCGCTTGGGGACTGAGACCATGAAGCAGGAAATCACCTTCACCCTGAATGATCGCGAAGTTCGCGCCGACGTCCGATCGCACGAGAACGCGCTCGATGTCCTGCGCCGCTTCGACCTCTTCGGCGCCCGCGAGAGCTGCGGCCAGGGGCTTTGCGGCTGCTGCACGATCGTCGTCGACGGAAAGCCTCTGTCGGGTTGCCTGACTCTCGGGCTGAAGCTAGCGGGCACCCGTGTCGAGACGGTGGAATCGCTCGACACTGACGGCAGCCTGCATCCGGTGCAGCAAGCCTTCATCGATCAGGGCGCTTTCCAGTGCGGTTTCTGCACGCCAGGCTTCGTGATGATGAGCCGCCAGCTTCTCATCGAAAATCCCAACCCGACCGACGACGAAATCCGTGATTATCTCGGCGGTAATCTGTGCCGGTGCGCCGCCTATCCCGAGATCGTGAAAGCGGTGCGGGATGCGGCCGACAAGATGGCGGCATCCGCGCCATAAGCGATCGGGAACGGTCAACCTTCAGGAAAGTGTAACGATGAGCGGTCCCCTCTCCCACCTGCGCGTGCTCGATCTGTCGCGCATCCTCGCCGGGCCATGGTGTTCCCAACTTCTCGGCGATCTGGGCGCCGAAGTCATTAAGGTCGAGCGCCCGGGCGAGGGAGACGACACGCGCGCCTGGGGGCCCCCGTTTCTCGCAGACGCCGAGGGCGGCGAGCATGGCGACGCTGCTTATTTCCTCTGCGCTAATCGCAACAAGCGATCGGTGACGATCGATTTCACCCAGGTCGAGGGGCAGGCCATCGTGCGCCGCCTGGTGTCGAAGTGCGATATCCTCGTCGAGAATTTCAAGGTCGGCGGGCTCAAGAAATATGGCCTCGACTACGAAAGTCTGCGGACGATCAATCCCGGCCTCATCTATTGCTCGATTACCGGTTTCGGACAGGATGGACCCTATGCACCTCGCGCAGGCTATGATTTCCTGATCCAGGCCATGGGCGGGCTCATGAGCATCACGGGCCGCAAAGAAGGGGAACCCGGCGCGGGGCCCCAGAAAGTCGGCGTGGCGCTCACCGACATTCTGACCGGACTTTATGGCAGTGTCGGCATACTCGCGGCGCTCCAGCACCGCGACCGCACGGGCGAAGGGCAGCACATCGACGTCGCGCTGCTCGACGTCCATGTAGCCTGTCTTGCCAATCAGGCCATGAACTATCTCGTCGGAGGCACCGCGCCGGTCGCACTCGGAAATTCGCATCCGAACATCGTGCCCTATCAGGATTTCCCGACGTCGGACGGTCATATGGTGATCGCGGTCGGCAACGACGGACAGTTCGGCCGGCTCTGCGACGTGCTGGGCGATGGCGCGATCGCTGCCGACCCGCGATATGCGTCCAACCGAGGCCGCGTCGAAAACCGCGACACTCTGATCCCGCTGCTGAGCGCGCTGACCGCTCGCGAAACTACGGACCAATGGGTACGGCGTCTCGAAACCGTCGGCGTTCCGTGCGGGCCGATCAACGATCTTGAGGGCGTGTTCAAGGACCCGCAGATCGTTGCACGAGGCATGCAGATCGCCCTGCCCCACGCCGCGGGGGGCAGCGCCCCCGGCGTCGCCAATCCGCTGCGCCTGTCGGAAACCCCTGTCAGCTACCGCTCGGCGCCGCCAGTGCTCGGTGCCGATACGCAGGCAGTACTGCGCGACCTCGTCGGCATCGACGACGGGCATCTCGGGCGGTTACAGCGCGAGGGCATTGTCTAGCGGCGGTCTGGATGAATAACGCTCATGAGCCGTCCAAGTTTTTCGCGTTTGCGCCTGGCGGTGACCGACAACATAGTTCTTGAAAGACTGGGCATCCTTGCGGCCGAAACTGGCTGGATTTTCAAGAGACGCCCTGAAGACCATCCCGGTCCGCGAGCCCAGCGCGTGCGGCAGACAAGAGGTGAGAGGCCATGATCTTCCATAATTCCATTCCTGCGGACGATCCGCAGCTCGTCGCCGAGACGATCTGCGAGATCTGGGGCGGCCCGGCGGAAGCGTTCCGCTTCCCGCCCTGGCCCGGCGCCTATGTCGCCATCGCCGGCGACGATCGTTCGACCACGCTCGAAATCTATCCGCGCGCGCAGACGATGGCACCGGGGGACGGCGAAGAGGCGGCCTATGCGCTGCCCGATGAAGAGCCATCGCGCTACGTGGCCTTCCATGTCGCGACGATGTCGCCGAAGTCCGAGGAAGAGATACTCGCCATTGCGGAGAAGGTCGGTTGGCGCGCGTTGCGCTGCTCTCGCGGCCACTTCTTCGACGTCGTCGAAGTCTGGATCGAGAACCGATTGCTCCTCGAGGTGCTGACCCCTGAAATGCAGGCGGACTACAAGAAGAACGTCAACCTCGAGATGTGGCGCTGGACCAAGGCAGAATCATGAGTTTTATCAAGCTGGAGATCGACGACGCAGTGGCCGTCGTGACGATGAATGCACCCGAAGCGCGCAATGCGCTCGGCACCGATGCGCAATATGGCGAGATCGAGGACGTCTGCCGCCGGATCTCGGGCGACCGTTCCATCCGGGCGGTCATCTGGACGGGCGCCGGCAAGGCCTTTTGCGCCGGTGGCGACATCAAGCTCATGCGCGATCGGGTGTTCGACCCTTCGCTTGAGCCGGTCGAGGACCGATATCATTACAAGGAAGGTATTCACCGCATCCCGCTCGCCCTCTACCATCTCGAGGTCCCCGTTATCGCCGCGGTGAACGGACCAGCGATTGGCGCGGGCCTCGACCTTGCCTGCATGTGCGACATGCGGATTGCGGCGCAGTCGGCCAAGTTTGCCGAAAGCTTCGTGAGTCTCGGTATCATTCCGGGCGATGGCGGGGCTTTCCTTCTCCAGCGCCTCGTGGGCGTGTCGAAGGCCTCCGAAATGACATTCACGGCCGAGGTCATCGACGCCGAAGAGGCGCTGAAATTCGGACTCGTCTCGCGCGTCGTCCCCGACGACGAATTGCTCGCCGCAGCAAACGACCTCGCCCAGAAGATCGTGCGCAATCCCACCCACGTGCTGCGGATGGCCAAACGCCTTATTCGTGAAGCGCAGCATGCACAGCTCGAAACGATCCTCGAACTATCGGCCTCGTTCCAGGCGCTCGCTCATGCGAGCAAGGATCATCGTGACCGGATCGATGCCGCGGTCAATCACCTCGGCGCCAAAGGATGAACAAGATGCGTACCGAAAATGTGATCGTGCCGATGCGCGGCGGCGGCGAGATGGCCGCCTATGTCGCCTATCCGGAAGGCACCCCCGCGGGCGCCGTCATCGCGATCATGGAGATATGGGGCGTCAACGACACGATGCGCGAGCACGCCAAGGAGTTCGCCGACGCCGGCTACATCTGCCTTGTTCCCGATCTTTTCTGGCGTCAGGAGGCCGGGGTCGAACTGTCCGACCGCAACCCGGACGATGTCAAGAAGGCCTTCGATCTCTATTACGGGTTCGATTATGATCTCGGCGTCGAGGACATGGTCGACGTCGAAGCCTATCTGAAGGCGCTGCCGGAATCGAACGGAAAGGTCGGCGCCGTGGGCTACTGCCTTGGCGGCAAGCTCTGCTACCTGATGTGCTGCCGCACCGACATTGACTGCGCGGTCGCCTATTATGGCACCTACATCGAGCATAACATCCGCGAAGTCGGCAATCTGCACCGCCCCTTCATCCTTCACATGGCTATGAAGGACCGCTGGGTGCAGCGCGAGGTCAACGACCTTCTCATGCGCAATCTGTCGCCCAATCCGCTCGTCGAAATTCACCAATATCCTGAAGCCGACCATGCGTTCGCGCGTCATGGAGGACTGACATATTCTGCGCCTGAGGCGGAAAAGGCGCTCGCACTTTCCATCGAGTTTTTCGACCGGCATCTCGGTTCGCCTGCCTAGCGGCCAAACCGAGCCGAAGCGCCCGCGCTACGGAACCGACGCCGACGTCAGATCACATCGACGCAGCTCCCGGAGTTGACGCCGAGACACGGGAGACGCTCCATGTATCCATTCACTGCTGATGTGTACGCAGCGAAAAATCGTTGGTACGTGGCATCCTTCTCGCGTGACGTGAGCCGAAAACCCGTCGAGCGATGGATCCTGGACGAACCCGTGGTGCTATACCGCAAGAAGGACGGCAGCGCGGTCGCCCTGGAAGGACGCTGCGCACACCGGCACTTTCCTCTCGCCGAAGGTACACTTGTCGGCAATTCGATCCAATGTCCCTATCACGGCTTTGTCTATGGCCCGGATGGTCGGAACGAGCGCATTCCTTCACAGGATCGGCCCTCGGCCCGATGTTCCATCAAGGCCTTCCCTGTTCAGGAAAAATGGCGCTGGATCTGGATCTGGATGGGCGATCCGGCGCTCGCGGACATATCGCTCATTCCGAACCATGGCGAGATCGGCCTCGAGGATCCAAGCCTCACCACCGACGAAATCCTGCACGAGGAATTCGAAGCCCGATATCAGCTGATCCACGACAATCTGATGGATCTCACCCATGTGGCGTTCCTGCATCGCAACACGCTGGGCGGCGGCAGCGACGACACCGCGTCGGCCGAGTTCCTCGAACGCGACGGCGACGGATGGATGGAAGGCGAGCGCACGATCCGCAACGTCCCGACGATCCCGCATTTCGCTGGATATCTTGGCTACGACGGATTGTGTGACCGGATCATCGGCCAGCGCTTCTACCTGCCCGCGCTCCATTTCGGTTGGGACAGATATGTCTATCCCGAAGGCCATGAACAGGCCGGCACGACCTTCGGCAAGTTGCTGGTGTACCATGGCATCACCCCGGCTCGCCGCAACAGCTCGCACTATTTCTTCGCCATAGCGCGCGACTTCGGCCGCGAGGCGCAAGAACAGATGCGCGCCGCAACCTCCGCGGTCATTCAGGAAGATGTCTGGGGGCTTTCCCATGTCGAACGGGTCATCCGCTCCTTTGGCGGCACCCCTCCGCCGGAGTTCAGCGCCCGAGCCGACACGCACCAACTCAAGGCACGCCGCAAGCTCGAGGCGATGATCGTCGACGAGCAGCAAGCGCTCGGCGCATGATGGCGTGAAGGTCGGCCGGCGCCGCAGGAAGAATAGGCCTCCTCCTCAGGATCAGAATGAGAGAACTTCGATGAATGACACAAGTTTCGTCCCCGATCCCCCGCAACTCACCTTCGCTGAACGCGATCGACGCTGGGGGCTTCTGCGCGAGATGATGCGCCGGAACGATATCGAATGCCTCCTGGTTCCACCGGCATCGCACCGTTATCCGGCCGATCAATATTTCACCAATTCGATCCCTGGATGCACCGTTCTCCTGCCCCGAGACAGCGACCCCGTGGCCTTTCATCGCGGCGCATCGGTTGCCGGTTCGTGGCTACAGGCACGCGACTGGAACGAGGGCGACTGGATCGAGGACATGCGTTTTGGTCCCCGCGTCGCCCTCGCGGTGGAGTTTCTCAAGGAGCGCGGCCTGACCAATGCCCGCATCGGCACGATTGCCGCCCTCGGCGGTCCGAACCTTGCGCCCGTAGGCTGGACCCCGCACGGGATGTGGACCTCGCTTTCCGCTGCCCTCCCCGACGTCACCTGGGTCGAGATGTGGGACGAATTCATGCCCATCTGGCTCAGCAAGAGCGATGAAGAAGTCGCTCTCTATCGCTATGCCTCGGACGTGTGCGAGACGGTCTGCCAGACGATGCTGGATATGACCCGCGCGGGCGTCAGTGAAAGCGAGATCTATGCCGCGATGATGCGCGACTATTATCGCCATTGTGCGACTCCGGCGCACGACCTCTTCATCCACTCCGGGACCGACAATCTCAGTTGGGATGCGCCGCGCTGGCTTTACCGCGCCCAGAAGCCGAAAGTTATCCAGCAGGGCGACGTCGTGATGTCCGAGATCATGCTGGTCGTCGGCGGGATCGAGGGCCAAGCCCAGATGTGCATCGGCGTGGGGGACGTCCACGACAATTATCACCGCGCGGCCGCGGTCGCACGGGAGTCCTATGACGCGGCGATCAAGACCATCAGGGCCGGCGTCCCTTTCGGCGACGTCGCCGAGGCGATGCAGGAGCCTCTGCGCCAGGCGGGGGCGTGGCATCTCACCCCGCATGTCCACAGCTGCACCCCGTTAACGCTGGTGAGCCCGGTGACCGAAGATCTCGATCCGAGCGTGAAGAACAGCTTCAAGCGCGTCGACCAACTTGGCGGCGCTTGCCTCGACGTGATCCTCGAGCCTGGAATGTCGATCCAGCTGGAGCCGAATGCTGCGTTCGGCCGACAGCAGGTGAATATCGGCGGCAATGTGCTCGTCACCGAGACCGGATGCGAGGAATTGAACGAGCTGCCGAACCACATGCGGTTCGTAAGCTAGGTTTCGTGAGAGTTTCGTCGGTGTTCCGCTGGGGGCGAGGACACCAAAGAGCGCGCCGGGCAGATCAACGCCCGGCGCGCTTTTCATTCCGCCAGACGTTTGAGCCAGTCGCGGGCCGACGGGTAGGCGAGCGGGAAAGGGAGGTCGGCGCCATCGGCGCCCAGCTTTCTGTCATAGATCGCGCCGCCTGCGCAGGCCACATCCGCGATCTTGCCGCCATCAGGCGGCGGCTTTTGCGGGGTTTCCACAGCCCGCTTACGCGGTCGCCACATCTGGACGCTCCCTTCACGGCAGCCTTCGTTCCGGGTGCCTCTCCAAGCGATCGCCATGCTCATCGTACAGGCCTCCTGCCAGAGGCGGGGCTCTTGGCAAGCGATACCATGGACCGTGTCTCCACGTGGCCGTTCTGCAAGAGCACCATCATGCCGCAGCAGCCGATTGCGCAGAAAAGCAGTCGGAATGGATGCGGTCGGGCGAAAGCCCCTTCTCCAGGAGCATATCGCGAACGGCATGGGCCATCGCCGGCGATCCCCCGACATAGGCCCGGAATTCTCGAAGACCAATGTCGCCCTTCCAGTCCATGGCAAGCGTCTCGACCAATGGGCCACTCCGGCGCCCGTCGGCAAGCGAGCCTGCGTCAATCACGATATGGCTCGTCAGATTGGGATAGCGCTTCTTGAGCTCGGAAAGCTTTGCGGCCGCGTAGACGTCGCTGTCGAACTTTTCGCCATAATAGAGATGGACCGGATGCCGCTGCCCTGTTTCGAGAGCCCCGCGAACGATCGACAGAACGGGCGCCAAACCCGTCCCGCCCGCAACGCAGATGATCGGGCCGTCATGGTTCCTGCGCAGGTGAGACAAACCATGTGGTCCGGAAACGCCCAGGCCATCGCCAATGCGAAGCTGGCTGGCCAGCTGCGATCCGGCCCCTTCGCCGAGTGCGGTGCGGATGTGGAACTCGAGAAAGCCGTCCCCATCAACCGACGCGATCGAATAGCATCGCTCAAAACCGCCGACGAAACGCAGTTTCGCATATTGTCCCGGCGAAAAAAGCATCGGGCGATCCGTGCGGATCCTTACGATCCGGACATTGGCCGTCGGATTTTCGATCTCGCTGACCACGCCCTGAAGCAGCTGCACCGGATGACCGACAGTGTCGCGGTGCTCGACCTCTTCGATGACGCTGCAGAGTGGCGGATCGATATGGCAGGCGGCGGCGCGCCTCGCATGTCTATAAACCAGCATTATACTTCCTCTCCGCTTGAGGGCGACGATCATCCTCAAGATGCGCTGTGCCCTTGGCCTCTCACGGCCCGCGTCGATCGGAAGTCTAGCGGGAGGCGGGGCCGCGCAAAAACTGCGATGCAAAATAGTCGATATTGATTTGCGCAATATCACGGCCAGGAAACGACGCGACTAGGGAGCATCCTGGCCAAAGAGGCGAACGATCGTGCGCCGCAGCCACTGGTTGGCCGGATCGCGATGATAGCGGGCGGACCAGAAGATCGCGAGCGGTATAGGGTCAATCTCGAACGGCAAGGGCACCCAAGACAGGTGAAAGGGCAGCTCGTGCCGGTTGACGAGGCGGAGCGGTAGTGTCGCAACGAGGTCGGTTTCGCCCAGGATCGAGGCGACAGCTGCGAAATGCGGCACACGGAGCCGGACATTGCCCTCGAAATGCCGCTGCTCGATCGCCCGCTGGATGAGCATGTGGCCGGTGCTCGCCGCAATCACCACGACATGATCCGCCGACGCATATTCGTCCTTGGTTATCCCGCCCTTGTCGAAAGGATGCCCCTTGCGGAACGCGCACACATATTGGCTGCCGCCGAGTTTGCGCTGGAACATCCCGGTGTTGAGATCGGGAAGCCACCCCATGGCCAAGTCCGCATTTCCGGTCTCGAGGTCATCCTTGAGATCGGCCTCGCGCTTGCGCACGGTGCTGATCGAGATCCGCGGAGCGGTTCGGCCGATTTCGTTCATGAGCCGCGGCAGATATTCGATTTCACCGATATCGGTCATTGCCAGCGTGAAGGCGCGATCGCTCGTGAGAGGATCGAAGGCGACCCGCGTGTTGAGAACGTCATGCAGCTGTTGGAGAGCCTCGGACAATGCTTCGGTTATGCTCTCGGCATAAGGCGTGGGCTGCATGCCGCGCCCGGTCCGGAGCAGGAGTTCGTCGCCGAGAACCAACCGGAGGCGGCTGAGGGCATTGCTCATGCCCGCTTGCGTCATCCCGAGCTTGTCCGCCGCACGGGTGACGTTTCGCTCGCGAAGCAGCTCGTCGAGCGTTCGTAGCAGGTTGAGATCAAGGTCTTTGAGTTCCATTATGCCGTCATGCCGATCCTGCCCCATCATAGGTCGAAGAGCCGCTGTCGCCTGATGAAACCCTTGCGTCGCCGCCCGGTCGAGGGCCTTGGCAGCCTTTCCCGGTCACCCGCCCGTCGCGCTCATGTGCCGCGCGACTGCGGGAATCGACGCGCGTCCAATGCTGAAGTCATGTGCCAACGGTTTGCCGGCAAGCGCGGCATCGACCAGCGCATCGACGTCGCCGCCCTCACGCAAGGCGGCGCGAAGGTCTATATGATCCTCATGCCCGAGGCACATGTAGATGCGCCCCTCGACGGTGAGCCGAATCCGGTTGCAGGTCGCGCAGAAATTGTCGCTCATCGGCGTTATCAGCCCGAGCGTCACCGGGCTGTTCTCGACCGCGAAATAGCGCGAAGGGCCGCCTGTTGTCTTGGCGATCGGCGAGATCGTATGCTCGGCACGCAAAGGCGCGATAAACTGGTGCAGCGGGATATAATGGTCGGTCCGGTCTTCGGCGACCTCACCAAGCGGCATGGTCTCGATGACCGTCAGGTCGCAGCCATTGTCGGCGCACCAGGCAAGCATCGGCATCAGCTGATCTTCGTTGAGCCCCGCGAGCGCAACCATATTGATCTTGATGGCAAGGCCTGCGCGTCTGGCGGCCGCGATGCCCCCTAAAGCGACGTCGAGGTCGCCGACCCGCGTAATGTTCGTGAAAGCAGCCGGGTCGAGCGTGTCGAGACTGACGTTGATTCGGCGGACACCCGCGTCGGCAAGCATGGCCGCGTGCTCGGCCAAGCGCATGCCGTTGGTGGTCAACGTCAGCTCATCGAGTCCCGAGCCCAGCATCGCACCAAGGCGTCTTGCAAGACGATCGATGCCGCGGCGGACCAGCGGCTCGCCCCCGGTGAGCCGGATACGACGCACTCCGCGAGCAACGAAGAGTTCGGCCAGATCGCCGAGCTCTTCGATACTGAGCACTGCCGAACGAGGGAGAAAGATCATGCTTTCCGCCATGCAGTAGCGGCAACGGAGATCGCAGCGGTCGGTTACCGACAGGCGCAGATAGCTGATCCGGCGGCCATGGCCGTCGGTCAAATTGGTGCCGGCCGAAGGCTGGATCATGGCCATTCTGCGCTCTTTCCGCCATTCCCCCAGGCGCTGGCAAGCAAAGGTTGCTCAGGCGGCGATAAGAAAAGATCATGACGCCGCCCGCTGGCCGTGCGTTCGCGCCTTCGCTAGATCATGTCCATGATTGACCGAACAGTTCCTACCGGCGCCTCGTGGGATGTCGGCCATCGGGCCGATCCGCCTGACACTCTCCATATTCTCTATTTTTCTTGGGTCCGGGAGAAGATGGGGATGGCAGGAGAGTCGGTGCGCAAACCCGTCTCGGTCACGACTCTCGGCGAGCTCGTCCAATGGCTTGCGGCACGCGACGTGCGCGGCGCGCTGGCATTTGCCGAGGCGCATCGCATTCGTGCTGCGGTCGACGGCGCCATGGTCGGCTTGGACATGAAACTCGCAGATGCGACCGAGATCGCCCTGTTCCCCCCGGTGACGGGCGGCTGATGCCGGAAGATGATCAAAATGCCGAAGATGGAGCTGGATCCAAAGCTGCGGCGCCGGAGCGGATCGACATCGAGGCCATCTACGCTATTCTTAGTCGCACCTATCCCACATTCGACGAAACAGAAAATGCCTGGGTAGCAAACGGCTTATCGGCAACCCCTTTTCACAATCTCGTCTCAACATGCCTGTCGACAATGACGCACACGAACCGGGTCATCCGGGCCTGCGTTCCGCTGTATGAAAAAGTGTCGACCTTCGAAGAGTTGCTCGCGCTCGACGACGAGGAACTTAGGACCGTCATCACACCGGTTGCCCACTATAATCGCAAGACCCGGAACCTGAAGATCATGTGCCGACAAATCCTTGACGATCACGGCGGCGAAATCCCGCGCTCGCGTGCTGAACTTATGACGCTGCAGGGTGTCGGCGGGAAGGTCGCCGATATCATGTTGAACTTTGTTTTCGAGCAGCCAAGCATTGCGGTCGATACGCATGTCCTGCGCGTGTTAAGTCGCCTCGGCCTGGTCAAGACGGCATCGGCCGAGAGCGCGGCGAAGATTATCGCTGAAATCACACCGGCCCGTTACTTGCGCCATGCCCATGAATGGCTGATCCAGCACGGAATGAAGGTCTGTGTTTCCCGGAGGCCTGCCTGTGAGGTGTGCCCGATTACGAGATATTGCACCTATTTTCGCGAGCTTCATAGCGCCTGATCCCCTCATGGCGGCAATTCCATCGCTCACCACCAAGATCCGTATCGAACACTGCCGCCACATTTGAAGCCGATGGGACGGTGCTTATTTGGCGCGACGTTGCCGGGGACGAGCTGAACCCGTATCCCGTGCGAAATGTGTTTCCCCGTCCTCAGTCTGGTTCTCGCTGAAGTCGGCCAGATCTGGAATGCGACCGAAGGCAATCTTCGCTCCGAGGTACCCACCCGGGAGCTTGACTATCGGACCCAAAGTCGCTGCCGAGGGGCCATGAGCAGCCCGGATCTGGTCCAGTGTCGCGCTCAATCTTTCCGATTTCCTTCTGTCCAATTTGGCTGTGCATTTTTCAGTTGCGAGATGTGCCATGTCAAATAGGTCGCCCTGCGGATCGTGGAGTGGCGCCAATCCGTGTAAAATGACGCTCATGACCCGCGGATTAAAAGGCTGTTGCGTTCGCCATAAAACCATCGCTTTGTCCAAATTCTTCAAAAAGCTTTGGTCATCTTGTGCAGCTGTGAAGGAAAGCTCTTTGTCCCATCGCGATATCCGACTTTTAACTCGGTCACCGCTAGAATAGTTTTCGGGTCGAAAGCTCAATGTCAGTTTGCTCGCGCGCAATTCGGCGCGTCGAAGTCGGCGGCTTGCACTTAGCGTGAGTTGCCGAGCGCATTCTCGAACCTTGTCCGGCGACCGCCAGTCTACGGGGAGAACGCGACTGTGGCCGAACATGCGTTTCACTGTCTCAGGGCGCTCGCAGTCCTCACCGTGGAGTCCGTTCCAGAAACGCTCGCCCTCCACATTGCCCCAAATCGCTCTCAAATGTTTGGGACCCAGGTCCCACAAGGCTGAGAAAGTCTTTATCCCTGCAGAGTGTAACCGAGCTTCGACCCCAGTCGATATTCCCGGAATTTTTCGCAGTCCAAGCTTGTCGAGCTTCGCCGGTAAATCGCTATCTCGGAGCAAGACAAATCCATTGGGTTTATCGAATTCAGCTGCAATCTTGGCCAACAGCTCGGTGCTGGCGATCCCGATGGAGCAAGTGAGAACATCGCTGAAGTGATCAATCAAACATCGCTTGATCTCGGCGCCAAGAACAGGGGCCTTAGCAGCCTCCGAAGGCAAAAGATGACACACCAGCTCGTCGATCGATCGGACCTTCGCGATGGGTAGACAGGTCTCGATGACGGCGAGGATCCGGTGATGAAGGCGAACATAGGCATCTGGCCGTGCAACGACGAATATCATGTCTGGCACAATCTGCCGCGCATCGGCGACTGCCATGAGGCCCCTAACGCCGCGTACTTTTGCCTCACGGCTGATAGCAATGCATCCAGTATTTGGAGAATCAAGTGGAACCACGCCCACTGGCTTGCCGCGCAACGCAGGGTTGAAGTGCTGCTCGGCAGAAGCAAAAAAACTATCAAAATCAAGGTAAAGCCGCCGCAGCGCCCCGTGATCAGATTGTCCGTGTCGAGTCGCAAATTTCATGACCACCGCATAAAACAAAAAGGGAACATCGACAATCCCATCGCCTAGTTAACTCCCCCTTCGCTGCTTGCTGAATTCGCGGTCGCTGGCGATGAAGCGCGCGACCATCGCGGTAATGATCCGTTCGGGGGGCAAGGGCGCCACGAGGCCGGTCGATCGGGCGTGGATCTGCGCATAGTCCGAAATCTCGCGCATCAATTCGCCGGCAATCTCGAGCGTCAGTTTGACCGTTTTTTCTTCGGCAATCGGTCCCAACCTCAGCTTCGTCATCGGCTCACTCCCTCCAACGGCTCCAGGACGAGATCGCGGGTCACAAGAATTCTCAGTTCGTATCCCGGCCGGATGGTGATTGTCGGCGGCACCCGGAGCTGCCTCTCGACGACCTGCCGGCCCGTCTCGCTGATACTGTCCTGGGCTCCGCCGCGCAGGGCGCGGACAAGCCGATCTTCGTTGCCGGCGCCGAGTTCCGCTCCGACGCCAAGAAGCGTGGAAACCAGCGCGGCTTTGAGCATATGTCCCCAATGATAGTTGGTCCGGTCGGCAAGCCCCGCCATTCCGGCAGAGTCGGCACCCGGCAGCCGGTCGAGAGCGATCGATCGTCCACCGGGCAGGATCAGACGGTTCCACGCGAGAAGGACGCGGCTCTGCCCCTCTGCGATCTCGCTGTCATAATCGCCGACAAGGCGCGCGCCTTGCGGAATGAGAAGGATCCGGCCCGTCGGACTGTCGTAGACATTTTGCGTCACCTGCGCCGTGATCTGACCGGGAAGATCGGACTGGATGCCTGTCAACAAGGCGGCGGGAATGATGCTGCCGGCCTGGAGAATATTGGGCGACGAAGGATCTGCCAGACGCGCCTTGCTCTCGGGCGGGCGCCCGGTCGCATCGGCGAGGAAGGCGCGCCGGCGGTCCGCCGCGGACGCGGGGCCGCGCTCGGCGGCAGGCCCCGGAACGGGCGGAGCATCCAAAGAGGCAGGCGTCGCGGCCGTCGATGCAGGCGAGCCGCCCAGAAACAATTGGCTCGCGCGGGCCGCCTCGCCTTCCTGAGCGAGCCGGGCGCGCGCCTGCTCGCGAGCGACCGTCCGGGGATCTGGGCCAGGGCGTGCACCGATTGGCGGCACCGGCACCACCTCGCCGTCCCGCTGCGCGGCAAGGATCGGACGGCCCAGATCACCAGGAAGGGGGCCGCCGAGCTTGGGGACCTCGCCATAATCGGCGGGTGCGCCGGTCACCAGTTCGGACTTGTTGGGGCGATCGCTGTCGTAAAGATTATTGGGCGCCTTCTGCGCCGCGGGCTGCAACGCGTAGAGCAGCGCGCCGCCGATTGCGATGCCCGATGCCCCACCGAGAATGGCCAGTGCCTTGCGCGACAAGCGCATGACATGCGGCGGCTCGGCACCCAACCGGAAGGGCTCGAGCGGCGCCGCGCTGGCGGGCCGCGCCTCGGCCGGAGCTTCGCCTTTGCTTTCCGGCCCGCTCACGAGCGCCCCCGCGAACGCCCGGCGCGCTCGATGATGACCTTTTGGGCGTGGCGACCCGCACCCATGCGCAATTCGCCGCGCTCGAACAGGCGGTCGACGATCATGTAGCGGCCATGCACCCGGTAGTTCAGGAGCTCCGCCTCACCCTTTTTGCCGGTAGCGAAGAGCGGCGGCATCTCGCCGGTCTCGATCCCTTCGCCAAATTCCACGAAGAGCTGGCGTCCGTCGTCGAACACACGCACCGGCCGCCACTGCGCTTTGTCGCCCGTCACCCGGTAGCGAAAATTGAGCGCGGCAAGGTCCAGTCCGGCGGCGACCGGGACATGACGCTCGCGCTCGGCCTCGGCAGCGCGAAGGGCGATCAATTCCTGTTCGGGATAGGACCAGGAGACCGAGGCCATGTAGGTCGCGGCCGTCGCGCGCAGCTCGATGTGATAGGTTCGCCTGCTCGTGTTTATGATGATATTCGTCACGATGTCGGGGCGCGTTGGCTTCACCAGGATGTGGACCCGCCGCGACGCACCGCTGCCGCTGACGGTGTCGCCGATGATCCAGCGCACCGTATCGCCAGCCGCGACTGGCCCCGGCCCGACCAGATCTTCGCCTTCCTGCAATACGATATCGGTGACCTGCCCGGGAGCGGTATAGACCTGAAAAAGCGCGCCTTCGGCCCATGCATATTTCTGGATCGCATTGAAGAAGGTCGCCCGATCGGGCTGGACGCGCGCGGCGTCGTTGGCGCGCCCGATGTTGTGACGCGGATCGCGGCTTTCGGCAGCTGTTGCAGGGACCATCTGGCAGAGCGTTGCCGCTCCGACCATCAGAGCGACGAGATGCGATTTCTTCATTGGCTGAGCTCCTTTGACCATGAGATGGCCGACACGAAGACGCCGAGCGGATTACGGCGCAGGGCATCGGGCGTGCGTGGCGGCAATTGCGTGACGGTCGCGATCGCCGACCAGCGCGATGTCTCGACGAGGCTCCCGTCCTGATAACGGCGCTCGGTCCATGCGATGCGGAAGCTGTCCCGCGACGCCCGGATCACGCTCGAGACGTCAACCGCCACCTGGACCTTGCCGACCTCCGCGAACGGGTCGTTATTTCGCGCATGGTCGTTGAGCGCCTGCGCCCCTGCGGCCGTGACGAAATCATAGGCGCTGAGCCAATCCTTGCGCAGCACGACCGGATCAGCCGGGATCGAGCGAATATGCTCGATGAAGCGCGCGAGATGGAACGCGACCTGGGGATCGCTCGGCCGATAATCCGCATCCGCCGGTGCGACCGCCCGCACCTCGCCGCGCTTATCGACTTCGACCACCCAGGGCGTGATCGTGCCGCGCGCCGACTGCCAGACGAGGCCGCCCGCCAGTCCACCAGAGAGCATGAGCGCGCCGAAAAATGCGAGCCGCCAGCTGCGAGCCTGGACCCTGGCGGAGCCGATGCGATCGTCCCAGACCTGTGAGGCCCGTTGATAAGGGGTGACGGGCTCGGGCGAGGCGCCATAGTGGTTCGAAGGTCGCTTGAACATCGATCAGTCCTTTTCGGTGATGTCGGGTGCCGAGCCGGCGCCATGGCTGTCGCCGCTCTTCAGGGTCTGTGCGCCAAGGGTGGCGCCATGCGTCATCGTCTGACGCCGCCGCATCGCGGAAGCCCAGGCGGGAGGCGCAGCCGCCGACGTGGTGGGCGCGGCGCCTTCGGCCGGCCCATCGCGTCCTGCCGCGAAGTTCGCGCGGACGCGCTCGGCCATGCTACGCACCGGAGCGCCGGCACTGCTAGCGGCTGACCGCGCCACATTCGCGAGGCCTGCGCCAAAAGCCTTCGCCCCGCTCTTTCCGGCAGCTCCCGCAGTATAAGCCGCGGATGCGCTTCCGGCGCCGCGGGCACCGGCGGCCGCCGCGCCGCGCGCCGCCGTCGCGGCAGCTCCGGCTGCCAGAGTCGCACCGGCGGCACCCGCGGCGAGTGTCGCGCCCGCCGCGACCGCGGTTCCCGCCGCTGCGCCGGCCCCAAGCTGCGGGCCTCCTGCGACGATGCCATTAGCGATCGAAGGTCCGAAAATACCGAGCCCAAGCAATGTCAGCGCGCCGAGCGCAATGGCCATGGCCTGCTCGATATCGGGCTCGGGACCGAGCCCTGCCTGCATGAAGCGGTCGAACAGGGTCACACCGATTCCGGTGATGACCGCCAGGACGAGCACTTTGATCCCCGACGAGACGATGTGGCCAAGCACGCGTTCCGCCATGAATGCCGTTCGCCCGAAGAAGGCGAACGGCAGAAGAACGAAACCGGCGAGCGTTACCAACTTGAATTCCAGCACGGTGACGAAGACCTGAACCGCGAGAATGAAGAACGCGAGCACGACAATCAGCCAAGCGACGAGCAGGATCATGATCTGGACGAAGTTGGTGAAGAGGCCGACCGGGCCGACGAGATCGGCGGTGCCGTCGAGCAAAGGCTGGGCGGCGTCTATGCCGGTGGCCGCAACGACCCCCGGGCGCATGAAGTCGCCGATCGCCATGGCACCTCCGCTCGCTTTCAGGCCGAGACCAGCGAAGCTCTCGAGCATGATGACGGCAAGCATCTGAAAATTGCTGATGATGAAGGCAAAGAAGCCGATATAGAGCGTCTTCTTGACGAGGCGCTGGATGATATCCTCGTCGGCGCCCCACGCCCAGAACAACGCCGCAATCGTGACATCGATGACGATGAGCGTCGATGAGAGGAAACCGACCTCGCCGCCGAGCAAGCCGAAGCCGCTGTCGATGTAGGTCGAAAAGACCGCCAGAAACTGGTCGATCACGCCGGTATCGTTCATGTGCGTTAGGTCCTAATCAAAGAAAGGAGTGCTTTGATTTTATTGTCGTTTCTGATCTCGCGGGGTGAGAGACCCCGCGCACCGTGTGGCGCAACATGCGGTGACAAGCCGATGGGTGAGGCGAATCGGGTGCTTCCGAGGAGCCATAAATCAGCAGAACCCATCAAAGCCGGACGGGCGGGAACTTCCGATCCTGCACGTGGTCCGGCCAGCGAGCCTGCCATGGCGAGGGAAACCGAACCGATGGCGGACGCCTCGTTACATCTGGACACTCGCCAACTCGGAAGTGGGCGGGTCAGTCGGCGGTGCGAACCGCGGATTTGTGGAGCGTTGGTCCGGGCTATGGACACTCGGACTGGGGGCGTGCGGCGTGCCGCACGCCAGCCTCGATATGGGCTTGCGCGGTATCGGGACCCGATTCCACACGGGGTAAAGTCGGCGCCTACAGCAGGCCAGAGATCAGTTACGGAACCTAAGAACCTTGTCGTCGCTTCCGAAATTGTCGGACCACGGATGGCTGAAGCGACCAGCGAACGCGATGACGAGGGGCGGAGCCTCCGTAGTAGTCCGAGGACGGGAAAGCCGTCCACATGGCGAAGGGGGGCAGTGGATACAGCGAGCAGGCAGGAGGTGGGCCTATGTCCGACGAGGTGAATATCTCGTTCGTCCTCGACATGCAGCGCAAACTGTATCGGTGGAGCAACGAAGACCCTGATAAGGTCTTCGCTGATCTGTTCAATCTCGTATGCGACCGCCGATTCCTTGAGGAGTCGTGGCGAAGGTTGTCCGGCAATCGCGGCAGCCAGACACCCGGCACCGATGGGGTGACGCGGCGCATGGTCGAACAGCGCCCGGATGGCGCAGCGGGATTCCTCGACGAAATACGCGAGGCGCTTCGCAACGGAACCTATCGTCCCCAGCCCGTCAGGCAACGGCTCATCCCGAAGCCCGGCAAACCGGGGCAGTTCCGGCCACTCGGCATTCCAACGCTGGTCGACCGTCTGGTACAAATGGCTTTGAAGCTGGTCCTGGAACCCATCTTCGAGGCGGACTTCCATCCGACCTCCTACGGGTTCCGGCGCGGCCGAAGCACCCACGATGCTCTGGCGAGAATCCAGAGATTCCTTCACCCGACAAAGCGTGGACCCTCGGTCTATCGCTACGTCATCGAGGGCGACATCAAGGGCTGCTTCGACGCCATCGACCATCACGTCCTGATGGAGCGGGTCCGGAAACGCATCGGTGACCGAAAGGTGCTGACGCTGATCCTCTCGTTCCTGAAGGCCGGTGTTATGGTCGAAGGGACCGAACGTCACTCCGTTACCGGCTCGCCGCAGGGCGGGATCATATCGCCGATGCTGTCGAACATATATCTGACAGCCATCGACGAACGGTACGGAAGATGGTCTGGCCGCCCCCGCGAACCAAGTACGAACGTCGCTGCCCGACGGGTCAAAGACCACAAGAAGGGCCGGCTCGTGATGTACATGGTGCGATACGCGGACGACTTTGTCGTCCTCGTCGATGGCACGCGGGAGCAAGCCGAAGCGGAGAAGCTGGCGCTGGCGGAGTTCCTGAAGACGGAACTTCGCATGGAGCTGTCGATGGAAAAGACCCGGATCACCGATGTCAGGGAAGGCTTCGACTTCCTCGGCTATCGGATGGCGCAGACCAGAGCCTATCGGACACGCCGATGGGTCGGCAATCTCTTCATCCCGAAGGGAAAGCTGAACGACCTGCGCCACAAGATCAAGGCTCTGGTGAGGAGCATCCCGACGGGACGCGATCTTGCCCACGTCATCGAAAGGCTCAATCCGGTCATCATGGGCTGGAGAACCTATTATCGTTACGCCACTGGCGCATACGACCGGTTCAAACAGCTCGACTACTGGATATGGCAGCGCGTCGGGCGCTGGCTCAGGATGAAGCACGGCAAGGCGGGTTGGCCGACCCTGCGGCGCCGCTATCATCTCAGTGCCCCCGGCAAGCGACGGCAATGGACCGAAGGGTCCAAACGCCTGCGGTTCTTCTGCGAAGGAGGGACCATGCGTTACCCGGAACAGCGTATCGAGAAGCCGAACGGATGGAACGCGAAATGGGGGAAACGGCATAGGGAAACCTTGCTGAACTTCTGGGATGCGTTCGCTCGCCTCAGGCATGTCTGAGGCCCGCCCTCGGGCGAATAATCGCCCGTGCATGGAGAGCCGGATGCTTGGAAACTTGCACGTCCGGTTCGGAGGGAGGGATGGAGAAACTTGTCTCCGAAAGGGGACGTAGCGCTTCATCTCTACCCTACTTCTCATCCTCTTCCTGGCCGAAGAAATGGCGGCGCTTCGCCTCCCACGCGGCCTCACACTCGGCATCGGCGACGGTGACTGTGCGGCAGCGGCGCAGCGTGTCTTTCAGATTGGGTCGTGCGTCCGCTCCGGAGATCTGAGGGAGAGCGGACGCACGGGGCGCGGGCGGGTCCAGCGCGGCCATAAGAGCGATCGTCAGCGCCATGCCTCCGATGACCGCACCGACCGTGTCCGCAGCATCCGCCGACATGATGCGCGAGGCCACATAATCGCCGAGCGTGAAGACGGCGATCGCCGGTTTGCGGATCGCAAATGTCGGCGCGGCAACGACCGGCGGCAACAATCCCTCGAAGCGCTCGCCACCGTCGGGCAGCTCGGCCGACACGCGCGGTGCGCTGCTATGCACTTCGGCGCCGACATGATGCGCGACGAGCCGGATGATGCGCTCGCCATCGGCGGCGCTCAGCGTCTTTCCGCTGTCTTCGATCCCCTGCCCCAGCCGGTCGACCCAGAGCCGACCGTCGGGATTGAGCATGATTTCGATGACCTCGCGGTCGGCGAGCCAGTCCGCGATCGCAGCGCCCATCGCGGTTCGCAGCATGCTTGCGCTGCGATGACGTGCCTCCAGCCGGATCGGTTCTACGCCCATCGGGAACCCCGTTTCATGAGCCTCGGCGACGGTGCCCGGCTCGACGGGGATGAGTAAGAGACGCAGAGGAAACCCGATTTCAACAAGGTTTTCGCGCCGTCGTACCGTCTCGTAGAAAGACAGGCCGTGGCGTAGGTCGCTCCGCATCGGAACGGATAAAAAATCATGGTGGAACTTGTGAAACGCCCGATTTTGACAACAGTGTAACAATGACTGATTCGGGGTCGCAGCCGTCAGAGGATGAATTGTGCTGGGCGCGGCTCACAGACAAGCAGCGCGCTTGCCTCGATCTTGTGCTTGAACATCAGACGTCAAAGCAGATTGCGCGGCGGCTCGATATCTCGAAGCAAGCCGTCGATCTCAGGCTCACGACCGCGCGCGATATTCTGGGAGCGGACAGCAGAGCCGAGGCGGCCGTCCGCTATGCGCGTCTCAAACGGACCTATGACCGAATACCATGGGATCCGATCATACTACCGCCGCAGGCCAGACTGATGCCATCCGATTTCCCGGACGGAGAGCCGGCCGCATTGGCGCTGAACGATCATGTATCGCTCGCCCAGCATCCCAATGCGATCGACCCGCCGTCCAAGGGTCTCTGGAGGCGCGATCACTCGCGTTCAAGCAAAGTCTGGATCATGGCGGCGATGTTGGCCGGATTGATCCTGCTGACGCTGGCGGGGGTGACGATCGGTGAAACGCTCACCCGTCTGATCTCCGGCTGATCCTTTCATCCTGTCTGTCACCAATAGGCCGGAGCGGTGCTTCCGGCGGAGGAGAAGTCATGTCCCAAGCAATTACCATCACGGCCGCCCGTCTGATCCGCGACGTGCCCGCCGCCGAAGTCAGGATCGACGATGCACTCATCGCAGTGTCTTCGCTGATGACCAGCGTCGTCACCGCGCGGCGCGACACCGCCGGGGTGCCGGCGACCAGAGGGCAGGCAACGATCCGCCGATTGATGAAGGCGCAAATGGCGCTGGTCGATGTTAGCGGCGATATCCTGCGGGTTCATGGCGAACTCGCCGATATCGGGCGCGAGACCGGGGGTTATGACCTCCATGAATGTCCTTCGATTGCGGAAGCGGGGACGAGCGTGCGGGCGGCAGCAGCCTGACGCCGGTTGACCGGGAGCGACAGCCGTGAAAGTTTCAGGGCATGCGCATCGCCTTGTTTCTCGCTTTCTTGGCTGTTGCTGTCGGCTATGCCGCCTGGAAGGGCGGCGGCCCGGAACGGGTGATGGCGGGGATCGCAGTGACGATGGTGGGCTTGGATCAATTGCTCCACCTGTTCGTTCCGCCGACCTTCGCGTCGCTCGACACCGGTCATCTAGTGATCGACTTGTATGGCGCCGCATCCACCGTCACGCTCGCGCTGTTTGCGCATCGCTTCTGGCCCATGGGCATCGCCGTCTTGCACATGGCCCCGCTCCTTGCGCACTCGAGCCGGATTCTCGACGTGGCGCTGCATCCGGCAGCCTATCTCGTGATGCAGGTGGCGACGTCCTGGCCGGTGCCGGCGATCCTCATCATCGCAACCTGGCGTCACCAACGTCGGCTGGCGCGCGGCGACAGCGAGCCATGCTGGCAGATCTCGTCGCCGCCGTCGATCCCGAGCATTGCGAGTCCCTAGCCGAGCGATTACTCGCGGAACATAGAACCCTTGGGCGCCTCTTTGCGCAGTCCCCCGAAGCGCTGGCGCGAACGCTCGGCAAGGACAGCCCGGTCGGCGCGATGCTCGTAGCTGCGCGACGCGCGACATTGGGGGCCATGCGCGAAGAGCTGAGCGGTCGCGGCATCGATCCCGACAATCCCAAATTGCTGCGTTATCTCAGGGCATCGATGGCGGCGCTTCCCGACGAGGCGTTACGCGTGCTGTTCCTTGACCCGTCGCACCGCCTGATCGCGGATGAGCAATTGCAGCGGGGATCCCTCGGGCACCTCGCAATCTATCCACGCACCATATTTCGGCGGGCGATCGAGCTCGACGCCGCTGCGATCATTCTAGTCCACAACCATCCGAGCGGCGACCCGACGCCCAGCCGTTGCGATATCGAAGCAACCGAACGGCTGGCCACGATAGGTCAGGCGCTCGACGTCGCGGTGCTGGAACATATCGTTGTTTCACTCCGCGGGCATAGGATGATCCTCCGGGGGGGGCCTAACTCTAGTCGGACGTCTTCGCCCGGCACCGTACTTCGCGACAGAAAGGCCGATTGGCGGAACTCACCCGATGCCGAGTTGGCACTCGCCAACGCACAGCGCGTATGGCGACGGCGCCTTCTGCGCCGACAGCTTATCGGCGCAGAAGGTCTGTTCGGCGAACCGGCTTGGGACATGCTCATCGATCTCTTCATCCATGAGGCGGCGGCGAAATCCGTGTCGACCAGCTCGCTTTGTATCGCGTCGGGCCTTCCGAGAACGACGGCCCTCCGGCTGCTGCAGCGCCTTTGCGACGTCGGACTGTTGGCACGGGAGCCGGATCGCCACGACGGAAGACGCAATTTCATCCGGATGGCCCCCGATCTCGCGCACCGCCTCCTGGCCTATTTCGCGGCGGGCGACGAATGATCGCCGTCCATATCGCGCGACAATTCGTCACCAAGCTTCGGCCCAAGCTCCATCCGGCGGCTCAACGAATCGACAAAGGCCTCCCACCGTTTCTTGCCGGTCACCTGCGCCGCCCGAAGCGCCGCGTCGGGGAGCGGCGGGTTGTTGATCAGCCAGGAGCGGACGAACAGCGCGAAGCCTTCGTTCGACAATTCCACATGCCATTCGAGCCGGTCGAGTTGGCGCGAGAGCCTGTCGAGCCGCCGTGTCAGCACGGCCTCGATCCGCTCCTCATGATCGGGAGTGAGCAAGGATGCGAGTGCGGCCTCGACGATGTCGGTGCGCGTGATGCGGCGGCTGCTCGCGCGCTCGTCGAGCTGGCGCGCCAGCACGCTATCGATCCGAAAGGTCCGCTTCACCGACGACTTTCTCATAAATCAATCCCGTCGTCCGGATCCTGCGACGCGAGCCGGGCGCCGCGGCGCATCGCCCGATCGGCGGCCTGCTGATCGCGAGCAGGGTCTTCGTCACGCTCTTCAGTCGCAAAGTCGAATTCGCTGACTGCCTGGCCAGGCTCGGGGGCGATATTCTCATGGTCGGGTATCGCTGGCTCCTGCCGGATACCGCTGTTGGCGTCGTTATCCTCTCCCTCGCCATCGACCGCATCGGCGATCTCAGCATGCGCCGCACTTTCAACCGTCCCGTCTAAAAAATCAGTAGGCGGGGCCAAGGCGCTCCAGTCGTCGGAACGACATTCGCCGACGTCTGGCGGCGCGGGCGGCGGCAGGATCCGCGCCATGAACCGTGTGTCGGTATAATATCGAGCCTTGCTCGCCCGGATCGGCGCGACGCCGGCGACCATGACGATTTCCTGATCGGGCGGTAGCTGCATTACTTCGCCGGGCGTCAGCAGGGCGCGGGCGGTTTCGGTCCGTGAGACCATCAGATGGCCAAGCCAAGGCGATAGCCGGTGCCCGGCATAATTTTTCATTGCGCGCATTTCGGTCGCGGTGCCGAGCGCGTCCGAGATCCGCTTGGCCGTCCGCTCGTCGTTGGTCGCGAAACTCACACGGACATGACAATTGTCGAGGATGGCGTTGTTCTGGCCATAGGCCTTCTCGATCTGGTTCAAGGACTGGGCGATCAGGAACGCCTTGATCCCATAGCCCGCCATGAACGCCAGCGCGCTCTCGAAGAAATCGAGCCGCCCCAGTGCAGGAAATTCATCGAGCATGAGCAGGAGCCGCTGCGACCGCGCACGCGGATTGAGTTCCTCGGTGAGCCGCCGCCCGATCTGATTGAGGATCAGGCGAATGAGCGGCTTGGTGCGGCTGATGTCGCCGGGCGGCACGACGAGATAGAGCGAGGTCGCCGTCTCGCCTGCCACAAGGTCGGCGATGCGCCAGTCCGAGCGCCGCGTCACCGCCGCGATGACGGGATCGCGGTAGAGCCCGAGAAAGGACATGGCAGTCGAAAGCACCCCCGAGCGCTCGTTGGCCGATTTGTTCAGCAGATCCTGCGCCGCCGCGGCGACGACGGGATGGACCCCGCCTTCGCCGAGATGTGCGGTCGTCTGCATGATGCGCAGGGTTGAGGCGATACCGCGCCGCGGATCGGACAGGAAAGCCGCGACCCCGGCAAGCGACTTGTCCTCCTCGGCATATAGGACATGCAGGATCGCACCGACGAGCAGCGAATGGCTCGTTTTCTCCCAATGGTTGCGCTTCTCGAGGCTCCCTTCCGGGTCGACAAGCACGTCGGCGACATTTTGCACGTCGCGGACTTCCCATTCTCCGCGCCGCACTTCGAGGAGCGGATTATAGGCGGCCGACGCGATGTTGGTGGGATCGAAGAGCAGGACGCGCCCATGCTGCGCGCGGAAGCCCGAGGTCAGCTGCCAATTCTCGCCCTTGATGTCGTGCACAATGCAGCTGCCCGACCAGGTGAGCAGCGTCGGTACGACGAGTCCGACACCCTTGCCCGATCGTGTCGGTGCGAAGCAGAGGATATGTTCGGCGCCGTCATGGCGAAGATAGGTCCGCCCAAACCGCCCCAAGATGACGCCTACATCGCCGAGCATGCCGGCGCGCCGGATGTCCTTCGCATCGGCCCAGCGGGCCGAACCATAGGTCTCGGCGCGCTGCCGCTCGCGGGCGCGCCATACCGACATGGCGATCGCGACAATGATCGACACGAAGCCGCCTGACGCCGCGATCATGGCGCCGCGGTAGAAGATCGGCGGCGCATAGGCATCATAGACGAACCACCACCAGAAGAAGGCGGGCGGCAGATAGACCGGATAGTCGCCGATGTGGAACCATGGCGCACCGAGCGCCGGCTGAAATCCGAGTGCGCCCGCCGTCCACTGCGTCGCTGCCCAGACCGCGAAGATCACGATCGAACCGACCGCGGCAATCTGGCCCCAGAGGATCTTGTCGTTCATAGCACGATGCCTTTCTAAATGCCGATGCCCCGGCCCAGCGCCCAATCGACCGAGCCGCCAGGGGACATGGTGCCGGTGATGTGCTGGCCGAGGTGGCGGTCGAGCGCGGGGCGCCAGGGGACGAGCTGGAACCCCAGCCCGTCGTCGATCATGGCGAAGCGTCCCGACGCGAGCGTCACCCGCTCGCGGTAGATGCCGCTCACATAGTCGCCGGTAGCCGACGATTTGTGGGCAAGGCCGGTCCGCTCGGCAATCGATGCGGTCGCGGCTTCCAGTTCGCGCGAAGCGAGCTTGTCGATGAGCCCCGAAGAGAGAGTGAGCCGGTCCCCGGCTCGCGAGGCCAGTCCCTGCTCGACGAGATAGCGCGTCCGCTCCTCCATCGCCTGGCGGATTTCGCGACCGAAGCCGTTGCCACATGCGACCGGGTCACGAGCGACGAGTTGGCGGTCGAGCCAGGTCGCGCCGGGGGCGGTGACCTGCGACGCCAGCGGGATGTCCGAGCGCGTCGCGAGCGCCATTTGGGCGCGTCCCTTGCCATCCTCCCAGCTCCGCAGTTCGACGATCGCGCCCGGCCTGGCGTCGCCGGTCATCTCCATATCGTCGAAGCGGATGTGATGGGTTCGCCCGTCGGCGCCGTCGACGATCGCATAGCCACTGCCGGCGAGTTCGTCATGGAGACCGCGCTCGACAAGCCGGCCCACGATCACATTCTCGGGCAAGCCCTCATGCAGAGCGAGCGAGGCGGGATCGAAGCGGCCCCCGCCGCGCGACAGCGCGCGGTGCATCGTCTTGATGATATCGCCGCGCACCGCGACCTCACGGAGCGCCTGCTCGGCACCAGAACCGAGCGACCACAGGCCGGCGCCCTGCCGCTCGGCGAGACCCATCTGCTCGAGCCGCCCGGCGCGGCCGACCAGCAGGCCGTGCATGTGCCGGTCTTCGCTCACCGCGGGCCGCAGATCGATAAGGCCGCCCGCTTCGTCGGCGAGCCTCTGCAGCCGGACGTCGAGGCTCGTCCAGCGTTCGGCATCGACTTCACGCGCCAGCGCGCTTTGCATGTCGAGCTCACTGCGCGGACCGAGTTCGAGCGTCGCAAGCGCCTCGGCCCGTCCGCGAATACCCCCCGCGATATAGCCGCGATCAATGACCAGATCCGCGCCGTCATCGGCGACGCCGCGCACGAGGATATGGATATGCGGATTGTCGGTGTTCCAATGATCGACCGCGACCCAGTCGAGGCGGGTGTGGAGATCGCGTCCCATGTCCGTCATGAGGTCGCGCGTGAAAGTACGGAGATCGCCGAGATCGGCGGCATCCTCCGGGCTGACGATCAGCCGGAAGTGATGCCGGTCGTCCTCGCAGCGCGCGGCGAACGCATCGCGATCGGCCGCGTCGCCGCCAGCATCGAACATGCTCGCGTCGCGCCCATCGCGGGTCACGCCCTCGCGCTCAAGATAGGAGATATGGCGCGCCAGCGGCGCGGCGCGAAATCGCGCGCCCTGGTGGCGGACGACGCGCGCCATGACCGTGACGCGCCGGGCGCCGGGCTGACGGCGCATCGCCGCCATGGCGCGCCGGCCCCGACCATGCGTACCGGTCCCGCCGCTGGCCCCGCGCCCGGACCGGGAGCGGGTATAGCCCGACCGGGCGGCGGCCTTGCGCACCTGTGCGGCGAGCCGCTTGCCCTTGCCTGCCGACCCGGCCCCGCGATCGCGGCTGCGTCCCGGCCTGATCCGGAAATCCTGGTCGTCACCGCGCATCGGGGGCAGTGCCATACGAAAAAGCGGCGGAATACGGCGCGTTCGACGCGAAGATATGGCAGACTTCGGCAGTGCCATACGCGCAAACCCGCAGAAAACCGACCATGAAGTGCCCGAAGCTGGCACGGCTTTTATCTTGCCCTCCCCCATGTCCCTTCCAACCAGCGACCACCGGCCCAGAGCAGAGCCTGTCAAAAACCCCAGCGACCCCGCCGTCCGTCACCGATCACGGCCAACGGACAAGGGGATGAAAAGCGAAGCACCTGCAGCGCGGCCAGGCGCAGCCATGTCCGAAGGGTTTGCACGTTGCGCGTCGTCTGACGGCAAATTTCGCTCAGCGAAGAGCCCCGCATCGCGCCATCCCCGCGCGGGCGAAGGCGTCAGCGGGGCAGCCGCAGCGCTGCCTGTTAAGTGCAATTCAGGCGCGATCTTGGCGACATAGGCGATCGTCTCAGCGGGCAGACCACGGCGCCCCGATGCGTAGGCATCGGCGCGGCCCGGTCCCGCGTTGTACGCCGCGAGCATCAATCGAACGTCGCCATAACGGTCCCACATCGCGCGCAGATAGGCTGCACCGGCGAGGATATTGGCGCGTGGGTCGAACGGATCCGCCCCGAGCCGATGGCGCGCGGTCAGCGACGCCCAGGTTCCGGGCATGATCTGCATCAGACCCATCGCCCCGGCGTGCGAAACCGCACCAACCTTGCCGCGACTTTCGGCGTGCATCACGCGCCAGATCCAGAGCTCCGGGATACCGAAGCGCTGTGCGGCTTCGGCGACCGGAGCGGCAAAAGGATGACGCGCCGGTTGCACCGCCGCGACAGCGGGCGTGCAGGCCAAAGGCATCGCGAATGACGCAAGCAACGCGCCGCAAGGCACGCTGACGCGGAGCGCGAACCCACCCACGAAGCGCAGCAGCAGCCCCATGGATCAGCTCCCGGCCTGCGGCTCGGGGCGCGACCAAAGAATAGACAAATCGCCGTCGTCGGAGCCCAGGCGAACCAGATTTGCGCGCAACGGCGCAGCAAGGCTGGGGTCGTCGATCTGCAGCGCTATGTACAAGCCGCGCGGACCCGTGCGATCCCAACCGGCCCCGATCTCCACACCAAGTGCGGGATCGCCGATCAATAAGCGCCAACCCGGCGCATTTTCCTTTTCAGAATATGCGGCCGGCGTGAGCTCGATCTGCGCGTCGAACGCGAGCGTCTTGATCGAGCCCGAGAAGCCTCCCGCCGAATTTCGGCGCATAGTTCCAATGATCATTCTGACGTCTCCTTCTTACCGGGTGATGGCGCGTAGCCAGGTTCGACGGAGCCCCAGCGGAGCGCCGCCGCCGGATGCGCGCGGGTGAGGATGGGGTGTGCGGGACCGAGCAGGCCGCGCGCGGACACCGGCCCGAAATAGCGGCCGTCGAGGCTGTCGCGCGCCGCATTGACAAGAAAGAGTTCGTCACGGTCGACGATCCGGCAACCGGTCCAGACGGGGAGCGGGCGGTTCGCCCGATCGCGCGCCAGCGCGCGGGCGACCGCCACGCCGTTCACCGTGACGAAGACGCCGGAACGGCAGACGAGCGCACCGGGAAGGCCCGCGACCCGCTTCAGCAGCGGCACGCCGCGTGGCAAATATCCGCGCTGCGCAAGGAATGTCCCGAGCGCGGGCGGCGGGGCGATGGCGACAAGGTCGCCGAGCCGCGGCGGCGCGCCCAGATCGACCCTATAGAAGCCCGTCGGTGCACTGGCGCTGGCATTCCAGAGGAAGCGCGGCGCGGGCTTCAGCCACGCGGCCGCGACGAACAATGCGCTGAAGATCGTCGCGGCGGCCGCCGTGGCGCGGAGTGCCCGGCGGTTCATGACTCGACCACCCGGCGCCGCAGCCATGCCGTGTGGCGGTCGCGGGAATAGGGCCGGAACGGCAGCCCCGTCGCAATCCGGTTGCCGACATGGCGCCAATGATCGGGCGCCGCATCGCAGGCGTCGATGCCGGTCGCTTCGACCGCGTCGATCGCCTCAAGCGCCTTTTGCACCCTCGGCCAGCCGTCGATCCGTGCCAGGATTTCGGCGCCGGGACGGACGAACGGCAGCGTCGAATAAGGCTCGCCAGGCGCCACCGCTGCGGCAATCGCGATGGTCGAATGGATCGTCCCGAAGTCGTTCGACGTCCAGCGCACATAGGCAAAAACGGCGCCGGGCCGGAACGCCGCGACGCGCGTGGCGCGGCTCAAGATACGCTCGGCTGCGATGCGGCCGAAGCGGATCCACTGCTCGTGTCGCCCCTCGATCCAAGTCATTTCGACCTCAGTGAGCGCCGTGTCACGCGGCGACGGGTGTGTGCCAGCGTTGCAATTAGCGGTTAGCCGCGAGCGCAGCGCCCGTTCAAAATCGACGCCGCGCATCACCGCTGCACCTGCCGCGCCGGGTGCACGGTGCCGGCGCCGGGATCGGACGTCGACGAACGCCGGCCAAGTTCGACCCACGCATCGAGTTCGTCGATCGCATAGACGACGCGGCCGCCAAGCTTGCGATAGGCAGGCCCTGTTCCATAGCAGCGGTGCTTCTCCAGCGTCCGGTGCGAGAGGCCGACGCGCTTTGCGGCATCGGGGGTCGTCAGAAATCGCGGCGGGTGACCGGTGGTCATGGAGGGCTCCTTCCAGCGGCCGGACCGGAAAGCGCGGGCCGGCGGGCGATGTCGCGTGGTGGCGCGAAAGCGCGCGCGCGGGGGAGCGGCTGATTTGCGGTACTATTTTTGTCGCCCCGCCCGGCCTGCCAGCAGCGCGCGGTATCCGCCCGCCGCCAGCGCCTCGGCTTCGCGGATCAGCCGCTGGGTCCGACGCCGTTCCGGAGAGGACTTCCACGCGGCGCCGCGCCCCACATCCAGGCGCGGATAGATGAGCCGGCGAGCGACCTCATGGCTGCTCACATCCCCTGCGGCGCGAAGATCGAGAATCGACAGCAACAGATCGAGGCGCTGCGACTGATAGGATGTCGGCCGAGACGCCGCCGACGCCGACGCACTTCCGCGAAGCCATCGTTCGAGATCGGCTACCGCCTGCAGACGCGTCTCGGTCATGGAATCACAGGGGATCAGCGCAGCAAGCGGAACATCTGCAGGATCGCAGCGCAGCCAGATCCGGTGCATGATGCGGCCGTCGCCCAAATTATAATGACCACCGTCAGGCCCGATCCTGGAACCAAGGCGATGCGTCGAGCGAGCTGGATCGAAGCACAGGTCAGCGGCAAAGATTGGCGGTGCAGCGTCGAGGATCACGACGTGGGGACAGACCTCCGCGTCCCAGAAGGCCGGCGCGTCGAGCGCGGAAACACGCGGATCGACCGGGAAAGCAGAGGCCCCATCGCCGGGCCATGCCCTCCTGCGACGCCGGATCGGCCTTGCGATCCGACATCACGCTTCGATAGTCACGGCGATAGTCCGGACTGCGGCGCAGAAACTCCTGGGCGTAGCCGGGAAAGTCGAGGCGCAGCGGCCCTGCGCTTTTTACCGTCGTCTCGATCGCCATAACAGCCTCCGGGGAGACCGAAGAGTTGGCGATGTGCGGGCATGCGCCAATTCCAAGACACGGGGATATCCATCCCCAGTAATGGGTATTCCGCCCGGCGCTGCCGGGCGGGTCCCTGCGGCTCAGTCGCCGCGGCGGGTCTGGCGGCTCCAAACCAGGTCGTGCTCATCGCCTTCGCCCGCGAACAGCTGTGCGAAGATCGGGGCGGTGAAGCTCGGATCGTCGAGCTTGACCGAAAGATAGGGACGCTTGTCCTGCGTCTGCTTTTCCCAGGCTGCGCCGACTTCGACGTCTCCAACGAAAACACGGTGGCTGGGAGCATTGCCGCTCGGGTCTTTTTCGGGCGCGATGCGAACCGATTTCGCCTGCACCGAGAGAGTGGTGATGTGACCCCGATATTCTCCGGAGACTTTCTTGAATGTGCCGATCTTGGCCATGTCGCATTCCTTTCTTGGCTCGGGTCGCACCATCGCGGCCTCGATGCGCATCGGTCGTCAGCGGGGGACCGGCGGTGCAGCCGCAGGCCCGCAGCGCAGCGAAGGACCGCGCCGTTCGACTTTCTTGTTTCGCGAGGAACGGCGGCACGCCGGGGGAAGAAAGTCGAACGGCGCGGTTGCACCAGGCCGGGCCAGCGAAGCGGCACGCTGACAGATGGCGCATGTCGAGAGGCCGTAATGGTGCGGACCGGCGGACGGATGCGGTGCCGGTCGGCCGGGAAGCGAAGAAGAATGAGAGGTGGGTGAACGCCTAGCGGTGCCGCGCGGGTCGCTCGAGCGCACCCTCCGGCGACAGTAGATTGCACCAACCGGCATAGCCGGTGGCTAAGGAGGTCAGAATGGAAATGCCACGCTGCGTCCAGGGATCGAGGTCGGCCAGCATCGCGAGTGCGGCCCCAGCCTGAAAGCCAGCAGTCGCGGCGGCGCCTACGAAGACCAGGATGACCCCAAGCCGAACGGCGAGCGGCGCCGAACCGCGCGCCAAGTGGCGACCCAGGGCATGGACGGCGACACCCGCCAGCAATCCCGACGCCAAAATGACCATCCAGCCGAAACCCTGGTCCCGAAATGTGAAGGCCAGGCCAAGCCCGGCGAAGATCGGTAGCGCGTAGGTCGCGCAGCGAAAGAGCAGCAGCAGGCAATAGCATGCGGCAACCGCGCCAAGGATCAGCATCAGGGTCATGAACGTCCTCCAGTCGGTCGCGCCCACCACCCTCTCCACAGCGCATTCTGTGGGCAAAGCATAGCAAAAGCCGGCTCGGGGGAGAACCCGAACCAGCCCCAATCTGGAACCAATTCCAGATGCTTAGCGATTGAACGGGTCATATTCACAGACGATCGTTTCGGGGTCGCCATCGAATTCGTCGAGCGGCATGACCGAATATCCGGCGCTGGTCTCGATGAGGATGATGACGGTCATCATGGTCCGGGCGAGGCTCCAGCCAAGCGATTGGGCGGTGGAAAGCGGCATGGGATCAACTCCTGTCCTTGGGAGCGGGCCATTCCCGCTCGACAGGCGCCCCGCCGGACGGGGACAGGCCGCAATCACCGCGCGCGAAGCCGCGGCCCAAGCGAAGCGTAGGGACCCTTCACGGGTTGATTGAAGGAGGCCTGGTCTCGGCCAAGGGAATAGCGGCAATCGAGAGCGGGTATGGCCCGATCCCATGCGGCAGAGCCCCAAGCTCCACCCGCCACCGATTCGCCGCCGCGTCCCGGCTTCCTCGCTGACCTTTCATTTCGCAGACATGCCGATATTCTGCGTTCGCAACATGCGCGGCCCTCGTCGTCTGCGGCAGCCCAATCGCCGGAAAGGAGGATAACCGAGTGCCGGGCCCCGGAAACCCGCTCTCGTCAGCACAAGAAACGAAAAAGGCGGCCCAGAGGACCGCCTTCACGTGGTGAGATCAATCGGCTCCGCCCGAAGGCGGAGCCGGGGAACCCGTCAGGCCGGCGGGTTCCAGATGATGACCTTCTTCATCGGGTCGTCGCCGGGGGCGTTGGCGACATTGCCGTAAATGGTCCCGAACTCGGGGGCCGACATCGTCACCGACACATATTCGGCGCCGTTGTTCTGCGAGGTGCGGGTCCAGCCGGCACCAAGCTCGAAGCCATTCTTGCGGCTGATGATGCGATAATCGGGTTCGTTTTCCTTGGTCTTGCGACCATTCGGCACGATAGCGATCGGCGCGGTGACGTTGAGGGTGGCAAGCGTGCCTTCGAAGCTGCCGTCAGGCTTGACGTTGAGATTGGCGATGGTGGGCATGATTTTCTCCTTCGGTTGCTCGGGGGACATCCCCGATGGCGCCAGAAGAAGGGACCGCGAGCTGCCGTCACCGAGCGGTACGCGAGGGTGAACCCCGCACGGGGTTGACGGCCAGAGGCGAGCAGGACCCGCAGAAAGGCGACAGGAGGGGGTGGCCTCGAGCAATGAAAGCAAGGCCGCTGCCACTCCCATAAAACGACCAACGCGGCGCGCGACGACCGGTCCACCCGACCAACGCGGCAGTACCGGTCCGATCACTCGCAGCGATGCGAACCCCAATATTTGTCCCAGCGCGCGGTAAGGCCGCTTCGGACCATGGCGCACGAGACATCGCCCGAGCGGGGCGAGGAACAGAATGCGGAGGTGCGGGTGCCGCCGGCCCCGCCGCGCGACTGGCAGCGCATTGCCGGTCCGCGAACGAGGATATGGCCGGTCCGGTTCCGGCCTTGCCGTTCGCCGAGCAAGCCGACGAGATGATCGCGCGCCGCAACGGCATCGGCATCCGGACAGGGATGCCCTGGACTGCAGCTGCCGTCCATTTCGCGCGCGGCCACGCCGGAGAGCCGGACATGCGGACCTTCCGCGCACCAGATCGGGCCATCGCCATCCCAGACCGCGACGGGCGTGCAGGTAAAAGTTTGGCCGTTTGGCACGACCGAGGCGAGCAGGAACAGGCTGAATATCATTGCCGGGTCCGTAACGCGGGCTACCGATCGATTCAAACCTTTGGATATTGTAAGCATCGCAGAACCGCGCGAAGCGCCTAAAGAAGAGCGCGCTCTTGGCGAGGCCGCAGTCGGACGGCGTGCGCGCGGGCCTGTGGGCCAGCCGCCGTCCGGCAACGATACCGAGCCAAGTGCGCTGCGCGGCCCAAAACATCGCGAGGCCCCTGGCGCCGCCTGCCGGGGCCAGAGCACTCCCAATCAGCCGCGCTCGATCTATTCGCGGCTACGTGCGAATTTCAGACTTTGTAACGAATGACGTGCCGCGGCTCGCCGCAAAGGCCGCATGGCTCTTTAAGCCGCTCAAATCCTCCGACACCTGCAGCAGCACCAGTGGCAACGCTTGCCTGTGAAACCGAGGACAGATCGAGCCGGTCTGTGATGCATTCATCGCAAAGAGGCGCCCCATCCATTCTCCGGACGAGCGCCTCGACACGTTCCGCGATGGTTGAACGTCTGGCCATCGCGTGGCTGTAGAGCGGGATCGAGATTCTGGAAAGTCACCGATGTGCGAGCACGGGATCGGATCGATCTGGGATCGTGAGAAACATAGCAATCCCCCAGATCAGTTCGGCGTTCTATGTTATTCTCACAGCATGACCTCCGGCCTAGAACGAGTCGCCCGCGGACTTTGCGAGTTGGATGCAAATCCGCCCGATGCGACGATGGACGGCAAGCCGCTCTGGCAAGACTATTTGCCCGAGGCTTCGGCGGCGATCATGGCTCTTCGCGAACCCGACGCGGCGATGGTCAGTGCCGCCGCGCTCGAGGCCGGCCACGTTCGCAAAGATGAAGTGGGAAGAATTTATCGAGCCATGATCGATGCCGCGTTGATCTAATGACCGCCGGGCGGAAGCAAAACGAAATGATAGGAATAAGCGGAACTGGCCGATTTCGGACGGTCGGACTCTAGGCTCAAGGCTTGAGAAGCGGACATTAGGCTGGCCGAATGGTCCGGCCGGAACTCACCTGCGAATTGATCGCCGAAGGCCTCGCTCTCAGGTGGCGCGGCGCTTTTGATCGTCGGCAAACCGCCGCGCCCAACAGAGACCGTTGACGAGTTCCATCTGCGCGATCGTGTGACAGGGGATTTCGAGCAAGCGCGGGCTCGCATAGATCACCGCGAGGCAGCGCGCGCGGCTGATCGCAACGTTGAGGCGGTTGCGGCTGTAGAGAAATTCGATGTTGCGCGGCAGGTCGTCGCCGCTCGAGGTCGCCATCGAAACGAGCACGACCGCGGCTTCCTGGCCCTGGAACTTGTCGACCGTACCAACGCGCGCGCCCTCCGGAAGCACGCGCTTGAGCAGCTCGACCTGCATATTATAGGGGCTGACGACGAGGATATCGTCGCGGCCGAGCTCATGCTCGACGCCTTTCTTGTCGCGCCAGCGCTGCCCGAGGAGCGCCCTGTAGGTCCGCTCGACACGCTCGGCCTCGGCGGGCGAGCGCTGGGTGCAGCCGATCGTATTGACGGGCACGAAGCGTAGGCCCGAAGCCGCGATCGCTTCGGGATCGGCCGCGGGATCGGCGAGCAGCTGCTGAGCCTTCGTCTCCTCTGTCGAACGCAGACGTCCCTCATAGACGGCGGCCGAGACGAACCCGCAAAGATCGGGATGCATCCGGCGCGTTTCGGACAGGAAGATGCCGCGATCCGGCGGGACCGTCGCATGGCCCTTGAGCAGATGTTCGAGCGCCGACACGCCGCTGCCGCGCGGGTGGCTGCCCTGGATCGGCTGCGATAGCTGCATCTGGTCGCCGATCAGGATGATGTTGCGCGCCGCAACCCCCATCGCCACCGCATTGGCCAGGCCGACCTGTCCGGCCTCGTCGACGAACAGATAGTCGAAGGCCTGGTCATGCTCGTCGCGCGCGAAGAGCCATGCGGTGCCGGCAACGAGCCGGTAGGCCGCCGTCACCGCCTCGTTCTTGAGCGTGTCCTCGATCCACCCGCCGGTCCCGAGCATCTGGTCCTCGCGGCTGCTCTTCTTGATCGCCGCGCAGCGGAATCCCCGCTCGGCACCGAGCGTTTCGATCTCGCGCAGGAGTTGGTTTATCGCCTTGTGGCCGTTCGAAGCGACGCCGACCCGCATGCCCCGCTCGAGAAGCGCGACGATCGCGCGCGACGCCGTATAGGTCTTGCCGGCGCCGGGCGGCCCTTGGATCAGCAGGTGGCTGCGGTCAAGCGCGAGGAGCGCATCGACCGTCGCGTCGAGCGTATCCGCCCCGTCCGCGACGACACCCTGTCCCGCGTCCCGTCCGGCAAAGCGCGGCAGTTCGCCGCGCAGGATCGACCCCACGGCGGCATAATGCGCCTCACGCCCGTCGCGCACGGCCTCGGCATAGCGGTAAACCGCCGCGCGAAGTTCCTTGTCGCCGACGGGACCCGGTGGAATCAGCGACGTCCCGGCCTCGATCGGGCTGCGGCTCGGGCCGATCTTGAGCTCGATCGTCCGCGCATCGTCGTCGATGGCGACAACATCGCCGGCGGGCTCAAGCGTGCCGGCGCGTTTGGGCTTGTCGCCGATCTTGAGCTTGAAGTCCTGTGCGGGGAACCGGAAGCTGTGGATCACCGACTTCTTTTCAGGGCGCGGCGCGATGTCGGGATTGGCCTCGAGCCCGGCCATGCACTCGGCATCTTCGAGAAGCTGGATATAGGGCAGATCCTGCCGCGAGAAGACCGCCCACCAGGCGGGCTTGCTTTCGCGGCGGTGGAATTCGAGCAGGTCGACGAGAAGCTGCCGCCATGGCTCGCCGGCATGATCGCCCGCAAGCAGCGCCAGCGACATGGCCGCGACCCGTTCTTCGGCCTCGGTGCGCTCTGCGGCCTGCTTGGCGTCGTCTTCCCCCGGCTCCCATTCCGCCCAGGCCAGGCCTTCGGGGCGCATCGCTGCGAGCCAGTCGCGGCATTGCAGCGTGGAGCTGCAGTCGATCCGGTTATAGTCGGCGATATCGTCGAGGAGCCTCGGCTCGTCGAGACGGCGCCAGCGCTCGTAAATGACGATGCTGTCGCCAGCGGTCGTCACGTCGCCTTCGCGTGCTTCGGCGAAATAGAATTTTTCCATATTCTTGATCGAATAAGCAGGCTCCGAGGTGCGCACCGCTTCGCGTACGACGCGGTACAGATCGACGAGCCGATGCTGGCGAAGGAAATCGTCGACCGCAGCCTCGCGCGTCCCGTGCAGCATCGCGAGGCGTTTAAGCGCCGACTCCTCATAAGATGCATAATGATAGATGTGCGCGCCTGGATAGCGCGCGAGCCGCGCGGTCATGAAATCGACCGCATCCTGAAAAGCGGCTTTTTCCTGCTCGCGGTTATGCGCCCAAAAGGCGTGGAAATTCTCCTGGCCCCCGTCGACGGTCACGATCCCGAACAAATATTCGAGCCCGCCCTCGAACAGCGGATCGCCCTCCATGTCGAAGAACATGTCGCCCGCGTCGGGGCGGGGCAGGCGCGCGAGCCCGCGGCCCGGCTCGACTGCGAGACGCTCGACCTGACGCTGGCCCGTCGCGCGCTGATGGGCCTGAAGCCGTGCCTGTTCGCGCAGGCGCCAGAGGGTTTCGGGCTGGATGCCCTCGACCCGGGTTCCTTGGGGCATCTCCGCGAGCGCGAGAAGGTCGCCGATCCCGGCGGCCGTCAGCGCTTCGGCCTGTCCGCGGCTGAGCCCCGCGACAAGGCTGAGGTGATGCGCGGCATTCCATTCGGCGTTGCATGTCTCGGCCCAGTGGCAAAAGCTGCAATGACCGCACGGTGCGCCCGCCGAAACCGCGGGCGGTGCGCCGGCGAAGTTGAGGAAGCGCGCGCGGGCGAATTCGAAATAATGGATGATCGCGTCGACGCGGACGCTTGCGATGCTGCCGTCGCCGAGAACGACATGCATGCGCTCGGGCATCACGCCCTGCTCGCGCGCGAGGATATCGGAATAGATGCACATCTGGATGAGATGTTTGGGCTTCGCCGATCGCGCGAGCTTGGTATCGGCGACTTCGTAGGAATAGTCGCCGAGCAGATCGGACTTGCGGTCGACCTTGAGCAGAAAATCGGAATAGCCCTGCCAAGGCCCTTCGAGAAAGGCGCCCTGATAGATAACGTCGGCGCCCGACCGCAGCGCGGCGCGGGTTCGCTCGGCCTTGGCCGCGATGCCGTCGTCGCCGTCGATCTCGACGACGGTCCGGCCTTCGGCCTTCAGCCGCTCGAGGTAGACGCGCTCGTGTGCGATCCCCATTTCCTGAAGGAGCTTCGTCTGCTCGTCGTCGGGCGCGAAAACCACGGGCGTGTCGAGGCGGCCGAGATCGAGCATGGTTGCGTGCATGCAACCCATGAAATTTACGAGATCGCTCGCCGAAAAAAGCGTGCCGCCGCCATGTTTCTGCATTTCTCTCTCCCCCGTTGGCGCCCTGCCCGGGCGAACCCATTATTGTCCGATTCTGGCCGATCAGCTCCGCCCGAACCATCCTCCCGCCTTGTGGCGGATCCTCTCAAAGCACGAGCCCGGCGGTGCGGCGCGGACAATCGATTCCGAAACGGTGCTATCGGCCTCTTGGGACGGTTTTGTTGCCGACGCGGCGCGCGATTGCTTGCGCTCGCGGTCGAGCGCCCGGCCCGCCGCAATCTGTTTGTCGGTCCACGCCCCCGCCCAGCGAATCTGGCCTTTGTCGATGATATAATGCGAGCGACAGGGCAGACTCCAACTCCCCACCGATGGCCAGACCGAGATCGTCTCGCCGTCATAGCGCAGCGACCAGTCGAGCGGCGTCAAGGGGAGCACAACCTCGCCGCCGCAGCCGCACGCACAGCCATGGATCATCGAGCCATAGTCGAGCGAGACATAGAGGATGCCCGGATCGATGGTGTTGGGCATCGTCTCGACGAAGCGCGGTTCGAGCTGCTTGACCCGGCTCACGCCGCCTCTCCGCGACGATCCTCGTTCAACAGATGGTTACCGTCGAGCGTGAACAGCGAAAAATGCTCATCCTCGAGATCGGCATAAAAGCCGCGAAGCCGTTTCCACCGGATTACCGCGAACGCGGCATTGGCCATGTTGAGATCGGCAACCTGGATGTTGCGGGCGTAAAGATCGTCGAGCCCCGCGCCTTCGAGCGGAATACGGCCCTTCGCGCGCACCTGCTCGCGCATCCCGGGGGTACTCGTGGTGACGCGCAGCTGCCCGATAAGGGCGCCATCGACGAGGTGCAGCCCCATGCCGACATCGATGAAGGGCAGGTCGCGGCGCTCGAGCTCGGCGATGATCGCCGCCTTCGCTTCACCGGCATCGAGGCAGAGAAACACAAAGCTTGCACTGCCAAGCAGATCGAGATTGCCCGGGCAGAGCCGGACCGCGTGCGGCACGATATGGCGATGCATCTGCGAATAAATGGCGGCGAGATAGTCGACCTTCTTCGGCCGCTCGCGCAACGTCTCGAGCGCCGCCGCACCCGGCGACCGGAACGCATTATGCTGGAGGAAGTCATCGTCGTCGAACAGATCGATGCGCTCGACCGGCGTCTTGGCGATCTGGTCGAGCACATAGGAACCGGTCCCGCCAAGACCGATGATCGCGACCCGCTCGCCGACGAGCTTCTGCGTAACCTCGCCGATCCCGGCGCGCGACGTCGCCGTGTCGAGATAGACGAAAGGCGAAAGATCGTCGTCGTTCGCAACGACGCGGCGCGTCCGCGCGGTTGCCTCGGGATCGATCGCCGCCGCTTCATTGGCGAGGATAGCCGCGTAAGTGGTCATCTTCTCGTGATAGTCGGCATAGTAACCGACCGCAGGCTTGCTGGAGAAACTGTGGTCGATCACCAACCCCTCGCCGAGCGGCTGGCGTGCGCTACTGTTAATGATCCGAACGAGCGGGTGACCTACGGCATTGCACGGTGTTTCGCCGGCGAACATCGCGACATGCGTGTTGGGACGCTGGGTGCGATCACCCGCAAGAGTGAGCTCCGAAACTAGCTTACCGCGGCCGACAAGCCCGCCCGGCGTCACATAAGGGATGTTGGACAGAACGAGGTGGCCGGCCTCGACGGCCACCTCATATCCTTCCTCCTGCAAGCGCAGGAGGTCGGGATTACGACTTATCAGTTGCTGTGACATGGAACGTCATCCCTTCGATTACGTGGACACTTTGACCAGGCAGAAGCGAGCCTTCGGGGTGCTGTTTGGGGCCTTTGCGATAGCTCACGGTGAAGCTGACGTTGGGGCCGCTCGGCGCCGCGGCGAACGCCAGTACGAGCAATTCCTCGAAGCTGATCGTGCCCGGCTTCACTTGGTGCTTGCGTGCGTTGACGATGATCTTGACCGTCTTCGGCGCCGCCTTGCGCGAGCGGATATGCTCGACGCCGTTGCCCGACAGGCGGATATGGCTCCCGCGCTCGATCAGGCGATCGGCATCGGAATCGAGGTAGAGGTCGTGATCGTCGGGAATGCCCGCGATGTCGCGCACCTCGGCTTCGCCGATTGCGTCGGCACCCCATTCCCAACCGCGTTCGTCAACCGTGAACATATTGGCGTGATCGGATTCGAAGGTGCGGAAGCGCAGCGGCTGGCCCTTTTCAAGCTGGACGGGCTCCTCGAGCCCGACCGACTGGGCGATGCCGCCGTCGATCCGGATCAGCACGAACGCGCTGGCGGGATTGCGTCCCGCCGAGACGCGCACCGCGCGCCCATCGATAAGACCGTCGGCGGCACGGATAACCGCGCCATCGACCTGATATTCAAGATTGTCGGACATCAAGCTTCTCCAATTTGCCCCCGAAGGCAATATGCCCGGGACTCTTGCGAGCGAGACTCGAATGGACTAGAACGTCAATCGAGTCTCGCTATGGACTGTCTATATCGAGACTTAATCCGCTTGCAAGTCCAAATCTGGAGAAGGGGAAAAAATATGACTGCGCTATCCGTCGCCTGGGAGGGCGGGGGACGATCAGCGATTCCCGTGGCGCTGGACGTCTTTACGCCGCTCGCCGAAGCCTGGGATCTTTCAACTGATGAGCAGATGAGATTGCTGGGATCACCGCCGCGTTCGACTTTCTTCAAATGGAAAAAAGACGGCGGCACGCTGCCGCGCGACACGATCGAGCGAATCTCGAACCTGCTTGCGATATGGAAGGCATTGGAGATATTATTCACGGATCCTGCGGAATCGGAGGGGTGGGTGAGAAAGCCCAATAAGTTTTTCGGCGGAGCGTCGGCCCTCGACGTCATGCTGGACGAAGGAAACTTCTTCGACATTGTTCGAGTGAGGCAATATCTCGATGCACAGCGAGGCGGCTAACCTGCCCATCATCGAGATCGATGATGACAAGTTCCACAACATCATTCCGTCGCGCTTTCCGACGGTGCGCCTTTACGAGCGCATCGCGGACGGGCGCGACGAGCTTTTTGCCAAGATCGAGGAAATCACCAATCCCCGTGTTCGCGAACGGGATCGGCTGACCCACGGCATGGCGGCGGTCGACCAGGACCAGCCGCGGTTCAAGAATTGGAACCACGCGCCTTTCGTCTATCCTAATCCCGAAGGAAGCCGCTTCTTCGGCGCGGACCGCAATGTCCTCGAGCTGGCCGGATGCCTCCAGACGGCGCTGGCCATTTCGGTCGCCAAACGCGAGCTCTTCCTCTCCCGCACCGCTCAGGCGGCCACCTATGTTGAAATGCGCCAGTTCGTGCGGCCGGTCTGCGGCACTTTCGTCGACGCGCGCGGTTGGGACGGCCAGGATGATCGCAATCGCTGCCTCGCCCTCGGCAGGGACACCGACGCCGCAGGTCATGACGGCCTGCTCTTCAGTCCGTGCGAACGCCGGTCGGCGACCGGGATTACAATCCTCAAGCCCGAATGCCTTGGCCGCCCGATCCAGGCCGAGCATTTCAAATATATGTGGAACGGGGAACGGATCACGCTCCTCTATGCCTTTGGTACGGGCCAGGAATATGACCCGCAGGATCTTTCCGAACAGGCACAGATTCTCGCCGCCTGAGACGGCGCAGACGCTCACACGCGAATTCGCAGGTCTTCGAGGACCCTAAAGTCACCGTCGCCCGGGCGTTTCACTTTCCAGAAACGCCAGCCATTAACATTGCCTTTGGTGATGGCGCAGGCCGCGTCCGAGGGACTGTTGCGGCGGATGCCGTCCTCTCCGATCCAGGCACCCTCCTTGATCTCGGCGGTATAGGTGCGGCCCTTGTACGTCACCCGGAACTCGGTTCCGTTGGGCAGGACGACGCCTTTGAATTCGCACCCGGCGATCGCGGACCCGGCCGCTGCGATCGGCGCCTCGACCTTCGCGTCGAGATGCAGCAGCTTGCGCAGAACGTCATTGACCGTCGTCGCCTCATCGGGCCGCATAACGGTCAGGGCCTTATAGACCTCGAAGTCCACATCGATGACTGCCATTTGAACCTCCTAAAACTATTTAATCACGTAATAGGAGAAATAGGAGGAATAATGCAACATTAATTTTGGGCCGTCGGTCGCGGCGAGGGACAGCACGAGTCTGCATCACCCCTGAGCCGCGGCCATTGCGTTCGCGCCTCCTTTGAATGTAGTCGGGCGGCAGGGGGATACATGGCGCGTGAACTGATTCTACAAGGTCTGACCAAACGGACCCATGCGGACGCCTTGAAGGAAATGTTCGGCGGCGACGTCGCGCGCGCCATCGTCAGCGTGGCGTTCGTTTCGGAAAGCGGCGTCGAACTGGTTGAGCCGCTCCTGCAGCCGCACGCAGCAAACGTCATCGTATTCGCCGGCATTCGCAATGAAATCACGTCGGCGCAGGCGTTGAAGAAATTGCTCGCGACCGGCGTATCGCTCTTTGCCGTCGATACCGGTTCGCGGTCGCTGCTTTTCCACCCGAAGCTCTATTATGTGCGCGGCGCCGATGGCGCGAAACTGTCGGTCGGCAGCGCCAATCTGACGCTCGGCGGGCTGAACAACAATGTCGAGGCCGGGCTGTTGCTCGGGCTTTCCCCGGACGACGAGGTCGACACTGTCTTCGGGGCCGAGCTCGAAGCGCTGTTCGACGGACTGGCCGCGGCGCATCCCGAGAATGTGATTCCGATTCCCGATGATGCCGCGGTCGACGCGCTGCTTGCAGCGGGCCGCGTGGTCGATGAAACGCTACGTCCGCCGCCGCGGCCCGCAACCGTCGCCAAACCCGGCAGCACCGATCCCACTCCGCGCATGAAGATGGCGCCGCCGCCTATCTACAGGAAGAAGGCGGCCGCTGCCCCGGTTGCGCCCGCTGCCGCGCCCGCCGCCTCTCCCCTTCCAGCGGCGGCCGCCGCAACGGTTGAGCCGGATTTGCAGCTCGTGTGGGAGAGCAAGCCCCTGACTCGCCGGTCGCTTGGCATACCGACCGGACCGAACTCGAATCCGACAGGGTCGACTACCCTCGGTTCGGGTACCTTCGATCATATCGATCGGGTGACCTATTTCCGCAATCAGCTTTTCGGTCATTTGCTCTGGGCGAAGAAGGGAACGATCGAAACGGCTGAACAGGCTTTCGACCTAGTCATCAAAGGGGTCTTGCTCGGCACATTCCCCCTCACTCTGCGCCACAGCCTGACACGCGCCGCCGCGGCGCCTGTCGACCATAATTCGCCATCGGGACTAAGCTGGAATCAGGCGCGACCCTTGGTAGCTCGGGAAGACTTGCTGGGACGTACAATGCGAATTTGGCAGTCGACTGTCGACACTTCGAAATTCCGCATCGACATCGATTAAACCGTCGCCTCGGGCAGATCCTCGGTCGAGGTGCGGTGCCTACGATCGCGCAGCTTCCGCCACCCTTCCAACGCACTCAGCTGGCTCGCTTTCGATATACCGAGCGCGCCGAGAATCAGCTTGCCCTGCTTCTCCAGCGTCTCGTGCGTCGGCCGATTTCGGATCGAGGCGTCGAGTGCATCGAGGTCGATGTCGGCATCCTTGGGGAGAGGGATCAGCAGGCGCTGGATCTCGGATGGGATCAGCTCGAGCACGCCTCCTCCATAGTGGCGACCCTCAAGTTCGGCGCTGAGCGCCGTCATCGGGTTGAGAAAGCAACCGACGAGCCGTTCGCCCGCTACGTCGCGCGTGCGAATGCGGTAGGCGGTGTCCGTCGTGTAGGCGCCCACCCTATTGAGGATCAGGCGCGGCGTGTCGTGCGACCGCTTGAGCATGCCCACCTCGGTCGCATAGACCGACGGCACCTTGAACCAAGGCGCGCGGATCCGGCATTTGAACCGCGTATGAAGCATTTCGCGTTCGCCGCTCTCGATGTAACGCTTAGGCCCGCTTCGCATGCTCGCGGGGGCATCGTCGAACCAGAGGAAATTCGTCGGACTTCCCTTTTCGGCATTGGCGGCATGCTGCCGCTCGTCGTAAATTACGCCGGGACAATGCTCGCTGCGCCCGAACATCGGATGGGCATATTTGGCGAGGCCATAGGTTTCGACGGTCTCGTCGGATACGAGGAAGAATTTGTTCGCACCGGTGACGATGCCGACATCAACGCGCGCGATATCGTCGAAGCGATGAACGTCGGAATGGGCCTCCAGCTCGTCGAAAAGGTCTCGCGTCTCGAGATCGAGCAACGCGCGGGTCCATTTGCCCGCGACGGTCTTACCGTTGATCGCCTGCGGTGCGGCGAACAGCTCCGCCGGCGCGCGGCGAATGAACTCGCGACCACGAACCGGCACCATGCCCAACCCCTCGGCCTTGTCGCTCGGGCCGCGGCGCTTCTCGGCCATGAGGATAACGGCGCCCTGAAGGGTTCCTTCGAACCAGAGTTCTTCGGGATCGATGATAACGAGCCGCCGACACTCCTTGCCGAGATAGCTGCGCAGCGACTGTGCATGGGTGACGTGGATGATCTCGGCGGGAACCACCATCGCGAGCCGCCCGCCGGGTCGCAAGAGCGACATCGACGCAAGGATAAACGGAACCCAGGCATTTGTGTGCTTCGTGAACTTGAGATCGAGTTCGTCGAAAATGCGCGCGGCGCGCGTCTGAAAGGTCGGCGGCAGGAACTGGTACCGGACGAAAGGCGGATTTCCGACGACCGCGTCGAAGCGTTCGCCGCCTTCGCCCATGTTCTCGATGGCCCAAGCCAGAAAATCCTCAGGCCGAACTTCCACATTGGCGAGGCCGAGGCTTTTCGCTCGTTGGCCGGCTTTGCGCGCTTCGGTCGGATCCAGTTCGAACCCTGTGACCTTGGCGCTTTCAAAACCGCCGACATCCGCCATGGCTTGAAGGAACGCGCCGTCGCCGCAGCTCGGCTCGAGAATATGAGCGGGATCGAGATCTTGCACCCACCGAGATATATAAGCAGCAAGATCCAACGGCGTATAATAACCGCCGCGCAGCTTTTGCTCCGTCTGGTCTTCGATGAATTTCACGTTGCCTCCGATGGGATGAACCTACCCCGCCCCTCTGGAATCGGCAACGGAAATCGAGAAACTTCAGGGACTCAAGAGACTCTTTTGGCGCTTGCGGCATGAGCCGCGCCAATAACCTCCCCGATTCTCTGCCAAGACTAATAATTTAGATGAGCTTGACTGGCTCGAGCAATCGCCATTAATCAACAGACAAAAGCCTTAGATTTGGATAGGCCAAATCGGCGTACGCGAACCGCCTATCCATGGAAGGATTGAAGTTCGTATCGCTCGATCTCGAGCGTCAATTCGTGGGCGCGTTCGAGAAGGTTGATATAGGTTTCAGCCTTGGGGAGGCCCGCCTCGCGATAACGGGCGATTAGAGGATCGATCTCCGCCCGGAGAGACCGTGCCTTGCGGGCCTTCCAGAGCAATTCGTGCCGGAGCAGGCCGAGGTTAGGGCTCAGGATCGGCGGTTCGAGCTAGGCCTTTTGGAATGCGCTAACGACAGGTCTGGGGCAGCCTCATTGAGGCCAGGTACGACTTAGATCGGGCGCAAAGCTGCCGGAAACTCTACTCCAAATTTGGACCCAGTTCTCCTTTCGGCCTTAGACTTTTTGCGTAGGATTGCACAGGTGACCGCGAACGGGGGATCAATTGAAACAGACTGCCATCCCGCTCCTCGGACTTTGCCTGGCATCCTGCGGGCAAAGCGAACTCAGAAGCGTCCAGTATTTCGAAGCGCATCTCGACGAGGCGCGCGAGATAATCGAAAGTTGCCGCGATGGATCGACGCGTGAAGACGAATGTTCAAATGCGGAGGTTGCGGTGCAAGTCGCCGAAGGCCGAGAAAGGTTCAAGCGTTTTCGGGGCAAGAATTGAGCTAGCCGCTGAGGCGGCCTTCCAGATCCGCGATACGCTCGGAACAAATTGCGTGCACCGCCCGGCCCAGTTCCTCGACGCATTCCGCGAGCCAAAGAAGGTCCTGCTCGCTGATCAGATAATGTTTCGAGTAGCGCGCCTTCACATAAGCTTCTTTCAACTTCTCGAAGCGAGCGCGATCCGCTTTCAGTTCCCGCGGCCAGGCATCAACAAGGCGCATGTCGATCCGCTCGGCCTGGGTCCGCAGAAAGCCGAGGTTGTGAACGTGTGGCGTGTAGAAAGTGCAAACCAAAAGCACGCAGTGGTAGAGCCGCTCCGTGGCTTGGTGGGTTAGGAATGCCGCATCCTTTAGCCGACCCGCTTTTCGGCTGAAGTTGGCCGTCTCAAGCATGCCAGATGCAGCGGGCATCCATTCCTCAAAATATTCCCGCGCCATCGCCAACGCCTGCTCGGGCGTCTTCGGCTTGGGCTTGTGCAATTCCTTGTCGTCATATTCGTAGAGCGCGACACCGTCGCGCGCGACGTCCATGAAGAAATATCGCCCATGCGCGAGCCCGTCGTTCACTTCTTGCAGCGTGTGAACGATGAAGTTGACCGGCGTGTGCAGCGTCTTGTCGATCGCGAGCTCGCGGGTCAGCCGGTCGTCAAGCTTCGACCAGAAGTCGATCTTGTCGGTCAGGCGCTTGTCGTTGACGATAATCAGCAGATCGAAGTCCGAACGATAGCCCTTGGCGGTGTGCGGCTCGTCGACCCAGCCGCCGCGCGCGTAGCTGCCGTACAAGATAACCTTGTCGATCCGGCCTTTCTTCTTCCAGCCCATGGTGCCGAGCGCGATCGCATCCTCGAATTCTTCGAAGATGATCGCCTTCACGCGTTCGAGTTCGCGCTGCTTGTTCGCCGGGAGATGATCGAGATCGGTTCGCATGACTGTTCTCACCTGTGTAATTTCGCTCGCCGGATGGCAAGCGCCGTCAGATCCAAATCGACACCTCAGCCGCCCTCCTTGATCCGAAAATCCCAGACCGGGATGCCAAACGCCCGCGCCTTGTCGACGAGATTGTCCTGGATGCCGGTGCCGGAGAAGACGACCAGCCCGGCGGGCATCGCGTCGATCAGCCGCTCATTGCGCTTGAAGGGGGCGGCCTTCTTGTCGCGGTTCCAGTCGGGACGAAACGCGACCTGCGGCACTTTTCGCGCGTCGGCCCAGCAAGCGGCGGCGCGCTCGGCGCCGGTGGGCGTCGCCCCGTGGAGCAGGATCATGTCGGCATGGCGGGCATGAACCTTGTCGAGCGCCGACCAGATATGGCGATGATCGTTGCACGCCGGTCCGCCGCTGAACGCGATGCGCGTCCCCTCGGGGATCAGGGCTTTGGCCTTTTCGCGGAGACGGCGGTCCATGAAGTCGCGGCTGTCGATCATCGCCGCGGTCATCGTCTTGTGGCGGATGCGCGATCCGGTTCGAGGCTGCCAGGCTTTGCGGGCATGGATGCGATATTGCTCGGCGGCGCATTCGCGGAAAAATTCCATCGTGTCGCGGCGCTCGATCATCGTGATGCCTTCAGCGATCATACGCTCGAGTTCGACCGAGCGGATTTCACTGCCATCCTGTTCGCGCTGCAGGTCACGCTGCGCCGCCTCGTTGCGATCGAGGTCGCGTTCAATCCGCGTGCCCGCGCCATGGAAGAGATTGACGACGCCCCAGAGCAGATCCTCAAGATCGGGTTCAATCCGGGTGTCGATCAGGCAGCCCGCCAGCGCATCGAAGATGTCGGCGACCGCGCCGCTGGCGAGCCGGTCGTCGGGCAGCGGGCGGCCGTCGGGTTCGTCCTCGAACGGACGATGGCCGTAGAGCTGCATTTCCTGAAGAAGATGCGCGCTCCCGCCGGGTTCGAAGGGTTCGTGGGGATCGGGTTGGTCGGCATCGTAGGTCATGGCGCTGTTCTCCGGTTGCGGGTCCGCGCCTTTCGCGGCCTTCGCGGCGACGCCTTGCGGTGCGCGGGCCGGGTCCGCACCGAAGGGGGCCTGCCCCCGCGCGGACGAAGCGCCAGCGGAGGATGGCGGCCGAAGGCTATTTTGGATCGCGATGCAAAGGGGCGTCAGCCCCGGCGGAAAATAGCCGCCCGGCAGGCCATTGCGGTGCCCGCCCCGCGTGCCGCAGTCGCCCTCCAGCGAAGGCCGAAGGCGCAGCCCTCCCGGAGAAGCGCGCACCCAAACGCCGACACGCCCGCCCCCTCACCCTTCGCTCCCGGCCGCCTCAACGAACGAGAAAGCGTGCTGTGTCTTCGCCCCGAAGCTGGGACCCGAGCCGGTCCGCAAATCGCGCTCGTCCCAGCGCGGAGAGATCGTCGTTGAAATCGCCTCGCTCCGGGATCAGCGGCAGAACCTGGATCCCAGCATGGACGCCGCGTTTGGCAAGGGTCTTCAGCGCACCCGCGCCGGCGGGATCCTTATCGCAGGCGACATAGAGTCGGCGCAGCGGCTGCGGAAAGCGGATGGCGGCAAGATGCGCCGCCGACAGCCCCGCGATCATCGGGAGGCTCGGCAGGACTTCGCGAAGCGAAAGGATCGTCTCGATGCCTTCGCCCACCGCCATCACGGCGTCGGAGCGCCCGAACCGGACACCATGTCCGAGAAGATGTCCCATGGCGCGGCGCGGACAAGCGACCGGCGCCTTGCCGCCTGCCGGATCGAGCCAGGTGCGATGGACACCGACGATGTCGTCCCGATCGTCGGTGACCGCCGCAATCATCGCCGGCCAGGCAGAACGCACGCCGGGCGCGTCGTCGCGCGACGCCCGATAATAGCAGCGAGGATGATAGCGCAGCGAAGCGCCGCTCGCATCGACGCCGATACCGCGCGCCGCGAGATAGGCGGCGACCAACGTGTCACCGACAGGCTTCGCCGCCGCCCAGAGGCGCCGCGCCGCGACTGGCGTCCCCGCAGGTGTCTTGCGCGCACGCGGCGATCGAGCGCCGAACGACGTCGGCAATGGCAGACTCAAAAACCTTCGGGCTTCGGCAAGCGTTTCGCGCATTGCGCCATGGCCGCAACTGGCGGCGATGATGTCGAGCAGGTCGCCATGCTCGCCGCTGGCCGCATCGGTCCATTTGCCAACCTGCGCGCGCGTGTCGCCTGCCGCCGACAGCAGGACATAGAGACTGCGTCCCGGCGCATTGTGGATGTCGCCGACGAGCCAGTATCGGCCTTCGCGGCGACCGTTCGAAAGATAGCGGCGGCAGACGGCCTCGGCGTTTTCGGCCAAGCGGCGCACGATGTCGGAAATGCTGTCCATAGGGGCTCCTCGGCGACGGACGCGGCGCAAGGCCGATCGTCCAGGATCGGCCCGCCCGGCGCATACGGCGCCGACAGCCCCTGCCGGCAGAGCAGCAGAGGATGCCATAAACGACGCGCCGATTTCAAGAAATTGCGGCAGCGACCGGCATGATGCCGTCCGCTGCCGCGCGAGTAAACGGGGCGACCGAAGCCGCCCCGTTCGTCGTCATTCGGCCGCGACGGGCAATGCGTCCCAGTCGTCGTCGCCGTCGTCACCGTCCCGATCGACGGTCCCGTCCGCCTCGGTGCCGTCCGTGTCGGCATCGGACGCGGCGACCTCGCCTTCGACGGCGTGGGTTTCCCCGGCCGACACCTCACCAGGCGACACCTCTTCGATAGGCACCTCTTCGCCAGACGCCTGTTCGACTGGGGTGCGCAGCGGCTCGGGCAGCCAGTCCGATTCCTCGAGCAGCGCCTCCGCTTCGCGGACCATGTCGGGCTTCTTGAGATGATCGATCATGCCCGCAAATTCCGCCCCGCGCGCTTCAGTCACGTCGGCCAGGATGCGCGCCTTCGTGACATGGCGGAAATAGCCGTCACCGGTCGCACGCCATCCCGCCGTAATCGGGTCGAGCGCCACGACTCGAGCGAGGACATGGCTGTGGGCCACGCGGCCCGCGATGTCGCTTCGCGCGGACTGACCCGGGTCGATCTGCGCATTGAGCGACAGCGACGCGCAATGAGCGAACAGGCTGGCCTGCTCGTCCGCGTCGAGCGCGATGAGCGCGTCCCACAGCTCGGCTTCGGTCTGCGGCAACCGCTCGCGCCATACCGCATGCCGCGCGTCGATCGACCGCGCCGGCCCACTGTCGCGAAGGCCTTCGGGCGGATTGGAGAAATAGACCTCCGTGACCCGCAGTCCGAGACAGGATGCGTGGCTGTAGCGATAGAAGAGCGACAGCACGAACGCGTGGAGGACGGCGGCGAATGCCAGCTGCGGATTAAGCGCGAAGGCATCCTGCAGCGCGAGCGTCCGCCAGGCGGTGAGGTCGGCGACGAGACGATCGGGCAAAGGCTTGAGCCCTTCCTCTTCGACCGGCTCGACGTAGCCGCCGCGGGGTTCAGCCTCCGGAACGACCGCATCGCCCTCGCCGTCGCCGACCGGCGCCTCGCCTGCGGGATTTCCGTCGCCGCCGTCTTCTTCTTCGACCGGCTCGTCCTCGGGCCGCACGAAACCACGATCGACACGGATCGTCCCGTCATAATCGATCGACACGAACACACCCGCGAGGCCGACTTCAGCCTCGTCGAAGATTTTCGGTCGATCGATCAACGCACCGATCTTGGTCTCGATCGCCTCGAGCTGTGCGTGCACCTCTTCGGGCACCTCGGGCTCTTCGGACCATTTGTCCGACAGCGTCTCGGCCTCGGCTTCGAGCGCGGCGAGGCTGGCCTCTTCGTCCTCGGTCATCGCGACCTCGGTGCTTTCGAGCCAGCGCAGGCCCCGCGCCGCGCCGTGGGGCAAGTCGATCGTGGTCTGGACCCACTTCCAGCCTTCCTCGCCGATGCGCTGGCCGATCGCGGTGAGCTTTTCGTCAACCAAGCGGTCGAGCAGCGGCGGATCGGTAAGCCAGCCGCCGTCATCGGCCTCGAACAGGTCCCGCACGATGCTGCCGCCCGCCGCGACATAGGCATCGACGCTGACAAAGCGCACGCGCTCGGGCGCCGCGACCGCATCCGCCGCTGCCTCGGACCGGAAGGCGAGAAGATAGTCGGCTGCTTTCGAAGCCGCACTCGCGGCGCGCAGGATCGCGCGATGATCCTCGCGAATGATGTCGAGCCAGGAGCCGATATAGTCGGCATGGCGCACGTTCGGCGCAATGCCGAGCGCCGCGCAGACGAAGGCGGCGGCCATCTCGGCGACCAGCTCTTCCTGGCCATAGGACTTTGAGCCGAAGCTGCCGGTTTGGTCGCGATCCAGACGGCTGTCGTGGCCCGTCCAGTGCCCGAGTTCGTGGAACGCGGTCCGGTGCCAGTTGATCGGTTCGTAAAAATCGTCGGGGCGCGGCACCGCGACAAAATCGTGACGCGGGCTGTAATAGGCCGACGCGCCGCCAATCCGGAAGTCGGCGCCGGTGGCGGCGATCAGCGCCTCGGCCTGCGGCAGGATCAGACCCTCGGGGACCGGCGGCGCGGGAACATGATATTTGTCGGGCAGCCCGTCACACTGGTCGACCGAGAAGACGGTGAACTGTTTCAGAAAGGCAAAGCCGCCCTTTCGCTCGCCCTTGCCGTCGTTGCCGCGCTCCGATGCGTCGGTTCCTGCTCGCCGCGTGTAGACGACGCCGATGCCGCGCTCGCCGCGCCGGACCGCCCCGCCGAGCGCGGCGGCCTGGCGAAAGGTCAGGAAGCCATGTCCCCGAAAGTCGCGAGTCAGCACCGCGTGCCAGAGCGTCAGGATGTTGATGCCGCTGTAGCGCCGGTCGCTCACAACATTGTAAGGAAGGCCGACCGCGGCCTGGCCCGCATCCCATGGCTGCACCCAGGGAAGGCGTCCGGCTTCGAGCTCCGCGATGATGCGGCTGGTGATGTCTTCATAGAGCGACGCGCGCGCGCCGCCCTGGTGGCGGGGTGCTACATGTTGGGGCATTTCAGGTCTCCGCGGCGGACCGGCGGCGAGCCTCTCTCGCCGCGCCCAATCCGTCCCGGTTTCCGGGGCCCCTTGTCCTCCCGCGCGGTGGCCTGCCACCGCGCGGCAGACGATCGTCGACGATCAACGGGCTGGCGCGGCTGCGGGAAGACTTGTCAAAATGTTCCCTCTATGTTCTCATAAGAACATGGACAATATCGATACCGCCCGAGTCGCAGAGACCATCCTTTCCGCTCCCGGCTGGGCGCGCGTGGGTATTACCGCGCCGACGAGTCACATCCGGGTCGAGGCGGCGTTCGAGCTGGCGCGTGCGATCGTCGAGAGCGTCCGTGCCGGTGCGGAGCCCGCGAGCCCCGACCAGCTTGGACTCTCCCTGTGACGTGGGCGGCTGGACAAAGGAGGGTCAGCCCCGCGCCACCCACATCTTCGAGGCGGCGGCTTGGTTCCGCGCTATCAAGCCCGTGTGCCGCTGCGGGCATAGCGCGACCTTCAATCCCTATGGCATCTGGTGGCGCTTCCAGTGCAAAATGTGGGACGATGATCTCACCAAGGCACGGCAAAAATTCTGGTGCGTCCGCTGCGGCGCGCGGACGGGCAAGCGCGTTCGCCCGGTGCGGATCGAGCTGGTCGACCCGGGCCCCGATGACATCGCCCTGCCGATGCCCGACGAACGCGAATGGAAGCGAGCGCTCAGCCGCTTTCGCGCTTGAGGACTGACCTTATGGATATCGAAACGGACGACGCGCTCATCGGCATCGGCAAGCTCCACCGCGTGATGGTGTGGGACGGCCAGCGCGAGCGCGAGAAGGAAATGCTCTGGGGCCTGCCCTCGCGCGATGCCGATATATTCCAAATCCCGCTGCTGAAGTCCGAGACCGCGATCATCGATCGGCCTTGCCTGCTCCTCGCCAATGAGTTCGGCCTCGTGAAGCGGGGGAAGACAATCTATGCCGCGAGCCTCATCACCGATGAGCCCTTCTTCTGTATCGCCGCCGTCTGGCGTCCGGCGCACCGCCTGTGGCCCGAGAGTTTCGCGGCACTCACCGTGCCGGCCTATGACGATTTGGCCCCGCACAAGGATCGCCATGTCGGCGTGGTCCGCCCCGAAGACTGGTTCGATTGGCTGATGGGGGCGCGGCCACCGCTGGACATTTTGCAGCCCTTCCCCAAGAATAGCTTCAGCATCATGCCGCCGATCCAGCAGAATTTCGACGAAATGCTGGGCGCGGCCTGACCGAAGCCGCCCAAGGGGGACCGCCGCCATGTGCAATCTCGTGACCCTCAAGGCTTCGGTCGCCGAAGTCGCATCGGCGTTCGGCGCACGCCGTCCGCTCACCAATGCGCAGCCGGGCGAAGTCTATCCCGGAGGTCAGGGCTTTGTGATCCGCGAGGATGCGGGTGCGCGCGCGCTGCAGTCGATGACCTGGGGCTTTCCGGTGCGGCTCAAGCATATGAAGCCGACGAGCAAGCCGAAGCCGGTGAACAATGCGCGCGACGACAAGCTGATGACCTTCTGGCGGACCTGGTTCACCAATCCCGCCCAACGCTGCCTGATCCCGATCACGGCCTTCGCCGAGGCCGAAGGCGAGAAGGGCCGAATGACGCGCACTTGGCTCAGCGTCACCGACCAGCCGCTCGCCGCCTGCGCGGGATTGTGGCGTCCGACCGACGAGTGGGGCGACTGCTATACGATGGTGATGGTCGATGCGACCGAGGAGCTCTTTGACATTCACGACCGCATGCCGGTCATCCTCCATGCTGCCGACCATGATCGGTGGCTGCGCGCATCGCCCGAGGAAGCTATGAAACTGGTCGCAAAATATCCTGCCGACCGTCTTGCCGTCGAACGTACCGATGTCCCATGGTTCAATCGCAAACCCCCAGCCGCCGAAGCTCCGACGCTTCTTTAGGCGGTTGAAGTCGACAAAGCCTGATCGCAAGCAGAGCCCCTTTCGTCTGTCCTACAATCCTCAACCCTGTCATGCCAACGCGATGACACGCGAACCCAAGTGGAAAAGTCGCGCCATCGCGATTGAGTTTTGGCTCCTCTCGGCCTTGGTCGGGGGATCGTTCATCGCCGGACTAATCGCCGCGATCCGATCACTTGTCGGCAGCTGACCGGATGGACGCCGCCGGAACAAATTAAAACGCGCGCCCTTCGGCGGATGAAGTGTCAAACTGGGTCCATCTCCGTAACATCAGGTCTTTACGCCATTTTTCCGACTGTTAGACCAAGGCGACCGATCGATCGGGGCGTTGAGGCAGCGAAGACAGCGGCCCGGCGCACGATACCAGGACCCGTCGGTCGAATGTCCATCCTTCACCCGCTTCGGAGAGGAACCGATAGCGAGGGATACCAAAGGAGCGGACCGCGGGCAGCCGGGTCGGGAACGCGCCAGCGGCCGATGATCAGACGTGAAGCATTTTCAATTGACGGAGGAACTCGCCCAGGAAATCTCAGGCGCACGGAGAGAAGAAGAGCTCTTTGCGGCGCTCGCGAACGCCACCGGGCGGATGGGATTCGACCATTTCGCTCTCGCCTTTGACCGGCGCGGCGGCGATGCCGCCTCGGTCCTGGTCCATAACTATCCGGATGCCTGGGCGAAGGTCTATGTCGGCCTTGACCTCAGCGCCACTGATCCGATCCGGCGTGCCGGCGAGCGCTCAATCACTGGTTTCCAGTGGCGCGATGTCGACCGCTATGTCCCGCTGTCTCGCGGCGACCGCCAACTGCTGAGCGTCGCGCGCGACAGCGGCGTAGGTGATGGCTTCACCGTCCCCCGCCACTTGCCCGGAGAGGCGACCGGCTCCTGCTCTTTCGCGGTCACCCCGCGCGCGGTCATGCCGGCGGACATGCTGCACGCCGCCGAGATCCTCGGCGCGATCGCGATCGCATCGGCGCGCGAACTGATCGGGTCCGCCTCCTTACGACCGCGCCCTCTCCTCACTGAGCGGCAGCGCGAATGCGTGCTGTGGTCGGCGCGCGGCAAGACCGCCGGCGAGATCGGCGATATCCTGGGGATCAGCGAAGAGACGGTGGTCCGTCACCTGAAGATGGCGCGTGACCGCTATTCGGTCCAATGTCGCTCGATGCTCATCCTGTGCGCACTGTTCGACGGGCTAATCGGCTTTTCGGACATCTACGATTGGTGGCGACCGAACTGAGCGCGACGCAAATCGCGAAATGCTTGCCCAGAAATGGGCATAGGCGACCCGCGGGATTGATGGTCTGATTCCGGCTCCACAAGCCAAGGAAGTCTTATGATCAATCAATCCGCGCGGGCGCATGATGCGCCCGGGAATGCCGCGCTGCGCGCCATGTTCGCAGCCCGCAAACAGGTTTTCATCGACCAGCTGAAATGGGACCTGCCTGCCCTCGACGGCCGTTTCGAGATCGACCATTTCGATACGCCGGATGCCCGTTACCTGATCCTGCTCGATCCTAACGATCTGCGTCACCGGGCATCGGCACGGCTCCTGCCGACAACGGCGCCGCACCTTCTCGGCGACGTCTATCCACAGCTTTGCACCGACGGCCCGCCGTCCGGCGAGGGCGTGTGGGAGATCAGCCGTTTCTGCCTGGACCCCGCGCAAACGCCGACCGAGCGCCGCGACGCCCGGAACCAGTTGGTCACAGCCCTCGCAGACTACGCAATGCATCATGGAATATGCGAATATGTCGGCGTCGCCGAAGCTGGTTGGTATCACACGATCAGCAAATTCGGCTGGAGATGCCGCACTTTGGGCCCTGTTCACCGGGACAGCGCCTGCCGGATACTCGCGCTCAGCATAGTGATCGACGAGGACACGCTTCCCGGCCTGCAGCGCACCGGGACTTACGCGCCGCTTGTTCTCAAATTCGAGGAAGGCGGGGAGCGCGCACAATGAAAAAGGACCTGACCGAAGCCGATCTTCCTGGCCTGCTCGTCGATGAGCTGCGCCGCAAAGGCTATTGTATCCTCGGCAACGAGGCGATCGGGCGCGTCCATGCCCTCGCTCGGGATCTCGATCCGATCTTTGCCGCCACGCCTTTTTGCGAGGGCAATTTCTACGGCCGCCGGACAAAGCGCTTCGGCGGCTTGCTCAAGCGATCGGAGCATATGGCCGCACTGGTACTCAACCCGCTCATCCTTTCTGCCGTGGAAACCATTCTCGGCACCGGCTGCGACCGGATCCAGCTCAACCTCACGCAGGCGATCGAAATTCATCCTGGCGAGGTGCGGCAGTTCCCGCACCGCGACCAGGATATGTGGCGCGGCGCCGACGGCACCCAGGAATATCTCGTCAATGTGCTGTGGCCGCTGACCCCGTTCACAAAGGAGAATGGCGCCACGCGCATCTTCCCGAAAAGCCACGGCGTGCCGGGGATGGCAAAAACCGATCTTGGCCAGCCGATCTTCGCGGAATGCAAGCCGGGCTCGGCGATCTGCTTTCTCGGATCGACCGCGCATGGGGCAGGCTCGAACCTCAGCAAGGAGATCCGGCGCGGCGTGCTCGTCAGCTACAGCCTCGGCTGGCTGAAACCTTATGAAAATCTGTGGCTCGCTTACCCGCCCGAGATCGCCAAGCACTTCCCGACCGAACTTGCTGCCCTCGCCGGCTATGCCCAGCACCGTCCCAATCTCGGCAATTACGAAGGGCAGTGCCCATCGATCCTGCTGCACGAGGAACTGCCGGCGCAAATCGGCGCGATCGACGCGCTCCGTCCCGACCAAGCCGACGCCGTGTCCGAATTCGCTGCTGCGGAAAGGAACGGACAATGAGTCCCGCGCATGTGTTCGAGCCGACCTATGAGGCGATCAAGCGACGGCTGATGACGGGGGAATGGGCGACCGGCACGAGGATCGAGGCCGCCCGTCTCGCCGACGATCTCGGAGTCAGCGTGACCCCGGTGCGCGACAGCCTCTACCGGCTCAACGGCGAGCGAATGGTCGATTTCATGCCGGGCGAGGGCTTTCATGTGCATCGGCTAAGCGAGACGGAATTTCGCGACCTGCTCGAGTTGCACCTGATCCTGCTGCTCGCGGCGCTCGCAACGGCGCCAAAGGGGTCGGCGACGTCGGTCCCCGCTGACCAGCCCTATCCCGATCGCGTCGCTGACCTGTTCCTGGCTATCGCCGAACGCTCGTCGAACAGCGAGATCGTCGCCAGCATTGCGGCGATTGGAGACCGGCTTCAGCTATCGCGTCATTTCGATGCCGCGATCCTCGCCGATGTCGACGCGGAGTATGATGCGATCGCCCACGCTGTCGCCGCTGCCGAGCCGCAGGCTCAAGTTCGCAACCTGCTGCTAGGCTATCATGAAAGGCGCGCGCATGAAGCGGCCAGCTACGCCCGAACGCTCGCCGGTCATCCAGGTCGACAGCCATGATCGCTGGCCAAAAAGGGAGTGACGTTTTGCTTGTCAGGGCCGCCCACAATTGACATGATTCTACCGCGCAGGAGCATCGCTGGCAGCTTCTGCGCGGAATATTTCGCCAGGCATCATATGCGCCAGTCCCTGACCGGACCGGCGGCCCAACCGGTCCATGGTTCGCGCGAGCGACTAAACGGCGGCACAGCACTGGGAGACGGGCATCCGGTCACGACCGGCTGGTCCCGCTCGTGCCTCCGGGATACTCTGTCGTGTCTTCCTGTACCTGCGACGACCGCGCACCGCCGCGTCACCCCTTTTCGGTGTCTTCGGCATGCCATGCGCATCCCGACGATCGTCCGCCGCCGGTCGAACAGAAGGCAGTAGCGGGGCAAGATCTAGACGCCGTCTATCGGATGCATCGCACGTCGCTCTTTCATTTCCTGCGCCGCAAGGCAGGGCCGGAGGAAGCGCCGGACTTGGTGCAGGAAGTCTTCGCGCGCGCGGCGGGCAGCGCGCAACGCCATCAACTTATCAACCCGGGCGGGTTTCTTCGCCGTATCGCCCAAAATCTTCTGATTGATCGAGCGCGACGCCAGAAGTCCACGCGAGCGACCTTCTTTCCGCTTCGCGAAGACAGCGACGGCGCGACGCCTGCAGCGCAGGAATGGAACCTCGAAGCCGCGGACTTGCTACGATTGTACGAAGCTGCGGTTGACGCCATGCCGCCAAAAACGCGGCGCGTCTTCTTGATGCACCGGGTGGACGAACTCAGTTATCGCGAGATACATGAACTGCTTGGCATCAGCATCGCGACGGTGGAATATCATATGATGAAGGCGCTCAGACGGATCTCAAAGGTGGTGGACGGAGACCGATGACCAGGACACGCGGCGGCGACTACCCCGTCGACGAGGTAGCCCAGGCTTGGCTGATCAAGATGCGCGGCGAGGATGCCAGCGCGCTGCGCGGAGAGTTTGAAGCGTGGCTCCTCTCGTCGGCCGATCATGGCGACGCTTATCGCCGCGCCGAACGCCGGATGGCGACCTTGGCGGTTCTCAAGACATCGCAGCGCCACGGAACCAGCCAAACTGAGGCGCGGCGCGGCCGGGTTCGCGGTTGGCTGCCATGGGGCGCCGCCGCGACGGCAATCGCGCTGCTGATTGTAGCAATCGGGGCTGGAGGCGCGCCCCTTCCCGGCCAGCCGGGCAGCGTTTCGATCGCGCGGGCCGCCGAACCCCTAATTACGCAGCGTGGCGAGATCCGCTCGTTCCGGCTTGCCGACGGCTCGAGCGCGACGCTCGATACCGACAGCCGGCTGGACATCGCGTTCGGAGCCAGCCACCGCAGCGTCCGTCTGATCAAAGGCCGGGTCCGTCTGACCATCGCCAGGAAGGATACCCCTCTCCATATCGACGCGAGCCAAGGCACAACAATCGCAAACGATGCCGAGATCGATCTGAGCCTTGATGAGGCCGGAACGGTCAGCGCGGTCCTCCGGCGCGGCGAAGCCGACATGCGCGCAGGCGCGAAAGGCGGCCCCGCGACGGCGCTGCCACAGGGAAGAACACTGAGCTATCGGAGCGATGGCAGGTTGCAGTTCGATGTGGCTCAAGCGGCTGACATTCCCGAAAGCTGGCCCGAAGGCTGGGCCGAATATCGTTTGATAAGGCTCGACAAACTGGTTGCCGAGGCCAATCGCTATGCCGTTACCCCGATCGTTATCGACGATGCGCCGAGCGCCGCGCTTGAGGTTTCTGGCCGTTTCCGTCTCAGCGAGACCGACGCCTTCGCCGAACGGATCGCAAGTCTGTTCGGTCTCAGCGTCGAACGCTCGGCGGACGCCATCCAGTTGCGCCGCCGCTAATTTTTTTACTGCAAGACTAAGGGGCTCCCCTTCGCCCCGTCAACGCACCCCCACTGGCCGCCTGCCTGAAGCAGGGCCGAGAATATGGGGGAGTGAGTATGTTGAAAAAGTCCCGTTCGTTGGTAGCGCTGCTGGTCGGCAGCGCCGCCTGTCTTTCGCCGGCGGTGGCACTGGCCATGCAGCAACAGCGCCAGTCTTACGACCAACCTGCGCAGGATCTCGGTGACGCGCTGCGCAGCGCCGCCAAGACCGCCGACGTCGAACTATATGCTTCGTCGCGCGATCTTGAAGGAAAGACAGCGCCGCTCCTTAAAGGCGAGTTGACGACGCGCGAGGCGATCGACGCGCTGCTTAAGGACAGCGGACTCACAGCAAGGTTCGAAGCCGGCTCGGTTATCATTTCGCAGAGTGCAGTGGCGCCCTTGGCTGCTTCGAACGACGAGCCTATCATCGTGACGGGTTCCCGGATCGCTGGCGTTGCTCCCGCCGCTCCGGTCATTCGGATAACCTCCGAAGATATTCGCAAAGCTGGCCAGAATGATCTCGGCGAAGTCGCGCGCAGTCTGCCGCAGAACTTCGGGGGCGGTCAGAATCCCGGCATCGGAAATGGACAGGGCGCGGGCAATGAAAATGCCAACGTCAACGGCGCCTCGACTTTCAACCTGCGCGGGATTGGTCCCAACGCGACGCTGACATTGCTCAACGGCAATCGTTTTGCCTACACCGGCGTGTCATCGGTAATCGACATCAGCGCAATCCCGGTGTCGGCGGTTGAACGTGTCGAAATCGTCGCCGACGGAGCATCGGCAATCTATGGCGCGGACGCAGTAGCAGGCGTCGTCAATATCATCCTGAAAAGCGACTATGACGGTGCGTCCGCGATGGCGCGTGTCGGTGCCTCGACCGACGGGGGGAACGTCCAGCAGCAATATGGTCTGCTCGGTGGCACGCGCTGGAGGTCTGGCGGTGTGATTGCCGCCTATGATTATAGCCGGTCGACCGCGATTTTTGCCGGCGACCGTTCCTATACCGGCACCGCGAACCCTGCGAGCACCCTCTTTCCTACGCTGCGGCGACATTCCTTACTGATCAGCGGCCACCAAGCGCTTGGCACGAGTGTGACGCTGTCGGCAGACATGCTGTACAAGAGTAGCCGCAACCAAGCGATAACGGGATTCACCCTTACTGCCGATCCGCGCACATCGGGGATCGACGCGGCAACTCGCTCGGAGATTTTCGGCGTTGCGCCGACGCTCAAAGTGGAAATGGGGGGCGACTGGACTTTCAAGACCAGCGGCTTCTTCGGCACGGATCAAACTGCCGGGGTGACCAAGCTGTTCGCGGGCGGCGCCGAAATCGCGAGTTTCGACCGGAGCTTCTTCAACCGCAATCTCGCGGTCGAGGGAGGATTCCAGGGGCCGCTGTTCGCGCTTCCGGCAGGCGATATTCGGCTTGCGATCGGAGCCGGAGCGCGCCGCAATCAGCTAAAGACAGGCGGCGCGGTTGGTGATCTTGTGAAGCGGCGCGATGCGATCTTCGCTTATGGGGAAATTCATCTGCCGATCACGGCCCCGGCGCAGGACTTGGCGGGGCTGCATCGACTGTCGCTCACTGGCGCGCTGCGCTTCGAGGATTATTCGGACTCTAAGGGTATCCTCACGCCCAAGCTCGGACTGGTGTGGGAGCCCGCCAGCATCCTTCGGCTCGGGGTCTCGTGGGGCCGCTCCTTCAAAATGCCGACACTATTGCAGCAATATAGCGGCTACTCGGCGGTTCTCGCGCCCGCGGCACGATACGGGGCCGGTCTCCCCGCCGGCGCGACGGTGCTTTACGCCGCTGGTTCCGACAGCCGAATCGGCCCCGAGCGCTCGGAAAACTGGACACTGAGCGCGCAACTCACACCTGCGGACGGTCTGGAAATTACCGCGGCCTGGTTCGACATCGACTATCGCGAACGCGTGGCAACCCCGTTCGCATCGTCGCTGGGCGCCCTCGACAATCCGATCTTCGCGGACTCAATTGTCCGTGCGCCGACCGCGGCGTTTCAGGGCGAGATCATCAACGACGCCTTGCCTCCATTCCAGAATGCGAGCGGAGCGGCCTATGATCCGGCGAATGTTGTCGCCTTTCTCGATCTGCGCGATCGCAACATCGCTCGGCAGCGCTATCGCGGTGCCGACCTGTCGTTGCGCTACCAAATCGCCTTCGGTGGCGGCGACCTGACGCTCACCGCGGCGGGCACCCTGCTGCGCAGTCGCCAGCAGCTCCGTCCCGACGCGATTGTGACTCGGCTTGCTGGAACGCTCTTCCACCCGGCGCGCTTCCGCGCACGCGGCGGTGCGAGCTGGTCGACCGACCGTGTGTCGCTCGCGGCCTTCGTCAGCCATTCCGCAGCGATCACCGACGTGCGCCGGTCACCTGCGGCGACGGTGCGCGGCCTTACCACCGTCGATCTTAACGGAGAGGTCAAAGTTGGGCGTGGGACGCGAGTATCGCTCGCGGCTTTGAACCTCTTCAATGCGAAGCCAGCGCCGATCGTGACGACTTCGGCCGCCGACACGCCTTACGACACAACAAACTATTCACCCGCTGGTCGCTTCCTCGGCATTACCGTGCGGCAGGAGTGGTGAGAATGGCCGGAAGTCTCATGCTCGGCTGCGCCTCAGCAATCGCATTTCTGCTTTCGTCGCCTGCCAATGCGATGGTCGGCAAGGTCGATGGAAATCCGGATGCGGACGCAGGAATAAATAGGGAGGCAGCGCGTCGCTGGACGCTTGCCGACCAGCTCACCGTGCCCCGGCTCTGGTCGGTCGCGATCGCTGTAGATGGGAAAAGTGCCGCATATGTGACGCGCGTGGCCGATGCCGTCAGCGACACGACCGTCTCGCGCCTGACGTTGGTCGATCTGGTAAGCGGCTCAAGCCGCGAGTTGCTTCGCGCGCCCTGGATCGAACAGTTACGCCGCATTCCGGGGAGCGCCGCCTGGAGCGCGTTGATCGATCGAGGCGATGGCGTGCAGCTTTACCGGATCGAACCCGGTGGCCATGTTGCGCCGATCGTCACCCATCCCGCTACCGCGCGTTTTGGCGATGTCGAAGACCGGATATTGCCAGGTTATGCGCATGCTCCGCTCACGATCGGGGTGCGCGCCTACAGCTGGTCGCCTGACGGGCGCAGGCTGTTCTTCGTCACGCTCGACTCCGTAAGCGATGAGCGCCAGATCCTAATCGATGAGAAAGTGAGCGACCAACGCGGATTGCGGCGCCAACTGGGTCAGGCGACCGCGTCGCTTTATCTCCGTGCTCCCGACGGGAAGGTCACATTGATCGCGCGCCGTCCGCGCAGCGACCGGACGACGATAGCGTCTAAGGGCGACGTTATCTGGACGGAGAAAGATCTTCGCTATCCTGTTAAGGAGGTTGACCCGGGGGGCGGCGAACGGCGCGTGACGATGGCCTGGTCTTTCGCCGAAGGCCGCGCACGCGCGGTCGCATCGACGCGCGATTATGTTTATTGGCAAATGCGGGGGCCGCGCGGCGGGCAATTGGCATCCGATGGTCTTGGCGACACGCGCGAGATCGTCGAGGTCGGCGACGACGGACGGCGGCACAGCTATGGCCGGTTCCCATTCTCGATCGGCCACGGCGCCACCTTCGGTGGCCTGCGGGCATCCGACGGAAGCCAGACGGTCGTCAATATTCGCTCACTTGACGATCCACGTTTCGGAATCGGGGTGATCGATCGGCGGGGCGTACGTCCCATATGGGGCAACGGTAGTCTTACCAAATGCGACTTCACCCCGACGCTCGCAATCGCGGCGTGTCTTGCCGAAGGGCAGACGACGCCGCCGTCGCTCGTCACCGTCGATATCGCATCGGGGCGGGTACGGACAGTCGTCTCGGTATCGCCTGAGCATGAGAAGATTGCTCCCTTGCAGGTCACGCCGCGTAGCTGGACCAATCGCTACGGCCACAAGGTTACTGGCTATGTCGTCTGGCCGCGCGATTATGAGAAAGGTCAGCGCTATCCTGCGATCGTCGTCAATCATGGCAATGATGCCGACCAGCGTTTTGCCCTGCAGGACAACCAATGGGAATATCCCGTCCAGACGCTCGCCGAGCGCGGTTATGTCGTGCTGCTCATCAACGAGGCGAGCAGTCGGCTGAATGCCGACATTCGCGCGGCCGAGCAGGCGTGGGGCCTTCAGGGCCCGGCCCTCCCCCCAGAGCAGATGAGGAAGCAGCTCTGGCTCACGGGCGCCGCAAGCTTCGAGGATGCAGTCTCCGAAATGGCCGACGAAGGCATTATCGATCTCGAGCGTGTCGGGATCGCCGGGTATAGCCGCGGTTCGCAGCTGGTAAACGTCGCAATGACCCAGTCCCACGTGTTTCGCGCGGCATCCAGCGGCGACGGTGCGTATCTTGAGCCGGTCTACGAACCGGACATGCCGGATTCCTATCGTGCGGTTTTCGGAGGGTCGCCATTCGATCCAAAGGTCTTGCCAAACTATCTCGCGCTCTCCCCATCACTCCGCGCAAGCGAAGCATGTGGCGCCATCCTCCAGCAGATCGCGGCGCCGCACACCGGCGCGATCGATTTCTTCAAAGCGCTTCGCAAGGCCGGCGTTCCGGCCCAGATCAGTCTGTTTCCGGGCGAGGGTGCGGCATCGGACGAGACACATGTCTTTCACATCCCGTCGAACCGCACGGCGGCGATGGAGGAAAATATCGCGTGGTTCGATTATTGGTTGCTCGGCAAACATGATCGGGCGTCTCCCTTTGCGGATCGTTATGCAGGATGGGATGCAATGAAGGCGGCGCTACCGGATCGCTGCCGCTAGCAAGGCTATTCGGCGGCGGTGCCGTCAGTCGATGCGCCGCCGCCTTCCCACCAGCGTACCCATGTTTCGGCGGCGCAAAAGGTCAGGATGCGAAGATCGCGCCCATCGTCACGCCATACTCCCTCGCCAGCGCGGTCGATAAAGAGGGGATCGACAATTCCGGCCTCGACAAGGCGCCCGCCGCGTAGAAGGTCCAGGGCGGCCGGCAGTTGTGTATCGAAGATACGGCGCAGAAACCCTTGCGGACTTCCCTTCGTCCGGCGGTCTGCAATCAGCGGCGGGAGGTCGACCGCAAAGGCCGCTCGCGCCACCGCACGATCACGGCCGCCCTGCACGGAATGCCAGGTCGGGATCGATAGGCACAGTTCGGCGATTGGTTGCGAGAGAAGCGGTGCGATCTGTGGGGCGCGCCCCCGCCGCGGGTAAAGCTCGACGCTCTTCTGTCCGCGGGCCTGCATTGCGAGATAGGCTTTTTGACCTGGCAGCGCGCCAGGAGGTGCCGCAAGCCAGGGATGGCGATCATCTTCGGCGATCGCAGCGGTGGCGGCTCGCGGCGTAAGGCCCATCAAGTCAAAGCGGATCAGGTGCGGTTCTCGGCGATCGCGGAGCCGCTGCCAGCCACAGCGGGCGACCTCGGCGATGGACGAACCAGTGAGATCGGTGAGATCCCGCGCCGTGCGCCACGCACCTGGCGTCGGGCCATTCGCGATCAGCCGGTCGGCAAGAGGCGCGGCGCTGTGCATGTTGCAAAAGACATTGTCGCCGCCATTGCCAGTGAAAAAGGCGCCAATCGGTTTGGACCGCTCCTCGTCCCGGTGAGTGGTCTCGATCGCCTGAAAGATCGGCAGTGCGATCGGGACTGGAAAGTGCGGCAACGTCGGTTTGGTTATATCGACCGTCGCGAGGTCGAAATTCGGTGCGGCGAGCGATGCGCCCAGCTTGACAGCGAGAGCTTCGGCATAGCGCCGCTCGTCCCCTTCGGTGCCGGCCTCGACAAATGTGAGAAGCCGAAGCCCCGGCGTTCGCGGCATTGCAGCGGCTGCAACGATGCTGCTGTCGACCCCGCCCGAGACGCCGAGCAGTATCGAGTCAAAGCAAGTAGTCCATGCGCCCACCGACATTTTGACGGCCGCGCGCAAAGCGTCGACGTCGTCGGCGAAGCTGCGCCTGTAACGGCTTGGAAAATGGTCCCACGGCGACCAAGCGAGGCTGGTGCGCGTTCCTGTTTCGGTCACTGTCAGGCGCTCGCCGGGAAGAAGCTCTTCAATCCCGGCGATACCGGTCTGGCGGCCGAGGGCATCTATACTCGCAAACCACTTCGCAAGAACGTTGAAATTGACGGTGGCCGTTCCTGGCTTCGCAAGCTCGGTCATGTCGCTGGCGAGGCGAGTGATGTCCTGACCATGACGGACATAACAGGGAAGCAAGCCCGAGGGATCTCGCATCACATGGACATCGCCGTTGTCGCTTTCGACCAGCGCGACATAACCACCCCAATAGTCGGTGAGTAAAGACGCGCCGTGCGTCGCGATTGCTTTATCGATCGCATCTTCGTCCAAAACGAAAATGCGGCCGCACGGATGGTCGCGACGGAAAAGATAGCCTGCTACGCAGCCGCGGCCGCCAAGCGAGATCAACGGCACCCCGCTCCAGACGCGCGCGGAGCGGCTCGCAAAATCAGCGGAGCCTTCGCGTTCGTCGATCGGAGCCCGGCCTTGAGTCCCAATCTCGATACGGACCCAGAAGCTCATGCGGCGACCAACAGGTGGAAGTTCTGTACACTCCCGAACGGATCGCTCAGCACCAAGTCGCCAGACTGCAGCCAGCAATGCGCCGCAAACGGCAGCATTACGCCAATGACCAGGTCTACGCCGATGCCGCGGCGCGCGAGCATTTTTCGCATTGCGAGCGCATTGGGGAGGCACTGGTCGACAGCCGATCGGTAGCGCGCGGCAGCGCGGCAGGCGGCGGCAATCGTGCGGCAGGCGTCGGGATCGAATGTGCAAGCCTCCGCGGGTTTCAGCAATTCGGCGAGTGATTCATGGCGCACGCGGCGGCGCGCGATGTTTTGCTCGGCGAGCGCTTCCGCAACGAGCCACGGACGCGCGCGCGGCGGCGGCGTATCGAAAACGCTGCGGGCAGGAGGAAATGGGAGGGTTGTGGGCGCGAGCGGTGCCCCAATCTCTATGATATGTCGCTCTTGCAGCCAGACGATGTCGTCGTCATTTGCGGTTTCATCGCAAAAAGAAGCAAAGCGCTCGGCCCCCACCCCTTCGAGCAGGAAATAGCGGCTCGCGGCCAGGTCGAGGAACACAAAGCGGGAGCCGATCAGACGTACCCGCAACTGAGGGCGCATGCGCAGACCGGTGCGAAGCGGTTCATGCGCTTCGGACCGTGCGATGCGACAAAGGGCTTCTTTCGCGGCAAGGTCGGTGATGTTAGCGCTCATGAGGATGTGCCAATCCGGTAGCGTGCGGTCCTCAAGGAACCGCACGCCAGACGGATCAGTCGGCTGCCTGGATGCCGCCGCCGATCTTCCGAAGTCCGGTCTGGAAATCGAGCGGACCCTCGGGGTCGACGCCCCGGGTTTCGATGCGGACGTCGCCGAGATCGACGAGGCCGGCTTCTTGTTCGACGTTTTTCATGGCACTTCCTCTCTTCAAGATGCGACCAATATGAGTCGCAATCCCAAGCTATTGGGGCAAGAAAAGCCAATCCATTTTATTATTGGATTATTATTGGATTATTATTGGATTATTATTGTACGTCATCCGACAGAGTAGCAAAGAGTGACCGAGCTATCGAAAATGCACGTCGAGAGTGCACACTGACACCTTTAGCGATGAGCCTGGACATTCGTGCCAGAACCCGGTCACACGCCCGCAAAAAAGCGATCGCCCCCGCATTTTGAATCTAGGTTGCGCCGACGCAATGAAAACTGGGTCCAATATTGGATGTAATGAAACGAAATTCTGGCGCAATTCTCCGTAGACTAGCCGACGCCGCGTCACGGCCTGAACGTTCGACTTTGCCAGAAGTCATGGATCGGATAAGTCTGAACGATGGATATCAGTCACGAGAGCCTGCATGGTCAGGACATCACGATATTGGGACCGTATCGACCTTGGCGATATCACAAAGAGCAAGGTGGCGACGGCTCCAACTATCCGATCCACAGCGGCCGTATCTTGGACCTCAAGGACAGCAAAGCGGCGGGCCTCGATTATTTCTGCAGCTACATCTCGCCGCGCATCGCGCGTTATCCGGTGGTCGCGGCTGTCCCATCCCACGACCCTGCAAAGACAGCCTCGGGAATTAGAGCCCTCGCCGATCGGCTGGAAGTCGCGGTGAACTGCAAGAATGTCAGTGCATCTCTCGTCCGTCACACGAAGATTCAAAAGCTCGCCGAAGGTGGGAACCGCAGCGTCGATGTCCATCTCGCCTCAATTGCCGTTGAGAGCGCCGACCTTATCGCTGGTCATCGGGTTTTGCTTCTCGATGATGTGATGACAACCGGGAATTCGCTTCTCGCGTGCCGCCAGTTGCTGCTTGCGGCCGGTGCCGGAGAAGTGAAGTGCGTTGCTTTGGGCCGGACTACTTACTGATCCGGTCGAGAACGTCTTCAACGCGTTCGAGTACGACGCATTTCTCGTAAGGAAGAAATCGTTCCGGCCACGAAAGCTGCGGATTCTCGACGACCGATTTTGCAATGAACAGCCACCGGCCGAGCCGCTGGCATTCTGCGCTCTGATGGAGTGTGCCCGAGCTGTCCGAAGCTTCGATCACAACCGTGGCGTCGGAGACCGCGGCCATCAGGCGATTTCGTTCGGGGAAATTGGACTTGAACGTGCGCTCGCCGATACGAAACTGCGAAATCAAAAGATGGTCTCGGTAGATTCGCTCCTGGAGCAAAGCATTTTTGGCGGGATACGCCTTGTTTATCGGCGTGCCGATCACGGCGGCGACCCGGCCGCCTGCGCCGATCGCGGCATTCAACGCTTCGGTGTCGACACCCTCGGCTAGTCCCGAGACAACCGCAACCCCAGCAGCGGCAAGGCCCTTGGCTAGTTTACGCGCACGCGCGGCACCTTCCGGCGAAACCTTCCGCGTGCCGACGATTGCCACCGCTGGTGCCGTCAGGCAGGCCAGATTGCCGGCGTAGAAAATATCCTTCGTGCGCTCACGCTCACTGCCGAACATCAAGTCCAGTTGCTTGGATTCAAAGGGCGCGCCGCCCCGGCTCGCGAGAATATCTGCGAGGTCGACGCGCTGTACGTCTTCTGGGGGCTTATAGGACACCGGCATCTCGCTGTTGGAATGCCGATTAAAGCCCTCATCCGTTTCGCGATGCAAGAGCGGCACGTTCATAGCCAAAGAAAACTACAGGAATCACGCCTTAGATTCAAGTATTTAGGCTCAGAACAAAATGACTCGAATTCAGCGGTTTAGCCGCTCTTCGGTCGCACGTTGATCAGCAGATCTGAGCAGAAAAATATTAGGCGGCACTGGATTGAAGGCGATCAAGGTACGCGCCCGCGCATGGAAACTCAGACCCACAACTGGCCGCCGCGTTTCCGATCATTTCAGAATGCATGAAAGCCAAAATCTGAGGCAAATGGTGCACCCGACAGGATTCGAACCTGTGACCTTCGCCTTCGGAGGGCGACACTCTATCCAGCTGAGCTACGGGTGCTTCGGCGGCGTGCCTAGCCGGTCAGAAGGTCGTTGGTCAACGGATTCGATGCAGACCAGATCGAAGCACTGACGACGCTCAGTCCGCGACGGACGCCCGCTACCGTTTTCCGTCCTACTCCATGATACGACGCAGTATGCTTACGTCATGCTTACGCGAACGAAACTCACCAAGTCGGTTCGCACCATGCGCATGGAAAATCATAGGTAATTCAATGGTTTAAATTGGCATCAAGACGGAACTAGGGGCCTTGACCTCTGCCTTCGGAGGACAGTTACCTATCGGATTAGCCATTAAATTATAATGGCTTAGATGACACAAAATCCATTTGTATAGATTTTGTATATGCCCCACAGCCATTTCGAGCACCATTTAGCCCGTTTTGCCTGGGCATCAACAGCAATTTTTTTAAATTAAAATCCTGCAGATTTCGAATTTTGGAATAAATAATTTTAATTTATCCCAATATTTGGAGTCCAATTTGAATTTAATTAGAGATATTAAAATCCAAAAATCAGTCAGAGATCATTTTGGGAATTATAATTTCCGAAATCCTATTGCTGTAACTTTAACATTAAAACAATCTATTTCGATTTGTCGTGGTAGTTCATTTCAAAAAGTTTCCATTGATTCGGACAAGGCAAGCCAGAATCTACGTCATTTCTTTAATTTAATTAATTCCCAATATCTTGGGAAAAAAGCAACCCGCTTTGGGCACCGAATCCCTGCCATCTCGATCCTCGAGGGCACCAAATCCAAGAGGTATCATTATCACCTTCTGATCGACTGGCCCACCGATCAAAGCTCCCATGAGATTTGGAATGCAGTTTCGTCGAACTGGCAGAAAACGCAATGGGGCTACGGCCAGATCGACGTCACGACGAATGCCGACGGAGGCTGGATCGACTACATTACGAAGATCAAGGACAAAGAGGATTTTGCCTCTTCAATAGATTGGGAAAATATCTCACGCCCCGAATGATCGGCAACGTGAGCGTCGATCGTCGGGCATAGGCCCCTTTCGAAGATCAATCTTACACAAACCAGCCACTTGGCAAGCGAGAGCCTGCCTTGATGGATTAGTATTATCTAATAAAAACAGATATTAAGGAGACATCATATGAAAGAAGACAAGATTCTCATGAATTTCCAGATGCCGGCTTCGATGAAAGCACGCTTTGACGCAATTTCCGAAATGAAAGGATTATCCAAGACGTCGATTCTCAATTCACTTGTCGAGAGCTATATTCTTGATCAGGTAAAAAATGAAGAACATAAAGTGAACACTTTGCAGGCGATTGATCTGGAAATTCAGAAGCGTAAATTTATAAGATTTAAGGATTTTATCGAACGAGGCTGATCAATAATCAGTATCCCATCACCTCTTTCGTGTACCAACCGACCTTCCCGTTCTCGTCTTCACAATCTGCCGGATCACTGCTTGCTGTCATGGTATGAAATGCAGCAATTCGTCCATCTGGTGCTGTTACCCTAACCAGATCTATATTGTGTCGATCCCCAACATAGGTCTCATATTTGTAGCCGTCTTCAGTGGCAGTTTTTGACAGCCTCAGGCTTCCCTCGTTGTTGAGATCGGGAAGGCCGTAATATCCCATTTCCAGATCGTAAGTGACCTTTACCCCAGCATCACCGGTCTCGATTCCTTCGATATATGAGGCATCGCAAGTCCAGATGTTTTCCGAAGGAGTTCTGCCAGCATTTAGCTGCTCCGAAACCTCGGGAAAGGTCATCTTTACCGGGGACGTCACAAGCCAAAAAATGCAGAGACCAGCAGCTACGGCCATCGTCCCACCGATTGCCCACGGAAGAACATTTCGAGACTTATAGTCCGTGCCTATGGATTCAATTTTCCAAATCTCTCGAAGATGCTCTTCTTTCGAGAGAATTCCTTGATCCCGGAGGCTATCGATCTCATCACGAGTCATATCACGTTCTCCCGAAATCGAATGCTACCTTTCCAGCCCCAAATACCCGTTTGGGCAGCAAGGATGAGCGAGAAGAGTAGCCATCCGGACGAATATCCGAACATGCTTATGACGCTATAGGATGCCATCAAGATCCATCCACTAACCAGAGCAATGCTAACCTCGGGCACCCGGCTGTAAATAAAGTCAATTGCAAAAGACACCCCTATGGCAATGACCAGTGCCAATGCCACCTGCCCTTCACCTACGACTGAAATAGCAAAAGAGAATGACACGACATAGCTTATAAGATCAAACCTACTCTCACCCTCTATAGACTTATATCTCCTTACGTCATCCCGGGAGATTTTGACCCTTTTGTTATCAACATATTCTTCATCATCTAGAAGGATATCTGATTTTAATTTATCGAACTCGTCTTTGGAAATCCGGCCTTCATCTAGACTGTTCTTTAGATCGACAAGCTGGTCATATGACTGCAATGCCCCTCTCCCGTCCCGTTATATAATAGCAAATTTATAATCAGATCGAATAAGCCATTCCAATGTTTAGGCTTTTATCGACCACTCTCAATTGTACGTGCCATTTTGATTATATTATAATGATTTCAATGCATTGTATAATCAAAAGGAACCGGAATGACGCTCAAACGACAGGCCAAAACCCTCAATCGATCCAACATTGATCGTGCCCTGCATCACGTCCGATTGAAGAGAAATGGCCTGAGGGATGAGGTCATTCTGCTCCTCTCGATCAGAGCAGGTTTGAGAGCCAAGGAGATTGCCGGATTGAGGTGGTCTATGCTTCTGAATCCGGACGGAGATGTAGGTGACTATATTCATCTGACCGACATGGCCTCGAAAGGTCATTCGGGACGAGCCATTCCCTTGAACCGGGATTTGAAGCAGGCATTGATTGCCTTGCATCGGACCTCCGTGAAATCCGGCATCCCCCATCGTGCCGAACAGCATATCATCTCCACGGAAAGACGGGATCATGCAACCCCACAGGTCATCGTGAACCTGTTTCAACGATGGTATGCTGAATTGGGCCTTCTGGGCTGCTCATCTCACAGTGGTCGTCGAACCTTCATCACCAATGCAGCACGCAAAATCTCGACTGTCGGAGGATCACTTCGAGATGTTCAAGCTCTAGCAGGGCACCGGTCCCTGAACACGACACAACGATACATTGAGTTTGATAGCCAGGCCCAAAGCAAGGTGGTGAATATCATCTGATACCCAGCCCTCCCTTAGTAAGCTGGCGAGCAAGGTCGGACGTCACCGTCTGACCGTAGAATTTCTCAAGCATTTCGACCGAAGTACCCATCTGCTTTGCTAGCAGGAAAGGATTGGTTTCATGGCTCAGTCGTTGAGTTGCATAGAAATGTCGGAGAGAATAAATCGTCCGAGCCATTCCATCCCGTTCCTCAGGAATTTTGGCGTATTCGAGAATGGCCTTGAAAGCCCTTTTGAAACTCAGGATTTTCTTGCCGTCCCGATGACATACCACCAGCCCATCAGACGGGGGGTCGTTCTCCAACTCCTTCTTCCGAAGTGATTTCAACCGTTGGATATAGGTTGGACCTGAAGGCATAAACACGAACTCTCGTGCCCCCGTTTTGCCTTTGGCATAGCCCACCATCCTCGGCCCGTCCTCAGTTTCCACGGTCCTCAGATCACCCCAGCAAAGCCCCCGAAGCTCTCCGACCCTAAGTCCAGAGTTTGCTAAGATCAGAAAGACTTGTTGAAAAACATATCGATCTCGCCAGTTAGCTTTGCCTTCCGATTCCTTCACCCAAGGCCTGAGCTTCCTGATGAGAGTCTGATACTCCTTAAGGGTAAAAGTCGGTCGTCGAGTATGCTTGGCCTTGGGCAACGACATTGCCGGAACCGAGGATATGTAACCTTTCGATACGGCATATTTGAACAGAGGGACGATGGCATTCTTCTCTCGTCCGAGAGTCCCATTCGACGGTTGCTTCTTGGAAAAGTTCGACTTCCTCCATATCCAGAAAGCTTCAAACTCCTTGGAGCCGATCTTCTCGATCTTGGTCGAACCAAAATGGGGAAGAGCATAAGTCCGGAGGCCCGCAAAGGCGCTGCCATTATTGTTGGAGCCGGACGTGTAGGCGTAGAGAATCTCGCTCAGGCCATGCGGCCCGGCGTCCTGGATGCTGGACAGGCCGACCGGCAGCACCACGGCGATGGCCGTCAGGGCAAGGATTGCGAGCGACGGACCAAGCATGGCCAGGATGCTCATCTTGATTTCCTTGGCCTCGATCTTCTTGCCGATATATTCCGGCGTGCGGCCGACCATCAGGCCGGCAATGAACACCGCCAGGATGGCGAAGATCAGCGTGCCGTAGACGCCTGCGCCGATGCCGCCCAGCGGCGGGATCTGCATGTTGAACAGCGGCACCAGCCCGCCAAGCGGCATAAGGCTGTCATGCATGTTGTTGACCGCGCCGGTCGAGGCCGATGTCGTGACCACCGAGAACAGCGACGACAGGGCGATGCCGAAGCGGGTCTCCTTGCCCTCCATGTTGCCGCCCTCGAGTCCGAGCGCATGGAGCAGCGGGTTGCCTGCCGATTCCGCCCAGTAGATGACGCCGATGCCGGCGATGACGATGGTGAGGACCGCGGCGAGCAGCGCCCAACCCTGTTTCTGGTTGCCGATCATGCGGCCGAACACATTCAGCATCGCGAAGGAGATCGAGTAGATCGCCAGGATGTGAATCAGATTGGTCAGCGCCGTCGGGTTCTCGAACGGATGGGAGGAATTGGCGTTGAAGAAGCCGCCGCCATTCGTTCCCAGGTGCTTGATGATCATCTGCGAAGCGACAGGGCCCTGTGCGATGGTCTGCTGAGCGCCTTCAACCGTCGTGGCGACGGTGTAGGGGTTCAGGTTCTGGGGAACCCCTTGCCACACCAGGACGAGGCTGCCGACGATGCAGATCGGCATCAGGATGTAAAGCGTGGCCCGCGTCAGATCGACCCAAAAGTTACCAACGGTCTTTGCTGACGCACGCGAAAAGCCGCGAATGATCGCCATCGCGCCGGCCACGCCCACAGCCGCCGACACAAAGTTCTGCACCGTGATGCCGGCCATCTGTGTCAGGTAGCTCATGGTGGTTTCGCCACCGTAGCCCTGCCAGTTGGTGTTGGTCATGAAGCTGACCGCCGTGTTGAACGAAGAGTCCGCGCTCACCGCTCCCATTCCGGCCGGGTTGAAGGGCAATCCGCCCTGAACGCGCTGCAGCAAATAGAGCAACGCAAAACCGGCCAGGTTGAACAGCAGCATGGCGCCCAGATAGGTCGTCCAGTGCTGCTCTTCCTTTTCACTGGTTCCGGCCATGCCATAGAGGCCACGTTCCACTGGCCCGAGAACCGGCGAAAGGAAGGTTCTCTCGCCGTTCATGACACGCGTGATATAGCCGCCGAGCGGCTTCACCAGCGCGATGACGATCCCGAGAAAGACCAGGATCTGTATCCATCCATTTATTGTCATCGGTCGTTCTTTCCGAGCTGTTGCCTTGATCAGAACCGCTCGGGACGAGCGAGGGCGTAAAGCAGGTAGGCGGTGATAAACACCGCGACTGCCGCCCCAAGGAAATATTCCAAGATCATGTTGTTGGTCTGCCTTGGAAAAACTGGTCCAATTCTAGAGAGAGCCCATTGTGGCGAAAGAATTGGAGAAAGTTATGGGACGTCAACGTTTTACGCCGGAACAGATCATCGCGAAGC
>Ga0209571_1000171_pt1 | contig 128462 bp, 104 predicted proteins | sample EBPBio102011_DNA_FD_185866 | JGI IMG/M metagenome (GOLD analysis project Ga0209571, IMG submission 185866) | Wastewater treatment Type I Accumulibacter community from EBPR Bioreactor in Madison, WI, USA - Reactor 1_1/10/2011_ DNA (SPAdes)... | ecosystem: Engineered > Bioreactor > EBPR >...
TTGTCTCGGGCGATCACGCGCAGCATTCGTCCGCCGTCGAGGCGCACGTCGACGCGGTCGAACGCCGGCGAGCCGATGACATAGTCGCCAGAACCCATCTGCAGGGGATACAGGCCCAGCATCGCGAACAGGTACCACGCGGACATCTCGCCGTTGTCCTCGTCGCCCGGATAGCCCTGTCCGATCTCGCCGCCCAGATAGAGCCTGCGCAGCACCTCGCGGCTGATGCGCTGCGTCTTCCAGGGTTGGCCGGCATGCACGTACAGCCAGGGGATGTGGTGCGAGGGCTGGTTGCTGTGCGCATACATGCCCATGCGCACATCGCGCGCCTCGGTCATCTCGTGGATGACCTGGCCGTAGCTGCCGGCGAAGCGGGCCTCGGCGGTCTCCGGGGTGGCGAAGAACGCGTCGAGCTTGCGCGCCAGGGCATCGCGACCGCCGTACAGCCACGCCAGGCCCTCGCCATCGTGCGCCGCGGTGAAGGCGAACGTCCAGGCATTCGCCTCGGTGTAGTCGTGGCCCCAGACCCTGGCGTCGAAATCGGCGGCGGGCTGGCGCCACTGTCCGTCCGCGCCGCGTCCACGGAAGAAGCCGGTGGCTTGGTCGAACAGCCGCGGGTAACCGGCGGCGCGGGCGCGGAAGTACTCGGCATCGTCGCGATAGCGTCGGGCGCGCGCGGTGTCGCTGTCCGTGGCGGCCAGGCGCTCGCCAAGCTGCGCCAGGCCGGCATCATTGAGCGCGCCCTCGAGCGTCCACGACAGGCCCTCGTGGACCGAGGTGTCGGCGTAGCCACGGTACAGCGAGTTAGCCAGGCCCTTGCGGCCGACGTTCGACACCGGAGGCACCACGGTGGCGTTGCGCAGCGCGGCTGCATAGGCCTCGTGCGGGTCGAAGCCGCGCACGCCTTTCATCCAGGCATCGGCGAACGCGACGTCGGAACTGGTGCCCACCATCAGGTCCGCGTAGCCGGGCGATGACCAGCGCGCCACCCAGTCACCGTCCCGGTACTGCTGCAGGAAGCCATCGACCATGGCGCCGGCCTGCCCGGGCGCGAACAGCGCGTACGCCGGCCAACTGGTGCGGAAGGTGTCCCAGAAGCCGTTGTTGACGTAGACCTTGCCGGCGCGGATCACCGCCGAAGTGCGCTGCGCGTCGCCGCCGGGGGCGTCCTTGGACCAGCTGCTCTGGTCGGCATGCCGCCATTCCGGACGGTCGCGGCTGCCGACGTTCTCGTGCGCCACGTTGGGATACAGGAACAGGCGGTACAGGTTGCCGTAGACCGTCGCCAGCTGGTCGTCGCTCGCGCCTTGCACCTGGACGCGGTAGAGCAAGGCGTTCCAGGCGTCGGCGGCCCGGTCGCGGACGGCTTCGAACGAATCACCACCGATTTCCAGATCGAGGTTGCGCCGCGCCTGCTCGACCGAGATCAGCGACGTCGCAATCCGCATGCGCACTTCGCCATCGGGCCCCGGCGAGAACTTCACGTAGCCGGTCGGCCGTTCCGTCCGGATCATGCCGCTGGCGGCCCATGGCTGGTCGAAGCGCGCGTACACGAACATGCGCGTGGCACCGTTGGACAGTCCGCTGCGGGTGTCCGTGTAGCCGCTGAGCGTCTGCGTGGATGCATCGAGCGACAGTCCGCCACGCGCATCGACGTTGTCGAACAGCAGGTTCGCGTCGCCATCGCGCGGGAACTGGAAGCGGAAGAGCGCAGCGCGTTCGCTGGGTGCGATCGCGGCGCGGATGCCGTTGTCGAACGCCACCTCGTAGACGTGGGGGCGCGCACGCTCGCGGTCGTGCGAGAACGACAGCGCTCGGCGCGCACGGTCTGCTTCAGGCACGCCGCGCGTGGCCGACGGCATCACCTGGAAGGTCTGGCGGTCACCCATCCAGGGGCTGGGCTGGTGGCTGATCGACAGCGCCTGCAGGCGAGGGCGGTTGTGGTCGTCGTTTTGCTCGTTCCAGCGATACAGCCAGCCAAGGGTACCGGCGTCGGTCACAGGCACCCAGAAGTTGAAGCCGTGCGGCATCGCCGTGGCAGGGAGGTTGTTGCCACGCGAGAAGCGCCCGTTGGATTGCGTGCCTCGGGTGGTGAGGACGCGTTCGACCGGCGAGGAGACCGCGGCACGCGGGACCTCGGCGATGGCGAGGTCGTCGATCCAGCCTTGCGCGGCGGCTTCGCCGACCGGGCGAGCCTCGATCTCGATGGCGCGGATCCGGCGCCCTTGCAAGGCCGGTACATCGCCCAGGCGGACTGCCTTGCGCGCCCATTGCTCGGGATACAGCGTGTTCGATCGCGCTTGCGCCACCGCGCCGACGTGCACGCCATGCTGGTCACGCGCGCCGAGCTCGGACAGCCTGCGGCCGTCATCAAACACCAGGTCCAGCGAGATGCCGGTGGAGGCGACGGTGTCGCCATCGACGATCTCCGGCAGCACCATCCAGGAAAATTCCGTGTCCCTGCCGACCGCCATGTCCACTTCGAACAGTGTTGCGCGTCCGCCGACGCCTTCACCTCGATAGCGCAGTGCGCGCAGGCCGCTGTAGCCCATCCCCGCTTTCGCGGCGTAGGGGCTGGCGGGACCGGACCCGACGTCGACCTGCACGTCCAGGGCCGGAGACGCGGGCAGCGGATCGCCGCCTTCGAAGGACGTCGCGAAGCGCGGGGCGTTGCCGGCGACGGCGACGCACGCCAACGCCAGCCAGGCCGGCAGCGTTACCCAGCCAGCCATGCGCACGCGGCATCCCCGGCGCGCGCCGCGCCGGTCAGCCGCGCGCACGAAGCACCGCCAGCACGTCATGGCACGCGCCCATGGTGTGGTAGTCGGTCTTGCCGGCGGGGCTTTTCTCGTCGTCGTACTTGCGGTTGCTGCGGTCCAGGATGCGATACCAGGCGCCGTATTCGTGGTCGATCATGTGCGCCCAGGCGTACTCCCAGAGGCGCTCGTACCATTGCCAGTAGCGGTCGTCGCCGGTGGCCGTTGCCAGCCGCGCGGCGGTGGCGATCGACTCGGCCTGCACCCAGAAGTACTTGTCGTCGTCGCAGATGAAGGATTTGCCGTCCGGCAGCGCTCGACCGGGAATGTCCCTGCGCAGCGCCTCCGGCGCGAAGCCATAGGCCAGGCCGCCGAACTCGGGGTCCCAGGCCGCGTCCACGGCGCGGTCGAACAACGACGTTGCGTGCGGCACCAGCCAGTCGGCCGGTCGGCCGTCGGCGCGGAGGTGGCCGTCGAGGATCAGGAGCAGCTTGGCCCACTCGGTCTGGTGGCCGGGCTGGAAACCCCAGGGCCGGAAGAGGTGCCTTGGCTCGTCGCGGTGGTAATCCGTATCCACCTGCCAGCGCACGTCGTAGTGCTCCCATATGAGTCCGTCGCTTTGCGCGGCCTGGCGCCGGGTCATGTGGTCTGCCAGTTGCAGGGCACGATCCAGGAACCTGCGGTCGTGGGTGGCTTCGAAGGCCGCCAGCATCGCCTCGCACATGTGCATGTTGGCATTCTGGCCGCGGTATTCGCTGAACCGCCAGTCGCGCGAGGCCTCGTCGCGGTACAGGCCCGGCCCGGGTTCCCAGTAGCGCTGCTCCAGCAGGTCCCAGTGTGCGTTGATCCAGGGCCTGGCCTGCTCGAAACCGGCCTTCAGCGCGATCGCGTACGCCAGCAGCACGAAGGCGGCGCCGTAGCAGTGCTGGGTGTCGTCCTCCGGGACGCCGTCGCGCAGCGTCCAGTAGTAGCCGCCGCTTTCCGGATCGAGGTGGCGCTCACGCAGGAATGCCAGCCCGTGCTGCACGGCATCGCGATACTCGTCGTCCCGCCTCGGATCCTCACCGCCGAATTCGAGCAGGGCGGTGGCGTAGTTGAAGACGAACCGCGTGCTGCTGACCAGGTGGCGGTGGCTGGCGTCGTAGATGCGACCGTCGTCCTTGAAGTAGTGGAAGAATCCACCGGCCGGATCGATGCAGTGCGGGTGGTAGAACGCCATGGTCTGGCGGATGTGGTCGCGCAGGAAGGCCTGGCTTCGGAAGTCGCCGTGGGTGGGCAGGCGTCGGGTCATGGGTCAGGGGCCTCGGGGCGGTTCGGAGACAGGGTGCACGGGACCAGGGAACGCGCGGATCCTCAGCGCGGCGCGGAGGTCGGCCAGGGAAGCGGACGAGCGCACATGTACGCGCGCGGACTCGCCGGGTAGCAGGGTCATGGCATTGTCGGACAGTTCGGCATCGATCGAGCCGAAGTCGATCCAGACCGCATGCGCCAGTGCGGCCGAGGACAGTTCGAGCACGCGGTCCCCGTCACTCTCCCGCAGCGAAGCGGTGATCGCCGGATCGATCCAGGCGATGTCCTTCGCGGGCCTGAAGTAGACGATTCCCCGGGCGGGCGGCTCGCCGTCGACCAGCAGGTCGAACACCGCGACCGTCGTGGCCGGATCCGCACCCGACAGCAGGTTCTCGTCGGCATGCGTCGCGACCTGCGTCGCCGACAGCGGCGGTAGCGTGACCGCCTGCCATTCCTCGCGCAGCAGGCGCCCGTCCAGTGCGAGCACGCGCAGGTGCAGCCGCCCCGCGCGCGGCTCGGTGCGATCGGACACGAGGGTCACGCGGGTGGCGCCATCCTTGCGCAGGGCCGCGACCGTGACGGGCGCGAAGAATCGGCGCGCGTGGTAGTGCAGGGCCTTCCAGCGACCGTACCAGTCGATTCCCGACCACGAGGCACCGGGCCAAACGTCGTTGAGCTGCCAGTACAGCGAGCCCATGGTCCGGGGCCTGCTCGCGCGATGGTGCAGCGCGGCCAGCGCGATGGCATCGGCCTGGGTGACCTGGCTGAGGTAGATGAAGTCGGCGAAGTCGCGGGGTTCGCCGTATGCCATCCGGATGTAGTGCAGCAAGCGTTCGTTTCCCTTGCCGGCGAGGAACTTCTGGTGGGCCTCGATCACGGGCGCATCGATGGCCTGCTCGCCGCGCGATGCGAAGCTGTCGACGGTACGCTGGACCGGCCACGCCTGCATGCCGAACTCGGCCATGAAGCGAGGCGTGACGTCGAGATAGGCTTCCGGCGGGCGCGCGGGGTTGCCCCAGACTTCCCAGTAATGCATGTTGCCCGCGGCCGGCGTGTTCGCGACCTCGGCCAGGTCGTTGCTGGGCGAGCTCGACCAGTATGCGACGCCCCCGGCGTCCTCGGCGACCACTGCGCGCAGTTCATGCCCGAACAGTTGCACGTAGCCGTCCCAGACCGTCTCGGCAAAGGCGGGGTCTGCCTTGCGCAGTGATTCGCCATGGCCCCAGTATTTCCAGGCGATCTCCTCCTCGTTGTTGCCGCACCACAGCACGATGGAGGGATGGTTGCGCAGTCGCCGCACCTGCTGGCGCGCCTCGGCCACGACGTTGGCGCGGAAGCCGGGGTCGTACGCGGGCTGCATGCCCCCGCCGAACATGAAGTCCTGCCAGACCAGCAGCCCGAGCTCGTCGGCGAGCGCGTAGAACGCGTCGGTCTGGTAGGCCCCGCCGCCCCAGACGCGGAGCATGTTCATGTTGGCATCGACCGCGGATCGCAGCACGTGCCGCAGGCGCGCGTCGTCCACCCGCGGCAGGAACATGTCGAAGGGGATCGCATTGGCGCCCTTGGCAAACACGGGGACGCCGTTGACCACGAATTCGAAGCCGCTGCCCGTGGCATCGGGTTCGCGGCGCAGTTCCACGCTGCGCAGCCCGGTACGGGTCGCGCGCCGGGCCACGGTCGCACCGTCCTGGACCAGTTCCACCTCGTAGCGGTAGAGCGCCTGTTCGCCATAGCCCACCGGGTACCAGCGGCGCGGCGATTCCACCCGGATCGGCACGGCGATCACGTGCTTGCCTTCGGCCAGCGTGGTCTCGCGCACGTCGATGGTGCTGACCACGTTGTCGGGCGCGGCCTGAGTCAGCCGCAGCGTGTAGCGGCCCGCGCGTGCCACATCGATGTCGACGAGGGCGGTCAGGTCGGCGCGTCGCGCATCAATCCCCTCCTGGCGCAGGAACAGGTCCGCGATGCGCGCCGCGTCCCAGCTCTGCAGTCGTACCGGTTGCCAGATGCCCGAGGTGACATAGCGCGGTCCCCAGTCCCAGCCGTAGTGGTAACCCGGCTTGCGCACGAAATTGCCGGTCATGGCGTCCGGCGGTTCGTCGCCGTAGGGCGAGGGGTAGTTGCCGGCGATCCTGTGCGGCATGGCCAGCACGCTCGGCAGCAGCCTGCTGATCGGCGAGTGCAGCAGCACGCGCAGCTCGTTGCGACCCGGACGCAGCCTGTCCCGCACCGGGATGCGCCAGGTGCGGAAGAAATTGTCGGCGTCGAGGACCTTCTCGCCGTTGAGGAAGACTTCGGCGAACGTGTCCAGCCCGTCGAACACCAGGTCGCTGCGCGACGCCGCGAGCGCCTCGGGCGGAGCGTCGAACGCGAGGCGGTACTCCCAGTCGGCCAGGCCGATCCACTGCAAGCCCGCCTCGGGCGCGCCCACGTAGGGATCCGGGATCAGGCCGTGCGCCAGGAGGTCGGTGTGGACCGTGCCGGGTACGGTCGCGGCGTGCCACTGCGTGGCGGCGGCCGGGTGCGATGCGCGCACGTCACCGCGCGCGAGCCGGAACTCCCAGCCCGCATCCAGCACTGCTTCGTGCATGCCTGCAGCGCTGGCCATCGAACAGGCCACAAGGCCCGCGAGCGCGAGGGCTGCGCGCCAACCGCGCGTCACCGCTGCGATCGAGGCCGTTGCCGCGCGGATGCCTCGGGATTTCATTCGATCGTCGCCTTGCAGTGCTCGTCGATGAAGCGCTGGTGCGAGGGCATCGCCTCGACGCAGGTGGCGATGGCCTGCCGCACCCGCTCGACGTGCTGCAGCAGGCGGTCGTCCGGCATCTGGTCCACGATCGGGTGGTAGCCGCGCGGCAGCACGCGCTGTCCCAGCATCACCTGGACCCAGCTGGGCAGCGCGAAGAAGTCCTCGCCCAGGCGCAGGTAGCGTCCGTCCGCGCGGAACAGGTCGAGCGCTTCCTGCAGCGGCGCAGGGACGGCCATCGCGCGGCAGTGGTTCCAGAACGGACTGTCGTCGCGTTCGGTCGCGTGGTAGTGCAGCACCAGGAAGTCGCGGATGCGCTCGTACTCGAAGGTGGTATCGCGGTTGTAGCGTTCGGCCAGCAGCGGGTCGAAGTCGCGGTCGGGGAACAGCGCGAGCAGGCGCTGCAGTCCGGACTGGACGAGATAGATGCTGGTGGATTCGAGCGGTTCCATGAAGCCGCTGGCCAGCCCGAGGGCGACCACGTTGCGGTTCCAGAAGCGCCGGCGCATGCCGGTGGTAAAGCGCAGCGGGCGTGGATCGGCCAGCGCGCGCCCGTCGAGGTTGGCGAGCAGCGTCGCGGCGGCCTCGTCGTCGCTGATGTGCGCGCTCGAATACACGTAGCCGTTGCCGGTGCGATGCTGCAGCGGGATGCGCCATTGCCAGCCCGCGGTCCGGGCGGTGGCGCGGGTATAGGGGGTCAGTTCGCCGGCGCTCTCGCAGGGCACCGCGATCGCGCGGTCGCAGGGCAGCCAGTGCGTCCAGTCGATGTAGCCGGTCTGCAGGGCCTGCTCGATCAGCAGGCCGCGGAAGCCCGAGCAGTCGATGAACAGGTCGCCCTCGACGCGCTCGCCGCTCTCCAGTTGCAAGGCCTCGACGAAGCCGTCCGTTCCACGGAGGACCACGTCCACCACCTTGCCTTCGCTCCTGACCGCGCCGCGGCGCTCGGATAGCGTTCGCAGGAAGCGCGCGTACAGGCCGGCATCGAAGTGGTACGCGTAGGCCAGGTCGGCCATTGGCGACCCCGGCGGCGCGTCCTCGGGTCCGGGCATGAACCGGTTGAGCGGCGCCGCCGCGGTCTGCAGCGAATAACCGCCGATGTCACGCGCGCGCCCGGCGAGGAACAGCTTGAGCCAGAACTGGTGGAACGGGAGCGGACCGATGCCTTGCCCGATCCGTCCGAAGCCGTGCATGTAGCGGTCGCCGATCCGCCCCCAGTCGCGGAACTGGATGCCGAGCTTGAACGTGCCGCGCGTGTGCACCACGAAGTCTGCTTCACCGATGCCCAGCAGGTCGGCATTGAACGACTTCAGGTGTGGCACGCTGGCCTCGCCGACCCCGACGATGCCGATCTCTTCGGATTCCACCACGCGCACCGAGGTGCCCTGGCCGACGTACGTCGACAACACGGCGGCGGCCATCCATCCGGCGCTGCCGCCGCCGACCACGACGATGCGCTTGATCCGGTGGTCGTCGACGGTCATCGGCGCTCTCGGCTCCCGGTGGCGGTGCAGGCCCGCTGGAGCTGGGCCGAAGGAATGATAGGCCGGCGGGCACGGGTGCTGCGCAGGGGGGGGCGGCCTCGCCCCGGACTCGAATGGCGCCGGGACTGCAGGGCTGAAGAGGGACCGGCGGGCGCGGGAGGGCTGCGACCGCCGATCCGGACCCTCGCGCCAGTGCGATGCGAGGGGAGGGACGTACAACTCAGAACTTGTAGGTCAGCCCCAGGTAGGCGACGCGCCCGGCGTAGCCATTGGTGTAGAAGCGGTCCTTGGTGTCGTTGCCCAGGTGTGCACGCGTCTCCTCCTTGGTCAGGTTCAGCACCGAGGCACTGATGCTGAAGGCGGGGGAGAAGTTGTAGGCAGCATTCAGGTCGATCTGCTGGTAGGGCTCTTCATACACGTTCAAGCGGTTGACCTGGCCTTGCACCATCTCGCCGCGACGGTTGTACGAGGCGCGCAGCAGCAGATTGTGCGCTTCGTAGAACACCGTGAAGTTGACCTGATTCTTCGCGCTGCCGATGAGGGGGGATCGCGCCAGCTCGGTGCCGTCCTCGAGAGCGACGGAAGCCAGGTTGGTGTCGTTGTAGGTGTAGTTGGCCTGGAAGCCAAGCCCGAAATCGAGTGTGTGCTGCGCATACAGCTCTACACCCTGCGAAACCCCGTCGCGACCACCGGCCGAGGTGGAATAGTTCTGCACCGTAACGGTCTCGCCATTGACCACCATCGCCACATCGGTGATCACCGGGATGGCGAAGTTGCCGACATCCTTGCGGAACAGCGCCGCGCCGAGCACCGAGCCCGGATGGAAGTACCATTCCAGGCCCAGGTCGTACTGCGTGGCCTTGTACGGTTCCAGCGTCTTGTTGCTGCCGGATCCGTACCATCCCTGCTGGCCCGCGCCTCCGGTCAGGCGGCGGTCGGCGACATACTCCGGACTGAAGTACTCCAGGCTGCCCGGAGCGGAGATGTCCTCGTAGCGCGGGCGCGAGATCACCTTGGAGGCGGCCGCGCGCAGGACCAGGTTGTCGCTCAGGTCGTACGCCAGGTTGAAGCTCGGCAACACGTCCGTGTAGCTGCGATCCAGCGAACTGACCTCGTACGACTCGACGCGCGCCACGCTGTCCGACAGCCTCCAGTAGCCCTCGCTGCCGCAGTAGGTGTTGGCCGGAGCACCAACGGGCATCGCGGCGCCCTGCTGGCAGGCCAGCGGGTTGCCATCGGCACCATCGAAGAAGTAGTCGTTGTATGAGGTGACCCGATCGGTCGAGTCGGCATGCTGGCGCGTACTGGCGACACGCACGCCGACGTTGCCGCGAAGGCGCTCGGTGCGGAAGTTGGCCTGCAGGTAGGTCGAATAGAGCCGTTCGTCCACGTTGTACACGAAGTTGTCTTCTTCGCGGGTCTGCATCGGGCCGTACGTGCTGTTGAGATAGGCGATGTAGGCTGGATAGTCGATCGCCGGGAACGCGCTGGCCTGGATCGCGCCGGTCTGGTTGCCCATTGCGCGCAGGAAGCTCGGCGAGAACTGGGTGGCCAGATCGTTGCAGCCGCCGTTCCAGAAACGGTTCTCGTAGTTCGACGGGTCGGTCCCCGGGCACACCCAGTAGCTGTTGCCGGTGCTGCGGTGGACGCCGCCATCCCGTCCCTTGATCCCGAACTGGATCGAGTCCAGGAAGTTGCCGTCGTTGTACCAGGTGACGTCGAGCTGCGCGTAGGTCTGCTCGTTGTCGTTGCGGGTCCAGGAGGACCCGGTCGAGCCGAGGTCGACCTGCAGGATGCCGGCCTGCAGGTTCTGCATCAGTTCCGGCGAGAACGTCATCGTCGGCGTGCCGGTCAGGTCCCAGGCGCTGGCGAAGTTGCCGTTGGTCCAGCTGCCGTCCGCGTTCTGGCGGCGCGGCTTGATCGGCACCGTGAACTGCAGCTCGGGCCCGCCCTTGGCCCAGGTCCGGCCACCCTTGAAGGCGACGTCCACCGATCCGCCGCGCCATTCGGCGGCGAAGTCGGCGGTCTGCGACAGCGCCTTCTCGAGGTTGTAGCTGCCGGTGATCTGCGGGGTCGGCACGGTGCAGTCGTCCGAACCCCAGCCGCCCGGGGCCATGCCGGCGGCGGCGGCCTCGGCCTCGCTGCAGTAGTAGGGCTTGCCGGCATGCAGGCTGTAGTCCGCGCCGGTGACGATGGTGCCGCTGCGGTCGAAGTGCAGCCGGTCGAGGAGGCGACCGCCCGGCCAGTTGCCGTCACCGTGGTAGCGGGCGATGTTCCATTCCGGCACCTTGATGGTGTTGGTCTGGGAGTCCTGCGACAGCTCGAAGCGGAAGTAGTTGGCGGTCAGGGTCAGGTTGTCGGTCGGCTTGAACTGCAGGGTCAGCTGTCCGCCCTTGCGCTCGCGCGCTTCTTCCCTGGCGGCGAAGTTGACCGAGGTCGGCATCATGAAGCCGGTGTAGTAGTTGCCGTTCTGGTCCCAGAATCCCGTGCCGCCCCACCAGTTGGAGTCGAAGTCGGAGGGCTGGCCGTTGACGTCGACCGCGGTGCCGCCTTCGTCGCGGCCGTACCACTGCCAGCTTTCGGTGCTGGCGCCCAGGGTGCGGGTGGTGCGCTTCTGGTCGGTGTAGCCGACGAAGACGCCGAAGCGATCGTCCTGGTCATGCCAGGAATACGAGCCGGAGAATTGCCCGTCGGTCTGCTTGGTGGTATCGGCCCAGGTGCCTTCGGCCGAGACGAAACCGCTGTTCGCTTCGAGCTCAAGCGGGCGCCGGGTGCGCAGGATCACCGTGCCGCCGACGCCGCCTTCGTCGATGCGCGCTTCCGGGGTCTTGTACAGCTCCGCGCTGGACAGCATGTTCGACGGCAGCAGCGTGTAATTGAACGAACGGGTCGGGTTGCCGTTGGATTCGGCGGTGGCGACGTAGTTGCCGTTCAATTCGGTCAGGGTCAACTCCGAGGACAGGCCGCGGACGCTGACGTTCTTGCCCTCGCCACCGCTGCGCGTGACGATTACGCCAGGGACGCGCTGCAGCGCGTCGGCCACGTTCTTGTCCGGGAACTTGCCCACGTCCTCGGCGGTGATGACTTCGACGATCGCGTTGGCGTTGCGCTTCTGTTCGAGGCTCTTTTCGATCGCGTAGCGGTAGCCCGTCACCCGCACCGCGTCGAGTTCGGTTGCGCTCGACGGTGTCTGCGTGGAGGCCTCCGCAGCCGGCGTCTGCGCGAGCGCCAGCATCGGGGCGGCGGCGATTGCGGTCAGCGCGATCGCGATGGCGGTCGACAGCGAGGTCCGCGCCGCCGAATGTGGCTTCAACTTCATTGCAATCTCCCTCTCCAGGATTGACAGCGTCGGGTGTGATTTGGATCGATCCAAATCGCGATGCGAAACGCCCCCACCACGACTGCTCCCGGACAGGTGCCCGAGGTCCAAAGGGTGGCGACGCCTGCAGCGCCAGCGTCGAATTGGATCGATCTAATTTCGACGGCAAAGATGTAGCACGATGCGCGTCGCCACGCATGCTGCAGGGCAGCAAGGCTTGCGTCGGATGCGACAGCGCACGCGGGCTGCAGTGCAAGAGATGTGTTGCCCTGCTCGGCGGGGTCCATGGGCGAGGGCGTGCAGGCCGCGGGGACGGCGTTGGCAGGACGTCGGCAACTCGTTGATCGGTCGGAAGTCCGCTGCTTGCGCGGCGGGGTCGATCGATGCCGTTCGCTTCATTTGGATCGATTCAAACCTTGACCTGCCGCCCTCGACCGGGAATCGTGGCGTGCCCGCGAGGTGGCGGGGGCGTCCGATGACGGGGCGCGCCATCGCCGCCGCCCACTCCCGACCGCTCGCCTGGAACCGCATGTCGCTCTCCTTCCGCCCCAGGCACCGCTCCGGCACGAGGCCGACCCGGGGGAGCGCGGGGGCGCGGCCGTGTGCCGCGGGCAGTGGGCTGTGGAGGTCGCTTGCGGCCACGGGGTTGGCGTCATGAGTGCGATGTCGCGCGCGCTCGAGGTCGCCGCCAATTCGGTGGCCTCGGCAGAGGCCGCGCAGGCGGGCGGGGCCACGCGGGTCGAGCTGTGCGCCGCTCTTGAGCTCGGCGGTCTGACGCCGTCCGCAGCCCAGATCGCGCTGGTGCGCGAACGCCTCTCCATCCCCGTGCATGTCCTCGTGCGCCCGCGCGCGGGCGACTTCGCGTACTCCGCACAAGAGCACCGCACGATGCTGGCGGATGTCGTGCACTGCGTCGCCGCCGGTTGCGACGGCGTGGTGTTCGGCGCGCTGACCGACAGCGGCGAAGTCGACGTGACCCGCTGCCGCGAACTGGTCGATGCCGCCGGAACGCTGGCGACGACCTTCCATCGCGCGATCGATGTCAGTCGCGACATGGCGGAGGCGCTGGAGGCGGTGATCGATCTTCGCTTCACGCGCGTACTCAGTTCCGGCGGGGCGGCGAGCGCGCTCGAGGGTGCGCCGGTCCTGCGCGCCCTGATCCGCCAGGCCGCGGACCGCATCGTGGTGATGCCCGGCGCGGGCCTGCACGCGGGCAATGTCGCGGACCTGGCCGCGGTCACCGGCGCGCGCGAGTTCCACGCGTCTGCGCGGCGCGCGCTGCCGTCGCGCATGGCGTCGCCGGGTCGGCGAGCGCCGGGGATGGAGGAAGGCGAGATCCGCAGCAGCGAGGACGAGGTCCGGCGCCTCGTCGTGGCCTTGCGCGACGGCGCGCCGTCCACATGAGTGCCCCCTTCCTTGCGGCCGACATCGGTGGCACCAACGCGCGCCTGGCGCTGGTGCGTGCGCGCGACGACGGTCACGTCGAACTCCTCGAGCAGCGCCACTACCTGTGTGCCGCGCATCCGTCGCTGACGGCGATCGTCGCCGACTTCCTCGGTGGGCGCAGCGGCATCGACGCGATGGCCATCGGCGTGGCGGGTGTAGTCCACGGCGACGAGGTCATCAGCCGCAACGTGCCGTGGCCGATCATCCCGGCCCAGGTGCGTGCGCTTGGAGTGCGCGAGGTCGCCGCCGTCAACGACTTCGTCGCGGTGGCGCATGCCGAACAGTGCATGGACGACGCCACGACCACGCTGCTGACGCCACAGGCCGCTTCGCCCACGCCCGGACCGGCGCTGGTGGTCGGGCCCGGGACGGGCCTGGGCGCGGCGCTGCGCGTGCCGGTCGGTGCGCGGACGCTGGTGCTGCCCTGTGAGCCGCAGCAGGTGGCGCTGGCACCGGGGACGGAGCGCGAGCTGGCGGTGCTCGCGCTCTGGAAGCGCGGCGGCATGGCGCATGTGGGCACCGGCCACGCGGTCTCGGGGCCGGGCCTGCTCCACCTGTACCGCGCCCTGTGTGCGCTCGACGGCGTGGAGCCCCGACTGGCGTCTACCGATGAGGTTTCGCATGCGGCGGTTCGCGGCGTCGATGCGCACGCCGTGGAAGCGGTAGCGATGTTCTGCGCGCTGCTTGGCAGCGTGATCGGCGACCTGGCGATGATCACGGGCGCAACCCGCGTGTTCATCGCCGGCGGTGTTGCCCTCAAGCTGCGGCAGGCGTTGCTCGAAGGCGGCTTTGCCGCGCGGCTGGTGGACAAGGACGTGATGCGCGCGGTGCTGGAGGCCGTCCCGGTACGGCTGATCGAGCATCCGGATCTCGGCGTGATCGGCGCGGCGGCGTGGTTCCTGCGCCGCGGGGAGGCGGCTTCCGACCCGGCCGCGGGGACGATCAGGCGCTGACGGCTGCGTCCAGCAGGGCCAGTGCTTCCTCGCGCGTCGGCAGGGCGGCGAACGCGCCGTGCCGGGTGACGGCGAGCGCACCACAAGCCGAGGCATAGCGCAGGCAGCGTTCCAGCTCGGGCGTGTCCGCCAGGAACGCATCGAAGCGCGCGGCGTCGACGCCCGCCAGCTGCAGCTGCGACAGCAGGCCGCCGATGAAGGCGTCACCTGCCGCGGTCGTATCCACCGGATTCACGCGGATGGTGTCCAGCACGCCGTTGCCGTCGCGCGCATGCCAGCGCATCGAAGCGGCGCCGTCGGTGACCAGCACCAGTCGCGCATGGCGCAGCAGGCGTTCGACCACGGCGACTTCGTCGAGGCCGCCGCGGACCAGGTAATCCAGTTCCTCGCGCGCGAGCTTGATGAGGTCCGCGGCTTCCAGCGCGCGCCACAGCACCGGCAGCGCCGGCGTGGCACCCGGCCACAGCGCCGGGCGCAGGTTGAGGTCCAGGCTCACCAGTGCGCCGGCGGCGCGGGCAAGCGCCATGCCGGACAGCGTGGCCGCGGCGATGTCCTCATCGGTCAGGCTGTTGCTGCAGAGGTGGAACACGCCTGCCTCGGCGAAGCAGGCCGGATCGAAGTCGGTGCCACGGAACAGCAGGTCGGCGGCCGGCGGCCGGTAGAAGCTGAAGCTGCGTTCGCCACCCGCATCCAGCGAAACGAACGCCAGCGCGGTGTTCGCCCGCGACGTGCGCCGGACGTAGCGCACGCCGGCGCCTGCGTCGCGCAGGCTGTGCAGCAGGAAGTCGCCGAACATGTCCTCGCCGAGCATGCCCACGAACTCGCAGCGTCCGCCAAGCTTGGCGACCGCCACTGCGGCATTCGCCGGCGCGCCGCCGGCGAACTGCTGGAAGGTGCGCGTCTGGCCCGGCACGACCGGCGCGGCGAGGAAGTCGATCAGCGCCTCGCCGAAGCAGACGATGGTGTCGGCACGGCTCATCGGCCGCCTCCGTGGGCGCGGACGTGCCTTGCCACGCCGGGCAACGGGCGGGAATCAGGGATTGGACGCATGGGGTGTGCTGTCGCGTTCAGTCAGTTGCACGGGAACCACCACGGAACGCCGCGGCAGGCTGGGTGCCGCGGCGCGCTGCAGCAGCATTTCCGCCGCCTGCCGCCCGCGGGCGCGGGGCGCCGCGCTCATGGTGGTCAGCGGCGGGATGCCGACGGCGGCTTCGGGGATGTCGTCGAAACCGGTGACGGCGAAGTCCACGCCGGGATGGCGGCCGAGGCGCGCGAGACCCAGCATCAGGCCCAACGCCACCGCATCGTTGTAGCAGACCGCCGCGGTCGGCGCGCCATCGGCATCTGCGGCGAACAGCGCGTCGGCATGCGCGTTCGCCTCCAGTCGCGTGGGCGCGGTCTCGATCATCCAGCGTGGCTCGACGGGCAGGCCGGATGCCCGCAGCGCATCCTGGTATCCCAGGCGGCGTTCGCGGCAGGAACTGGACTCGGCATGGCCGCCGAAGAAGGCGATGCGCGTGTGGCCCAGCGCCAGCAGGCGCTCGGTGGCGGAGCGCGCGCCGGCGCGGTTGTCCAGGCCGAGGAAGTCGTAGTCGAAGCCGGCAGCGGACCCGGCCAGCTCGCGGTTGAACACCAGCAGTGGCGTATGCCTGCCGATCACGAGTTCGATGTCGCCGGCGTCGCTGGACTCGGCGGGTGAGAGGATGATGCCGGCAGGATGGTGCTCCATCAGCGAGCCCAGCACCTGGCGCTGCCGCGCCGGGGACTCGTTGCTGCTGCCGAGCAGGGTGACGTAGCCCTTCGCGCCGAGTGCCTCGTCCACGCCCGCCGCGAACTCCGCGAAAAAGGGATTGGACAGGTCGTTGATCACCAGCGCCACCGCGCTGGACACCCGTTGGCGCAGGTTGGCCGCGGCGCGGTTGTAGACGTAACCCTGGCGCTGCATCTCGTCCTCGACGCGACGCCGCGTGTCCGCATGCACCAGCGGACTGCCGCGCAACACCAGCGACACGGTCGCGCGGGAGACGCCACAGGCGCGCGCGATGTCGTTCAGGGTGATCCGGCGCGGCCTGTCCAGGAGGGGATACCTTCGTGTTTGGATCGATCCAAGCCATTCATCCTGCGGCATCCGTTCGCGGGTCGCAAGGGCAGGTGCCGGCACTCGCATGCGCCTTGCACGCCGCGTGTGACGCGGGATCGCGCGCATGGCTGCGCCTGGGCGGGACACGCCGAGGCCGCGTCGCCGCGGCCACGATCGCGCGTGGTGCGCCGCTCGGCCATGCGTCACCGGCACGCAGGGTTTGTTGCAGGACAGCATGAATCGGGGCGGCTTCTGTGTTTCGATTAGATCGATCCAAACTAGCAGAAAAGGCGCAACATGCCTGACCGTCAGGGAGTGCACGGCTCCATCGCGCGTTCCGGTGTCCAAGTGAAGCCATGCCGGGCGCCTCGCCGTCCCCAGGCGTTGCCGGGCCGAGGCCACGAGCAGCTGAGCGATCCGGCGGCAACCGTCGGGTCACGCGCCGGACGTTGGATCCTGTCGCGCGCGCTGCCGCTGTTCGCCTGTGCCGTGTTCGCCTGTGCGATGGCACCCACCCACGCCCAAGCCGCGCCCGGTGACGCCGCCACGGTCAACACGTTCATCGGCAGCAAGGACGACGGCAACACGTTCCCCGGTGCGTCGGCACCCTTCGGCAAGATCCAGGTCAGCCCGATCGGGGCGCATTACTCGGGCTGGCGCTACGACGATCCGCAGATCCGCGGCTTCGGCCACAGTTTCCTCTCGGGCGCAGGCTGCTGGGAACAGGGAGGCCAGGTGTCCGTGCTGCCGGTGACCGGCCGGATCGGCCCCGGCGGCGACTTCGACACCACCGACCCCAAGCGGTTCGACCACACGCAGTACGCCTCACGCTATGCGCACGAGGGCGAGGTGGGACAGGCCGGCTACTACCGCGTGAGGCTGACCGACTATGGCGGCATCGACGCCGAAGCCACGGCCAAGGTGCGTGCCGCGGCCGAGCGCTACACCTTTGCCGCAGGGCAGCCCGAGGGCCACGTGCTGGTCAACGTCGGCCAGGCGAACGAACGCCACGCCGTGATCGGCAGCAGCATCGAGGTCGTGGGCGATCGTGCGGTCGAAGGCCGCGTGACCACGAAGAGCTTCTGCGGCGGTCACCAGTACACCACCTGGTTCCGCATCGAGTTCGATCGGCCGTTCCGGACGCATGGCGTGTGGGGAGAGGACGGCGGCCTGCCCGGCGGGCGTCACAGCATGGCGGGCGAAGCCAAGCCCAACGGTGCGTGGCTCAGCTTCGCGCTTGGCGGCGACCGCTCGGTGACCCTGGTGTCGGCGATCTCCCACGTCGATGCGGAGGGCGCGCGCGGCAACCTCCGCGCGGATGCCATGACGGATGGCCACCTGCTCGATTTCGACGCGATGCGCGCGCAGGCGCAGGCGGCATGGAACCGCGAGCTGGGAGCGGTGCGCGTGGACGGCGCCGCTGCCGATGATCGCGTGGTGTTCTACACCGCCCTGTACCACGCCCTGCTGCAGCCGCTGACCGGCAGCGACGCCGACGGCCGCTACCGCGGCTACGACAACCGCATCCACCACGCGGATGGCTGGACCTACTACGAGTATTTCTCGCTGTGGGATACCTACCGGTCGCAGAACCAGCTCCTTGCCCTGCTGCGCCCGCAGCGCGCGCGCGACATCGCGCGCAGCGTGCTTGCCATCCACGAGCAGGGCGGCTGGCTGCCACGGTGGGGCTACGCCAGCTTCGAGACCAACATCATGACCGGCGACCCGGTCACGCCGTTCCTCGTCGACCTGTGGCGCTTCGGCGCACTGGAAGGACGCGAGCGGCAGGCATACGCGGCGTTGCGCGAGAACGCCTTCGGCGAGCCGCCGTTCAACTCGCGCCATGCCGGCCGCTCCGGCAACGCGCGCTACCTTGCCGATGGCTTCGTGCAGTACGACCGCACGTTCCCGTCGAAGGGCATGGACGTGGACCCGCACCATGGCGGTTCGGCGACGCTGGAGTACGCGCTGGCCGATTGCGCGCTGGCGCAGATGGCCGGGGCGCTCGGCGAGGCGGGCGACGCCGGTGCGCTCGCCAAACGGGGGCGGCACTGGCGCAACGTATGGGATCCGGCGGTGCGCGACATGGAGACCGGCTTCACCGGCTTTCCGCGACCGCGTACCGACGATGGCGGATGGTATGTCCCGGCCGACGACCGCTACAGCCCGCGCTCGCACCACGGCTTCCACGAAGGTACGGCCTGGCAGTACCAATGGCTCGTGCAACAGGACGTGCCGGGGCTGGTCGAGGCGATGCACGGCCGTGACCAGGCCCTGCGGCGGCTCGATGCGTTCTTCGCCTACGATGCGTTGCGCGCCGATCCGGCGGCCGCCGCGCGCAAGGAGTGGGTGGTCGGCCCGTACAGCTACTACAACCAGTTCCGCTACAACCCCAACAACGAGCCCGACCTGCATGCGCCGTGGATGTACACGCTGATGGGTGCGCCGGCGAAGACCGCCACCGTGCTCCATGCCGCGCAGACGCTGTTCACCAACGCGCCCAACGGTGTGACCGGCAACGACGACCTCGGCACCATGTCGGCGTGGTACCTGTTCAGCGCCATCGGCCTGTATCCGGCGGTGCCGGGCAGTGGCCAGTTCCTGCTGCACGCGCCAAGGTTCGAGCGCATCGAGCTCGATCTCGGCGAAGGCCGGCAGTTGCGCATCGTCGCCTCGGGCGCGGGCAACGGCGCGCTGCGCGTCGTCGATGCGGTGCAGCTCGATGGCGTCGACCAGTCGCGCGTGTGGCTCGACTGGGAGCAACTGCGCAAGGGCGGCGAACTACGCTTCTCGCTGACGGATTCGACGGCGGCGCCGGCATGGGGCACACAGGCTGCCGACCTGCCGCCATCGACCTGCGGCGAGGGCGATCGCCGGCTGCGATGGTGATCGCTCAGGTGAGGCTGGGCGCTTCGACCTGCCGAGTGCCCGCGGAAGTGCGCACTGCGTAGGCGAAGCCCGGCTGCAGCGAGTAGCCGCCGTGGCGGCCGTCGGCCGACAGCGCCACGAACGCCATCTGCAGGTCCTTGCGCGGCGTGCGATGCCGGCGCGCGATGCGTTCCACTGCCTCCCGGCAGGCCTGTTCCGGCGAACGGCCCTGGCGCATCAGTTCGACGACGGTGTGCGATCCGCAGACGCGCAGACATTCCTCGCCGACGCCGGTGGCGCTGGCCGCGCCCACCTCGCCATCCACGAACAGTCCGGCACCGCTGATCGGCGAATCGCCGACGCGCCCGTGCAGCTTGAAGGCCATCCCGCTGGTGGTACAGGCGCCGGCGAGGTGTCCGCCGCGGTCGAGCGCAAGGATGCCGATGGTGTCGTGGTTGCGTTCGCCGCCGGGCAGGGCGTCGGGCAGGCTGTAGCGGTTGCTGCGCTCGATGTTGGGTTGCGGTGCATAACGCGCCGTTTGCAGCCACTCGCGCCACGCGTGCTCCGCGGCCGGGGTCAGCAGGTTCTGGCGCGGGAACCCTTCCGCCAGCGCGAAGCCGAGCGCGCCTTCGCCGACCAGCAGCACGTGCGGCGTCTTCTCCATCACCCGGCGCGCCACCGAGACCGCATGCACGACGTCCTCCAGGCAGGCCACGGCGCCGAGATTGCCGGCGTGGTCCATGATGCTGGCATCCAGCGTGACCCGGCCATCGCGATCGGGATAGCCGCCCAGGCCCACCGAATGGTTGTCGGGATCGGCCTCCGGCACCCGGGCACCTGCCTCGACCGCGTCCAGCGCGGCACCACCGTCGGCAAGCACGTCCCATGCGGCGGCGTTCGCCGCTTCGCCGAAGGTCCAGGTAGAGATCACCACCGGCCGACGGGTTTCGGCCACGTCCACCGCGCGTTCGGCCGCGGCCAACGAAGGGAGGGCGGCCGACAGGCCGAGCATGCGCAGGAGGTCGCGACGAAGGAGCATGGCCAGGTCTCGTTCGCGCGGCGGCCCGCGCGCCTGGCCATCAACATACTGCAACGGCGCAGTCGCGTGGCCGGCCCTGGGGGCTGTTGACCCTCACGGCATACGCCGCATGGCGGCCATCGGGAGGCCAGCCGAAGGGCCCGCGACGCGGGCGCACGCCGTGGCGTCATTGCTCCGTTGCATATGGACATACACGCCGCCGCGCTTCCTTGCCGCACACGCCCGCAAGGCGGGTTCGACACGTGCCATGAGTGTCAACAGGCCCTAGTCGCCCAACCCGGCGAGGAAGGCGCGTGCGGGCGCGAAGAAGACGACGCCGGTGGTCGCGGTGGAGAAATCGAGGATGCGGTCGTGCAGCGGCGGCGGGTCGCCGATGAACATGCGTTCGAGCATCTTCTCGATCACCCACAGGCGCCGCGAATAGCCGATGAAGTACGTGCCGTACTCGCCGCGCCCGGGATTGGCGAAGGGCATGTTGTCGCGGAGGATGTCGTGCTCGCCCTGTGCGTCGGTGATCGTGCACAGCGTCTTGTGCGATTTCTGCTCGGGCGCCGCGGCGTCGGGCAGTTCGACGTTGTCGTACTTGGTGCGGCCGACGATCCGCTCCTGCGATTCCACCTGCTGCGCGCGCCAGGCCTGCAGGTCGTGCAGGTACTTCTGGATCACGACGTAGCTGCCGCCGGCATGCGCGGGATCCTCGTCGCCGACCAGGGTGGCCGCGGGCAGGGCGAGGCCATTGGGGTTGGCGGTGCCGTCGACGAAGCCGAGCAGGTCGCGGCCGTCGAAGTAGCGGAAGCCGGCGACGTCGTCCACCGGCACGACCGCGTCGCCCAATGCATCCAGCAGCAGCCGTTCGAACTCGACCACCAGGTCCATCGACCTGGCGCGCACGTGGTAGAGCAGGTCGCCGGGGGTGGACACGGCCGTGTGCTTCGCGCCCTGGATCTGCTTGAACGGCGTGAGTTCCCGCGGCGGGGGCTGGCCGGTCAGTGCGCTCCAGGCGCGGTGGCCGATGCCGACGTTGACCGTGAAGGTATTGCTGATGTCGCGGACGGCGACGTTCTTGATCAGGTCGTCGGTACTGCCCAGCACCGCGCGCACGGTCGCGATCGACGCAGCGTCGTCGCGCACGCCCAGCACCAGGAAGGCCGCGGCGACCGACAGCGGGGCGTCGATGGCCTGTGGCTCGGCATCCACGGCCGGCGCAATGGTTGCGTTGGGTGCGATCGGGGTTGCCAAGGTCCACTCCTGTCGTGACGTACGGATCCTGGTGTGGATCGTAGCGCCCCGGCGGGCGCGGCGCAGGCCGATGCCGCCGGGCCTTGCGCCGGCGCGCGCCCAAGCGGGACCGGCCTGCGCCGCCCGGCCATGTGACACGCCGGCATGCCTTGCGCGCACCCGGCGGCGGAACGATCATGCCCGGCAATGGTCGGAACCGGCGCGTCCGCGGCCGCGGCGCCACGATGGCCGGCGGAGGTCGCACAGGCAGGAGGTCAGGTTGGGCAATCCCTACGAAGTCCTCGGGGTGGCGCAGGGCGCGTCGCAGGACGACATCAAGAAGGCGTACCGCCGGCTGGCGCGCAAGCTGCATCCGGACCTCAATCCCGGCGACAAGTCCGGCGAGGAACGGTTCAAGGACGTCGCCAATGCCTATCGCCTGCTGGGTGATGCCGACAAGCGCGCACGCTACGACGCCGGCGAGATCGACGAGAGCGGCAACGAGAAACCGCAGCAGCATTACTACCGCGACTATGCCGGCGCGTCCGGGCATGGCGACGGCTATGCCAGCGACGAGGGGTTCGCCGACTTCGCCGGCGGCGACGATCCGTTCGCGGACATCCTGCGCCGTGCGGCGCGCGCGCGCGCGAACCGGCGCGGGCAGGACCTGCACTACCGCTTGCCCATCTCGTTCGCGGAATCGATTTCCGGCGGCAGCCGGCGCCTGACCCTGCCGACCGGCGACACGCTCGACGTGAACCTGCCCGCGGGGGTGTTCGATGGCCAGGTCATCCGGCTCAAGGGCAAGGGTGCGCCCGGTGCGGGTGAAGGCGGCCCGGGCGACGCGCTGATCGAGCTCGAGGTCGCGCCTGATGCGCGCTTCACGCGCGACGGTGACGACATCACGCTGGAATTGCCGGTGTCGCTGGCCGAGGCCGTGCTCGGCGGCCAGGTGCGCGTGCCCACGCCCACCGGCGACGTGACCATGACCGTGCCGCCGGATGCGAGCAGCGGCACCACGCTGCGACTGAAGGGCAAGGGCGCGCCGCGTCGCGGCGGTGGTCGCGGCGACCAGTTCGTCAAGCTGAGGATCGTGCTGCCCAAGGGCGATCCCGAACTCGCGCGGTTCGTTGCCGGCTGGCAAACCGGCCGCGCGTTCGACCCGCGCCAGGAGCCCGGTACATGAAGACCATTGAGCTGCAGGCGTTCCTCGCCGAGTCGACCATCGAACTGCACGTGCTGGAACAATGGATCGAGCGGCGCTGGATCGTGCCGCCGCCCGGCGCGACGCTGCGTGCCGGGCTGTCGGACATCGATGCCGCGCGCGCGCTGTTCATCCGCGACCTGCGCGGCGATTTCGGCGTCAACGACGAAGGCGTCGACCTCGTGCTGCACCTGGTCGACCAGCTGCACGGGCTGCGCCGGGTGCTGGGCGAGCTGCGCGTCGAACTGGATGCGACACGGGGCGGTCCGCGGGACGACGACTGACGCGCCGGGCGCGCTGACCGCCCGCGCGCGGCGCTATGATGGCGCCAGTCCCCTCGCAGGAAGCGGTCCATGCAAGCCCCCGCGGACGAACCCGGCATCGAGCCCGATTTCGACGAGACGGTCCATCCCTACGCCGGGCCGGCCGGGGGCTGGGGCGCGCTGCGCGCGGTCGCCGGTGCGATCCGCGGGCAGATGGCGCCGGGGCGTTCGGTCGAGGCGTTGCATCGCGTCAACCAGCCGGTGGGGTTCGACTGCCCCGGCTGCGCCTGGCCCGATCCGCACCACACGTCGTCGTTCGAGTTCTGCGAGAACGGCGCCAAGGCCGTCACCTGGGAAGCGACCTCCAAGCGCACCACGCCGGATTTCTTCGCCGCGCACACGCTGTCCGACCTGTGGGCGTGGCACGACCACGACCTCGAGGACGAGGGTCGCCTGACCCATCCGATGGCGTACGACGCCGCGCAGGACAAGTACGTCGCCGTGTCCTGGGAGGATGCCGCGGCGCGCATCGGCGCCGCGCTGCGCGCCCTCCCGGACCCGGCAATGGCCGAGTTCTACACCTCGGGACGCACCTCGAACGAGGCCGCGTTCCTGTACCAGCTGTTCGTGCGCGAATACGGCTGCAACAACTTCCCGGACTGCTCGAACCTGTGCCACGAGGCCAGCAGCGTCGGCCTGGTCGAATCGATCGGGGTCGGCAAGGGCACGGTGCAGCTCGAGGACTTCGCGCAGGCCGATGCGGTGTTCTGCATCGGCCACAATCCCGGCACCAACCATCCGCGCATGCTGGCGACGCTGCGCGAGGTGTCGCTGCGCGGCGCGCCGATCGTGGTCTTCAACCCGATGTCGGAGCGCGGACTGGAGCGCTTCGTGTCGCCGCAGGATCCGGCGGAGATGCTGACCGGGCGCGCGGTGCGGATCGCCTCGCGCTACTACCGCCCGCGGATCGGCGGCGACGTCGCCGCGCTCAAGGGGATGATGAAGCGGCTGCTGGAGCTGGATGCCGCCGAGCTTGCCGATGGCGGCCCCGGCGTGCTCGACCGCGACTTCATCGCCGCGCACACCGCCGGCTTCGACGCGCTGGCCGACGACCTGCGACGCACCCCGTGGCATGCCATCGAGCGCGAGTCGGGGCTGTCGCGCGCCGAGATCGACGAGGCCGCCGGCATCTATGCCCGCGCCGAGCGCGTGATCCTCTGCTACGGCATGGGCATCACCCAGCATCGGCACGGCACGCAGAACGTGCAGCAGCTGGTCAACCTGCTGCTGCTGCGCGGGAACATTGGCAAGCCGGGCGCCGGCATCTGCCCGCTGCGCGGCCACTCCAACGTCCAGGGCGACCGCACCGTCGGCATCACCGAGAAGCCAAACGCGGCGCTGCTCGACGGCATCCGCCGCACCTTCGGCTTCGAGCCGCCCGCGGCGCACGGCCACGACGCGGTGTCCGCGGTGGAGGCGATCGCCGAAGGCCGGGCGAAGGCGCTGGTCTGCCTTGGCGGCAACCTCGCGGTGGCGATGTCCGATCCGCAGGCAACGTTCCCGGCGATGCGCCGGCTCGACCTGGTGGTGCACATCGCGACCAAGCTCAACCGCTCGCACCTGATCCCGGCCAGGCAGGCGTTCCTGCTGCCGTGCCTGGGGCGCACCGAGCTGGACGTGCAGGCCACGGGACCGCAGTCGGTGACGGTGGAGGATTCGATGTCGATGGTGCATGCCTCGCAGGGGCGGCTGAAGCCGGCCTCGCCGCAGCTGCGCTCGGAGCCGTCGATCGTCGCGCTGCTGGCGCGCGCGACGCTGCCGCAATCGAAGGTGGACTGGGAGGGAATGGTCGCCGACTACGACCGCATCCGCGACGGCATCGCCGGCGTGTTCCCGGCGTTCGCCGACTACAACACGCGCGTGCGCGTGCCGGGCGGCTTCCACCTCGGCAATGCCGCCGCCGAACGCCGCTGGGACACGCCCGACGGCAAGGCGCATTTCCTGGTCGCCCCCGGGCTGGACGAGGATCCTTCGCCCGCGGACGGTGCGCTGCTGCTGACCACGCTGCGCTCGCACGACCAGTACAACACCACCATCTACGGGCTGGACGACCGCTACCGCGGCATCCACGGCCGCCGCGACGTGGTGTTCGCGCATGCCGACGACCTGGCCGAGCGCGGCCTGCAGGCCGGTGACCGGATCGACGTGGAAGCCTGCGCCCCGGACGGCAGCGCCAATGGCCGCGCGGTGCGAGGCTACGTCGCCGTGGCCTACGAGATCGCGCGCGGCTCGCTGGCGATGTACTACCCGGAGGGCAATGGCCTGGTCGCGCTGGCCGACCGCGACCCCCGCTCCGGGACGCCCGGCTACAAGTCGATCCCGGTACGGCTGACGGCCGCGCGGGACGGGGCTGGGGCGGAAGGCTGATCCGGGCTCCGGCGGGCGGCGCCGGGGCTCCGCCGAGGGTCGATTCCGTGCAACGGAATGTTAACGCTACCATTTCAACCTGCCCCTGAAGCCGGGCGCGCGCCTTCGCCCAGCCTGGCTCCGGCCCGCCAGATGGCGCAGCGCAGCACGCTTTTTTCCGCCTGCCTGTGTAGAGTTCCGCCCATCTTGCGGTAACCGGATCGGGTCGGGGCAGGGCATCCACCCCACTTCGACACGTATCTGGCACCCGAATAATGGTAGCGCTAACTTCCAAGGAGGCAGGGGTCCGCGCATGAGTCTGTTCGTCGGCCTCGATGTCGGCACCCAGAGCGTCAAGCTGGTGGCCTACGATCCGGAGACGCACCAGGTGGTCGCGTCGGCCGGCTGTCCGCTGGAACTGGCCAGCGGGGACGACGGCAGCCGCGAGCAGCGGGCCGAATGGTGGATCGACGCGATCCGCGCCTGCTTCGCGCGCCTCGAACCGGCGCTGCGCAAGCGCGTGGTGGCGATCGGCGTGTCCGGCCAGCAGCATGGCTTCGTGCCGCTCGACCGCGCCGGCAACGTGCTGGCGCCGGCCAAGCTGTGGTGCGACACCAGCACCAGCGCCGAATGCGACGGGATCATGGATGCGGTCGGTGGCGCGCAGCGCTGCATCGAGCTGGCCGGCAATCCGATCCTTGCCGGCTACACCGCGTCGAAACTGCCGTGGACGCGCACCCACCGCTCGCAGGCCTATGCGCAGCTGGCGACGATCCTGCTGCCGCACGACTACGTGGACTTCTGGCTTACCGGCGAGCGCTGGATGGAGCACGGCGACGCGTCCGGCACCGGCTGGCTCGACGTGCGCCGCCGTGACTGGTCCGACGCCATGCTGGCCGCGACCGACCCGCAGCGCGACCTGCGCGCCTGCCTGCCGCCGCTGGTCAGCGCCGACGCGCTGTTCCCGATCCTGCCGGCGATCGCGGACGAACTTGGCCTGCCGCGCGAGGTGCGCATCGCCGCCGGCGGCGGCGACAACATGATGGCGGCGATCGGCACCGGCAACGTCGTGCCCGGCGTGCTGAGCATGAGCCTGGGCACGTCCGGAACGCTGTTCGCGCATGCGGATCGTCCGGTGGTCGACGACGCCGGCCGCTGGGCCGCGTTCTGCGACTCCACCGGTGGCTGGCTGCCGCTGATCTGCACGATGAACTGCACCGTGGCGACCGAGGCGGTGGCGTCGCTGTGCCGCTTCTCCAGCCGCGAGGGCGACGCCCTGCTGGCCGGTACGCGCCCCGGCGCGGATGGCCTGCTGATGCTGCCCTTCCTCAACGGCGAACGCACGCCCGACCTGCCCAACGGCCGCGGCAGCCTGTTCGGCATCACAGCGACCAACCTCACCCCGGCCAACCTCTATCGCGCCGCGATGGAAGGCGCGATGTACAGCCTGAAGAACGGCTTCGACGCGCTCACCGACGCGGGCCTGCGCTTCGAGGCGATCCGCCTCACCGGCGGCGGCAGCCAGAGCGCGGTGTGGCGGCAGATGGCGGCCGACGTATTCGGACTACCGGTGGAAGTGCCGGAACTGGCCGAGGGCGCGGCGTTCGGCGCCGCGCTGCAGGCGCTGTGGGCCTGCCAGCGCGCGGACGCCGCCGGCGCCAGCTTGGGCGCGATCGCCGCCGCGCACGTGCGCATGGATCCGCGCCTCGCGGTGCGCCCGCATGCCGAGGCCGGCGAGGCGTACCGCGCCCAGTACCGCCGCTTCCTGTCCCACCTCGACGCCATCCGCCCGCTGTACGCGAACTGAGCAGCCCCACGAACCGAACCGAAGAGCACACCATGAGCAAGGCATACATCGGCAGCAAGGCATATTTCCCGGGGATCGACGTGATCCCGTTCGAGGGGCGCGACTCCGACAACCCACTGGCCTTCAAGGTGTACGACGCGGACAGGAAGGTCGGCGGCAAGACCATGCGCGACCACCTGCGTTTCGCGGTCTGCTACTGGCACACGTTCTGCAACGCCGGGCACGATCCGTTCGGTCCGGGCACGCGCAGCTTCCCGTGGGATGCCGGCGGCGGCAATGCGGTGCAGAAGGCCGAGGCCAAGCTCGATGCCGCGTTCGAGTTCTTCACCAAGCTCGGCGTGCCGTACTGGTGCTTCCACGACGTCGACCTGTCGCCGGACAGCGAGGACATCGGCGAGTACGAGAAGAACCTCAGGCATCTCGTCGCGCTCGCCAGGGAGCGCCAGGCCGCGACCGGCGTCAAGCTGCTGTGGGGTACGGCCAACCTGTTCTCGCATCCGCGCTACATGAACGGCGCGTCCACCAACCCGGACTTCAAGGTCGTCGCGCGCGCCGCGGTGCAGGTGAAGAACGCGCTCGACGCCACCGTCGAACTCGGCGGCGAGCACTACGTGTTCTGGGGTGGCCGCGAAGGCTACGCTTCGCTGGTGAACACCAACATGAAGCGTGAACTCGACCACTTCGCGCGCTTCCTGACGATGGCGCGAGACTACGGCCGCAGCATCGGGCTCAAGGGCAACTTCCTGATCGAGCCCAAGCCGATGGAGCCGATGAAGCACCAGTACGACTTCGACAGCGCCACCGTCGCCGGCTTCCTGAAGGAACACGGACTGGAGCGGGACTTCAAGCTCAACATCGAGGCCAACCACGCGACGCTGTCGGGCCACACCTTCGAGCACGACCTGCAGGTGGCGAGCGACCACGGCCTGCTCGGCAGCATCGACGCCAACCGCGGCAATGCGCAGAACGGCTGGGACACCGACCAGTTCCCGACCGACCTGTACGACACCGTCGGCGCGATGCTGGTGGTGTTGCGCCAGGGCGGGCTGGAAGGCGGCCTCAACTTCGACGCCAAGGTGCGCCGCGAGTCGACCGACCTCGAGGACCTGTTCATCGCGCACATCGGCGGCATGGATGCGTTCGCGCGCGGGCTGGAAGTCGCGCATGCGCTGCTGACGCAGTCGCCGTGGGAGCAGTGGCGCAGCGAGCGCTACGCCAGCTTCGACGCCGGCCAGGGCGCGGAGTTCGAGGCCGGCAAGCTGTCGCTGCAGGACCTCTACGGCACCGCGCTGTCGCAGGGCGAGCCGGTGCAGGCCAGCGGCAAGCAGGAACGCTACGAGAACCTGTTGAACCAGTACCTGCAGCGCTGAACCGAACGACCGGCGCCAGCGCAGCGCCGGTCGCGGTCGTCCATCCGGTCCATCCTGGGGAGGTCTGTGGCATGAGCGGCAACACCCAAGCAGCGGCGAGCGCCGGGCACGGCGAGAACACGCGTTTCATCATCCTGATCAGCCTGGTCGCGACGATCGGCGGCTTTCTCTTCGGTTTCGACAGCGGCGTCATCAACGGGACCGTCGACGGACTCAAGGTGGCGTTCCAGTCCGATGCCGCGGTCACCGGCTTCAACGTGGCGTCGATGCTGCTGGGCTGCGCGATTGGCGCCTGGTTCGCGGGCACCCTGGCCGACCGTTACGGTCGCCGCACGATGCAGCTGTGGGCGGCGCTGTTCTTCCTGGTCTCCGCATGGGGCTCGGGCGTGGCCACGTCGTCGCTGGAGTTCGTGGTGTACCGCGTGATCGGCGGTTTCGCGGTGGGCGCGGCGAGCGTGATGGCGCCGGCGTACATCAGCGAGGTTGCCCCCGCGCGGTACCGCGGGCGGCTGGCCACGGTGCAGCAGATCGCGATCATCTCCGGACTGTTCGCGGCCTTCCTGAGCAACTACCTGCTCGCCAGGACGGCCAGTTCCTCGCTGGCGCCCCTGTGGTGGGGCTTCGAGGCGTGGCGCTGGATGTTCTGGGCCGAAATCGCCCCGGCGTTGTTGTTCCTGGTGGCGCTGTTCTTCATCCCGGAAAGCCCGCGCTACCTCGTGGCGCGCGGCCTGCGCGACCGTGCCGCGCGGGTGCTGGCCCTCCTGTACGGCGATGCCGAGGGCGGTCGCAAGCTGCAGGAGATCGATGCGTCGCTGGCCGTGGACCACCATCGCCCGCGGCTGTCGGACCTGGTCAACAAGGCGACCGGCAGGATCCGCCCGATCGTATGGGTCGGCGTCGGCCTGGCCACGTTCCAGCAGTTCGTCGGCATCAACGTGGTCTTCTACTACGGCGCGGTGCTGTGGCAGGCGGTCGGCTTCTCCGAAAGCGATGCGCTGCTGATCAACGTGATCTCCGGCGCGCTGAGCATCGGCGCATGCATCGTCACCGTGCTGCTGGTCGACCGCATCGGTCGCAAGCCGCTGCTGTGGGTGGGCTCGGCGGGCATGGCGGTAGCGCTGGGACTGGTCACCTGGGCCTTCGCCAGCGGCGGGCTGGATGCCTCGGGACGGTTGCAGCTGTCGCCGTCGATGGGCGTGCTGGCACTGATCGCGGCCAACGCCTACGTGATCTTCTTCAACGTGTCGTGGGGCCCGGTGATGTGGGTGATGCTGGGCGAGATGTTCCCGAACCAGATCCGCGGTTCGGCGCTTGCGGTCGCCGGACTCGCGCAGTGGACGGCGAACTTCCTGATCACCTGGACCTTCCCCATGCTGCTGCTGGGCATCGGCCTGGCCGGCGCGTACGGCATCTACACCGTGGCCGCGGTGGTGTCCGTGTTCTTCGTGCTCAGGTTCGTGCACGAGACCAAGGGCAAGGAACTCGAGCAGATGGAGGGGTGAGGGTGGCGTGGCCGCGCCACGGCCGCCTGGCGTGCCGACGCGCCATCGCGTCGGCGTCAGCGCTCGGTGTGCTTGGCCGGCGGCGCCACCGAGTCGCGCTTGACCAGCTCGTGCGCGACCACGTGGTCCACCACCACGCGCGTGCTGCGGTCGCGGCGGCGGATGCCGCGCAGCAGGATGTCGACGGCAGAATCGGCCATCGACGCCACCGGCTGGTGGATCGTGGTCAGTTCCGGCCAGATCGTGGTCGCGGCCGAGGTGTCGTCGAACCCGACGATCGACAGGTCGCCGGGCACGTCGAGGTGCCGGCGGTGCGCGACCGACACCGCGGCGGCGGCCATGTCGTCGTTGCTGGCGAAGATGGCCGTCGGCGGCTTGCGCAGCGACAGCAGTTTCTCGGTCGCCTCCAGCCCGGAGCGATAGGTGAAGTAGCCCTGCTGCACCAGCGCCGCGTCGAACGGGATGCCCGATTCGGCCAGCGCGGCCTGGTAGCCCTCGAAGCGGCGCGCGCTCGCGGTCTGGTTCGGGTGGCCCTTGATGTAGCCGATGCGGCTGTGCCCGTGCGCGATCACGTGCGCGGTGATTTCCTTGCTCGCGCGGAAATCGTCGATGCGCACGCAGGAGATGTCGTGGCTGAAGCGCCCGGAGGCGATCGCCACCACCGGCACGTTGGCATTCACCAGTTCGTTGATCACCGCCTTGGACTCGCACAGCGGCGGCGGCAGGATCGCGCCGGCGACGCTCTTGGCCAGCGTGCGCGCGGCCTGGCGCTGGCCTTCGGCGTTGAGGTTGTCCCAGGTGTCGATCACCAGCTGCGCCGCGGTGCGGGTGGCGCCGCGCAGTGCGCCGACCAGCAGCTCGCGCAGGTACGCGCTGCTGGGATTGGTGTAGATCAGGGCGATGCGCGTGTCCTGCGCGGCGGCCAGCGCGCTCGCGGCGAGGTTGGGCGTGTAGCCCAGCTCGCGCACGGCCTGCATCACGCGTTCGCGGGTGGCGTCGCGGACCTTGCCCTGGCCGTTGACCACGCGCGACACGGTCATCGGCGAGACCTCCGCAAGCGCCGCGACCTCGTCGATGGTGACGGCGTTGCCCTTGCGGCGGACGGACTTCCTCGGTTTTTCCAAAGCAGGTTCCTTCGCGGGTGCCGACGTCGCGGCGATGGTGCGTGGTGAGGCGGTTCGCCACCGCGGCCGATTCCCCCGTGTGGTCCGGCCGCGGCGCGGGCGCGCGGCATGGCCAACTCGCCGCCAGCGCTCGCCCGGGTGACAGCCTACGCCAGAAGCCGTGGCCATGGCATGCCGTGCGCGTGCCGGGCGCGCCGCGACGGCTACGTGCCGCCGCCGGTGCAGCGGCCCTGGCCGCCCTGTTGCTCGCCGGTCTCGTGGCGGCACCCGCGTCGGCCGAAGACGGCTATGCGCTGTGGCTGCGCTACGCGCCGATCGAGGCGCCCGACGCGCAGGCCTACCGGGCCGCGGCCACGCAGTTGGTGGCCGGCGCGGCCACGCCGACGCAGGCCGCGACCCGCGACGAACTGCTGCGCGGCCTCGGCGGCCTGCTCGGCGCGCCGCCGCGGTTGTTGCCGTACCCCACCGCGGCCGGTGCGATCGTGGTCGGCACCCCGGCCAACTCGCCGCTGGTGGCGCGACTGGCGCCGGACGCGGCGCAGCTGGATCGCGAGGGCTACCTGATCCGCAGCGTGCGCATCGACGGGCGACCGGGCACCGTCGTGGCCGGCCGCGATGACATCGGCGTACTGCACGGCGCGTTCCACCTGCTGCGCCTGCTGCAGACCCGCCAGCCGCTGCAGGGGCTCGACCTGCGCGAATCGCCGCGCATCAAGCTGCGCGTGCTCAACCACTGGGACAACCTCGACCGCTACGTCGAGCGTGGCTACGCCGGACAGTCGATCTGGGACTGGCACCGGCTGCCGGGCTGGCTCGACCCGCGCTACACCGATTACGCGCGCGCGAACGCCTCGCTGGGCCTCAACGGCACCGTGCTCAACAACGTCAACGCCAACGCCGAGATCCTGGCCGCGCCCTATCTGGAGAAAGTGGCGGCACTGGCCGGCGTGATGCGCCCGTACGGCATTCGCGTGTACCTGAGCGCGCGCTTCAGCGCGCCCATGGAGCTTGGCGGGCTGTCCACGGCCGATCCGCTCGATCCCGCGGTGCGCCGCTGGTGGCAGGCGAAGGTGGACGAGGTGTACGCGCGGATCCCCGACTTCGGCGGCTTCCTGGTCAAGGCCAATTCCGAGGGCCAACCCGGGCCGCAGGACTATGGCCGCAGCCATGCCGACGGCGCCAACCTGCTGGCGGACGTGCTCGCGCCGCACGGCGGCGTGGTGATGTGGCGCGCCTTCGTCTATTCCGACGAGGAGCCCGAGGATCGCGCCAGGCAGGCCTACAGCGAGTTCGTGCCGCTCGACGGCCGCTTCCGCGACAACGTGCTGGTGCAGGTGAAGAACGGGCCGGTCGACTTCCAGCCGCGCGAGCCGTTCCACCCGATGTTCGGCGCGATGCCGAAGACGCCGCTGATGATGGAGTTCCAGGTCACCAAGGAGTACCTGGGCTTCTCGACGCACCTGGCCTATCTCGGCACGCTGTACCGCGAGACGCTGGCGGCGGACACCTTCGCGCGGGGCGAAGGCTCGACGGTGGCGCGTGTGGTCGACGGCTCGCTGCACGGGCACGCGCTGACCGGCATCGCCGGCGTCGCCAACATCGGCAGCGACCGCAACTGGAGCGGTTCGCACTTCGACCAGGCCAACTGGTACGCCTTCGGCCGGCTGGCATGGAACCCTGACCTGGATGCGCGCGACATCGCCGAGGCGTGGGTGCGCATGACCTTCTCCAACGATCCGCGCGTGGTCGAAGCCGTGGTCGCGATGATGATGGCCTCGCGCGAGGCGGTCGTCGACTACACCGGCGCGCTCGGCCTGCATCACCTGATGGCGCGAGGCCACCACTATGGGCCGGGTCCGTGGGTGGACGGTGGCCCGCGCGCGGACTGGACCTCGGTGTACTTCCATCGCGCCACGCGCGAGGGCATCGGCTTTGATCGCAGTCGCCGCGGCAGCAACGCGGTATCGCAGTACGCGGCGCCGGTGGCCGAGGTGTTCGACGATCCCGCACGCGTGCCAGAGGCGTTGCTGCTGTGGTTCCACCACGTGCCATGGGACCGGCCGATGCGCTCCGGGCGCCCGCTGTGGGACGAACTGGTGGTGCGCTACGACCGTGGCGTCGCGCAGGTGGCGGCGATGCGCGCGGCGTGGGACGGCCTGCGCGACCGGATCGATCCCGAGCGGCACCGCCAGGTTGCTGCGTTCCTGGCCATCCAGGAACAGGAAGCGCAATGGTGGCGCGACGCCAGCATCGCGTACTTCCAGGCCTTCTCGCGCAGGCCGCTGCCGGCAGGACATGCACCGCCGCCGCGACCGCTGGCCGACTACGAGGCGCTGTCGTTCCCGCATGCCCCCGGAGACGGGCGATGAGCGGGGCGATGCACGCCATCGTCCGCCTGCGCGCGGGCCTGGTGCTCGCGGCCTGCCTGCCCGCCGCGTTCGCGCGGGCAGGCGATGGCCCGGGCGGCGCGGCGCCGCTGCTGCACGCGCTGTTCCAGGACCACGCGGTGCTGCAGCGCGACCAGCCGATCCGCGTATGGGGCCAGGCACCGCCCGGGCAGGAGGTGCGCGTCGCGCTGGCCGGGCAACGCGTGCGCGTGCGCGCGGGCGACGATGGCGCCTGGCACGCGACGTTGCCCGCGCTCCGGGCAGGCGGCCCGCACGTGCTGGTCGCCCGCGCGGGAGACGCCACGCAGACGGTGTCGGACCTGCTCGTCGGCGACGTGTGGCTGTGCTCGGGGCAATCGAACATGGAACTGCCGGTATGGCGCGCGCTGGATGCGCGTGCGGAGATCGCCGGCGCCGGCAACGATCGCATCCGCCTGCTCAGCGTGCCGCAGGCGGGCAGCGCCGTCGCGCAGGCGACGTTCGCCGCGCCGGTGCGCTGGCAGCTGACGACGCCGGCGTCGGTGCGCGAGTTTTCGGCCACCTGCCATTTCTTCGCGCGCGAACTGCAGAAGGCGGTCGACGTGCCGATGGGGCTGGTGGTGGCCGCCTGGGGCGGTTCGCGCATCGAGGCCTGGACCAGCGCCGATGCGCTGCGCGCGCTGGGCGGCCACGACGCGGACCTCGCGGTGCTCGCGCGCCATGCCGTGGACCCGGTGGCGGCGGCCGGCGCGTGGGGCGAGCGCTGGTCACGCTGGTGGCGGGAGCGCGACGGCGCCGTCGCCGGCGACACGCCGTGGGAGGCGAAGCCCGTGCGCGGCGCCGGCTGGCGCCCGGCGCCCAAGGTGCTCGGTGCATGGGAACGCTGGGGCGTCCCGCGGCTGGCGGACTACAACGGCATGGTCTGGTACCGCGCCACGGTACGCCTGACCGCGGCGCAGGCCGCGCAGCCGGCGGTGCTGCAACTCGGGCCGGCCGACGAGATGGACATGACCTGGGTCAACGGGCGTGGCGTCGGCAGCACCTATGGCGCGGGCGAGTCGCGTGCCTACCGCGTGCCCGATGGTTTGCTGCGCGCGGGCGAGAACGTGGTGGTGGTCAACGTGCTCGATACCTGGCGCGAGGGCGGCCTGTCCGGCCCGGCCTCGGCACACATGCTGCAGCTGGCCGACGGCACGCGCGCGCCGCTCGCTGGCTGGCAGTACCGCATCGCGCCGGACGGCGAGCCGCCGCGTGCGCCGTGGCAGACCGCAGCGGGCCTGTCGACGCTGCACAACGGCATGCTCGCTCCGCTCGGCGGCTACGGCTTCCGCGGTGCGCTGTGGTACCAGGGAGAATCCAACACCGGCGATGGCGAAGGCTACGCCGCCTCGTTGCGTGGCCTGCGCGACGACTGGCGCGCGCGCTTCGGTCGCGACCTGCCGCTGCTGGTGGTACAGCTGGCGGCCTTCGGATCGCCGTCGCCACGACCGGCGGACAGCGGTTGGGCGACGCTGCGCGAGGCGCAGCGGCGGGTGGTCGCCGACGATCCGCGCAGTGGACTGGCCGTGGCCATCGACCTCGGCGACCGCTACGACATCCATCCGCCGAACAAGCAGGAACTCGGGCGCCGCCTTGCGCGCGCCGCGCGCCACGTGGTCTACGGCGAGCGGCTGGCGCCGTCCGGCCCGGTGCCTCGGTCGACGCGACGCGAGGGCGACGCGGTGGTGGTCACCTTCGGCGACGTCAGCGGCGGACTCGTCGCCTACGGTGCGCCAGGCCCGATCGGCTTCGAGCTGTGCGGCGCCGCTCCCGGCAGTTGCCGCCAGGCCACGGCCCAGCTGCGCGGTGACGCGGTGGTCCTGCGCGCGTCGAACGCGGCCATCGCCACGCGCGTGCGCCACGCCTGGGCCGATTTCCCCATCGTCACGCTGTTCGATGGCGCCGGCCTGCCGGCCGGGCCGTTCGAGGTGGCGTTGCCATGACGCGTGCAGGCGACATCATCGAAGCTTCACTGGAGGACGCGACATGACGTCAAACCCCGCGCCGTACGCGACCGCGCGGCGCCTGCGATCCCTGGCCGGCCTGATCCTCGCGGGCATGTTGTGCAGCGCGTGCGGTGGGCGTGCCCAGGATCCGCTCGCCGCCGCCGCGCCCGTCGACGCATCCGCCACGCCGCCGCCGGCGCTGTTCGACTGGTTCGAATACACCGGCCACGACGCCGCCTTCGAGGGCCCGTTGCCCGAAGGCCACGTCCGCAACCCGATCCTCGCCGGCTTCCACTCCGATCCGAGCATCGTCGCCGCGCGCGGCAAGTTCTACCTCGTCCACTCCACCTTCGCCTATTTCCCCGGCATCCCCGTGTTCGAGAGCGAGGACCTGGTGCACTGGACCCAGGTCGGCAACGCGATCCATCGTCGCGGGCAGCTCGACTTCGACGGACTTGGCATCTCGCGCGGCGTGTTCGCGCCGGCGATCGAGTACCACGACGGCATCTTCTACGTGGTCAACACCGCGGTCGACAGCGGCGGCAACTTCATCGTCAGCGCGACCGATCCGGCGGGGCCGTGGTCGGACCCGGCGTGGTTGCCCGGCGTCGGCGGCATCGATCCTTCGCTGTTCTTCGACGACGACGGCAAGGCGTACCTTCTCAACAACGACGCGCCCGCAGGCCCGGTGCGCTACGACGGGCACCGCGCGATCTGGCTGCAGCAGATCGACATCGCCAAGCGACAGCCGTTCGGCCCGCGCAAGGTGCTGGTCGACGGGGGGGTGAAGCCGGAGCAGAACCCGATCTGGATCGAAGGCCCGCACCTGTACAAGGTCGATGGCTGGTACGTGCTGTCGAATGCCGAAGGCGGCACCGGTCCGCAGCACTCGCAGGTCGTGCTGCGCAGCCGCGACGTGTGGGGGCCGTACCAGCCCTATGAACGCAATCCGATCCTCACCCAGCGCGACCTCGATCCGACGCGCCCGCTGCCGGTCACCAACGCCGGCCACGCCGACCTGGTGCAGGGGCCGGATGGCCGCTGGTGGGCGGTATTCCTCGCCAGCCGCAACTACGGCATCGAGCACTACAACACCGGCCGCGAGACCTTCCTGCTGCCGGTGACGTGGCAGGACGGCTGGCCGACGATCCTGCCGCCCGGCGAGGCGATTCCCTACGCGCTGCCGGGTCCGTCGTGGATGACGTCGAAGGCGACGCAGGCGCCGCTGTCGGGCAACTTCACCTGGCGCGACGACTTCGACACGCCCGAGCTGGACAAGGCCTGGATGTTCGTGCGCGTGCCGAAGCGCGACTGGGCCGACCTCGCCACGCATCCGGGCAAGCTGGCGGTGCATCCGCTGCGCGAGCGCCTGGACACGCGGGTGAACCCTTCGTTCCTTGCGCGCCGCCAGCAGCACATGGCCTTCGAAGCGAGCGCTGCGCTGGCGCTACCGGCACCGGGCGTCGCGGCCGGGCTGGCCGCGTTCCAGGGCGAGCATGCCTGGTACTTCCTCGGCGTGCGCCGCGCCACGGAAGGACGCGCCGAGGTGTTCCTCGAGAAGAAGGCGGGCGAGGGCGAGGTGGAGGTGGTCGCCTCGAAGCCGGCGCCGGTCGCGACCGCGCTGCTGCTTAAGATCGAGGGTCGCGAGGGCGAGTACGCCTTTGCGTTCGATGCCGGCGATGGCGCGGGCTGGCAGTCATTGGCGCGCGGCGTCGACGGCACCGTGCTGAGTACCGACGTCGCCGGCGGATTCGTCGGCGCCACGATCGGCCCGCATGCGCGCGACGAGCGTGCCGCACCGTAGCGCCACCAGGAGGTTCCGCCCATGCTGCCGACGAACGCCGCTCCACCCAATGCCGGCCTGCCGGACGTCATGCGGCAGGCCCGCGGCTGGGCCCGACAGTGCCCGCGCGCGCATGGAGCCGCGCTGGCGCTGCTGGCCGCGTGCGCCGGAGCACAGGCCGGCGATGACCGCCCGTGGTTCGACGCTGCGCAGTCCTTCGAGGCGCGCGCGGCGGCCCTGGTCGCCGAAATGACCCTCGACGAGAAAGCCGCGCAGATGCAGAACGACTCGCCTGCGATCGGGCGCCTCGGCGTGCCCGCCTATGACTGGTGGAACGAAGCGCTGCACGGCGTGGCCCGCGCCGGTGCGGCGACGGTGTTCCCGCAGGCGATCGGCCTGGCCGCGACCTTCGACGTGCCGCTGATGGACGAGGTCTCGCGCACCATCAGCGACGAGGCGCGCGCCAAGCACCACCAGTTCGGGCGCGAAGGCCAGCGCGGCCGCTACCAGGGGCTGACCTTCTGGTCGCCGAACATCAACATCTTCCGCGACCCGCGCTGGGGCCGGGGCCAGGAAACCTATGGCGAGGATCCCTACCTCACCGCGCGCATGGGCGTGTCGTTCGTGCGCGGCCTGCAGGGCGACGCGCCCGATGGCACGCCGCTCGATCCGCGCTACCGCAAGCTCGATGCCACCGCCAAGCATTTCGCCGTGCACAGCGGGCCGGAGGCCGATCGCCACGCCTTCGACGCGCGTCCGACCCGGCGCGATCTGTACGAAACCTACCTGCCCGCGTTCGAGGCGCTGGTGAAGGAAGCCGATGTCGCCGCCGTGATGGGCGCCTACAACCGCGTCTACGGCGAATCGGCCAGCGCCAGCCGCTTCCTCGGCGAGGAGGTGCTGCGTCGCGACTGGGGCTTCCAGGGCTACCTGCTGTCCGACTGCTGGGCGGTGGTCGACATCTGGAAGCACCACGGGATCGTCGCCACGCCCGAGGAAGCCGCCGCGCTTGCGGTGCGCAACGGCACCCAGCTCGATTGCGGCGAGACGTACTCGGTGTCGATCCCGGTGGCGGTGCGCAAGGGCCTGCTCGACGAGGCGGAGGTCGATGCCGCGGTGACGCAGCTGATCACCGCGCGCATGCGCCTGGGCATGTTCGATCCGCCGGAACGGGTGCGCTGGGCACGGATTCCGTACTCCGCCAACCAGGCGCCCGCGCACGACGCGCTGGCGCGCAAGGTGGCGCAGGAATCCATCGTGCTGTTGAAGAACGACGGCATCCTGCCGCTGTCGCGCGGCCTCAAGCGCGTGGCCGTGGTCGGCCCGACCGCCGACGACACCATGGCCCTGCTCGGCAATTACTACGGCACGCCGGCCGATCCGGTGACCGTGCTGCGCGGCATCCGCGAAGCGCTGCCCGGCGCGGAGGTGGTGTACGCGCGTGGCGCCGACCTCGTCGAAGGGCGTGACGATCCTGCGGCGGCACCGCTGATCGAGCCGCAGTACCTGCGGCCCGCGGCGGGCGCGACCGAGCGTGGCCTGCGTGGCGAATACTTCCGAAATCCGGAGCTGTCGGGCCAGCCGGTGCTGGTGCGTGTCGATGCGCAGATCGGCTTCCGCTGGGATCGCGGCTCACCCACCGACAACCTGATGGCGCGCGGCGAAGCGGGGCCCGGCCAGGGCGTTCCGAACGACGGCTTCGGCATCCGCTGGAGCGGGCAACTGCTGCCGCCGGTGTCGGGCACCTATCGCATCGAGGCCGCGGCGAACGACGGCCTGCGCCTGTACGTCGACGGCAAGCGGCTGATCGATCGCTGGAGCAACACCGAACGGTTGCGCGCCGACAGCGCCAGCATCGAGCTGCAGGCCGGCCGTGCCTACGACCTGAGGCTGGAATACTACGAGCACGATCGCGATGCCGGCGTGCGCCTGGCCTGGGACATGCCCGGCGCGAAGCCGACGTTCGAGGCGGCGCTGGAGGCCGCGCGCAACGCCGACGTGGTGGTGTTCGTCGGCGGCCTGACCGGCGATGTCGAAGGCGAGGAGATGGACGTCAACTACCCGGGCTTTTCCGGCGGAGATCGCACGGATACGCGCCTGCCGGCGACGCAGCGCAAGCTGCTCGAAGCGCTGCATGCCACCGGCACCCCCGTCGTCGCGGTGCTGACCACCGGTTCGGCGCTCGCGGTGGACTGGGCGCAAGCGCACCTGCCCGCGGTGCTCGTGGCCTGGTATCCGGGCCAGCGCGGCGGCGATGCCGTCGCCGACGTGCTGTTCGGCGACGCCAACCCCGCGGGTCGCCTGCCGGTGACCTTCTACAGGGCCGATGAAGCGCTGCCCGCGTTCGACGACTACGCAATGGCCGGCCGCACCTATCGCTACTTCGAGGGCGAGCCGCTGTATCCGTTCGGCCATGGCCTGTCGTACACGTCGTTCGACTACGGCGACGTGGTGCTCGATCGCGTGCGCGTGGCCCGCGATGGCCGGCTCACCGCCACGGTCACCGTGCGCAACAGCGGCACGCGCGCAGGCGACGAGGTGGTGCAGCTGTACCTGCATCCACTGGCGCCGAAGCGCACGCGTGCGCTGAAGGAACTGCGTGGCTTCCAGCGCGTGCAGCTGCAGCCGGGCGAATCGCGCACGCTGTCATTCGACCTGTTGCCGGCGCGCGACCTGCGCCACTACGACGACGTGGCGGGCGCCTATGCCGTCGATCCCGGGCGCTACGAAGTGCAGGTCGGCGCATCCAGCGCCGACATCCGCACGCGCCGCGCGTTCACGGTCGAGCGCTGATCCCGGCGACGGCGCGCCTGCAATCCCCCTTCCCCGCTTGCGGGGGAAGGGGCCAAAGGCGGATGCGCGCCTCGCGGCCCACCGTCGCAGTGTGGGCAACCCCTAGCGCTGGAAGCCCAGGCCCGTCACCTGCACCGGCACGCGCGCGAGGAACTTGTGCGAGGTCATGTACAGCGTGCGGCCGTCGTCGCCGCCGAAGGCGACGTTGGCGATCGCGCTGCCGGTCTCGATGCGGCCCAGGCGCTTGCCCGTGGGGTCGAACACCAGCACGCCACCGGGACCGGTGGCGAACACCAGCCCGTCCGTCGACACCGCGATGCCGTCCGGCAGACCGTGCACGCCTTCGCCCATCAGGTCACTCATATCGGCGAAGACGCGGCGCTCGCCTGCGTTGCCCGCCGCGTCCAGCACGTAGGCCATCAGGATCGGTTTGTCGGGATCGGAATTGGCCACGTAAAGGGTGTTGCCGTCGGGCGAGAACGCGATGCCGTTGGGCAGGCTGAGCGAGCCGTCCACCAGGTGCACCTTGGCGTCGGCACCGATGCGGTAGATGCCGTTGACGGCCTGTTCCTTCACCGGCGAATCGTTCATGTCCTTCAGGCCGTAGGGCGGGTCGGTGAAGAACACGCTGCCGTCGTTGCGCAGGGCGACGTCGTTCGGGCTGTTGAGGCGCTTGCCGTCGAAGTGCGAGGCGAGGGTGGTCCTGCGCTTCGTCGCCGGATCGAACCGCGCGACCAGGCGCGAGCCGGAGTCGGCCAGCAGCACCGTGCCCGACGGTTCGGCGAACAGGCCGTTGGCGCCGGCTTCGCGCAGCGTGTCCATCTCCGGGCCGGTGTAGCCCGACGGCTCGAGGAAGACCGACAGTCCGTCGGCGTCCGACCAGCGGTACATGCGATTGGCCGGCACGTCGTCGAACAGCAGGTAGCCGCCGTTGCGCACCCAGGTCGGCCCTTCGGACCAGGTGAACGCGTCGCCGGTGAGCTTTTCGATGCGCGCATCGGCAGCCACTGCGGTGGCGAACGCCGGATCGAAGGTGGTGAGCTTGCCGATCGTCTCGACCCCCGGCGCTGTCGTCGGCGGCGCGTCCGCCGCGCCGGGGCCGGTGGCGGTCGTCGTGGCGGCCGTCTCGGGCGCGGGCGCACAGGCGGCCAGCAGCGCGACGAGCAGGGCGGTCGGGGCGGTCGTGGTCAGCGGGGAACGGAGTCGCATCGGCAGGTCCTGTCGGGAAGGCGGGATGGCGCCCCCGCAATTGCACGGCCAAGGATCGCGCGCATGCGGCCGCGGAAGCCAGGCGCAAGCGACCCACGCGGGGCGTGGTTCGATGATAGCGCTATCGGTCCGCATGCCGGCCATCCGCCTCCGGGCGCGTGCGCCGAGCCTCGCCGGTCGCGCTGGGTGATTGTTGCTGTGCAGCGTGCAGGGCTTGAATGGTAGCGCTATCATTTTCTCGTCAGGTGGCGTGCGCGGACCCCGGTCGGCGCGTCCCGGCACCGGGCGACGGATGGATCGATGCACCAGCGGGGGCGGCGATGCGGACACCTGGCAATCATCGCTTCGCGCGAATGCGCCCACGCCCACGGGCGAGTGCCTCGTGACCGGCGCCGCGTCAGGCGACGTGCGGCCCTTGGATGACGCCCGGCAACGGTTACTCCCCGCGGTCCGCTCCGGCATCGGCTCACCCCGCGTCGGACGGACCGCGATTTTCCTGTTCCCTCGCCAGCCGCGCGCGGCGCGCACCGCGATGGCGCGGCGCATGCGCGTGCGCCACCATGCCGCGGTGCCCGCATCCAGCAGGTTCCGCACCGGAGACGCGACGCAATGAGCAGCACCGCGGACAAGTTGTCGGTCACCGAAAAGGTCGGCTACAGCCTCGGCGACCTCGCCGCCAACCTGATCTTCCAGACGCTGGTCACCTTCCTCGCGTTCTTCTACACCGACGTCTACCGCATTCCGGCCGGCACGGCGGCGACGATCATCTTCGTCGTGGGCCTGCTCGGCGCCTTCGTGTTCACGCCGCTGATGGGCGTCGTGGCCGATCGCACGCAGACCCGCTGGGGCAAGTTCCGGCCCTGGATCCTGTGGACGGCGGTGCCGTTCGGCGTGCTCGCGCTGCTGGCCTTCAGCACGCCCGACCTCGGTCCGCAGGGCAAGGTGGCGTATGCGCTGGCCACCTACACCCTGCTGGTGCTGGTGTACGCGGCCAACAACCTGCCGTACTCGGCGCTGAGCGGCGTGCTGACCGGCAACATGGGGCAGCGCAACAGCCTGTCGGCCTACCGCTTCGTGGCGGTGATGGTGGCGCAGTTCGTGATCCAGGTGCTGCTGCTGCCGCTGGTGCTGATCCTCGGCGGCGGCGACAAGGCGCAGGGGTTCCAGACCACGATGATGCTGTTCGCCATCGTCGGCACGGTGTTCTTCCTGATCACTTTCCTCACCACGCGCGAGCGCGTGGTGCCCGCGCCGGAACAGAAGTCGACCATCCGCCAGGACCTGGGCGACCTCGGTCGCAACCTGCCGTGGCTGTTGATGCTGGCCGCGACGATCCTGGTGTTCGTGAACCTCGCGCTCAAGGGCGGCATGTATGTGTATTACTTCAAGTACTACATGAGCGAGCCGCACCTGGCGGCATTCCTGCAGGACGTGGGCTTCAATGGCTTCATCGCCGGGCTCAACACGCTGCTGACCGGGTTGGGCCTGACCGCGTTCCAGTGGCCTGAGGACGCGCCGACCTCGGCCTTCAGCCTGTTCAATGCCGGCGGCATCATCCTGATGATCGTCGGCATCGGCTTCTCGAAGCCGCTGGCCGATCGCTTCGGCAAGCGCAACGTGTTCGCCAGCGCGCTGTTCGTGTCCACGCTGTTCCTGCTCGCGTTCCGGCTGTATCCGCCGGACGCGGTGGGGCTGGTGGTGGCGTCGTACATGCTGCATGGCTTCAGCTACGGCATCACCATCCCGTTGCTGTGGGCGATGGTGGCCGACGTGGCCGACTGGTCGGAATGGAAGAACCACCGCCGCGCCACCGCGATCATCTTCTCCGCGATCCTGATCGGCCTGAAGCTGGGGCTGAGCATCGGCGGCGCGCTGGTGGCCGGCATCCTCGCGCACTACGGCTACGACCCGGACCTGGCCGTGCAGTCGCCGGCCGCGGTGCACGGCATCCAGCTGGCGGTGAGCGTGTACTGCTCGATCCCGTTCCTGTTGTGCGTCGCGTTGATGTTCCTCTACCGGATCGACAAGCCCATGGAGGTGCGCATCGAGCAGGACCTCGCCGCGCGTCGCGCCGCGGCCGCGCCTTCGGTCTGAGCGAGGGGGAGCATCGACATGGCCGACGAGCTCACCCCCCAGGCACTGCAGGCGCTTGCGGCGAAGGCCATCTCGCAGCCGCTGGTGCGCCACATCTACACTGCCGACCCGTCCGCGCACGTGTTCGAGGGCCGGCTCTACATCTATCCCTCGCACGACATCGATGCCGGCATTCCGTTCGACGACGACGGCTCGCACTTCGGCATGGAGGACTACCACGTGCTGCGCCAGGACTCGCCGCAGGGCGAGGCGGTGGACTGCGGCGTCGCCCTGCACGTGAAGGACGTGCCCTGGGCCGAACGCCAGCTATGGGCGCCGGACGCGGCGACGAAGGACGGCCGCTACTACCTGTATTTCCCGGCGAAGCAGGCCGACGGCCGCTTTCGCATCGGGGTCGCGGTCGGCGACCGGCCGGAAGGCCCGTTCACCGCCGAGCCCGAACCGATCGCCGGCAGCTACTCGATCGATCCGGCGGTGTTCGCCGACGACGACGGTGCGCACTACCTCTACTTCGGCGGCCTGTGGGGTGGCCAGCTGCAGCAGTACCGCGACAACGTGCACGATGCCGCGCACGCGGAGCCGGCCGACGAGGCCCCCGCGCTCGGTCCACGGGTGGCGCGGCTGGACGCGGCGATGACCGCGATGGCCGAAGCGCCCCGCGAAGTGCTGATCGTGGACGAGGTCGGGCAGCCGCTGCGCGCCGGCGACCACGCGCGCCGCTTCTTCGAGGCGGCGTGGCTGCACAAACATGCGGGCCGTTACTACTTTTCCTACTCCACCGGCAACACGCATGTCCTGTGCTACGCCGTCGGCGACAGTCCGTACGGGCCGTTCACGTATCGCGGACGCCTCCTCGAGCCCGTGGTGGGCTGGACCACGCACCACTCGATCGTCGAATTCGACGGCCGCTGGTACCTGTACTACCACGACGCGCTGCTGTCGGGCGGCGTCACCCACCTGCGCTCGGTGAAGGTGGCGGAGCTGCACCACGACGCCGCCGGCGACATCCTGCCGCTGCAGCCCTATGGCGCTTGACCTGGCCCCGCGCGCGGACGGCGACGAGGCCTTGCGCCCGTTCCCGCCCGGGCCGCTGCTGTCGATCGGCTCGGGGCGCACGCGGATCGCGCTGGCGCCGGAGGCCGGCGGGCGCATCGCGCGGCTGGTCCACGACGACGTCGACTGGCTGGTCGGATACGACGCGTCGAACGCCGCGATGATCGCCTGGGGCTGCTTCCCCATGGTGCCCTGGGCCGGTCGCGTGCGTCGTGGGGCCTTCCGCTTCGAAGGCCGCGACCACCGCCTGCCCCTCAACCTGCGTGGCCACGCGATCCACGGCGTCGGCTTCGCGCTGCCGTGGCAGGTCGATGCCGTGGCCGGCGACCGCGTGGCCCTGTCGCTGGCACTGCCGGCCGATGCGCGCTGGCCCTTCGGCGGCGTCACCCGGCAGCACATCGAGGTCGGCGACCGGCATGCGTCGATGCACCTGTCGATCACTGCGGGCGACGTGGCGATGCCGGCATCGATCGGATGGCACCCCTGGTTCCGCAAGCCCGATCGCCTGGAGTTCGCGCCGCGAGCGATCTATCCGCGCGACGCGGACGCCATCGCCGTCCCGCCGCCGGTCGCGCCGACGCCTGGTCCCTGGGACGACTGCTTCCTCAACGACGCGCCCGTGCAGCTGCACCTGGGCGGGCAGCGGGTGCGCATCACCTCGGGCTTCGACCACTGGGTGGTGTACGACGAAACGGCGCTGTCCACATGCGTGGAAGCGCAGAGCGGTCCGCCCGATGCCTTCAACCTCGCACCGCGGATCCTGCCGCCGGGCGCATCGCTGCACGGCTGGTTCCGGCTCGACTGGATCTAGCCGTCCCGGCGCCGGGTCAGCCGCCGAACGTCCTGCGCAGCAGTTCCACCAGGCCCCGGCTGTCGTGCAGCCGGCGCACCAGCACCTCGACGTACACGCCCAGCAGCAGCAGGATGATGCCGGTCGCGGCCCAGGCCTTCAGCGGCAGGGTCAGCGCGAACACGTTGAGCTGCGGCGCATAGCGGTTCACGAGGCCGAACGACAGGTCGACGATCAGCAGGATCACCATCACCGGCGCGGCCAGCACCAGCATCGTGGTCATGAAGTAGCTGAAGTGGCCGACGAACAGGTTCATGCCCGAGGCCGCGAGGTCGGGATAGAACGAGGTGGGCGGCCAGATCGCGTAGCTCGACATCAGCAGGTCGAGGAAGATCAGGAACGCACCGCTGGCCATGAACACCCATGCCGCGAACTCCGACAGGAATTCGGCGTGCAGCGAGGTCTGGTGGCCCTGGATCGGGTCGAACACGGTGGCCATGCTCATGCCGACCTGGGTGTCGATGACGTTGCCGGCCGCCGAGATCGCCCAGAACACGATGCCGAAGCAGAAGCCGATCGCGATGCCGATGAACAGCTCCTTGACCACCAGCGCCGGCCACGACAGCGTGCTCATCGTGCCCGGCGGCGCGGTGGTGACCACGATCGGCAGCGCGACGATCGCCAGGCTGACCAGGAAGCTGTTGCGCACCAGCGCCGGCATGTTCTGCGGGCTGATCAGCGGCAGCATCACGAACGCACCGATGATGCGCGGCAGGGTCAGGCCCAGCGCGAGCATCATGGTTTCGATCGAGGAGAAGAACGGCATCAGTGGCGGATCAGGGCCGGGAACTCGGAGAAGATGCGGTTGGAGTAGGTGTACAGCGTGCCACCGATCATCGCGCCGGTGACGAACAGCGCCAGCACGATCGCCACGAACTTCAGCGCGTAGGCGAAGGTCTGCTCCTGCAGCTGGGTGGCGGCCTGCAGGAACGCGACCACCAGGCCGACGAGGGCCGCGGCCGCGATCGGCGGCCCCGACAGGATCAGCACCAGCCACAGCGCGTAGCGGGTCAGTTCCAGCACTTCACCCATGGCGTGTCCTCCGTGCGGCCGTGCCGGTCATGGCGTGTAGGTCAGCACCAGGCCATGCACCAGCTTGGCCCAGCCATCGATCAGCACGAACAGCAGCAGCTTGAACGGCAGCGAGACCGTGGTCGGCGACATCATCATCATGCCCAGCGCGAGCAGGATGTTGGCCACCACCAGGTCGATGATCAGGAACGGCAGGAAGATCAGGAAGCCGATCTGGAAGGCGGTGGTGAGCTCGCTGACCGTGAATGCGGGGATGACCACGATGAAGTCGTCGACGCTCAGCGCGTCGCGGCGTTCGGGCGGCAGCAGGCTCTGCGCGCTGCGCAGGAAGAAGCCGCGTTCGGCGTCGTTGGAATGCTTGATCAGGAAGGTGCGCAGCGGTTCCTTGCCGGCGTCGAACATCGCCAGCAGGCGGGCGCCCTCGCTGCCGCCGAACGCAGGTGGCGGCGCCGGCGCCGGCCCGCGCGCGACGATGTCCGCGACCGGTGCCGGCGCGGCCTCGCCGGCGGGCGGGGCCTGCGCGGCGAGCGCCGGATCGCCGGTGACCACGTTCTCGAACAGCGGCCCCGGCGTGCCGGCACGGCGCGTGGCGTCGGCCTCGGCTTCCGCCTGCAGCGCATCGGCGGCGGCCGGGCTGGCCGGCGCCGGCTCCGCGCCCATCGGCGGCGCGGGCGCGCGCGAGGCGTCCGCGCCTTCGGCGCGCTGCGCCCGTGCTTCTGCGCGCGCGGCCTGCGCCTGCAGGCGCGCCTCCTGCGCGCGCTGGCGTGCATCGACCTGGGCCTGCACCGATGCCGGCACCGGCTTGCCCTGCTGGTGCGCGGTGACCGCGTCGTAGGTGTCGAGGATCACCGGGTACATCACGTAGATCGACAGCACGATCGCCAGGCCGTTGATGACCACGTTCGGCGGCACCTGCTGCAGCCCCAGCGCGTTGCGCAGCAGGCTGAGCACGACCACGATCTTGGTGAACGAGGTCACCATGACGGCGACGAAGGGCGCCAGCGCGAGGCCGACGATGACGACGATGACGAGGGCGGGGGAGTAGCTGCTCAGATCCATGCGGGGTCCTGGTCGGCCGTGGGCGCGATGGCGGTGGGACGGAGGTCCTGCGGGCGGTGGGTGCGGTACGCGGCGGCGCGCTCAGCTCCACCACAGCAGGCGCACGCCGAGGGTGTCGCCGACGGCGACCACCTCGCCCTGGCCGACCGCCTGGCCGTTGGCGCGGATGGTGACGTTGGCGCCCTCGAGCGGACCGGCCAGCGGGAACACGTAGCCCGGCTGCAGCGCGGACAGTTCGCCGATGCGCAGTTCGCTGCGGCCCAGCTCGAAGGACACGTCGACCGGCAGTCGCCGCGCCAGCGCATCGGGGTCGCTCGTGGCGGCGTCGGTTGCATCCTCGGCGGCAGTGGGTTCGCTCATGCTCGGGGTCTCCTGGACAACGGGATGGTTCGGAAGCGGACGCGGTGCGGCGTGGATGCGCCAACCGGCGGCATCGGCCACGAGCGGCCAGGCCAGGCCGGCGGCCTGCGCCTCGACGGCGGGCAGGCGGCTGCGGCGGCCGACCACGACCACGTCGCCGGGTCGCAGCGAGTTCCAGTCCGCCGCGGGCAGCGGCTCGATCCGCAGCCGGATCGCCGCGGCCACCGGCAGCTCGCGCCAGCGGCCCAGTGGCGCGGGCGTGTCGTCGTACGGCGGGTCGGCGCGCTCGAGCAGGCGTTCGGCCCAGGCCGGTGGCACGCGCAGCGCACCCTGCAGCGCGGGCATGGGCGAGGCAGCGCCGTCTTCGGCGGCCTCGTCGACGATGAAATCGAGCCACAGCGATGGCGAGGGATCGTGCGCCGGCAGGTCGCCGGGATCGACCAGCGGCGTGAGCACCACGCCGAAGGCTTCGCTCAGGCGCATCAGCTGCGCTTCGTGCGCAAGGCTCCAGGCGAGCACGCGCGAGCGGCCTTCGTAGTCGCTCCAGTGCAGGCCGGCGCCGCTGCGCCCGGTACGCAGGCACAGCCCGATCCGCGTGCCCTCGGCGTCGAGCTCGATCGTGTCCGCCGCCGTCGCGGGCTTGCCCGGCATGAACTGCAGCAGTCCGTTGTCGCGCAGCGTCCAGCCCTGGGGCGACGCGAACAGGCTGCGCAGCACGGTCGCGTGCGCCGGTGGCACCGCGGCGATGCGCCCGCGCAGCGACTGCGTGGCGGGGACCGCGCGCGCCGGCGCCGCCTCGGGTTCGAGCGTGGTGCGCGTGGCGCGCTTGCGCGCCGGCTTCTTCGCGGGATCAGCCATGGCCGAGCGCCACCTTCATCAGTTCGGGCAGCGAGCGCACGCCCAGTTTGGACATCATGTTCGCGCGATGCAGTTCCACGGTCTTGATGCTGATGCCGAGGATGTCGGCGATGATCTTGTTCGGCTTGCTCGCCACCACCAGGTCGAGCACCTGCCGCTCGCGCGGGCTCAGCTTCGCCAGCGCGCCGTTCCGCGCGGGTGCCTGCTGCCGGCTCGACAGCGCGGCGCGGATCGCCTGTACCAGCGCCTCGTCGGTGAAGGGCTTCTCGAGGAAGTTCGACGCGCCCTTGCGCATCGCCTCCACCGCCAGCGGCACGTCGCCGTGCGCGGTCACGAACACCAGCGGCAGGCGGATGTCGCGGCGCCCCAGCTCGTCCTGCAGCTGCAGGCCGCTCATCTGCGGCATGCGGATGTCGGAGACGAGGCATTCCGCGCCGTCGCCGCGGCGCTCGCCGGGATAGGCGTCGAGGAACGCGCCGGCGGACGCGTACGCGCGCGGTTCGAAGCCGGCGGTTTCCAGCAGCCACGCGGTCGATTCGCGGAAGCCGTCGTTGTCGTCGACCAGGTAGATTCGCGTGGATTCCATGTCCTAGGGCCTGCTAACGCGATTGGCATGGGCCACGTTGCCGTGTTCGGCCGCCAGGTGGTCGTGCGTGGCGCAGCGGCAGGCTGGTCGCCTGTCCAGGCCGCGCGCGGCCGGCTGGCGGCTGGACACGGCAACCCGGAGGGCCGCGCGTGAGTGCGCACGGGGCCGCGTCATCACTCGATCATGGATCGACATACATTCCCTCCCTCCTCCGTGCCCCGCGCACACTCAAGCGCGGCGTGGCCCATGCCAATCGCGTCAACAAGGCCTAGGCCCTCCCATGCGCGCGCGGCAGGGTGAAGCAGAACGCGCTGCCGCCGCCGGGCCGCGGTTCGAAGAACAGCCGGCCCTCGTGGTATTCGATGATCGAGCGGCAGATCGCCAGGCCGATGCCGAGGCCGTCGGCCTTGGTGGTGAAGAACGGCGAGAACAGCTGCTCGCTCTGCGCGGCGCTGAGGCCGCCGCCGCGGTCGAGCACCCGCACCTCGACCTCGCCATCGAGGTTGACCCGGCCCTCGATGCGCAGTTCGCGCTGCGCCGCCGGTACCTCGCGCATCGCCTCGATGCCGTTCTTGACCAGGTTCAGCAGCACCTGCTCGACCATCACCCGGTCGGCGTGGACCGCCGGCAGGTCGCGCGCCAGCGCCAGGTCGATGCGCAGCTGCTGGCGTTCCGCCTCCAGCCGCAGCAGTTCGAGCACGGTGTCGGCGATCGCGGCCATCTCCTGCGCGTCGCGTCGGGGTTCGCGTGCGCGCACGAACTCGCGCACGCGCGCGATCACCGCGGCGGCATGCTCGGCCTGGGTGCGCGCGGCCAGCAGCGCGCGCTCCACCTGCACCGGGCCACCGGCCTGGCCGACCAGGCGCAGGCTGCCGTTGAGATAGTTGACGATCGCCGCCAGCGGCTGGTTCAGCTCGTGGGCGAGGGTGGCGGCCATCTCGCCGACCGACATCAGGCGCGAGGTGAACAGCAGCTTGTCCTGGCGGTGCTTGTGCGAGTCCAGCGCCTGCATCCGCTCGCTGATGTCGACCGCGGTGAGCAGGTCGAGCGTGGCGTCCCCCAGCGGCAGCGGTCGCCAGTGCAGCGCGTACCAGTGGCCGCTGTGCGGCGCCCGCGCCTCGCGGCCGTCGTCGGTCGCGGCCACGTCGAGCGCAGCCAGCAGGCGATCGCGCCGGTCGTGGCCGGGCAGGGCGGCGAAGGCGTCGAGGAACCGCCGGTTGGCGACGCGCAGCGCACCGTCGACGGGCGAGTAGGCCGCGCAGGCGAAGGGGATGGCATCGAGCGTGGCGCCAAGCGCCGCATCGGCGGGAACGGCCGGCGGCAGGGCGGCGTCGACCGCGGGCGTCATGTATCCGGCCCCGACGCGGCGCGCGCGTGGCGCTTGTCGCATCCCCCGCGCCTGCTAGGGTATGCGCCCGATGCGATGCGATCACCGCCCGCCGACGCCACGCGAAGCCCCATGATGATGCCCACCCAGCGCCACGCCCTGCTGTCATCCCTGTTGCTGCCGACGCTGGCGGCGCGCGCGTGGGCGACGCCCGCGGCCGCGACGGCGCCCGCCGCGCCCGCAGGCGCGTACTTCTGGGAGCTGATGGCGATCCTGCTGCCGTTGGCGTTCATCATCGTCTGCCTGCTCGTCCTGTTGCGCTTCCTGCGGCGGCGCTTCGGCCTCACCGGCCAGTACGCGCCGCTCTCGGTGGTCCAGGTGCTGCCGGTGGGCCCGCGCGAACGCATCGTCGTCGTGCGCTCGCGCGCCGGTCGTGCCTTCGCCGTCGGCGTCAGCGCGAATGCCGTGACCCTGGTCACCCCGCTCGACGCTGCGGATGTTGCGACCGCTCCCACCGACCCGCTTGCCGCACCTGCCACTGCCACGTCATTACAACCGGGCAACGTTAAGTCGTCGTGATATGGCGCTTCGCTTGCATCTGCAACCGATCGCCGCGCGTCGACGCGCACGCCGGGCCATGAGGATGCCGACGCGACCATGCGACGGCGCATGTTGACGCAGGCGTAACATCGCGCCGCTATGTTTCGCCGTGGGCGCGGGAATGGTCCGCGCAAGAATGCTTCCAAGGACGTGCCGGGTGCGCGAGACGGGATTGCGGTTGCCACCAGCCGATGATGTGCCAGCCATCGCCGCGCCCGCACGGGTGCCCGGCCATGCGCGGATGTGCGCAGGGACGGTCCAGGGATGAGCGCGTCGGGCATGCGCGGCTGGCTGAATGCGCTGCTGGCGCCGCCCGAGGGCGCGGCGCCGCGCAAGGGGCTGGGCTACAGCGATGTCTTCCTCGCCTTCGGCGCGGTGCTGATCATCGCGGTGATGATCCTGCCGTTGCCGCTGGTGGTCATCGACGCGCTGGTGGCCATCAACATTTCCATCGGCTTCGGCCTGCTGCTGCTGGGCATCTACATCCCCAACCCGGTGGCGTTCTCCAGTTTTCCCAGCGTGCTGCTGCTGACCACGCTGTTCCGGCTGGCGATCTCGATCGCGATCACCAAGTCGATCCTGCTGCACGCCGAGGGCGGCCATATCGTCGAGACGTTCGGCACCGTGGTCGCGGGAAGCGACCTGGTCGTCGGCCTGGTGGTGTTCCTGATCATCACCGTGGTCCAGTTCATCGTGATCGCCAAGGGCGCCGAGCGCGTGGCCGAAGTCGCGGCGCGCTTCACCCTCGACGCCATGCCCGGCAAGCAGCTGTCGATCGACTCCGACCTGCGCGCCGGCCTGCTCGACAAGGACGAGGCGCGGCGCAAGCGGCGCCTGCTCGAGACCGAGAGCCAGCTGCACGGCTCGCTCGACGGCGCCATGAAGTTCGTCAAGGGCGACGCGATCTGCGGCATCGTCATCATCCTGATCAACCTGCTGGGTGGCCTCGCCATCGGCGTGCTCAAGAAGGACATGTCGCTGGCGCAGGCCACGCATACCTACAGCATCCTGACCATCGGCGACGGCCTGGTGTCGCAGATCCCGGCGATCCTGGCGACGATGGCCGCCGGCCTGGTGGTGACGCGCACCGCCGGCGAGATCGAGGACCGCCACCTCGGCGACGCGATCTCGCGCCAGGTGGGTGCACAGCCGCGGGTGGCGCTGATCACCGGCGTGCTGGCCATGCTGATGATGTTCGTGCCGGGCTTCCCTTGGCCGGTGTTCCTGGTGCTGGGCCTGTCGCTGCTGGCGTTCAGCGCATGGCGCTACCGCTACCAGTTCGAGACCCTGCGCCGCTGGTTCAAGGTCAGCAACGAGGAAATCGCCGCGGCGCAGAAGCCGGCCGAGGCCGACGACTTCGCGCCGCCGCCGCCGCTGCTGCTGGAGCTGTCGCCGTCGCTGGCGGCGACGATCGGCGTGGAGCCGTCGCGGGCGCGGCTGGGCGAGATGGCGACCGCGCTGCGCGACGAATTCGGGGTTCCGCTGCCGTCACCGGTTGCGCGCGTGTCCGCGGCGCTCGCCGATGGCGAGTACCGGCTCAGCGCGCACGGCGCACGCGTGGCCTCCGGGCGCCTGCCGCCGCGCGCCACGCTGCTGCCGGCGGCGCCGGGCGCAGCACCGATGCCGGGTTTCTTCCCGCCGCTGGCGGGGCAGTGGGTGGACGGTACGGCCGAGGGCGCGCAGGCGCCGATGGACGTGGTGGCGCAGCACGCTGGCGCCGCGCTCCGGCGCCGCCTGGGCAGCTTCCTCGGCATCCAGGAGACGTCGAACCTGTTCGGCAAGATGCAGCGCGACTATCCCGACCTGGTGAAGGAGATGCTGCGCGTGGTGGCGCCGCAACGCGTGGCCGACGTGCTGCGGCGGCTGGCCGAGGAGGGCGTGCCGATCCGCAACCTGCGCGACGCCTTCGAGGCGATCACCGACGTCGGCGGCCGCGAGAAGGACGTGGTGCTGCTGACCGAATACGTGCGCGTGGCGCTCAAGCGCGAGATCGCCGAGCGCTGGGCCGATGCCGACCGCAACCTGCACGTGCTGCTGATCCATCCCGAGCTCGAGGACAAGCTGCGCCAGTCGGTGCGCGTCGCCGGTGGCGCCAGCCAGCTGGCGATCTCGCCCGAACTGGCCGCGCGCCTGGGCAACGAGGTGCGCGCGCACCTGTCGCGCCAGGCGCCGGGCGTGCATCCGGTGCTGCTGTGCTCGCTCGACGTGCGCCGCCACCTGCGCAAGCTGATGGAAGTGGATTTCTTCGACCTGCCGGTGCTGTCCTACCAGGAGCTGGCACCCGACCTGCGCATCGTGCAGGCGGGGCAGGTCAACGCCTGATCCGATGACGAGCCCGACGCCATGACCACGCCCGCCCCCGACCAGCCGGCCCATCCCCCCGACCACGGCGACGCCGTGCTGCGCATCGTGTCCGGCCTGCACGTCGGCGCGACCCGGCCACTGGCGCGGCGCGAGATGATCCTCGTCGGCAGCGGCGACGACTGCGACGTGGTGCTCGCCGACGCCGGCGTGGCCGCGCACCACGCCCTGCTCAACGTGGTCGACGGGCGCTTCCACCTGCGCGCGCTCGACGCGGCGGTCGATCTGCCGGACCGCACCCTGCATCCGGGCGATCCGGTCGAGGTCGCGCGCGTACAGCGCGTCGGGCTCGGCGAGGCCGCGATCGCCTTCGGGCCCGCCGATGCGCCGGAGTGGCTGCTGATCGCGCCCGACGCCGGTGGCGCCGACGGCGCGCCGCCGCGGCGGACGAAGGTGCCGTTCACCAGCCGCCTGCCGATGATCGCCGGCGTGGCCGTGCTCGCGCTGGCCGGGCTGGCGATCGCCGCCGCGTTGATGCCGGCCAAGCCGCCGCAGGTCGACGCCGAGCAGCGCCTGCGGCAGCTGGCGCAGACGCATCGCGTGAGCGATGCCGAGATCAGCCGAGACGTCGACGGACGCGCCGTGCTCTCCGGCACGGTCGACGACCGCGCCACGCGCGAGCGGCTGCGCGCGCAGGTGGAAGCCGAATCGCTGCCCGCCGCGGTCAACCTGCGCACCGGCGAGGATCTTGCCGGCGACGTCGGCGAGGTGATGCGCGCGGCCGGCTTCCCGGTGCGCTCCGAATACCTCGGTGACAACAACGTGCGGGTGACCGGCCAGCTCGGCGGCGACGAGACCGCCGTGCGCGCCTTCATCGTCTCGCGCGCGGTGCGCGAGACCGGCGTGAACCGGGTCGAGATGGTCAACCTCGATGCGGCCACCACGCCCGACGAGGGTGCGCCCGCCGCGGATGCGGGCAGGAAGGTGCGCATCGTGTCGATCGTGCGCGGCGATGCCGCGCACGTGCTGGCCGACGACGGCGAACAGTACCGCCCCGGCGACGTGATCCCGGGCTGGGGCGAACTGGTCTCGATCGGCCAGCACGCGCACGTGCTGCAGCCCGACGGCCTGCTGGTGAAGCTCACGCCGCAGCCCGCGCCGCCGGCGGAGCCTGCGAGCGACGCGAACGCGCAGGACGCACCTGCTTCGCCACGCACGCCGCCCGCGGCGACGCAGGTCGCGCCACGCGCGCCGACGCGCACGACGCCTTCGCCATCGCCTGTTCACAAACCTGAAAGTACGACGCGCATTCAGGCACGCGCGATCGATGCTGACGCGAAACCAACATCCCCTGCGGTAAACCCTAGGTCACGATCCACCGCCATGAATATCCGCTACAGTCCGGACCGAGGCGGTTGGTTCGCCCGCTAGTGCATTAGTCCATCGCCGTCGCGCGTCGACGGCCTTCCCCCGAGTAGAAGGAGTGATCGCGATGACGACCCCGACCGACAACGGCAACCTGCTCAACTACATCGGCGCGGCCACGTTCGCGCACGGCCCCGGCGGCAGCAACGGCACGCGCACCGGCGGCTCCGGCGGCAGCGGCGCGAGCTGGTACGAGGCACTGTCGAAGGCGTGGGGCCAGCGCCTGGATTCGCAGGCGTCCGAGATCACCTCGCTCTCCGAGCAGATCGGCAATGGCGGCGACCAGCCTTCGCAGATGGTCGCGCTCACCGCCGCCAGCCTGAAGATGCAGTTCATGTCGAACAACGCCGCGACCTCGCAGAACAGCGTGGCCGAAGGCCTGAGCGCGGTCGCCAGGAAGCAGTAACGCTTTCCGCCCCGGCGCGTGCGGCGTTTGCGTCCCCGGCGGATCGCCGAAGTTCGACTCCAGGAGGAACGACACGATGATCGATGCAATCCAGGTGGCGGCGCTCGATGCCGCCGCGAACCCGGCTGCTGGCGGCGCTCGATGCCGCCGCGAACCCGGCTGCGGCGCCCGCCGTGCAGCCGCAGGCCTCCGCGATCGAGGTGCGCGATTTTGCGCAGGCGCTGGAGCGCACGGGCGCCACCGCCCAGGCGCAGCAGCCCGCCGCGGCGAACGCAGTGGCGGGTCCGGTGCAGGCCGAGCCTTCGGCGACGACGCGGATGATGGTCGATGCCTTCGACAACCTCAACGGCTCGGCCAAGAGCATCGAGTCGCTGTCGATGCGGCTGGCCGGCGGCACCGAGATGACGCCGTCGCAGATGCTCGAGATGACCATGCAGTGCCACCAGTTCATGTTCCAGTCGCAGCTGACCTCGAACGTGGCCAACCGCACGTCCGATGGCGTGCAGCAGCTGTTCCGCCAGCAGTCCTGATCGATCCGGAGGCCAGGTGAAGGACGCGCACCCACCGCAGCCGCTCCACGCCGCGCCGATGCGCGCGCTGCTGGTGCTGGTTGCCTGCCTGCTGCTGTCGGCCTGCTCGCAGGTGTCGATGTACACCGACCTCGACGAGCGCCAGGCCAACGAGGTGCTGGCGGCCCTGCTGGCCGCCGACATCAATGCCGACAAGCGCACCGCGCTGAGCAAGACCGGCTGGGAGGTCCGCGTCGACCGCGGCGACTTCGCGCGGGCCATGCAGGTGCTGCAGGCGCGCGGCCTGCCGCGCCAGCAGTACGCCACGATGTGCGACGTGTTCCGCAAGGAAGGCCTCGCGTCGTCGGCGATCGAGGAGAAGGCGCGCTACATCTGCAGTCGCCAGCAGGAACTGGCGCGCACCCTGTCCAGCTATCCCGGCGTGATCGAGGCGCGCGTGCACATCGCGCTGCAGGAACGCGACCAGTACGGCATTCCCGGCGATTCCTCGGCGGCGGTGGTGATCTTCCAGCAGCCCGGCAGCAACCTCGAGAACCTGCGCTCGCGGATCAAGACGGTGGTCAAGGACGGCATCGAAGGACTGGAGGACATCAACCAGGTGTCGGTCGAGTTCGTGTCGATGCCGGGCGTGGCGCCCGGCGATGCGCCGGTGCGCCAGGCCGCCGCGCCGGCGATGATGTCGAGCGCGATGCCGTTCGTGGCCGGTGCCGGCGTGCTGGCGCTGCTCGCGCTGGTCTGGGCGGCGTGGGGCCGCTGGCGGCAGCAGCGCAGCCAGCCGGCGCCGGGCGACGGCAGCGGTCTCTGGAAAGGCTGAGGGCGCGCATGCCGCTGCGCGCGTTGCTCTCCGACATGAGCCCCGCGTGGCATGCGCGGGATGGAGCGGCCCTCGATCCGCAGCTGGTCGCGCAGGCGCGACGCAGCGCGCTCGGGCAGCGCCTGCTGGTGCGCGCGCTGCCGCCGTCGGCCACCGCCACCCTGCTGGCGCCGCGTCCCGGCGCCGCCGCGCACGTGGCGATGGTGTCGCGCTGGCCGCGCGAGCGGCTGTTCGCACTGGTGCGCGACCTCGGCATCCTCGCTTTCGCGCCGATGGTTCGCGGCGAAGTCGGTCGCGAGCCGGTGCGCTGGCTGCGCGCGACGCTCGGCAACGGCTACCTGCTGGCGCTCGACCGCACGGTCTGGGACGGCCGCATCGACGCCGCCGCGCAGGCGCGCCTGGCGGCCGCATGGCAGGCGCTGCGGGACGACGCGTCGTTCCTGCGCGATCCCGCGCCGCTGGGCACCCTGCTCGACCGGCAGGGACGCAGCGAGCTGCGCGCGTGGGCGACCGCGCGCAATCCCGGGCTGGCCGAATGGACCCTGCTGGTCCATGGCGACGAACCGCTGCAGGCGACGCACCTGCCGGACAAGGCGGTGCTGCGCGTGCTGACCCACCACGAGAACCGGGACTGAGGCCGCGCCATGGACCTGCAGGCACCGGCACGACCCCATCCGCGCGCGGCCAGCGGCGCGCAGGCGGCCGATGCGCCGTCGGGCGGCGCGGTGGCCGTGTTCGAGCGCCGCGAGTTCGAGCGGGCGCTGTCCGCGCGCGTGCTGCCGGCGCGGCACTGGGCGAAGCTCGATGAGCTCGACCAGCTGATCGCGCGCGTCAACGCGCTGTACGGCGAGGTCGAGGCGGAGATCGCGCGCGCGCGCGAAGCCGGCCAGGCCGAAGGGTTCGCCGAAGGGCTGCGCCGCGCACAGGAACAGATGACCGAGAAGCTGACGGCGCTCAACGAGCGCCGCGCGCGCGTGCTGGCGGACGCGGCCGGGCGCATCACCGAGCTGGCCTGCGCGATCGTTGCGCGCGTCGCGCCGGGGTTCGATCCCACCCAGGTGGTGCCGCCGCTGGTGATGCAGGCGGTCGAGGCGGCGCAGGCCGAGCAGTTCCTGCTGATCCGCGTGCATCCCTCGACGCGTGAGTCGGTGCAGGCCGGCCTCGGCGCGGTGCGCCAGGCGCATCCGGCGGTCGGGCTGATCGAACTGGTCAACGACGAAAGCCTGGACCCGCTGAGCTGCGTGGTGGTGTCCGAGGCGGGCGAGGTGCGCGCCGGCGTCGCCCAGCAGATCGAGGCGATCCGCGTGGCGCTGGCCGGCGTCGGCGGCGGGGATCACCGGTGATGGACCTGCCCGGCCCGTTCGCGCCGAACGCGGGTGCCGCGCGCGATCCGCTGCTGAGCGCGCTGGCGAACGTCAAGCCGGTCGAACGCGTCGGCAAGGTGGTCGAGGCCTACGGTACGCTGATCCGTGCGACCGGCCTGAAGGCCGCGATCGGCGAGCTGTGCCACCTGCGCAATCCGCGCGGCGAGGGCGACCCGGATTTCGAACTGGCGGCCGAGGTCGTCGGCGTGTCCAAGCAGCACACGCTGCTCACGCCGCTGGGCGCGCTGGACGGCATCTCGGCCACGACCGAAATCGTCGCCAGTGGCCGCCAGGCCGCGGTGCGCGCAGGCGAGGGCCTGCTCGGGCGCATCCTCGACGCGCATGGCGAGCCGATCGACGGCAAGGGGCCGATCGGTCCCACGGTCGACATGCCGATCTACGCCGCCTCGCCGAATCCGCTGACGCGCAGGCTGATCGCGCGCCCGTTCTCGACCGGCGTGCGTGCGATCGACGGCGTGATGACCACCGGCGAGGGCCAGCGCGTGGGCATCTTCGCCGTCGCCGGCGGCGGCAAGAGCACCCTGCTGGGCATGCTCGCGCGCGGCGGAGACGCCGACGTCAACGTGATCGTGCTGGTCGGCGAACGCGGGCGCGAGGTCAGCGAATTCATCCACGACAGCCTGGGCGAGGCCGGGCTGGCACGTTCGGTGGTCGTCGTCGCCACCTCCGACCGGCCGGCGCTGGAGCGCAGCCGCGCGGCCTGGGTGGGCACCGCGATCGCCGAGTACTTCCGCGATCGCGGCCAGCGCGTGCTGCTGCTGGTCGATTCGGTGACGCGCTTCGCGCGCGCGCTGCGCGACGTCGGCCTCGCCATCGGCGAGCCGCCGGCCCGGCGCGGCTTCCCGCCGTCGGTGTTCAGCGCGCTGCCGCGCCTGTTCGAGCGCGCCGGCAACAACGACAAGGGCAGCATCACCGCGTTCTACACCGTGCTGGCCGAGGACGAGGACGGCGGCGACCCGATCGTCGAGGAAGTGCGTTCGATCCTCGACGGCCACATCGTGCTCTCGCGCAAGCTGGCCGCGGCCTACCACTACCCGGCGATCGACGTGCTCACCAGCCTCAGCCGCACCATGCCGCGCGTGGTCGACCAGGCCCACCTGCGCGCGGCCGGGCAGCTGCGCAAGGCGCTGGCCAAGCACCAGGACATCGAGCTGCTGGTGCAGCTGGGCGAGTACAAGCGCGGCAGCGATCCCGACGCCGACTACGCGCTCGACCGGATCGGCCCGATCCGCAAGTTGCTGCAGCAGGGCGCGGGCGAGCTGGTGCCGTTCGCGCAGTCGGCCGACGTCCTGAAGAAGCTGTTCGCATGAGCACGCCGTCGCGCAGGCGCTATCCGCTGCAGAAACTGCTGCAGCTGCGCGCGCACCGCACCGAGAAGGCGCGGCTGCTGGTGGCCGACAGGCAGCGGGTCGTGCGCGATTGCCGCGAGGCCTGCGAACGCATCGAGGCCGAGATCGCCGCGCTGCAGCGCGAATGCGCCGGGCAGCGGCTGCGCATGCTGGATCCGCCGCCGCCGGGCATCCCGTTCCCGCTCGCGCTGGAGCAGCGCGAGGCGCACATCGGCTGGCTCGGCGAGCAGGCGCAGGCCGCGCGCCTGCGGCTGCAGCAGGCACGCCAGCAACTGCAGGAGGCCGAGCAGGCGCTGGCCGAGGCGATGCAGGCGTTCTTCCGCGCCAAGGCGCGCGAGGACGCGCTGGAAAAGCGCAAGGCGCTGTGGCGTGGCGAAGTCGTCGCGCTGGAGGCGCGGATCGAAGAGGACGCCGCCGCCGACCTGGTGCAGGCCCGCCACCACGCCCGCACCCGACACTGAGGAGCGCAGCATGAGCATCGACCAAGCACCGACACCGTCGTCGTCCAGCCGCCCGGGCGAAGGGCCGCAGCGCAGCGACAACGATCGTCCGGCCGAGGCCAGGCGCGAGGCGCCGCCGAAGGAAGCGGTGGATCGCTTCCGCCAGCTGATGCAGCACGGACGGCAGGAAGAAGGCCGCAGCGGGCTGCAGGAAAAGCAGGAACGCGGCTTGCACGGCGCCGGCCGCGCGGTCGCCGATCCCGCGGCGCGCCAGGAGGGGCAGGACGTCGCGCTGCGCGGGCTGCACGGGCAGCGCGGCACGCAGGACGGCACCGACAACAACGGCATGGGCGCCAACTCGCTGGAGGCGTCCGACGTGCTGGCCATGATGCAGGCGCAGGCCGCGCTGCGCGACGGTGCCGCGATGGCGCCGACCCAGGCGCCCGCGCCGATGGCGAGCAGCCGCAGCCTGGCCGACATGCTGGAACGCCACGTGCGCCAGCTGGCCGTCGACGCGGCCACCGCCACCGATGGCGAGGGCCGCGTGCTGCTGCGCATGGCCGACGCGACGCTGCCCGGCACCGACCTGATGCTCAGCAAGACCGCCGACGGCTGGCTGCTGCGCGCCGACGTGCGTTCGCGCGGCAGCTACGACGCGATCCGCGAGGCCGGGCCCCAGCTTGCGCAGCGCTTCGCCGAGCAGAACCTCGGCAAGCTCGAGATCGACCCGCATTTCAACGGCTGAGCCGGCCAGGGTTTACCCCAGGTGGGGAACGCCCCAGCTTGGAAAGCAGGGGGCCGGGTTCAAGACTGGCGTTGCGTGGACAAGCGCCCGGCAACATCCGTCACCCCCATGTAAAGCAGGAGTCGCACCATGAGCTTCTTCGACAGTATCGGCGGCATTCTTTCCAATGTCGTCAACATCGCGGTCACCGCCTGGACCGGCAATCCGATGCTCGGGCAACTTGCCAGCGGCATTTTTGATTCGCTGGTGAACGAGTCCGGCGGCAGCGGCAACACGGCCTTCGACAAGGTGTTCGAAAGCGCCCTCAGCGACGGCTACAAGGCCGCGTTCGGCAAGGGCTGATCCGCCTCGCGTGGACCGGGGTGGTGCGGGCGGCCCGAACCGCCGTCCGCACCGCCACTGTCCCGCGACGAGACAGGAGATCCACCGCGCATGACGAAACGCCCGCCCCAGCGTCCCGCAGGCCGGCCCGCAGCCGAAGCGGTGCCGTCGTTCGTGCCTCCCGTCGGCATGGGCGCCATGGCCTCGGGTCTCGATGCCGATGCCGGCCCGGCGGCGGAAACGCCCGCGCCGCGTGGCGAAGGGCGGCCCGTCGCCAATCGCGACCAGCTCGCGTCCCTGCTCGGCGACCTTCTGGACCAGGGCAGCATCAGCGTCGCCGACGAGGCCGCGATCCTGCGCGAGTACGACCTGCTGCTGTCGCAACTGCGCGTGGAGAAGCAGCGCCTGGAAGTCGAGTATCGCGAGCGCGTGGCGCGCGATGGCGAGGACGCGACGCAGGCCTGGTTGACCGAAGCGGCCACGCGCCTGGGCAGGCAGCAGGGCGAACAGATGCAGCGCCTGCTGGCCACCATCCCCGCCCTGGCGCGGGAAGCGGCGGCCGGCTAGAGCGGACTGGCCCTAGGGTCGCCCCCAGTTGCGGCCCGTGCTGGCGCGCCTAGACTCGAATCCAACGACGTTCCTCCTCCCGCCCTCCCGCGAAAGACCCATCGGACCCGACTCCATGGCACGTCCCCCGCTCCGATCCGCGCGCAAGCCCGCAAGCGATGGCATCGCCATCCAGCGCGGCGCGCAGGACGTCGGCGGTGCCGACGGTGCGGCAAGCGACGACGGCATCGACCGCGATGCGATCCTCGCCGAGTTCGAAAGCGCGCTGCGTGCGCAGCCGGGCGTGGGCCAGGAGGGCCTCGACTTCCTGATGCCGTTCCTGCGCGATGCCGTGGAACAGGCCTCGCTGGCGCCGTCGCGCGTCGATCTGGACGTGAATGCCTGGCTGGCGACGTTCGACGCGATCGCCGGCGATGCGCTCGACGAGACCGAGCGCAACACCCTGCTGCGCCAGTTGAACGAAGCGATCGAGCCGCTCAACGATGCCGGCACGCAGGTCACCCTCGAATTCAGCCGCCGGCTGCAGGCCGATGGCGAAGCAGCCGCGCTGGCCTGGCTGGCCGAGCAGCGCAAGGCGGCGGAGAAGTCCGCGGCCGTCGCGCCGCTGCCAGCCGACCGTCACGGCGTGCCGCTTGCGGGCGCCCAGGCGATCACGCGCTCGCGTTCCCGCCGCCTGCGGGGTCCGCCAGGCTGATTGCGAGACCGGTCGCCACGTCCGGCCGGGACCCTTGTCCGAACGCAATCACCCAACGCACCCCACCGAATACAGGAGTACACCACCATGTCCGAGATCGATTGGAATGCCGTCATTTCCGACATCTCCCTGCGCGAAGCGCGCGAGAACAATGCCCTTGAGTCGTCCCGTTCGGCCAAGCGTGCCGGCGCCGGCTGGCTCGAGGCCTTCGCGATCGCGATGGGCAAGCTGATCGAGAGCCAGGGCAATGCCCTGATGAAGACCGCGGAAAGCATCGGCGACAAGCCCACCGCCGCCGACTCCACGCGCCTCACCGTGCAGAGCCAGATGTACTCGATGTTCATCCAGGCCGTCAGCACCGCGCTGAAGTCGATGGGCGAAGGCCAGACCGCCATGGCGCGCAAGAGCGGCTGATGCCGCGACGACGGGGGCCTTGGCCCCCGCCGGGACACGCAACAAGGACGGCCCCGGTGCAAACCGGGGCCGTTTCCTTTTCAGGGGATGCTTCGCCGGATGCAGGCGGCGCGCGGGTTCCCGGCCGGGTCGCCGGCCGCGCGGACGCCAGCGGCCGCAACGGCGCCGCCGCGCGCGCTCAGTCCTCGATCGTGGTGTAGCGCTGGCGCAACGCCGCGACTTCCTGCCTGAGCCAGCGGTCGGCGTCGGCCTGGCCATCACGATCGGCGCGCACCCGGTACTGCACGCGCAGGTCGGCGACGATGGCATCGAAGCGGGCGCGCGAGATCGTGCGGTCCGGCTGCGACCCCGTGGCCTTGCCGGTGGAGGGCTTTGCATCGCCCGTGCGCGGCTGCGCCATGACGTTGGCGTGGTGGTAGGCGCCGACCGCGTCGATCAGCGGCGCATCCTGCGCGCTGGCGGACGCACTGGCACAGGCGAGCGCCAGGCCCAACGCGCAGGACGCGCGGAGGATGGTCGAGGGACGTGGACGCATGTCGGCGGTCCTCCTTCCGGCGGGTGACGGCCGCATCATCGCGCCGGCGTCGTGAACCCCGGCCATCCCGGCCGTCAGCGCAGGCGGCGCGCGAGCAGCCAGGCCCAGGCGGCGCTGGTCAAGCCCACCACGGTCAGGCCGTGCCGCCAGGCGCTGCGCGATTCCTGCGCGACCGGCAGGTCCGCCAGCTGCGGCAACAGCAGGGCCAGCGCAAAGCCGAGGCAGGCATAGGCCACCGCGATCAGGGACCAGTACAGCCAGCGCCAGCGCCGAGCGCGACGTTCGGCGGTGCGCACGGCGTCCGTTGCCGGTGGTGTGGCGGTGGCCCAGGCTTGCGCGCGTGCGCGGTCCGGCGGCACGCCGCGCGCGCGATCCCGGCGTTCGCGTGCATGGCGCGCGGTCGCCGGGCTGGCGGCGAGGGTGTGGCCTGCGGTGGCGGTCGCGGCGGCGGTCTCCGATGTCGTGTTCCCGGCGGCGATCGCGGCGGAGCGTGTGTCGCCTTCGCCCGGCGTGGAGGTGCGCGTCGCCGCGTCACCGGTCGCGGTGCGCGCGCTGGTCGTGGCCGGAGTCGCGTCGCGCGACGGAGTCTCGTCGTGACTGCTTCCGCGGCCATCGTCGCGGCGGTCCTGTTCGCCCGCCTGCTGCCGCGCGTTGTCCTGTTCCGCGGCGCGCTTGCGCGCCTTCTGGTGCGCGTCGTCGGCCTGGCGCAGGCGCGCAGCGTGCTGCGGCGCATGCGCGAAGGTGGTGCCCGCCGGCTGGCCCACGGCCGCCAGGGTGACGCCCGCGGCGCCGATCATGCCGGGCAGTCCGCCGGACGAGGTCGGATCCGGGGCGCCGACCGCCACGGCATCGGTGCGACCGGCGGCAAGCGCATCGCCGGCGAGGCGTGCCTGCAGCGGCATCTGCGCCGCAAGCTCCTGCGGCGTGCCGGCCGGCGCCGGTGTCGTGGCGTGCAGGGGCGGCTGCAGCGGGGTGCCCTGCGCCTGCAGGCCGTCACCGCGAGCGAGCAGGGCGGCCAGGCTCGACTGCACGGGCCGCTGCGTCGCGTCCTGCGACGCCAGGCCATCGCGCAGTGCGGCCGCGCCGTGCAGGTCCTCGCCAGGACGGCTGCCCGCCAGCGCCGCCGGAAGGGCCTCACGCCCGCCCGCCAGCGCACGGTCCTGCGCCACCTGCGGGCCCAGTGACGGCGGCAGGGTGCCGCGCGGATCCTGCGCCGCCTGGCGCGCGTCCGCGGCCAGCTGCGACAGCGTGCGCGCCAGCGGTTCCATCGGCGCATCGGGTCCGTTCCCCGTCGGCGGCTGCGACCCCAGCTGGAACAGCTGGCGCAATGTCTCCGGTGGCAGCTGCTGCAGCTCTCGGAACAGCGGATGCGTCGGGTTCTGGCGCCAGGCTTCGGCCAGCGTATCCGCCAGCGGGCCAGCGCCGGCGTGCTGCGCGAAGGGATTCGCACCCGGCCCGGTCAGCGGACCGCCGGGCAGGTCGCCGTGGCGGCCATGCATGTCGGGACCGCGGCGTCCGGGGTCGGGGCCGTCGTGGTCACCGTCCAGTCCCGGCAGCATCGGGCCGGGTCCGAAGTCGCGACCGGCGCCGGGCAGCAGCGCGCGCAGTGCGTCGAAGGGCGACAGGGACGTCATGGCACGCCTCCATGGACGCCGGCGCGCAACGCGCCTGCAACACCGGCACGCTAAGTCGCGCCCCCGCGTGCCGTAACTGGGGTAGACCCTAGGTCGGGCCTGTGGCGGGAACTGTCCCGGACGGGCGCGAGGCCCACCCAAAAAAAACGGGAAACCGCTGGTTTCCCGTTGAATCCGGCGTGGCCGGAGGACTTGTGTTGTGGCGGGCGCCAGCCTAGCGCGGCCCGAAATCTAATGCAACACCTTAATTTCAATCTCGTAAGTATTTGATTCAACTAGTTCGCCTGGTGCAAGGCTTCGCGTTTCAGGCGGCGGCGCGCATCCCGCGGTTCGCTCCAGGCGTTGTTGAACACGGCCGGCTCCCAGGAGCCGTAGGTGGGATTGGCCAGCATCCACCAGCGTTCGCCGAACCAGTCGTCGTACTCGGCCAGCAGCGCGGCGCGCGCCTCCGGCGTGTTGGCGACGATTTCCACGAAGTCGCCGAGCTGGTCGCCGAACTGCATCAAGACGCGGTACTCGCGGCCGGCGAGGCGGCGCCGGCACAGCTTCTCCGAACCGTTCTGCTCGCAGCCCTCGACATGGGTGCCCAGGCCGAGGAACACGCTGTCGTCCTTCACCGGCAGGCCTTCGGCGCGCAGGTTGGCGATGGTCGCGTCCTTGAGGTGCACGGCGCGGTTGGAGAGGTAGAGCAGGGTGACGCCCTTCGCGTCGGCGGCCCTGGCGAACTCGAGCACGCCCGGCAGCGGCTTGGCCTTCTTCTCGGCGACCCACTGGTCCCAGGTGACCTCGTCGTATTCGGTGCCGTTGGCCACCAGCCGCGCCTGGTAGGGCGAGTTGTCGAGCACGGTTTCGTCGATGTCCATGATCACCGCCGGCTTGAGGCCCTTGAGCGGTGCGGTCAGTTCGCGCTCGGCCGGCACCAGCGCGTCCCAGTTCGCCTCCTTCAGCGCCGCATCCAGGTGGTCGGCGGCGGCGCGGTACAGCGAGATCGTGTTGGCCTGGTACTCGGCCGAGCGCTGCATCCACAGCACTGCGTTGAGGTTGTCGTCGGCGCCCTGCGGCGCCGCGCTTGCGGCCGTGGCCGGCGCGCCCGGCGCAGCGGTGGCCGGGCCCTGCGGCGCGGTGAAGGACGTGGGCTTGCAGGCGGCCAGTGCCAGTGCGGCGACAAGCAGGGCGGTGGCGGGGATCGCGCGCATGCGGCGTGCTTCCGTGGATGCGGGCCCCGGAGTGTAGCGAAGCCGCGTTGCGGATGGTCGCGGGCCGGCGGCTATCCTGTGCGCCCGCCACGCCGACCGGACCCGCCCATGGATGCCGAAACCCCCGCGCTGCCGCTGGCCGCGGCCGAAGCCCGCGTGCTGGGTTGCCTGATCGAGAAGCAGGCCACCACGCCGGATCAGTATCCGCTCACGATCAACGCCGCGCAGGCCGCGGCCAACCAGAAGACGGCGCGCGAGCCGGTGCTGTCGCTGGACGCCGGCACCGTGCACCACGCCTTGCGCCAGCTGGAGCGCAAGGGGCTGGCGAAGCAGGTGTTCTCCTCGCGCGCGGAGCGCTACGAGCATCGCGCCGAGGCCTTCTTCAGCCTCACGCGCGGGCAGGTGGCGCTGCTCGGGCTGTTGCTGTTGCGCGGTGCGCAGACGGTGCACGAACTGCACGCGCGCAGCGAACGCATGCACGCCTTCGCCGATGTCGACGACGTGCGCCACCACCTGGATCGCCTTGCCCAGCACGTGCCGGCGCTGGTCGTACAGCTGCCGCGCGCCTCCGGGCAACGCGAGGACCGCTACCTGCACCTGCTGTGCGGCGAGGTGGACGCGGCGGCCGCGCATGGGGACGCCGCGCACGCCGCTGCACCCGCGACGGCCCCGGCGCGCGCCGCGCTCGAAGCGCGGATCGTGGCGCTGGAGGCTGAGGTCGCGCAGCTGCGCGAGCGGCTGCAGGCGCTCGAGGGGCGCGCGGCGGGCTGACGCCCGGGGCGATCAGTCGCCCAGCAGCGCGCGGATGTCGGCGAAGCCGACGCTGGCACGCACCTGCTTGCGCTCGGCGTCGGCGACCGGGTCGGCGCCATCGCGCTGCAGTTCCGCCGCCGGCAACTCGTCGAAGAACCGGCTGGGCGCGAGCCGCAGTTTTGCGCCCCAACGCTGTGCTTCCAGCGAATACGACAGCCACAGCTGCTGCTTGGCGCGGGTGATCCCGACATAGAGCAGGCGGCGCTCCTCGTCCAGGCGGCCTTCGTCGAGGCTGGCCTCGTGCGGCAGGGTGTTGTCGTCCATGCCGACGATGAACACGAAGCGGAACTCCAGGCCCTTCGCGGCATGCAGGCTCATCAGTCGCACCTGGTTGCCGGGATCGCCCTTGTCGGCATGCGACAGCAATGCGAGTTGCGCGGCGAGGTCGCCCGGGCCGGCCCCACGCGCGCCTTCGAACCAGTCGGCGAGCTCGTCGAGGTTGCCACGGCGGATGCGGAACAGTTCTTCGGTCTTGCACTGCTCGCGCAGCGCGGCGAGCAGGCCGGATCTCTCGTTGAGCCTGCGCACCAGCTCGTTCGGCGGCAGGTGCGCGGCATCGCTGCGCAGGCCGCGCAGGATGTCGGTGAACGCGCCCAGCGCATTCGCGGCGCGCGGCTGCAGCTGCTTCAGCAGGCCCATCGACTCGGCGGCGCGCGACAGCGGCAGGCGGGCGTGCTGCGCCATTTCGGCCAGCTTGGCCAGCGTGGTCGCGCCGATGCCGCGGCTGGGCGACTGCACCGCGCGCAGGAACGCGGCATCGTCGTCGGGATTGGCGACCAGGCGCAGCCACGACAGCGCGTCCTTCACTTCGCCGCGGTCGAGGAACGCGGTGCCACCGCTGAGGTGGTAGGGGATGCGCAGCAGTTGCAGCGCCTTCTCCAGCGCGCGCGACTGGTGGTTGCCGCGGAACAGGATGCAGAACTCGCTCCAGGGCGCGTCGTGCAGGGTGTGCTGGAACTGGATCTCGCCGGCGACGCGCTCCGCCTCGTGGCCGGCGTCGCGGCATTCCCAGACGCGGATGCGCTCGCCGTCGGCCTGCGCGCTCCACAGCGTCTTCGGGTGCTCGTGCGGATTGTGCGCGATCAGCGCGTTGGCGCTGCGCAGCACGCGGTTGGAGCAGCGGTAGTTCTGCTCAAGCTTGACCACGACGAGGCCCGGGTAGTCCTGGCCCAGTTGCGTCAGGTTCTCCGGGTTCGCGCCGCGCCAGGCGTAGATGCTCTGGTCGTCGTCGCCCACGCAGGTGAAGTTCGCCTTCGCCCCGGCGAGCGCCTTCAGCAGGCGGTACTGCGCGTCGTTGGTGTCCTGGCATTCGTCGACCAGCAGGTACCCGATCCGCTCGCGCCAGCCCAGCGCGGCATCCATGTCGGTTTCCAGCAGTTGCACCGGCAGCCGGATCAGGTCGTCGAAGTCGACCGCGTTGAACGTGGACAAGCGCTTCTGGTAGCGCGCGTACAGCGAGGCGGCTTCATGCTCGCGCGCGCTGCGCGCGGCCTCCGCGGCCTGTTCCGGCGACAGCCCGGCGTTCTTGATGCCGGAAACCAGCGACTGCATCGCCTGCACGGCATCGGGCTTGGCACCGGGCATCAGGTCCTTCAGCTGCGCCTGCGTGTCGTCGCTGTCGAAGATCGAGAAGCCGCGGCGCAGGCCGGCCTTTTCGTGTTCGACCTGCAGGATCTTCAGGCCAAGCGCGTGGAAGGTGCTGATGAGCACGCCTTCGGCACCATCGCCGCGGATGCGCTTGGCCACGCGCTCGCGCATTTCCTTCGCGGCCTTGTTGGTGAAGGTGATCGCGGCGATGCGCTTGGCCGGGTAGCGGCCGGACTGGATCAGGTGCGCGATCTTCTCGACGATCACCCGCGTCTTGCCGCTGCCGGCGCCGGCGAGCACGAGCAGGGGGCCTTCGCAGTGCAGGACCGCGGCGCGTTGCTGGGGGTTGAGGGACATGCGGGCGGGCAGGATGGAGCGTGTGCATTCTACAGGGCCGCACAGCCCGGCAGGGTGCCGGCGGGCCCGCCGGGACGCGCCCGCCCGCCGGGCGCGGCGCTACACTTCCGCGCATGGCCAAGCTCTATTTCTACTACTCGGCGATGAACGCCGGGAAGACCACCACGCTGCTGCAGTCGGCGCACAACTATCGCGAGCGCGGGATGCGCACGCTGATCCTGACGCCGCGGCTCGACCATCGCGCCGGCAGCGGCACGGTGGCCTCGCGCATCGGCCTGCAGGCCGAGGGCGTGGCCTTCGATCGCGAGGACGACCTGGAAGTGCTGGTCGGGCTCGACATCGCCGCGCGCGGCCGCCTGGATTGCGTGCTGGTCGACGAGGCGCAGTTCCTCGCCAGGGCCCAGGTCTGGCAGCTCAGCGAAGTGGTCGACGCGCTGCGCATCCCGGTGCTGTGCTACGGCCTGCGCACGGACTTCCGCGGAGAACTGTTCGAGGGCAGCCAGTACCTGCTGGCCTGGGCGGACGAACTGGCCGAGATCAAGACCATCTGCCACACCGGCAGCAAGGCGACGATGACCGTGCGCGTCGACGACAACGGCTTCGCGGTGAGCGAGGGGCCGCAGGTCGAGATCGGTGGCAACGAGCGCTACGTGTCGGTCAGCCGCGCCGAGTTCAAGAAGATCTCGCGTGGCGAGGGGCGGATCGAACCCTTGCAGCCATCGCTGCCGCTGGAATGAGCGTGCCGGGCGCGGCGAGGCGCCCGGACTGGCAGGCGTCGCGGATGGTCTGCACTTCGCGCACGATCACGCCGCCTTCCGGCTGTGCCTGCTGCAACTGCACCAGCATGGCCTGCAGCTGCGCCTGCGCCTGCGCCCGTTGCGCGGGCTGGCGGCAGCGGATCCCCGCGGCGTAGGCGCCCGCCAGCCACGCGGCCTTGCGCAGTTCGTGTTCGCTGGTGGCCATGCCGGCCACGGCGTCGAGCCGGGCGAGCGCGGTGGCGTCGCCGCGCTCGGCCTGGTAGCGCGCCAGCGAGATTTCGGCGCGACGCGCATGCGAGTGCTGCGGCCCGTAGTCGTCGTGGGTGAGGGCCTGCGCCTCGCGCAGCAGGGTGCCCGCGTTGTCGCGGCCGAGCGCGGCCTCGACCTCGCCGAACATGCGCAGCGTGTCTCCGACCAGGCCGTGGCGCTCGCCGAACGCGGCCTTGCGCAGCGCCAGCGCTTCGCGCAGCAACGGCTCGGCCTCCGCATCGCGACCCGCGCCGTGCAGCACCATCGCCCGGTTGAACAGGCCCCCGGCGAGCAGCGGCGCGTTGCCGGCCTCGCGCCAGATATCGAGCGCGCGATCGAGATGGCGCAGCGCGGTCGCGAAGTCGCCGCGCTCCCAGGCCACGATGGCGAGGCTGTTGTAGTTGCGCGCGACGTCGGCGTGGCGGTCGCCCAGCCGGGTGAGCAGCCAGCCCAGGGTGTCCTGGAACTCGGTCTCGGCTTCGGCGAAGCGGCCCTGGTCGACGTGCACCGCGGCCAGCTGCCGGCGCGCGTCGATCGTCGACTGGTGGCTGGGGCCGCGCAACTGCATCGCCATCGCCAGCGCCTGGCTGCAGTCGCGCTCGGCGCCGGCGGTGTTGCTCGATTCGCGTTCCAGCGAACACAGCGAGCGCAGCAGGTCGATCGCCAGCGGGTGGCGCGGGCCGGCGCTGCTGCGCAGCAACGCGAGCGCGGCGCGCATCTCGCTCAGTGCGCGCGGGGTGTCGCCGCTGGCGCTGTGCAGGCCGGCGAGGTCGGCGAGGTTCTCGACGATGCCGGCGTCGTCCTTGAGCGGATCGCGACGCAGCGCCAGCGAGCGCAGGTAGAGCACGCGCGCGGCCTCGATCCCGCGCGTGGCCTGGTGGCAGCGGCCGAGCTGCGAGTAGAACTCGGAGGCCGGCAGCGGCAGCCGCCGCTCCTCGTCGCGCGCCAGCGCCAGCAGCGGTTGCATCATGGCGATGCAGTCGCCGGCCTCGCCCTTCAGGCGCAGCACGCGGCCGAGGTCGGTCGCCGACTGCAGGCGCAGGCTGGCGGGCGGATCGCCCAGTGCCGCGACCAGCGCCGACTGCCGCCGCAGCAGCTCGAGCGCGTGGTCGTAGTCGCCCAGGCCCAGGCGCAGCCGCGCGACCACGCCCAGCAGTTCGGCGCGCGCCTGCGGCTGGCGCGAGAGTTCCTGGTCGATGCGGCGCTCGCCGCCCTCCAGCAGCTGGCGCACGTCGACGGTCGCCCCGGCGGGCCCGGCGCTGGCGTTCTCGAACAGGCCAACCACGAAGCTCTGCATCGCCTGCGCGCGCGCCGATTCCTGCACCGCCTGTTGCGCCTGCCACGCGATCATGCCCAGCGCGGTCAGCAGCACCAGCGACACCGCCAGGCCCGTGGCCAGCGCCCAGCGATGGCGGCTCACGTACTTGTGCACGCGATACGACAGGCTTTGCGGGCGCGCCATCACCGGCTTGCCGTCGAGCCAGCGCTGCAGGTCCAGCGCCAGCGCCTCGACCGACGGATAGCGTTGCTCCGGCTTCTTCGACAGCGCCTTGAGCACGATGTTGTCGAGGTCGCCGGCGACGTCGTGCACGCGGCGCCGCGCGTGCACGTCGAGGCCGCCGCCGTTGGCGACGTCGCGCTGCAGCGCCAGCGACGGCCGGGTCGGGTCGGCGTTGAGGATCGCGTCCTCCCACTGCGCGTCGCTGGGGCGCTTGAGCTGGTAGGGCTTGCTGCCCACAAGGATCTCGTACAGCACCACGCCCAGCGAATACACGTCGGTCATGGTGGTGACCGGCTCGCCGCGGATCTGCTCGGGCGCGGCGTAGTGCAGGGTGAACGTGCGCAGGCCGGTGCGGGTGTGGTCGAGCGCCTGCTCGGGCGTGTCGAGCAGCTTGGCGATGCCGAAGTCGAGCAGGCGGATGTCGTCGAGCGGCGTGACCAGGATGTTCGACGGCTTGAGGTCGCGGTGCACGATGAGGTTGGTGTGGGCGTGGCTGACCGCGTCGCAGATCTGCATGAACAGGCGCACGCGGGTCGACACGCTCGGTTCGCGCGACTTGCACCAGTCGGTGATCGGTTCGCCCTCGACGTACTCCAGCGCCAGGTAGGGCTGGTTGTCGCTGCTGATGCCGGCGTCGAGCAGGCGCGCGATGTGCGGGTGCTCGAGTCGCGCGAGGATCTGCCGTTCGCGGGTGAAGCGCAGGCGCAGGTTGGGGTCGGCCAGGCCCGGGCGCAGCAGCTTCAGCGCGACGCGGCGCTGGTACAGGCCGTCGGCGCGGCGCGCCAGCCATACCTGGCCCATGCCGCCTTCGCCGAGCATGCGCTCGAGTTCGTACGGGCCGACGTGGGCCCCGGCATGCACGCCCGGATGCGGCGTGATCAGCGGTTCGGAGAGGAAGTCCTCGCTCTCGGCTTCCAGCGAGAGCAACTGCGCGAGGTCATCGGCCAGCCGTGCGTCCTCGTCGCGCAGTTCGGCCAGGCGCCGGGCGCGGGCCTCGTCGTCCAGCTCGAGCAGCGCGTCGAGCAGGGGCGACAGGCGTTGCCAGCGTTCGGCGTCCATAAAGCCAATGATGTCGCGCGCAGCGCGACGATCACTCCCCCTCCCCCGCTGCGCGGGGGAGGGCAAGGGGTGGGGGCGAGGCGCACCGGGACTGCCCGGGGGGAGCCATGACGATCACTCCCCCTCCCCCGCTGCGCGGGGGAGGGCAAGGGGTGGGGGCGAGGCGCGCCGGGACTGCCCGGGGCGTGCCATGACGATCACATCCCGGCGCCGCGATGCGGGGCGGGCAAGGCCGGGCGCGCGGCGCGACACGGCCGCCGGCTCAGTCATCCTGCTTCAGCGACGCCAGCAGGAACATCCGCGCCTTCTGCCAGTCGCGGCGGATGCTGCGGTCGGAGCGGCCGAGCAGGGTGGCGATCTCGGCTTCGGACAGGCCACCGAAGTAGCGCAGCTCCACCACGTGCGCGAGCCGGGCGTCGACATTGGCCAGGCGGGTCAGCGCCACGTCCAGCGCCAGCATGTCGTCGTCCAGGCGCAGGCCGCCCTCGATGTCCTGCGGCAGGTCGGTGACGCGGTGCAGGTCGCCGCCGCGCTTCTGCGCCAGCCGCTGGCGGGCATAGTCGACCACCACGCTGCGCATCGCGGACGCGGCGTAGGCGAAGAAGTGGGCGCGGTCGTCGAACTGGATCTCGCGCCGGCCGATCAGCTTGAGGTAGGCCTCGTGGACCAGCGCGGTGGCGTCGAGCGTCTGCCCCATCTGGCCGGACAGCTGCCGCCGCGCCATGGTGTGCAGTTCCTGGTACAGCGTGGCCAGCACCTGGTCGAGCGCACGGCGATCGCCGCCGCGCGCGGCATCGAGCCAGAGGGTGATGTCGGCGTTGTCGGCCATGCGCTCGGGGGAAGTGGACGGGGCAACGCCCGGACTATACCGCGAAGGGCCGCCGCGCCGGGCCTCAGCGCTGGCAGTGGCCGCACCAGACCGTGGCGCGCTGGGCCACCAGGGCCTGCCGGAGCGGGCGGCCGCAGCGCGGGCAGGGTTCGCCGCCGCGGCCGTAGGCGGCCAGTTCCTGCTCGAAATAGCCCGGCGCGCCGTCCGGCGCCAGGAAGTCGCGCAGGGTGGTGCCGCCGCGGCGGATGGCGTGGTCGAGGATGCGGCGGATCTCGCCGGCCAGCGCCGCGTAGCGCTCGCGCGAAACCCGCCCGGCTTCGCGCAGCGGCGACACCCCGGCCGCATGCAGCGCCTCGGCGACATAGATGTTGCCCACGCCCACCACCACCCGCTGGTCCATCAGGAACGCCTTGACCGGCGCCGTGCGCCCGCGGCTGCGCGCGAACAGGTAGTCGCCGTCGAAGTCGTCCGACAGCGGTTCGGGGCCGAGCTCGCGCAGCAACGCGTGCGTCGTGCCGGCCGGCTGCCACAGCAGGCAGCCGAAGCGGCGTGGATCGTTGAAGCGCAGCACGCGCCCGGAATCCGGCCCGCCGTCGTCGAGCACGATGTCGACATGGTCGTGCGCGCGCACCGGGGTGGCCGCCGGCAGCACGCGCAGGCTGCCGGACATGCCCAGGTGCAGCAGCGCGCTGCCGGCGTCGGTGTCCAGCAGCAGGTACTTCGCGCGGCGGCGCACGCGTTCGATCTTCCGGCCGGGAAGCAGGTCGCCGATTTCGTCGGGGATCGGCCAGCGCAGGTCCGGCCGGCGCAGGGTGACGGTCCGCACGCGGCGGCCTTCGACGTGCGGCGCGAGGCCGGCGCGCGTGGTTTCGACTTCGGGCAGTTCAGGCATGCGCGGATTGTCGCAGGCGCGGCGGGTGCCGGCGTCGAGGATCCAGTCGGGATCGTTCAGTCGGGATCGGCCAGCGCGACCCGGCCATGCGCGTCCAGCGACAGCGGCGCGTCGAACGCCTGTGACAGGCGCTCGGCGGTGAGCACCTCGTCGCGCGGCCCGTCGGCGACCACGCGCCCGGCACGCAGCAGCACCACGTGGCCGATCTCGGGCACCAGCTCCTCCAGGTGATGGGTGGCCAGCAGCAGGGTGGTGCCCTCGCGCGCGAGGACGCGCAGCGACTGCAGCAGGCGGTGGCGCGCGACCGGGTCGAGCCCGGTGGTGGGTTCGTCCAGCAGCAGCGCGGACGGGCCGTGGACCAGCGCGCGCGCGATCAGCACCCGGCGTGCCTCGCCGGTGGACAGCGTGGCGTAGTCGCGACCGGCGAGATGGCCGGCCTCCACGCGCGCCAGCGCGGCGGCGGCCTGCGCCCGCATCGCCGGCGTCGCCTCGCCCGCGGGTAGCGGCGCCAGGCGGGCATCGAACGCGCCCAGCACCACGTCCTCGACCTGCAGCTCCGGCAGCGTGGCGAGGGCGTCGTGCATGGCGCCGGTGACGATGCCCAGGCGGGCGCGGATCTCGCGCACGTCCCACAGGTGCGCGCCGAGGAGGCGCACCGCCGGCCGGCCGTCGTCGTGCGCCAGCGGATACAGCTGGCGCGTGACCAATTGCAGCAGGGTCGACTTGCCACAGCCGTTGGGGCCGAGGAGGGCGGTGTGTCGGCCCTGCGGCAGGCGCAGGCTGACACCGTCGAGCGCGCGCCGGTCGCCGCGCAGCACGCTGGCGGCATCGAGTTCGACCAGGGGTGGCGGGGCGGTGTCGGGCATCGTCGGCATCGGGCGGCGGGGACTGAACAGGCGTCACACCATACGCAGGCGCAGGGGGTGGCGATCATGCGACTTCGGCCCCATCATGCATGGGGTTCACCTTCTTCCGACATCGCCATGCCCGCTTCCCTGCTCGATTTCCTGGCCGGCGGCCTACTGCAGTTCGGCTTCTGGTCGCTCGCGCTGTACTTCCTGGTCGCGACCCAGCTGACGATCTTCTCGGTCACGCTCTACCTGCACCGCAGCCAGGCGCATCGCGGCGTGGATTTCCACCCGGTGCTGAACCACGTGTTCCGCTTCTGGACGTGGCTGACCACGTCGATGATCACCCGCGAGTGGGTGGCCATCCACCGCAAGCACCACGCCAAGTGCGAGACCGAGGAAGACCCGCACAGCCCGATGTACAAGGGCATCCGCACCGTGTTCTGGAAGGGCGTGGAGCTGTACCGCGAGGCGCGCGGCATGCGCGGCGACATCGAGCAGTACGGCAAGGGCGCGCCGGACGACTGGATCGAGCGCCACCTCTACACCCCGCACGCGACGATGGGCCCGACCGTGCTGCTGTTCGCCAGCTTCGCGCTGTTCGGCTTCGCCGGCGTCGCGATCTGGGCGCTGCAGATGGCATGGATCCCGTTCTGGGCCGCAGGCGTGGTCAACGGCCTCGGCCACTGGTGGGGCTACCGCAACTTCGAGACCACCGACACCGCCACCAACCTCTCGCCGTGGGGCGTGTGGATCGGCGGCGAGGAGCTGCACAACAACCACCATGCCTTCCCGTCGTCGGCCAAGTTCGCGCTGCGCAAGTGGGAGTTCGACATCGGCTGGGCGGTGATCAAGGGCCTGGAGAAGGTGAAGCTGGCGAAGGTGCTGCGCGTCGCGCCGTCGCTCGACGTGCGCCCGAACATCCACGTGCCCGACACCGACACCATGAAGGCGCTGCTGGCGCATCGCTTCCAGGCCATGACCGACTACCAGCGCAACGTGCTGGCGCCGGCGCTGCGCGAGGAAGCGCGCGCCGCCGGTGCGAAGCTGCGCGCGCTGCTGCCGCGCCACCAGCGCAAGGGTCTGGTGGACGACGGCCGCTGGCTCAAGCCCGACGCGCGCGAACAGCTGCGCCAATGGGTGGCCCAGCGGCCGCGCATCCACACCCTGGTGGAGTACCGCCGCAAACTGGCCGCCGTGCTCGAGACGCGCACCAGCAACGCCGCCGAAGCACTGCACAACCTGCAGGCCTGGTGCCGCGAGGCCGAAGCCAGCGGCAACCGCGCGCTGCAGGAGTACGCCGAGCGCCTGAAAGGCTATTCGCTGCAGTCGGCGCGCGCCTGAAGTCCCCTGTCCCGCTTGCGGGAGAGGGGCGCGCGCAGCGCCGGGTGTGGGCCAGCGCCGATCGCAATGCCATGAACAGACCGAGCCTGCTTCTCGTCCTCCTGCTGCCTGCGGCGGCCTCCGCCCAGGTCACGCACACCGGCGAGTACCTCGCGAAGATGGACACCGACGGCGATGGCCGCGTGTCGCTGGCCGAATACCAGGCCTGGATGAGCTATGCCTTCGACGGCATGGACCGCAATGGCGACGGCGTGCTGACGCCCGATGAACTGCCCGGTGGCAAGGGCCCCGCGCTGACCCGCGAAGCGCACCTCGCGCGGCTGGCCGAGCGCTTCCGCCGCCAGGACGTGAACCGCGACGGCGTCCTCGACGCACGCGAACTCGCCGCGCCGCCGCGCTGAGCGGTCAGGCCGCCGGCAATCCCAGCCGCGCACGCACCTCCGCCGCGATCCGCGCGGTTTCCCGCAGCGGTTCCGCGGTGAACGGCGCCAGCCCGGCATCGGCCGGGCGGATGCGGCCGCGGGCCAGCAGCGCGTCGAGGAAGCGCCGCGGCCGTCCACTGGCCACGTGCGGTTCGAACACGAACACCGGTACGCGAGTGGCGCAGGCCTCGGACACCATGTTCACCGAGTCGGGCGTGCACACGATGCGGTCCGCCCAGGCCAGCAGGCCCGCGTAGGGATTGGCGCCGTCACCCGCGGCGCCGCTCCAGACCAGGCCCGGGGTGCGCGCGAAGCGATCGCGCAGGATCGCGACCAGGGCCGCGGGCGTGCGTCGCGACGTCGTCGCCAGCACGCTGCCACCGGTCGCGGCGCAGCCAGCCGCGAGCCCCGCGCAGGAGGCATCGAAGCGCGCCGCATCGAACGGCGCGCGTGGCGTCGGCGCGCCGACCAGCAGCGCGGTGCGCGGCGCCGGCAGGGCGGCGAAGGCGGGGAACGCGTCGCGCGCGGCCTCCAGCCAGGCGTCGTCGACCGGGTTCACGCTGCCGAGCAGGGTGAGCACGTTGTCGCCCACGAGGGCGTCGTGCTCCGGCGCGACCACCAGGTCCCAGTGCGCGGGGTCGAGGCGCGGATCCAGCACCTGCACCACGCGCGATCCGGCCGCCCGCAGCAGGCGCGTTGCCAGCGCCGCCTGGCGGCCACAGCCCACCGCCACCCGCGGCGGCGCGCGCAGGACTGCCACGAAGTCCGCGCCGAAGGCCGCGTCACTTCCCGGCCAGCGCCGGGGCGCCAGCCAGCGCCAGGGCGCGCGCGGCGCGAGCGTCAGCACCGGCGCCGCAGCGCTCCTCGGGGACGCCAGCGCGTCGGCCAGCGCCGTGGCCTGGCGGAGGTTGCCGGCACGGTCGTCGCTGACGGCCCGGATTCGTGCTGAATCGACGGCCGCGGCGTCGTCTTGTTCCAAATTTGTAATCATCCGTTCCGATGACCGCGGCTGAACGCTGTGCGTGGAACTCTACACTGCCCGCCAGCCGCGTTCCGCCGATCCACGAGGACGCCCACGAGGAAGCCCGATGACCACACCGCTGTCCGATCCCGCGCTCGACCAGTTGTTCCGCACCGCCCGCACGCACAACGCGTTCACCGTCGACATCGACGACGACACCCTGCGCCGGCTCTACGACCTGGTGAAGCTGGGGCCGACCGAGGCCAACTCCTGCCCGGCGCGCTTCGTGTTCGTGAAGTCGCGGGCGGCCAAGGACAGGCTCGGGCCCGCGCTCAGCGAGGGCAACCACGCCAAGACGATGGCGGCGCCGGTGACGGTGATCGTCGGCTATGACATGCGTTTCTACGACAAGCTGCCGGTGCTGTTCCCGCACGTCGACGCCAAGAGCTGGTTCGAGGGCTCGCCGGAGGAGCGCCTGTACCGCGTGGCGCTGCGCGGATCGAGCATGCAGACCGCCTACCTGATCATGGCCGCGCGCGCGCTCGGCCTCGACACCGGGCCGATGACCGGCTTCGACAACGCCAAGGTCGACGCCGCCTTCTTCGCCGGCACCGCGATCAAGTCGAACGTGCTGGTGAACCTCGGCCGCGGCGACGCCTCGGCGATCTTCCCGCGTTCGCCGCGCCTGTCGTTCGACGAAGCGGCGCGCATCGAGTGATGCGCCCTGCCGCCAATGCCACGAGGCGCTCCGCAACGGCCAAGGGCTGTTCCTTCCCCCGCGTGCGGGGGGAGGTGCCGAAGGCGGACGGGGATGCGCCGACCGCGCGTGAAAGCGCCCTCATCCGCCTCGCCGGGGCACCTTCTCCCGAGGTTGGGAGGAGGGGAATCGTCTCGGGTATCGACGTCGCCTGGAGAAACCTGACGTCCCGATCCCCGATCCACATTGCCCTTGGACTCGCGCTCGCGGCGTCCGCGTTCGCCGCCAGCGCCGCGCCGGTGACGTACCGGATCGATCCGGCGCATACCGACGTGATTGCGCAGTGGAACCACCTCGGCTTCTCCAACCCCACCGCGCATTTCGGCCAGGTCGAGGGCACGATCGTCTACGACGCCGACAACGTCGCGGCGTCCTCGGTCGAAGTGACGATCCCGATGTCGGGCCTGAACTCGCACGTCGCGCGCTTCGACGAGCACCTGCGCAACGCCGATTTCTTCGACGCGGTGAAGTTCCCGGTCGCGACGTTCAGGAGCACCTCGGTCGAGGCCGCGGGCGAAGGGCGGCTCAAGGTCGCCGGCAGCCTCACGATCAAGGACATCACCCGGCCCGTGGTGCTGGACGTGGTGCTCAACAAGGCCGCGCCGCACCCGCGCCACCATCGGCCGACGATCGGCTTCGACGCCACCGCCAGCGTGCTGCGCAGCGCGTTCGGCCTCGGCCGAGGCGCGCCCGCGGTCAGCGACGAAGTGAAACTCCGCATCACCACCGAGGCGCAAGCCGCAGCGGACTGATCGATCCGCCTCCACCCGCATCCGTTCCACGCCCACTCGACTCCCGCCACCGCCTTCCAAGAGGAACCGCCATGAAGACCGACGCCCGGCTGCTGCTCCTGCCGCTCGCCCTGACGTTCGCGCTTGCCGCCTGCAAGCCCGCGACCCCTGCCGCCGACGCCACCGTCGCAGCGGCGCCCGCACCGGCCGCCGACGCCGCGCCCGCGCCTGCCGCCGAGCCGGCGGTCGCGCCGGTGGTGGCCGCCTCGGGCACCTACAAGATCGACCCCAGCCACACCAACGTGCTGGTGTCCTGGAACCACTTCGGTTTCTCCAACCCGAGCATCAACTTCGGCGACGCCGAGGGTGCCATCGTCTACAACGCCGAGGACCTGGCCGCCTCCAGCGTCGAGGTGACCCTGCCGATCTCCGGCCTCAGCGCGCTCGCCGCCGATTTCCACGACCATCTGGCCAGCGCCGACTGGCTGGACGCGGCGAAGTTCCCGAACGCGACCTTCAAGAGCACGCGCGTGCAGGCCGCCGGCACCAACCAGCTCACCGTGGAGGGTGACCTGACCGTGAAGGGCGTGACCAAGCCGGTGACGCTCGACGTGACCCTCAACGGCGCCGGCGAGCACCCGATGCGCAAGGTCCCGGCGATCGGCTTCGATGCCACCACCACCCTCAAGCGCAGCGACTTCGGCCTCGGCGCCTACGCGCCTGCGGTCAGCGACGAGGTGAAGGTGCACATCACCACCGAGGCCTTCGTCGCCGCGAAGTGACCCCCGGGGACGCCGTCGCCAGCGGCGATGGCGTCCCGACGGCGGGTCGCGGACGCTAGAATGCCGGCATCCGACGCAGGGCCCCCGACATGACCGCCAACGCCCAACCCACCCAGGCCAACGCCGAACGCCGCTACGAGGTGCATCGCGCCGACCTGCCGTTGAGCTGCCCGCTGCCGTCGATGGCGCTGTGGAACTCGCACCCGCGCGTGTACCTGCCGATCGAGACCGAGGGCGGCCAGAGCGACTGCCCGTACTGCGGCGCGCACTTCGTCCTGGTCGACTGACGCCACCGTCCGCGCCGCGCGCATGCCGCGCCCGCTGACCGTCGTGCAGCTGCTCCCGGCGCTGGAAGCCGGCGGCGTCGAGCGTTCCACGATCGAGATCGCCGCCGCGCTGGTTGCGGCCGGCCACCGCGCCATCGTCGTATCCGCCGGAGGACGGCTGCTGCCGCAGCTGCAGGCGACCGGTGCCGAACACATCGCCCTCGCCATCGGCCGCAAGTCGCCGATGGTGCTGCGCCACGTGCGCACGCTGCGCGCGCTGTTCGCGCGCGAGGGGGTCGACATCGTGCACGCCCGCTCGCGGTTGCCCGCGTGGCTGGGCCGCTGGGCGCTGCGCGGCCTGCCGGCGGCGTCGCGACCACGCTTCATGACCACCGTGCACGGGCTGAACTCGCCTTCGCGCTACAGCGCGATCATGGCCCGCGGCGAACGCGTGGTCTGCGTGTCGGCGACCGTGCGCGACTACGTGCTGCGCCACTATCCGCAGACCGATCCGGGCGTGCTGCGCGTGATCCCGCGCGGCATCGACGTGGCCGAATTCCCGCGCGCGCCGTGGCCGGACCGCGCCGCGCGCCAGCGCGTGGCCGCGTTTCATCCCGCGCTCGCCGGCGACGGCCCGCTGCTGCTGCTGCCCGGTCGCGGCACGCGCCTGAAGGGGCACGCCGATGCGTTGGCGCTGCTGGGCCGCCTGCGCGGCGAAGGCGTCGACGCGCGGCTGTGGATGCCCGGCGGGCGCGATCCGTCGCGCGCGGCCTACGTCGCGGAACTCGAGGCCGCGGCGGCGTCGCACGGCATCGCCGCCGCGGTGGCGATCACGCCGCAGACCAGCGCCATCGCCGAGGCCTATGCCGCCAGCGACCTGGTGCTGCAGCTGTCGCACAAGCCCGAGGCATTCGGGCGCACCGTGATCGAGGCGCTGTCGGTGGGCCGCGCGGTGGTCGGCTGGGACCACGGCGGCGTCGGCGAACTGCTGCGGGAACTCCAGCCCGCCGGCGCGGTGGCGCCGTTCGACGCACGCAGTCTGCTGGACACGGTGCGGACAATGGTCACGCAGCCACCGTCGCTTCCCGGTACGATGCCCTACACCCTGCAGGCCATGCAGGCGGCCACCCTTTCGGTCTATGACGAACTCCGCGACGCTCCCCGCGCCTCCCGCTGACGCGTCCGCCACCGGCTGGCGCTGGGCGCCGCACTGGGTGCTGGCGTTCGTCGCGCTGTGGCCGGCGCCGGGCTACGCCGAGGGCGTGATGGTGCTCGGCGCGCTGGCCGCGATCGTGCATCTGCTGGTCGGACGCTTCCGCGGTGGCATGCAGCTGCTCAGCCACCGCGCGTGGGCCCTGACCAGCGTGCTGTTCTGCGCCTACTGGCTGCCGCAGCTGCTGTCGTCGATCGATGCGGTCGACCACGGCCGCGCGTTCCGCGAGTCGCTGGTCGACCTGCGCTACCTGCCGTTCCTGTGGCTGGCGGCGTCGGCGGTGGCCAACCCGCGCGGCCGGCGCCTGACCTTCGGCGGGCTCGCGGTGATCGTTGGCGTGTGGACGCTGGATGCGCTGGTCGAGGTGGCAACCGGCACCAGCCCGCTGTTCGCCGGCATCGACGGGCTCAAGCAGGTGATCAGCGGCCGGCCGATGTGCTCGATCGGCGAGCTCGCCCAGGCCGACCGCCTCGGTGGCGTACTCGGCCCGTGCAACCTCAAGCTCGGCGTGGTCCTGGCCAGCCTGTCGCCATTCGCGCTGTACGTCGCCGGTCGCCGGTTCGGCGTTGCCGGCTGGATCGTGGCCGCGACGGCGGTCGGCATCGTGGTGCTGTTCGCCGGTTCGCGTGCGTCGTGGATCACCTATGCGCTGGTGCTGCTGTTCTCCGGCTGGGGCCTGCTGGGCTGGAAGAAACTGCTTGCCGTGTTCGCCGCGGGCGGCGTGATCCTGGCGGTGCTGTCGTTCGCCTCGCCGCAGGTGCAGCAGCGCCTGGTGCGTACCGCCGCGGCCTGGACCGCGGGCGACGACGGCGTCGACACCGCGCTGTCGGGGCGCACGCGCATCTGGGGCGCGGCCGTGTGCATGGCGCGCGAACATCCGGTCAACGGCATCGGCGCACGCGGCTTCCGCGAAGCGTTCCCGGCGTGCGACCCGGAACCGGGCGAAGTCGCGGCCTGGGGCGACGGCCCGGCCTTCCACGCGCACCAGATCGTGCTGGAGATCCTCAGCGAGACCGGCCTGCTCGGCCTGCTGCTGTGGCTGGCCGGCGCCGCGCTGGCGTGGCGTGCCTGGCGGTTCTCCGATGCCGCGGCCCGCGATCGCGCGCGACCGGCGATGCTGGCGTTGGCGGTGACGGTGTTCCCGTTGAACACGCACCTGGCGTTCTATTCGACGTTCTGGGGCGGGCTGACGCTGCTGCTGGCGGCGCTGTACGCGGGGAGCCTGCTGGCGCGTAGCAGCGATTGAGTTTTCTAGAAAGAACAGGGCTTCCGCACGCCTGCGGCGCGCGGGTTCATTTCTTTTTCTGGCCAAAAAGAAACGAACCAAAGAAAAGGGCCTTCCTCGACAAGGCAAACTCGCGATTTGCAACGACAACAAGATTTTTCGACACGGCATCCCTGCCGTGGCGAAAAACGGCGCACATCCGTGTGCGCCGCCCTTCGGGTTTCCGATTGGCGAGGTTATCTAGTTCAACCACAAGAGCAGTGGCTTGCCTTGCTCGACCTTCAGATGCGGGCCGCCCCATAGACCCATAGGGCGGCGGGCAGGATGCCCGCCGTTTTCCGACCGAGCCATGGAGGGCGAGTCGGAAAATCCCGTTGATACCTGCTTGGCTGGTTAGCTGTGTCGGGAAAGCGTTTTTCTTTGGTTCGTTTCTTTTGACGCTTATCAAAAGAAATGAACCCGCGCGCCGCAGGCGGGCGGAAGCTTTTGCCTTAACCCGCGGCGACTCAGCGCCTCCAACAACAGATCAATACACCGACGACCCATCCGGCTGCCGCTTGAAGCGGCGATGGATCCACAGGTACTGCTCGGGCGCCGCGCGGACCATGGTTTCGATGCCGGCGATCACGCGCGCGGTGTCGGCGGTGGCATCGTCCGAAGGAAAGTCCTCGAGCGCCGGCCGCAGCGTCAGCGTGTATCCGCCGTCGGGGCGGCGGCGGTGCTGGTACAGCACCACCGCGGCGCCGGACAGCCGCGCCAGCGCATGGGTCGAGGTCAGGCTGTGCGCCGGATGGCCGAAGAAGGGCACGAACACCGCGTCGCCGCGGCTGGGATCCTGGTCCGGCGCGTACCACAGCAGCCCGCCTTTCTTGAGGTGGCGCACCGCGCCGCGCACGTCCTGCTTGGGGAACATCGCCGCCGCGTAGCGCGCGCGGCCGCGGCGCACCGCCCACTCCATCGCCGGTTCGGCGTGGGGGCGATACATGCCGGCCAGCGGCGCGTAGTCGCACATCAGCCGGCCGCACATTTCCAGCGTGCTGAAGTGGCCCGACACCACGATCACGCCGCGACCGCCGGCGCGCGCGGCTTCGAGATGTTCCAGGCCTTCGACCACCAGGCCCTTGCGCATCGGCGCGATCGATCCCCACCACGCCCGCGCGAACTCGAACAGGCCGATCCCGAGCGCGGCGAAGTGTTCGCGCAGCAGCGCGGCGCGCGCCGCGTCGTCCAGCGCGGGGAAACACAGCGCAAGGTTGCGCGCGGCCACCGCGCGGCGTTCGCGCAGCAGCGCGTGCAGCAGCGCACCGATCATCCGCCCAAGGACACGTTGCGCCGGCCACGGGAGGCGGGCGGCCAGCGCCATCGCGCCGATGCCCAGCCAGGTCGGCCAATGGCGTGGGCCCAGTGGTGGGCGGTGAGCGCTGGGGTCCGTCGAGCTCATGGCGTGGATTGTAATCGGTGGGATGGTCGCTTCCGCTGCCTGCCGTTCCTGGCTTCGGCATTGCCGTCCCGGGCGCAGCGAGGGATCTGCTTCCGTCGTCGGCGGGAGCGGGCCATGTCCGTGGTAGCGATGCGATGTTGCATGGAAAGCCGCAGATCCCTCGCTGCGCTCGGGATGACAACGCGACAGGCTTTCCCGATTCCCGATTCCCGATTCCCGGCTATGCTTTGCCGATGCCCGCCGACCCGACCGAACGCCTGCTGCGCGGCCTGTACTCGGCCGTGCTGTACCAGCTGGTACCGGTCACCGTGTACCACCTGATCTGGCGCGGCTTCCGCCAGGAGGCCTACTTCGAGCGCTGGGGCGAGCGCTATGCGCGCTACGGCACGCCGGTGCCGCGAGCGCCGGTGTGGGTGCACGCGGTGTCGGTGGGCGAGGTCAATGCGGTGGCGCCGCTGGTGAACGCGCTGCTCGCCGCGCGTCGGGGCGAACGCCTGCTGGTGACCACCATCACGCCCACCGGCTCGGCGCGCGTGCGCGCGCTGTGGGGCGATCGCGTCGAGCATGTCTACCTGCCGTACGACCTGTCGGGCGCGGTGCGCCGTTTCCTGGCCCAGTTCTCGCCGCAGATCGCGCTGGTGGTCGAGACCGAGCTGTGGCCCAACCTGCTGTTCTGCTGCCGCGACGCCGGCATCCCCGCCTACATCGTCAACGCGCGGCTGTCCGAACGCTCGCTGCGCGGCTATCGCGTGCTGCGCCCGCTGCTGGCGCGGGTGCTGCGCACGGTGCGCCGGGTGGCGGCGCAGTCGGCGGAGGATGCGCGCCGCTTCGCCGCGCTGGGCGCGCCGGAGGCGGTGCTCGCGGTCACCGGCAACCTCAAGTACGACATCGACATCGACACCGCGCAGGTCGCGCGCATGGCCGCGGGCTTCCGCGAACGCATCGGCGCGCGCCCGGTCTGGATCGCGGCCAGCACGCACCCGGAGGAAGAGGCGCCGGTGGTGGCGATGCATGCGCGCCTGCGCGAACGCTGGCCGGACCTGCTGCTGCTGTGGGCGCCGCGGCATCCGGAACGGTTCCGCAACGCGACCCAGCAGGCGATCGATGCCGGCTGGCGCGTGGCGACGCGCAAGCTCACGCAGTGGCCCGACCCGGGCGACGCGGTGTTCGTGATCGACACCCTGGGCGAGCTGCAGTCGTTCTACGCCTGCGCCGACGTCGCCTTCGTCGGCGGCAGCCTGCAGGACATCGGCGGCCACAACCTGCTCGAACCGGCGGCGGTCGGCACGCCCGTGGTCAGCGGCCCGCACCTGCACAACTTCAGCGACATCGCGCGCCAGCTCGAGGCGGCCGGCGCGCTGCGCATCGGCGATGACGCCGCCGCCGTCGGCGCGCTGGTGCAGGGCTTGCTCGGCGATCCCGGCGAGCGCGAACGCATGCGCGCGGCGGGCCTGGCGCTGGTGCAGGCCGGGCGCGGCGCGCTGCAGCGCACGCTCGATCTCATCGCGCCGGACCTGCCGCCGGCAGCCTGATCGCCGGCCGGAAACGAAGAAGCCGGCGACCCGCGCCGGCTCCCTCGTCAAGCACGCACCCGGGGGATTACTGCTGCGTCGGCGCGGTCACGTCGACCGACAGCAGGCGGTTCACGTCCTGCACGGTGGTCGCGTCGAGCGTGCCCGCCGCCTGCTCCAGCAGCAGGCGGTTGCGCAGGTAGTTGTAGCGCGAGCTGGCATAGGCCTGGCGCGCGGCGAACAGGTTCTGCTGGTTGATCAGCACGTCGATGACGGTGCGGGTGCCGACCTCGAGGCCCACCTGCGAGGCGTCGTACGCGCTCTGCGCCGACACCAGCGCCAGCCGGCGCGCCTCGACCTCGGTGATGCCCGCCACCAGGGCCTGGTAGGCGTAGCGCGTGTTTCGCTCGATCGCGCGGCGCGACTGCTCCAGCTGGTCCTGCGCGATGTCGCGGCTGGCGATCGCCTGGCGCACGCGCGACTGGGTGGCGCCGCCGGAGAAGATCGGCACGGTCAGGGTCAGGCCGATCGAGTTGCCTTCGTCGTTGACCGACACGCTGCCCGGCGAGGGCGAGTACCAGCTGGTGTTGTTGCTGTAGGTCGCGCCGAGGTCGAGCGTGGGCAGGTGGCCCGAACGCGCGGCGGTGACGCCGTGCTCGGACGCCAGCACCGAGTAGCGCGCGGCCTGCAGGCTGGGATTGGTGTCGATCGCGCGCTGCACCCAGGCCTCGGCGTCGCCGCCGACCGGCAGCTCGGGCTTGAAGTCCTCGGGCAGGGCCTTGAGCGCATGCACCGGCGTGCCGGTGATCTCGGCCAGCGCCTGATAGGCATCCTGCAGCGCGTTGCGCGTGAGGATGGTGTTGGCGCGCGCCCCGTCGTACTGGGCGCGGGCTTCGTGCACGTCGGTGATCGGCGCCAGGCCCACTTCGAGGCGCTTGTCGGCGTAGTCGAACTGCTTCTGGAACGCGGCCTCGGCGGCCTCGGCCGCGGCCAGCGTCTCCAGCGACACCAGCACGTCGAAGTAGGCGTTGGCGGTGCGCGAGATCAGCGCGTCGCCGGCGGCTTCCAGGTCGTAGTCGGCGGCGGTGCTGACGTCGCGCTGCGCGCGCAGGTTGGACACCGCAGCCCAGTCGAACACGGCCTGGCTCAGCGTGGCGCGGTAGTTGCGGCTGCGCCCGGTGCCGGTGGTGCCGGCGTCGTGCGCGCGACCGAGGCTGGCCTGGCCGCCCAGCGACGGCAGCAGCGCGGCGCGGGCCTGCACCGCGCCTTCGCGCGTGGACAGGCGGCTGGACTCGGCGATCGACAGCTGCGGGTCGTTGAGCCGCGCCAGCTCGTAGGTCTGCATCAGGTCCTCGGCGAACACCGGCGCGGACGTCAGGGCGAGCACAAGGGCGGCGGCGAGGGGGCGGCGAATCATCGTGAATCCTTCAGGCAAGATCGGGTCGTGTGGTCAGAACTTGAATTCGGGCGGCGGCTCGGCGCCGGCCAGGTAGGGCAGTTCGGTCTCGAACAACGATTCGACGGTGGTGGCGTTGACACCGCCATCGCCGTCGCCGTTGCGCAGCAGCACCGCTTCCATCGCCGGCACGCGGCCGCGGACGACGAACATCACGCCGCCCGGACGCAGCCACTGCAGGAAACGTGACGGCACCACGTCGACCGCGCCGGTGACGCAGATGGCGTCGAACTGGCGATCGGGCTCCCAGGCGAAGGCGTCGGCGGTGACCACCTCGGCGTTGGCCAGGCCCTGCGCCTGCAGCCGGCCGCGCGCGGCGTCGGCGAGGTCGGGATGGCGCTCGAGGCTGACGACTTCGCGCGCCAGCGACGCCAGGCAGGCGGTCAGGTAGCCGCTGCCGGTGCCGATCTCCAGCACCGACTCGCCGCCTTCCAGCGCCAGCGCCTGCAGCGCACGGCCTTCCAGCACCGGCTTGAGCATGGTCTCGCCGTGGCCGAGCGGAAGCGCCAGGTCGGCGTAGGCGAGCGCGCGGTGGCGCTCGTCGACGAAGGCTTCGCGCGGCAGTCGCGCCAGCACGTCCAGGACGCGCGCATCGAGTACGTCCCAGGGACGGATCTGCTGCTCGACCATGGTTTCGCGAGCCTTGGCGTAATCGAACGTCATCGTGCTGTCCGGGGGGGAAGAACCGCGATTCTAGCGGCCAGATCGGGCAAATTCGCGCAGGAATGATCGCCATTGGCGGCAATCCGGCTGAGTGCCGGAAGTCACCGCGACCGATGGCGCCCGGCGCGGGCTCATGGCCGGCCCGCCGGGCGGGTGGCGTAGGCGCGCAGGAACATGTCGACCGTGGACTCGACATGCGCGTCCACGTCGCACTGAGGCGGCTGCGCGCACAGGCCACACGCCATGCGCGTGTGCAGGTCGCCCTTGAGCAGGCAGAAGAACTGCACGGCGGCGCGATGCTGGTCGGGCACGTCCAGCTCGCCACTGGCCGCGCGCGCCTCGAGGAAGGCCGAGAACGCGCGCTGGATGCGCTCCGGGCCGGCCTGCCAGAACATCTGGCGCAGGCGGGCGTCGCTGCCGGGCGTCATCATCATCCGGTGCGCGGACAGCGCGGCATCGCTGGTGATCATCGCGAAGAAGGCCCGGGCGATGCCGCCGAGCTGGGCGCGCAACGGTGCCGACGGGTCGGTCTGGAACAGGTCGTCCGGCATCAGCGTGGCGCAGACCATGCGTACGGCTTCGCCGACGAGGGTTTCCTTGTCGCCGAAATGGCTGTAGACGGTGAGCTTGGAGACCCCGGCCTCGGCCGCGATCTGGTCCATGCTCGCGCCCTCGAAGCCGTGCAGGGTGATCATGCGGCTGGCGGCATCAAGGATGGCGGCCCGCTTGGCCAGGTCCTTGGGTCGCCCCGGACCGGCGGGCGCCTTGGCGTGCGGGCCCGGTGCGGGGTGGGGAACAGCTTTCACAGACATGGGCGTAATACTAGACCAATCGGTTTGATATTTATACTATACGCCCCGGTTCATTGATTGACCTCGACCATGGATGCGCGTCGTACCGGTGTCCCCCTGGCTGCGCTGGCCGCGCTGGCCCTCCTGCTTCCGGCCCTGTCGGCCTGCGGCGGCGCGGATGCGCCGGCCGAGGTCGCCCGGCCGGTCCTGGTGGTCCATCCGGACAGCGGGCCGGAGGCCGCGCTCAGCGCCTTCGCCGGTGACGTGCGGGCGCGCGAGGAGAGCCCGCTGGCCTTCCGCATCGGCGGCAAGCTGGTGAAGCGCAACGTCGACGCCGGCGCGCAGGTGCGGGCCGGCGACGTGCTGGCCGAGCTCGATCCCGGCGACCAGCGCCTGCAGGCGCAGGCCGCGCAGGCGCAGCTGGCGGCGGCGGAGGCCGAACTGCGGCGGACGGCGGGTGATCGCGTCCGCTTCGAGGCGCTGGCGAGGGACCGGCTGGTCAGCCAGTCCGCGTTCGAGGCCCAGACCGCCGCCTGGCGCGCCGCCGACGAACAGGCGCGCGCCGCGCGGGCCCAGCTCGATGTCGCCCGCAACCAGGCGGCGTATGCCCAGCTGCGCGCGCCGCAGGATGGCGTGGTGACCGCGCGCCAGGCCGAGGCCGGCCAGGTGGTGGCCGCCGGCCAGGCGATCTTCTCGTTCGCCGCCGAGGGCGGCCGCGAAGTGGCGATCGCGCTGCCGGAGGCGCTCATCGGCGGCTTCGCGATCGGGCAACCGGTGTTCGTCGAGCTGTGGAGCGCGCCGGGCCAGCGCTTGCCGGGCCGGATCCGCGAGATCGCCGCCGCCGCCGATCCCCAGGCGCGCACCTATGCGGCGCGCGTCGCACTGGAGGGCGATGTCGCCGCCGCGGTGGCGCTGGGTCAGAGCGCGCGCGTGTACGTGCAGCAGTCGGGCGAGCGCGCGGCACTGCGCGTGCCGTTGCCGGCGCTGCAGCGCGACGCCGCCGGCGGCAGCGCCGTGTGGGTGGTCGATCCGGCCACGCATGCGCTGAGGTCGGTGCCGGTGACCCTCGGTGCCTACGGCGAGACCCACGTGCCGGTACTGTCGGGCCTGTCCGCCGACGACTGGGTGGTCGCGGCCGGCGGCCACCTGCTGCGCCAGGGCCAGGTCGTGGCGCCGGTCGATCGCCAGAACCGCCCCGTCACGCCGGCGTCTCCGAAGCCGGACGATGGAATGTCGCCGTGATGGCATCGATGCGATTCCTGCATGACACCTTCGCCCTTCCCCCGCTTGCGGGGGGTGAGTGCGGCCTGCCTGCGCGGCAGTGCCGTGCGGGCCGATCGAACGCCCGGCGCGCTGCGCCGGGCCGGGCAGGGAACGGGATGGGGGAGATTGGCGAGATGCTTACCGACACCATCCCCGTGATGGCATCGATGCGATTCCCGCACGGCCCTCACGCCCGTTCCCGCGCTTGCGGGGGCAGGATGGGATCGGGGTCTCGCGCCAACGGGCCTCTGCCCCGGGTCCGTTCGCGCTCGCGGGACAAGGGTTCCGCGAAGCACCCGGCGCCCTGACCGATGCGCTTCAACCTGTCCGAGTGGGCGCTGCGCAACCGCAGCCTGGTGCTGTACGCGATGATCGTGGTCGCGGTCGCGGGCGTGTTCTCGTACCTGCAGCTGGGCCGGTCGGAAGACCCGCCCTTCACCTTCAAGGCGATGGTGGTCCGCACGCTGTGGCCCGGCGCGACCGCCGACGAGGTGGCGCAGCAGGTCACCGAGCGCATCGAGAAGAAGCTGATGGAGACCGGCGACTACGAGTACATCCGCTCGTACTCGCGCCCGGGCGAATCGCAGGTGATGTTCATCGCGCGCGATTCCATGCGCTCCAAGGACATCCCCGGCCTGTGGTACCAGGTGCGCAAGAAGGTCGGCGACATCCGCGCGACGCTGCCCGAGGGCGTGGTCGGGCCGTTCTTCAACGACGAGTTCGGCGACACCTTTGGCAACATCTACGCGCTCACCGGCCCCGGCTTCGACTATGCGGTGCTCAAGGACTACGCCGACCGCATCCAGCTCGAGCTGCAGCGCGTGCCCGACGTCGGCAAGGTCGAGCTGATCGGCCTGCAGGACGAGAAGATCTGGATCGAGGTCAGCAACACCAAGCTGGCCACGCTCGGCATCCCGCTGGCCGCGGTGCAGCAGGCGCTGGCGCAGCAGAACGCGGTGGTGCCCGCCGGGTTCTTCGAAACGCCGACCGACCGCGTGCAGCTGCGCGTCGATGGCGCGTTCGGTTCGGTCGAGGCGATCCGCGACTTCCCGATCCGCGCCGGCGACCGGACGCTGCGCCTGGGCGACATCGCCACCATCACCCGCGGCTTCGCCGACCCGGCCGCGCCCAGGATGCGCTTCATGGGCGAGGACGCGATCGGCATCGGCGTGTCGATGCATGCCGGCGGCGACATCCTGCGCCTGGGCAGGACCCTCGACCGCGAGTTCGCGCGACTGCAGGAATCGCTGCCCGCGGGCATGGCGCTGCGCCGCGTCGCCGACCAGCCGCAGGCGGTGGAGGCCTCGATCGGCGAGTTCGTGCGCGTGCTGGCCGAGGCGGTCGCCATCGTGCTGCTGGTCAGCTTCTTTTCGCTCGGCTTCCGCACCGGGCTGGTGGTCGCGGTGTCGATCCCGCTGGTGCTGGCGATGACCTTCACCGCGATGGACTGGTTCGGCGTCGGCCTGCACAAGATCTCGCTCGGTGCGCTGGTGCTGGCGCTGGGCCTGATGGTCGACGACGCGATCATCGCGGTGGAGATGATGGCGATCAAGATGGAGCAGGGCCATGACCGCGTCACCGCGGCCGGATTCGCATGGAGCCACACCGCGTTCCCGATGCTGACCGGCACCCTGGTCACCGCCGCCGGCTTCCTGCCGATCGCGACGGCGGCCTCGAGCACCGGCGAGTACACCCGTTCGCTGTTCGAGGTGGTGACGATCGCGCTGCTGGTGTCGTGGGTCGCCGCGGTGCTGTTCATTCCCTACCTTGGCGACAAGATGCTGCCGGACCTGCACGCACGGCGCGTGCAGCCGTCGCTGTGGAGCCGCGTGCGCTTGTGGTTCCCCCTCCCCCGATTGCGGGGCAGGGCCGGGGTGGGGGTGCGCCGCGAAGAGGCGCGTTCCGACATGGCGGCAAGCGGGCTGCCCTCACCCCAACCCGCTCCCGCAGGCGGGAGAGGGGGCGACGGCGACGTTGCGCACCATGATCCCTACCAGCGCCCGTTCTACCGGCGCTTCCGCAAGCTGCTCGACGGCGTGCTGCGCCATCGCGGATGGGTGATCGCGGCGACGGCGATGGCGTTCGCGCTGTCGATCGTGCTGTTCCGCTTCGTGCCGCAGCAGTTCTTCCCGGACTCGGTGCGGCCGGAGCTGATGATCGACATGGAGCTGGCCGAGGGCAGCGCGCTGCGCGCGACCGAGGCGCAGGCACGGCGACTGGAGGCCTTGCTGCAGGGCCACGACGGGATCGAGAACTACGTGGCCTACGTCGGCACCGGCTCGCCGCGCTTCTACCTGCCGCTCGACCAGCAGCTGCCGCAGGCCAACTTCGCGCAGTTCGTGGTGCGCGCGCGCGACCTGCACGCACGCGAGGCGCTGCGCGCCTGGCTCACCGACGAGGTGGCGCCGCAGTTCCCGGAACTCCAGCTGCGCGTGACCCGGCTCGAGAACGGCCCGCCGGTGGGATACCCGGTGCAGTTCCGCGTGTCCGGCGAGCATGTCGAGCAGGTACGTGCGCTGGCCGATCGCGTCGCCGCGCACGTGCGCGCCAATCCGCACGTCTCCAACGTCAACCTCGACTGGGACGAGCCGAGCAAGGTGGTGCGCCTGCGCATCGACCAGGACCGCGCCCGCGTGCTGGGCGTCAGTTCGCAGCATCTCGCGCAGTTCCTGTCCGGCTCGCTCAGCGGCTTGCAGGTGAGCACCTATCGCGAGGGCAACGAGCTGGTCGGCATGCTGCTGCGCGGCACCGAGGACGAGCGCGCGCGACTGGATTTGCTGGGCAGCCTGGCGATCCCGACCGAGAGCGGGCAATCGGTGCCACTGTCGCAGGTGGCCACGCTGGAGTACGTGTTCGAAGACGGCATCATCTGGCACCGCGACCGCTTGCCGACGATCACCGTGCGCGCCGACATCCGCGACGGCCTCACGCCGCCGACGGTGGTCGCGCAGATCCTGCCGACGCTGGAAGACGTGCGCGCCGACCTGCCCGGCGGTTACCTGCTCCGCACCGGCGGCACCGTCGAGGATTCCGCGCGCGGGCAGAACTCGATCAAGGCCGGCCTGCCGCTGTTCCTGTTCGTGGTGGTCACTCTGCTGATGATCCAGCTGCGCAGCCTGTCGCGCACCGCGCTGGTGCTGCTGACGGCGCCGCTCGGCCTGATCGGCGTGACCCTGTTCCTGCTGGTGTTCCGCGTGCCGTTCGGCTTCGTGGCGATGCTCGGCACCATCGCGCTGGCGGGCATGATCATGCGCAACTCGGTGATCCTGGTGGACCAGATCGAACAGGACATCGCCGCCGGGCACGCGCGCTGGGACGCGATCGTCGATGCCACCGTGCGCCGCTTCCGGCCGATCGTGCTCACCGCGCTGGCCGCGATCCTGGCGATGATCCCGCTCTCGCGCAGCGTGTTCTTCGGGCCGATGGCGGTGGCGATCATGGGCGGCCTCACAGTTGCCACGGTGCTCACCCTGCTGTTCCTGCCCGCGCTGTACGCGGCGTGGTTCAAGGTGCGCCGCGACGAGCCGCGATCCCAGCCACAGGACACGATCGAAGCATCGCCATAGGGCGGGCCATGGCCCGCCATTGCGGACGCGAAGAACGCTTCGACCACATGTCGTTGCGGTGGGACTGGCTCGACCAAGCGGAGGATTCTTGATGGCGGGCCAAGGCCTGCCCTACGTTCCTGTTTCTCTCTGCTCGGGATTCCTCACTGCGTTCGGAATGACAGCATCGAGTGGGTCAAAGGGTCGTTGCTTGCTCGTCCAGCAGCGCCATGAATGCACGCGCCGCATTCGACCGCGTGCGCCCGGCATGGGTGACGTGGCCGAGTTGGCGCCGCAGCTGCACGCCGGGGACGCGCAGTGTCGTGGTCTGCGCGTCAAGCATCGTATGCGGCAGCACGCTCCAGGCGAGGCCGACGCTGGCGAGCATCTTCAGCGTTTCCATCGCGTTGGTGGTCATGCGCAGCGTTGGTGACAGGCCTTCGGCGGCGAAGCAGTCCGCGACGATCCGGTGGGTGAAGGTGTTGGCGTCGGGCAGTACCGCGGGATAGGCCGCGATCTCGGGCAGCGACACCTCGCCGCGACCGGCGAGCGGGTGATCCGGTGCGACGGCGAATTCCAGGGGGTCGTCCCAGACCGGGACCGCGCGCAACGGCGGCGCGGCCGGCCCCAGCGTGGTCAGCGCCAGTTCGATGCGCCCGTGCAGCACTTCGGCCCAGGCCTGCTCGGAATCGAGGAAATGCAGGTCGAGCGCCACGCCCGGATGATCGTGGCTGAAGCGGCGCAGCAGCGGCGGCAGCCGGTGCAGGCCGATGTGGTGGCTGGTGGCCAGGTGCAGCCGCCCGCCGATGCCGGCATCCAGGTTGTCCAGTGCGCGCCGGGTGTCGTCCAGCTCGCCGAGGATGCGGCCGGCGCGCGGCAGCAGGGCCCGGCCGGCCTCGGTCAGGGCGACCTCGCGGCCGATGCGGTCGAACAGGCGGCGGCCGAGCTGGGCCTCCAGCACGGCGATCCGTTTGCTCACGGCGGGCTGGGTGAGGTGCAGGCGCTCGCCGGCGGCCGAAAAGCTGCCGGTCTCGGCAATGGCGAGGAAGGCTTCGAGGCTGGCCAGCTCCATTTGGATTCCATTTGGATATTCAATGGATAAAAAATATGAATTTGAGTTATCAAGCGCAAGGGGCGAGGATGCCTTTCCCGGCCGATGCCGGGCCCTACCCAGACCACGGGATGCACCGATGGCAGGCAAGACGCTCTACGACAAGCTGTGGGAGATGCACGAGGTCAAGCGCCGCGACGACGGCTCCTCGCTGATCTACATCGACCGCCACATCCTCCACGAGGTCACCTCGCCGCAGGCGTTCGAAGGCCTGCGCCTGGCCGGACGCAAGCCGTGGCGGATCGACGCCAACATCGCCACGCCCGACCACAACGTGCCGACCACGAAGACCGAGCGCGACGGCGGCCTGCTGGCGATCGCCGACCCGGTCTCGCGCCTGCAGGTGGAAACGCTGGACGAGAACTGCGACGACTTCGGCATCCTCGAGTTCAAGATGAACGACGTGCGCCAGGGCATCGTGCACGTGGTCGGCCCGGAGCAGGGCGCGACGTTGCCGGGCATGACGGTCGTGTGCGGCGATTCGCACACCTCCACGCACGGCGCGTTCGGCGCGCTGGCGCACGGCATCGGCACGTCCGAGGTCGAGCACGTGCTGGCGACGCAATGCCTGGTCGCCAAGAAGATGAAGAACATGCAGGTGCGCGTCGAAGGCACGCTGCCGTTCGGCGTGACCGCCAAGGACATCGTGCTCGCGGTCATCGGTCGCATCGGCACCGCCGGCGGCAACGGCCATGCGCTGGAATTCGCCGGCAGCGCGATCCGCGACCTGTCGATCGAAGGCCGCATGACGATCTGCAACATGGCCATCGAGGCCGGCGCGCGCGTGGGCATGGTGGCCGTCGATCAGAAGACCATCGACTACGTGCAGGGCCGCCCGTTCGCGCCGAAGGGCGAGGACTGGAACGCAGCCGTCGCGGTCTGGAAGACGCTGGTATCCGATGACGACGCGGTGTTCGATACCGTGGTCGAACTGCAAGCCTCCGACATCAAGCCGCAGGTGAGCTGGGGCACGTCGCCGGAGATGGTGCTGGCGGTCGACCAGAACGTGCCCGATCCCGCGCGCGAGCCGGATCCGGTGAAGAAGGATTCGATCGTCCGCGCGCTGAAGTACATGGGGCTGGATGCGAACCAGCCGATCACCACGATCAGGCTCGATCGCGTGTTCATCGGTTCGTGCACCAATTCGCGCATCGAGGACTTGCGTGCCGCTGCCGAGGTGGCGAAGGGCCGCAAGGTCGCATCCAGCGTGAAGCAGGCACTGGTGGTGCCCGGTTCCGGGCTGGTGAAGGCGCAGGCCGAAGCCGAGGGGTTGGACAAGGTGTTCCTCGATGCCGGTTTCGAATGGCGCGAGCCGGGCTGCTCGATGTGCCTGGCGATGAATCCCGACAAGTTGGGCAGCGGCGAACACTGCGCGTCCACGTCGAACCGCAACTTCGAGGGCCGGCAGGGCGCGGGCGGACGCACGCACCTCGTCAGTCCGGCGATGGCCGCGGCGGCCGCGGTCGCCGGGCACTTCGTCGATGTGCGCGAACTTCAGGGAATGGGGCGTCGGGAATAGGGGATCGCAAGATCCGAAGCGATTCCTGTGTCCGCTCTTCCAACTCCCGATTCTCCATTCCCCATTCCCGGCCCCATTCCATGAAAGCCTTCACCACGCACACGGGTCTCGTCGCGCCGCTGGATCGCGCCAACGTCGATACCGACCAGATCATCCCCAAGCAGTTCCTCAAGTCGATCAAGCGCAGCGGCTTCGGCCCGAACCTGTTCGACGAATGGCGCTATCTCGACATCGGCGAGCCGGGGCAGGACAACAGCGTCCGTCCGCTGAATCCGGACTTCGTGCTCAATTTCCCGCGATACGCCGGTGCCAGCGTGCTGCTCGCGCGCGAGAACTTCGGCTGCGGTTCCTCGCGCGAGCATGCACCCTGGGCGCTGGACGAGTACGGCTTCCGTGCGGTCATCGCGCCGAGCTTCGCCGACATCTTCTTCAACAACAGTTTCAAGAACGGCCTGCTGCCCATCGTGTTGAAGGACGATGAGGTCGATGCGCTGTTCGCACAGTGCGAGGCGACCGAAGGCTACAGGTTGACCGTCGACCTGGACGCGCAGACGGTGACCCGTCCCGATGGCGTGTCGTGTGCCTTCGAGGTCGACGCTTTCCGCAAGCACTGCCTGTTCAACGGCCTGGACGACATCGGCCTGACCCTGCAGGAGCGCGACGCCATCGCTGCGTTCGAAACGAGGCACAAGGCGGCGCAGCCGTGGTTGTTCTCGGCATTGCGCTGAACTCCTTCTCACACTCGTGGGGGAAGGTGGCGCGCAGCGCCGGATGAGGGCATTCCGGCGCTTTCGAAGCCCCCATCCGCCTTCGGCACCTTCCCCCGCAGGCGGGGGAAGGGCGTGACCAGATTGCCGCGCCACGCCAAGGCAACGTGGACAACCGAATCCCAGGAACACCCAGAAGGACGACAGATCCGATGAGCAAGACGATTCTCGTACTCCCCGGCGACGGCATCGGCCCGGAGATCATGGCCGAGGCGGTGAAGGTGCTGGCGCGCGTGGATGCGCAGCGCGGGCTTGGCTACGCGCTCGAGTACGACGATCTCGGCGGCGCGGCCTACGACCGCTACGGCTCGCCGCTGGCCGACGGGACGCTCGATCGCGCACGCCAGGCCGATGCGGTGTTGCTGGGTGCGGTCGGCGGGCCGAAGTGGGATGCCATCGAACCTGCGCTGCGCCCCGAGCGTGGTCTGCTGAAGATCCGTTCGCAGCTGGGCCTGTTCGCCAACCTGCGCCCGGCGATCCTGTATCCGCAACTGGCCGAAGCCTCGACGCTCAAGGCGGACGTCGTGGCCGGGCTCGACGTGCTGATCGTGCGCGAATTGACCGGTGGCATCTACTTCGGCGCGCCGCGCGGACGCGAGACGGTCGATGGCCAGCGCCGGGCCTGGGACACGCTGCCGTACAGCGAAGGCGAGATCGCACGCATCGCACGCGTGGGTTTCGATGCGGCGCGGCAGCGCGGCCGCAAGCTGTGTTCGGTCGACAAGGCCAACGTGCTGGCCTCGAGCCAGTTGTGGCGCGAGGTGGTCGAGGAAGTGGCTAAAGACTATCCGGACGTCGCGCTCAGCCACATGTACGTGGACAACGCGGCGATGCAGCTGGTGCGCGCGCCCAAGCAGTTCGACGTGATCGTGACCGACAACATGTTCGGCGACATCCTCTCCGACCAGGCCTCGATGCTGACCGGCTCGATTGGCATGCTGCCGTCGGCGTCGCTCGATGCGAACAACAAGGGCATGTACGAGCCTTCTCACGGTTCCGCGCCCGACATCGCCGGCAAGGGCATCGCCAATCCGCTGGCAACGATCCTGTCGGTGGCGATGCTGCTGCGCTACAGCTTCGGCGAGGCCGCCGCGGCCGATGCCATCGAGCAGGCCGTTGGCAAGGTGCTCGACCAGGGCCTGCGTACCGCCGACATCTGCTCGGAAGGCACGCAGCAGGTCGGCACCGCCGCCATGGGCGATGCGGTGGTCGCGGCGCTGGGTTGAAGGTCGTCTCCCTCTCCCGCTCGCGGGAGAGGGGCGGGGTGAGGGCGCGGTGAGCCCAGGGTCGTGCGCTCTTTTCGCGGAGTCGCCGTGCCCTCATCCGGCCCTTCAGGCCACCTTCTCCCGCAGGCGGGAGAAGGTGAAATGGACGCTAGGCCGTCGCGGCCTGCCGCTCGTTCGCGCTCGGCGTGCCCGGGTTGCGGCGCAGGATGCGGTTGGCGACGTCCAGCCAGGCCAGCGCGCTGGCCTCGATGATGTCGCGGCTGGTGCCGCTGCCCTCGTACTGCACGCCATCGTGGTGGATGCTGAGCGTCGCCTCGCCCTGGGCATCGGCGCCCAGGCCGACGCTGTGCACGCTGTAGCTTTCCAGCGACAGCTTCACCCCGGTGGCGTTGGCCAGGGCCGCGAACAGCGCATCGACCGGGCCGTCGCCCAGCGCGCTCTCGCTGACCTTGCGCCCGTCCGGCGCGGAAAGTTCGACCTGCGCGCTGGCGCGCTGGCCGCGGTCGCTGATGGTCATCGACGACAGGCGGTAGCCCTGGCCGGTGACGCCACCGGTCATCAGCCGCTCCAGGTCGTCGTCCTCGACCACGCGCTGCTGCTCGCACAGCGCCTTGAACTGCGCGAACACCTGGTCGAGCTGCTCGTCCTCCATCGTGTAGCCGAGCGCGCGCAGGCGGTGGCCGACCGCGGCGCGGCCGCTGTGCCGGCCAAGCACCATCTTCGTGTCGGGCCAGCCGACGTCGGACGGGTTCATGATCTCGTAGGTGTTTCGGTTGCGCAGCATGCCGTGCTGGTGGATGCCGGATTCGTGCGCGAACGCGTTCTGGCCGACGATCGCCTTGTTGCGCTGCACGGGCATGCCGATCAGGCGCTGCAGCAGCTGCGAGGTGGGTACCAGCAAGCGCGTGTCGATCCGCGTGTCGATGTCGTAGAAGGCGTTGCGCACCTTCAGCGCCATCGCCAGCTCCTCCAGCGCGGCATTGCCGGCGCGTTCGCCGATGCCGTTGATGGTGCATTCGATCTGGCGCGCGCCGCCCTCCATGGCCGCCAGCGAATTGGCGACGGCCAGGCCGAGGTCGTTGTGGCAGTGCGCGCTGAAGATGACGTCCTTCGCGCCCGGCACGGTGCCGATCAGGCGCTGGAACAGGCTGCGGATCTCTTCGGGCGTGGTGTAACCCAGCGTGTCGGGGATGTTGACCGTGGTCGCGCCCGCGGCGATGGCCACGGCCACGGCCTCGTGCAGGAAGTCTTCCTCGGTGCGGGTGCCATCCTCGGTCGAGAACTCGACGTCGTCGGCGTAGCGGCGCGCCATCGCGACGTGGGTGCCGATCGACTCGATCACCTGTTCCTTGCTCATGCGCAGCTTGTGCTCGCGATGCAGCGGGCTGGTGGACAGGAACACGTGGATGCGGGGCTTCGCCGCGCCTTCCAGCGCCTTGGCCGAAGCCTCGATGTCGCCGGGCAGGCAGCGCGAGAGCACGGCGAGGGTGGTGTGGCGCAGGTCGCGCACGATCTGCGCGGTGGCTTCGCAGTCCGACTGCGAGCTGGCGGGGAAGCCGGTCTCGATGATGTCGACGCCGAGGTCGGCCAGGGCGCGCGCCATCACCACCTTCTGCTGGGGGGTCATGCTGCAGCCGGGGGACTGCTCGCCGTCGCGCAGGGTGGTGTCGAAGATGCGTACGAATTCGGGGGAGGTGGTGTTCATGCGAGGAGTGCCTCGGGCAATGCTTTGCTGGCGATGTTACCCGCTGCGGGTGGCGGCGGCGGTTGCGGTGCGTCACGGACGTGAAGGAGGCCGGCGGGCAGCGGGTTTGGCTTGGCCGCCGGCACGGGAAGTCGCTCCTGCGTGCGCCGGCGCGGTTTGCGCGGGGCGCGCGGCCGGACTTCGGACAGCAGGGTCGCCAGCACGCCGGCGTCGAGGTTGCCGCCGGAGACGACCGCGCACTTGCGCTTGCCGGCCACGCGCTTGCCGGCGGCCAGCGCCAGTGCGCCCGCGCCCTCGGCGATCACGTGTTCTTCCAGCGCCAGCCGCACCAGGGTCTCGCGCAGCTCGGCCTCGCGCACGATCACGATGTCGTCGAGCTGGTCCTGCAGCACGCGCTCGGTGAGGTAGCCCGGCACCTTGACGCGTACGCCGTCGGCGAGCGTGGCTGCCGGATCGCGCAGGCTGCGGTCGCCGCGCAGCGCGCGGGTCATGGCGTCGACACCTTCGACCTGCGCGCCGACGATGCGCACGCCCTGCGACTTCAGCGCGAGCGCGACGCCGGCCGCGAGGCCGCCGCCGCCGATCGGCACCAGCACCACGTCGGGGTCCATCGCCGCGGCGATCTCAAGCCCGACCGTGCCCTGGCCGGCGATCACGTCGGCGTCATCGAAGGCCGACAGCAGGCGGAAACCGTTTTGCGCAGCCAGTTCGGCGGCGAAGGCCTTGGCCTCGTCGTAGGTGTCGCCATGCAGGCGCACGGTCGCGCCCCAGTGGGCGACGCCGGCGACCTTGGTCTCCGGCGCCGTCTTCGGCATCACCGTGATCGCGGGAATGCCGAGGCGGTACGCGGCCCAGGCCATGCCCTGCGCGTGGTTGCCGGCGGACGCGGTGATCACGTAGCGGTCGTCGCCGCGCTCGCGCGCCGCGAGCAGGGCGTTCAGCGCGCCGCGCACCTTGTACGAACCGGTGCGCTGCAGGTTCTCCAGCTTGAGCCAGCAGCCGAAGCGCTCGGCGTAGTGCGTGGGCGTGACGTCGAGGTACTTGCGCAGCCGCGCCTGCGCCGCCAGCACGTCGCTGGCGGTCACGGAGGTGGTGCTGGCTACGGCGGGATCCATCAGACGTCGGTCAGCCAGTGGCGCCAGGCGGCTTCCTGGCCGCGGATGACGCGTCCGTACAGCGCCTGGAGTTCGCGGCTGACCGGGTTGTCGCCGTACACGCGGTCCTCGATCTGCGCCACCGGTGCAACCTCGGCCGCGGTACCGCAGGCGAAGACTTCGTCGGCGTCGAGCAGTTCGGCCAGCGGCACGATGCGCGACACCGCGCCGGTGAGCTGGATCAGCGCGTCGCGTGTGATGCCGGGCAGGGCGTCGCGGTGCTCGACCGCGGTGACGGCGCCGTCCTTGACCATGAACACGTTGGCGCCGGTGCACTCGACCACGTTGTTGTCGCGATCGGTGAACAGGGCTTCGTCGAAGCCGCGGCCCTTGGCTTCGCGCTTGGCCAGGATCGAGTTGACGTAGCCGCCGCACAGTTTCAGCGGCGGCAGCGAATCGGCCGGGTTGCGCCGCCAGGTTGCGACGCCGAGCCGCGCGCGGGTGCCGTTGAGGTGCACCTGGGTGGCGGTGGTAGCGACCATCAGGTGCGGCGCGTGGCCCTCGACGTCGAGTCCGAAGCCGCCTTCGCCGAACCAGGCCAGCGGACGGATGTAGGCGTCGCGGTGGTGGTTGGCGCGCAGCGTCGCCAGCACCGCCTCCGCGGTCAGCGCGGCGTCGAAGGGCAGGCCGAACAGGTCGGCGCCCTTGCGCATGCGTTCCAGGTGCTCGGGCAGGCGGAACACGGCGGCGCCGGTGTCGGTGGCATAGGCGCGGATGCCCTCGAACACGCCGCTGCCGTAGTGCATCGCGTGCGTGGTCAGGCCGGCGAGCGGGGCATCGCCGTCGTGCAATGCGCCGTCGAACCAGAACTGCGGCTTCGGGGCGTGGGCGGCGTCGGTGATGGGGGTGACGGTGGCGGTCATGGCGTGGGGTTCCGGTGAGGGGCCGGCGGGCGGTCGCGAAGCGGGGCGAACCCGGGTCAGGGGCAGGGTTGGACCGAGACCGACAGGCAGTCGTGCATCTTCGCCAGCTGCTGCTGCAGCGAGCTGTCCGAGCGCTCGCCCTCCACGGTCATGCGCAGGCGCCACTGGTCGCCTTCCGGGCGCGCCTCGCCGTCGAGCGACAGCGGCTTGAAGCCGCGCCGCTCGGTGGCGCCCAGCACGCGCGCCAGCGCGCCTTCGGCGCTGCGCAGGGTGAAGTCAAGCTGATAGCGCATTGCGCGGCTCCTGGCTGGTCGACGTCGCGGTGGCCGTGGACGGACTGGCTGGCGCGCCCGTGTCGAGCGTGCCGGCGTCGTCGGGATCCATCATCTGGGCGTTGTTGTGGTTCGGCGGCACCAGCGGCCAGACGTTGGCGGCGGTGTCGATGGCCACGTGCAGCAGCGCCGGGCCATCCGCCGCCAGCAGCGCCTGCAGGGCGGCATCGACGTCATCCTTGCGGTCCACGTGCAGCGCCTGGATGCCGAACGCGCGCGCCACTTCGGCGAAGTCCGGGTTGTCGGACAGGTCGATCTCCGAATAGCGCTTCTCGAAGAACAGTTCCTGCCACTGGCGGACCATGCCCAGCGCGGAGTTGTCGAGCAGCACGATCTTCACCGGCACGCGGTAGCGGCGGATCGTGGCCAGCTCCTGGATGTTCATCATGAACGAGCCGTCGCCGCTCACGCACACCACCTGCGCGTCGGGCCTGCTGTGATCGGCATGGGCCAGTTGCGCGCCCATCGCCGCGGGCAGGCCGAAGCCCATCGCGCCGAGCGCGCCGCTGGTCAGGTGCTGGCGCGGATGCTGGAAGCGCCAGTGCTGGGCGACCCACATCTGGTGCTGGCCGACGTCGCAGGCGACCACGGCGTTCGGCGCCAGCTCGCTCAGGCGCTTGAGCAGGGCCGGCGCGTACACGGTGTCGCCCGGCGCGTCGTAGCGCGCGGCGTGGCGTTGCCTGCGCTCCTGGCAGGTGTCGCGCCAGGCCTTGCGCGCGGCGGCGTGGCGGCCTTCCATCTGCGCGGCGAGCGGCGCGGCCAGCCGCGACAGGCTGGCCGCGAGGTTGCCCGGCACCGAGACGTCGGCGGCGCGCAGCTTGCTGATCTCGCAGCCGTCGCCGTCCAGGTGCACCACGCGCGCGTTCGGCGCGAATTCCGCCAGCTTGCCGGTGGCGCGGTCGTCGAAGCGCGCGCCCACCACGAACAGCAGGTCGCATTCCTGCACCGCCATGTTCGCCGCGCGGCTGCCGTGCATGCCCAGCATGCCCAGGTTGCTCGGGTGCCCGCTTTCCAGCGCGCCCAGCCCCTTGAGGGTGAGCACCGTCGGCAGTCCGGTCAGGTCGACGAACTCGCGGAAGGCCTCGACCGCATCGCCCAGCACGATGCCGCCGCCGGCGTACACCACCGGCTTCTGGCATTGCGAGACCAGCGCAGCCGCTTCGTGCAGCGCGGCGTCGGGCGGGTTCGGCACCGGCTCGACCGGCAGTGGCGAATGCACCGGCAGGTGCGCGGCGGCGGCCATCTGCACGTCCTTGGGCAGGTCGATCAGCACCGGCCCGGGGCGCCCGCTGCGCGCGATGCGGAAGGCTTCGGCGAACACCTTCGGCAGCTCGTCGACGCTGCGCGGCAGGAAGCTGTGCTTGACGATCGGCATGGTCATGCCGAACACGTCCAGTTCCTGGAACGCATCGGTGCCCATGAGGAAGGTCGGCACCTGGCCGGTGAGGACCACCATCGGCACCGAGTCGAACATCGCGTCGGCGATGCCGGTGACGAGGTTCGACGCGCCCGGGCCGGAGGTGGCCACGCACACGCCGACGCGGCCGCTGGCGCGCGCGTAGCCGTTCGCGGCGAACGCGGCCCCCTGTTCGTGGCGTACGAGGACGTGCTTCAGCGACGCGCCGTGGAGCGCGTCGTAGAACGGCATGATCGTCCCGCCGGGATAGCCGAAGATCGTGTCGACGCCTTCGGCTTCCAGGGCCTGCACCAGCCAGTGCGCACCGTTCATCACGCAGCCTCTTTCTGTTCCTTCGGGGTGGTGTCCAGCCAGACCATCTTCGCGCGCAGGGCCTTGCCGACCTGCTCGATCGGGTGGTCCTTGTCGGCCTGCTGGAACTTCCTGTAGTTCGGCAGCCCGGCGTCGTACTCGGCCTGCCAGTTGCGGGTGAAGGTGCCGTTCTGGATATCGGTCAGCACGTCCTTCATGCGCGCCTTGACCGAGGCGTCGATCACGCGCGGGCCACTGACGAAGTCGCCGTATTGCGCGGTCTCGGAGACGAATTCCAGCATGCGGGTGATGCCGCCCTCGTAGAACAGGTCGACGATCAGCTTCAGCTCGTGCAGTACTTCGTAGTAGGCGATCTCCGGCTGGTAGCCGGCTTCGACCAGGGTCTCGAACCCGGCCTGCACCAGCGACGAGGCGCCGCCGCACAGCACGGCCTGCTCGCCGAACAGGTCGGTCTCGGTCTCTTCCTTGAAGGTGGTCTCGATCAGGTTGGCGCGGGCGCCGCCGAGGCCGGCGGCGTAGGTGAGCGCGAAGTCCTTGGCCTGGCCGCTGCGGTCCTGGTAGATGGCGTAGATGCAGGGCACGCCGCGGCCGATCTCGTACTCGCGGCGGACCAGCGCGCCCGGGCCCTTGGGCGCGACCAGGACCACGTCGAGGTCGTCGCGCGGCGCGATCATGCCGAAGTGCACGTTGAGGCCATGCGCGAACAGCAGGCAGGCGCCTGGCTTCATGTTCGGCGCCAGCACCTCCTCGTAGAGCTTCTTCTGCACCATGTCCGGCGTGAGCACGGCGACGAGGTCGGCGTCCTTCACCGCGTCGGCCGGGGCCTTCACGGTGAAGCCGTCGGCCTTGGCCTTGGCTTCGGTCGGGCCGCCCGCGCGCAGGCCGACAGTCACGTCGAAGCCGGAATCGCGCAGGTTCAGCGCGTGCGCGCGGCCCTGGCTGCCGTAGCCGACGACGGCGATGGTGGGCTTGGGAAGGGTCTGCTGGGGCATGTCGTGGTCTCTGCGATGGAGGGAGTGCGGTGGGTGTTCGTCGGCAACAAAAAACCCCGCCCTTGCGGTGCGGGGTTTTGCGATTCGGCGCTTCCTGCTTACGCGCCCGATCGTCCCGCACCTGTGGGTGAGGTAATAAGGACGAGTACGAGGACCGACGCCGGCGGGGCGCGGTGGTCGTGCTTCGGGGTCGTGTGGCGCTGCAACATTCCTGCAAACTAAACCGGGCTTTCCGCGCCTGTCAAGCGCTTGCCGCGAAAAACGCCTGCGACTTTGGTTGCGTGCGAAATCGTTGCAACTGAAACGGCGAAACCCGGGGAGAATCATGGCCTTGGCCGTGCCTGCGGCCGCCGCCCCCACGTGCATGCCCGACTACCGATCGAAGACCTCCACCCACGGACGCAACATGGCCGGCGCCCGGGCCCTGTGGCGGGCCACCGGGATGCGGGACGAGGACTTCCACAAGCCCATCGTGGCCATCGCCAACTCCTTCACCCAGTTCGTCCCCGGCCACGTGCACCTGAAGGATCTTGGGCAACTGGTGGCGCGCGAGATCGAGCGCGTCGGCGGCGTGGCCAAGGAGTTCGACACCATCGCCGTCGACGACGGCATCGCGATGGGCCACGACGGCATGCTGTATTCGCTGCCCAGCCGCGAAATCATCGCCGACTCGGTCGAATACATGGTCAATGCGCACTGTGCCGACGCGCTGGTGTGCATCTCCAATTGCGACAAGATCACGCCCGGCATGCTGATGGCGGCGCTGCGGCTCAACATCCCCACGGTGTTCGTCTCCGGCGGGCCGATGGAAGCGGGCAAGACGCGACTGGCGGACGGCAGCGACGCCGGCCACAAGCTCGACCTGGTCGATGCGATGGTGATGGCGGCCGATCCGAACGTCAGCGACGAACAGGTCGCCGCGGTCGAACGCAGCGCCTGCCCGACCTGCGGGTCGTGCAGCGGCATGTTCACCGCCAACTCGATGAACTGCCTGACTGAAGCGCTGGGCCTGTCGCTGCCGGGCAACGGCACCGTGCTCGCGACGCATGCAGACCGCGAAGCCCTGTTCAAGCGTGCCGGCGTGCTGGCCGTCGAACTGTGCCACCGCTGGTATGGCGCGGAAGACCCGACCGCGTTGCCGCGCGGCATCGCCACGTTCGAGGCCTTCGAGAACGCGATGACGCTGGACATCGCGATGGGCGGTTCCACCAACACGATCCTGCACCTGCTGGCGGCGGCACAGGAAGGCGAAGTGCCGTTCACCCTGCGCGACATCGACCGCCTGTCGCGGCGCGTGCCGCAATTGTGCAAGGTGGCGCCGAACACGCAGAAGTACCACATCGAGGACGTGCACCGCGCCGGCGGGATCATGGCGATCCTCGGCGAACTCGCGCGTGGTGGCCTGCTGCATACGGATGTCGCGACCTCGCACGCGAAGACGCTGGGCGAAGCCATCGCCAGATGGGACATCACCACGGCCGATGACGAGGCAACCAGCACGTTCTACAAGGCCGGCCCGGCCGGCATTCCCACGCAGGTCGCCTTCAGCCAGGCCACGCGTTGGCCGACGCTCGATACCGACCGCGCAGACGGCTGCATCCGCAGTGTCGACCATGCGTATTCGAGCGAGGGTGGGCTGGCCGTGCTCCACGGCAACCTCGCGCCGGACGGTTGCGTGGTGAAGACCGCGGGCGTGGACGAGTCGATCCATGTCTTCGAAGGCAACGCGCGCGTGTACGAGAGCCAGGATGCGGCGGTCACCGGCATCCTTGGCGACGAGGTCAAGCCCGGCGACGTGGTGGTGATCCGCTACGAGGGCCCGAAGGGCGGGCCGGGCATGCAGGAGATGCTGTACCCGACCAGTTACCTGAAATCGAAAGGCCTCGGCAAGCAGTGCGCACTGCTCACCGACGGGCGTTTTTCCGGCGGGACGTCCGGGTTGTCGATCGGCCACGTGTCGCCGGAAGCGGCGGCGGGCGGCGCGATTGGCCTTGTGCGCGACGGCGACCGCATCCGCATCGACATTCCCGCGCGCTCGATCGACCTGCTGGTATCGGATGAAGCACTCGCGGCACGCCGTGCCGAACAGGACGCGAAGGGATGGAAGCCCGCGCAGCCTCGCCCGCGAAAAGTCAGCGCCGCGCTGAAGGCCTATGCCCTGCTGGCAACCAGCGCGGACAAGGGCGCGGTGCGAAACCGTGCGATGCTCGAAGCATAGGCGCCGCAAATCTCGTCCTGCGCGCCAAGGGAAGTCTCGGCTTTAGAGCGGAACCACCTTTCCCGCGAAAGCGGCAATCCAGGGTCGTTGCCGGCAGGATCAGGGCAGATGCGGGTGATTCACTCCGCGACCCCGCAGCGGTGCCGTGCATAGGTCCACGCCGAAAAATCGATGGCAGGCGAACCTACGATCATTGGGTCATCGCCGAAGCGCTTGTATTCGTCCAGTGAATTCTGCCCGCCGCCCGCCGCCCCTAGGCTTCCGTCGACAATTGCCATGGCTTCTGCCAGCGCTGTATCGCCACTAAAGAAAGGTCCGCGCCAGTAAACTTCATCCTCGTCCATATAGTGGAAGTTGTCATAAACCTTTAGATAGTAGACGCCATGGCTCAGAGGAAGTCGGTCGGAAGCGTCTGCCAGCTCATGCATTCGAGTGACTATGGACTCAAACACGAGTGCCATGGGCATTTGTCTCGCCACCAGGATTCGCTTTATTGATTCGTAGTAGCGCAACGTGCCCTCTCGACCGCCAGTAAAGCGATCGAACACGGAGATTCCCACGGCTGGATTTTCTAGGTCTCCGATGATTGCGCGCGCATTGTGAAGCTTGTCACAACCTGAAACCAACAGAGATGTGTCGGGCTCCTCCTCTAGATGACGGACATACTCGAGTTTCCGCGCCCACCAGTTGGCCTTCTTCTCTTGTGGCGTGGTTGCGGCAGCCTTCGATTTCGCCGTGCCATCGGTGCAATCCTTCACGATGGCGATCACGGGCTCGCCAAATTGCTCGCGAATCTGCGGTTCGTGTTCTTCGCCGCAGTCCTCCAGTACATCGTGCAGTAGTCCGGCAATGGCCTGATCCTCGGTTCCTCCGTACTCAAGGACCAGGCTGGAGACCGCCAGAAGGTGGTACAGGTACGGGATTGCGGATCCTTTGCGGACCTGGTCGCCGTGGGCGGCGCGGGCGTACTCGACCGCTTCCGAAAAACGCCCCGTCAAATGAGTCATGAAAGCCTCCTGTCGTTTGAACTCTCTCTTCAGCTTGGGAGAGTATCGCCAAGGTTCGTCTCGCCATATGCGACGCCGCAACTGAGATCAGCTCGCATTGCGGGTGCGACGCAATCTTCCCGGGGACGAGTATTCCGGAGTGCGGCGTTCTGAGGTCCGTCCCAGACTTGGCCTCTCGAGGAACTCGAGCAGGCCCAGCCGTCATCTTTAGCCAATCGACTCCGCGGATGGCTCGGCAGGGCATGTCAATCCCTTAACGCGAGAGGCGAGACTCAGTCCAGGATTGAGTCCAGCCTGGTGCTGAGGAGTTGAATGCGCTCGCCCCTCGAAGAGGTGGGCGCGTCGTTCACCCTTCCCATTCCGGCAGCTTCTTCTTCACCGCCACGTTCTTGAGCGTCACGTACGCCGGGATGCCGTCCTTGCCATAGGGCGGCGGCGCCTCGCCGCGGATCAGCGGTTCGAGGTAGGTGCGGGCCTTGTCGGTGATGCCGTAACCGTCCCTGCGGATGAAGCCGGCCGGGAACTTCTTCTCGTGGTTGGCCACCTTGTCCAGCGGCGCACTGCCGATCTTCCAGCGGTAGGGCTTGTCGGACGTGCGCACGATCACCGGCATGGTCGCGTTGTGGCCCTTGAGCGCGAACTGCACCGCGGCCTTGCCAACGGCGATGGCCTGCTCGACGTCGGTCTTCGAGGCGATGTGGCGCGCGGACCGCTGCAGGTAGTCGGGCAGCGTCCAGTGCACCTTGAAGCCGAGCTGGTCCTTGACCTTGCCGGCCAGGTACGAGGCCACGCCGCCGAGCTGCGCGTGCCCGAAGGCATCCTTGCCGCCGCCGGAGTCGGCGACGAAACGGCCGTCGGCGGTCTGGATGCCCTCGCTGGCAACCACCACGCAGTAGCCGACGCGGTCGACCACGCGCTTCACCTGCTTCAGGAAATCGGCCTCGTCGTACGGGCGCTCGGGGAACAGGATGAGGTGTGGTGCTTCATCAATGCCCTTGCCGGCCAGGCCCGCCGCCGCGGCCAGCCAGCCGGCGTGGCGGCCCATGGCCTCGTAGACGAAGACCTTGGTCGAGGTGTCGGCCATCGCCGCCACGTCCAGCGCGGCCTCGCGCACGGACACGGCGGTGTACTTGGCCGCCGAGCCGAAGCCGGGGCAGCAGTCGGTGACGGCGAGGTCGTTGTCGATGGTCTTGGGCACGCCGATGCAGGTCAGCGGGTAGCCGAACTCGGCGGCCAGCTTGGACACCTTGTTGGCGGTGTCGGCGGAATCGTTTCCACCGTTGTAGAGGAACCAGCGCACGTCGTGCGCCTGGAACACCTGCAGCAGGCGCTCGTACTTGGCGCGGTCGGCTTCGACCGACTTGAGCTTGTAGCGGCACGAGCCGAACGCGCCGCCCGGGGTATGGGCGAGGCCGCGGATCGCGGCGGCGGTTTCCTTGCCGGTGTCCACCAGTTCCTCGCGCAGCGCGCCGAGGATGCCGTTGCGGGCGGCCAGTACCTTGATCCTGCGTGCGCGGGCCTCGGAAATCACGCCCGACGCGGTGGCATTGATGACGGCGGTGACGCCGCCGGACTGGGAATACAGGAGGGTTCCGGTCGCCATGTTCGCCTTTGGTCTGGGAGGACGGGGTGCTGCAATGCGGTAAGCTGGCGGCTCACGCGCGGCGCGTCGGGAGTGTAGCAACCTGCCGCGGCCGGTTCGGGTCCGCTCATCGTGGGAGTCGTCGATGCGATTGGTACTGTTGGGGGCGCCCGGCTCGGGCAAGGGCACGCAGGCCGCCAGGCTGAAGGAGCACCTGCAGGTGCCCCACATCTCCACCGGCGACCTGCTGCGCGCCGAAGTGGCCGCCGGCTCCCCGCTCGGCCTGCAGGCCAAGGAAGTGATGGCGCGCGGCGACCTGGTCAGCGACGAGATCCTGCTGGGCATGCTCAAGGACCGCTTCTCGCGCGACGACACCCGCAACGGCTTCATCCTCGATGGCTATCCGCGCAACCTCGCGCAGGCGGCGGCGCTGGACGACCTGCTGGCCAGCCTCGGCCAGAAGTTCGACGCGGCGGTGCAGCTGACGGTCGACAACGAGCAGATCGTCGAGCGCCTGGCCGGCCGCGCCAAGGCCGAGGGACGCGCCGACGACAACCCCGAGTCGGTGCGCAAGCGCCTGCAGGTGTACGACCAGCAGACCGCGCCGGTGGTGGAGTTCTACCGCCAGCACGGCCAGCTCACCGTGGTCGACGGCGTGGGCCCGCTGGACGCGGTGTTCACGCGCATCATCGAGGCGATCGCGCCGGAGAAGGCGGTCGGTTGAGGCTTTCCCTTCCCCCGCTTGCGGAGGAAGGTGCCGAAGGCGGATGGGGGCGATGGGCAGCGTGGTGAGGTTCGTATCCGACGATGCCCGCAGGCCCTCACCCCGGCCCTCTCCCGCAAGCGGGAGAGGGGGCGTCTCCAGAAAGGGGGAGGCTTCTCCTGGAAGGAGGGGCGTCGCCAGAAGGAGGGTTCGTTCCAGAAGCGGTTGGGATGCTTTATTCCTTCTCCCGCTTGCGGGGGAAGGTGCCGAAGGCGGATGGGGAAGATGTGCAGCATCGTGAGGTTCGTATCCGCCGCCGTACCTCGGCCCTCACCCCATCCCTCTCCCGCAAGCGGGAGAGGGGGAGTCGGTGCCGTGCGGGAGTCGTTTCGCCAGGCTTGTCTGTGATCTTGTAGGAAGTCGCGATCTTGAAGATTCATATTCTCGGCATCGCCGGCACCTTCATGGGCGGCGTGGCCGCGCTGGCGCGCGAACTCGGGCATGACGTCGAGGGCAGCGACCAGGCCGTGTATCCGCCGATGTCCACCCAACTCGAGCAGCTGGGCATCGCGCTGAAGCAGGGCTACCAGCCGCAGCACATCTCGGCCGACTGCGACATGGTGGTGATCGGCAACGCGCTGTCACGCGGCAATGCCGCGGTGGAAGCCGTGCTCGACGACGGTCGTGCCTATACCTCCGGGGCGGAGTGGCTGCGCGACCACGTGTTGCCCGGTCGCGACGTGCTGGCGGTGGCCGGTACCCATGGCAAGACCACGACAACCACGATCCTGGCCTTCCTGCTGCAGGCGGCGGGGCGCGAGCCGGGGTTCCTGATCGGCGGCGTGGCGGAGGATTTCGGGGTGTCTGCGCGTCTCGGCGCGGGCCGCGAGTTCGTGGTGGAAGCCGACGAATACGACACCGCGTTCTTCGACAAGCGCAGCAAGTTCGTGCACTACCGGCCGCTGGTCGCGATCCTCAACAACCTCGAGTACGACCACGCCGACATCTTCCCCGACGTGGCCGCGATCCAGCGCCAGTTCCACCACCTGGTGCGCACGGTGCCGGGACGTGGCCGACTCATCGTCAACGGCCATGACGCGCATCTGCGCGAAGTGCTGGCGATGGGCTGCTGGACGCCGGTGGACCGCTTTGGCTTCGATCCTGCGTTCGAGTGGAGCGCGCGAAAGCTGCGCGGGGATGGCAGCGCGTTCGAGGTGCTGCGCGGTGGCGTGGCGCTGGGCACCGTCGAATGGCCGATGCTCGGCGACCACAACGTGCTCAATGGCCTCGCTGCGCTGGCGGCGTGCGCCGCGGTGGGCGTGGACGTGGCGGCGGTGATCCCGTCGCTGGCGGGCTTCCGCAGCGTGAAGCGCCGGCTGGAAGTGCTGGGCGAGGCGCGCGGCGTCACCATCTACGACGATTTCGCGCACCATCCGACCGCGATCGCGACCACGCTGGCGGGGCTGCGCGCGAAGGTGGGGAGCGCGCGCATCGTGGTGGCGATGGAACCGCGCAGCAATTCGATGCGGCTGGGCGCGCATGCCGACGCGCTGGCGCCGTCGCTCGATGGCGCCGACGTGGTCGTGTTCCTGGCGCGGCCCGAGTTGCCCTGGGACGCGGCCAGCGTGGTCGCCGCGGTGCGCGGCGACGCGCGCGCGGTCGCGGATGCCGACGCACTGCTGGCCGCGCTGCAGGATGTGGCGCGCGATGGCGACCACGTCGTGTTCATGTCCAACGGGGGCTTCGACGGGGCGCCGCGCCGGTTCCTGTCGCAGTTGCGCGGGGCCTGACCCTGCTGGGCACGCTGTGCGGGCGCTAGACTGCCCGCATGGCCCAGTCCCTGCCGCTGTTCCCGCTGCATACCGTGCTGGTCCCCGGCGCAGCGCTGGCGCTGCGCGTGTTCGAGCCGCGCTACCTCGACCTGGTCCGCGACTGCGGGCGCAACGGCAGCGGGTTCGGCGTCTGCCTGATCCTCGACGGACGCGAGGTTGGCGCGCCGGCGACGCCCGCGGCGTTCGGCACCGAGGCGCGGATCGAGGATTTCGACACCGGCCCGGACGGCCTGCTGCACCTGCGCCTGCGCGGCGACCGTCGCTTCCACGCGCTGCGCACGCGGGTGCGCGACAACGGGCTGGTGGTGGCCGACGTGGACTGGCTGGCGCCCGACCCGGTGGTCGACCTGCAGCCGCAGCACGTGCTGCTGGCCGACATGCTGCGCAACATGCTGGAACAGATCGGCGCGGACGTGGCCGTGCCGGAAGCGCGCTTCGACGACGCGGCGTGGGTGGGATGGCGGCTCGCCGAGCTGCTGCCGATCACGCTGCCGCAGCGGCAGTCGCTGCTGCAGGAGGGCGATCCGGACCGGCGGCTGGACGGCCTGCTGCGCCTGATCGCCTGAGCACGGTCAAGGCGGTGGTGCCGAATCGCCGGGGATCGTGCGCAGGCGCAGCGTCGGCACGCCCGATTGCGGGTGCGGGTCCTCGCGCCACTCGAAGCCGCGCAGCAGGTCGCGCACGCCGACGTGCACCGCGCGCGCGTCCGACTGCGGCAGCCACAGGCCGAACAGGTCGAAGGGGCGGGTGTGGGTCATCGCCTGGCTGGTGCCGAACCACAGTTCCGAGCCGTCGTCGAGGCGTGCCGGCGCGCGCCACAGGCGCAGGACTTCGGCGTGGCGGGCGTCGAGGTCGCGCCGCATCAGCAGGGTTTCGGACACCGCGTCCAGCGTCGCCGCCAGCACCGGCTGCGCCTGCGGCGGCACGTCGTCGTCGAGCAGGGTGAGCGCCGCCGACCAGTCGGCCTGCGGCTGGGTGCGCCAGCCCGCCGCTTCCAGTCGCGCCTTGAGCGGCGCCAGCGGCCCGGCGACCTGCACGTCCAGCGGCCAGCGGTGCGCGGGGTCGCGCTCGCGCAGGTGCGCCGGCAGCGATTGCCAGTCGTGGTCCCACCAGCCGCGCGCCGACAGCACGCGGTCGGGCGGATCCGGCGCGAACCGCGCCAGCAGCGGGTCCACGGCGCGTGGCGCGTGCCACAGCGCGGCGAGGGCGAAGGTGGTGTAGAACACCAGCGCCACCGGACGCATCCAGAACGAGCGTTCGACGTGGCGGCGGTAGGCGATGCCCAGCACCAGCAGCCAGACGATGCCCAGCAGCATGCCGCCGACGATGTCGCTCAGCCAGTGCGCGCCCAGGTACAGCCGCGCGAAACCGACCACCGCGACCACCGCGCCGGAGACCAGGTAGGGCCACACCCGCGAGCGGCCGGGCAGTTCGCGCGCGATCAATACCGCGAAGAAGCCGAACACGATGGTGCACAGGGTGATCCCCACCGCGGGGAAACCGAAACCGCCGCCGGCGGTGGGCGGGCGCGGCATGTCGATGACCGCGCCCAGCAGCCAGGTCAGGACGAGGCCGAACGCGAGCGCGGCCAGCCAGTGCACCACGGCCATCCAGCGCCGGCGCCAGCCCAGCCAGAGCAGGGTCAGCGCGACCGCCGGCCCGAGCACCTGCACGTCGCCGATCGAGGCCAGGCCCGCCATCAGCCGGTCGGCCAGCGGATTGCGCAGCTCGTACATCGTCTGGAACACCGCCAGGTCCAGGCGCAGCGGCTCGTCGCGCATCAGCACCGTGGCCAGCAGCGCGAAGCAGGCCCAGGCGATGGCCAGCAGGCACACCGCGAGCACCGCCAGCGATGCCGATTCGGGTCGCTTCGGATCGATCAGCGCCGCCGCGTAGCGGCCCAGCCGCGGATGCTCGCGGGTCCAGCGCAGCGCGCGTTCGAGCAGGGTGTTGGCGTGGCGGTCGAACCAGCGGTAGGTGTAGACCACCACCGCCCAGGCCAGGGCCAGCACCAGCACCAGCCCGCCCAGCACCAGGGCCAGGCGCCCGGCAACCGCGGCCACCGCCTCGTAGGAAGCGCCGAAGATCCAGCCCGGGGCGAGGAACAGCGCGCCCCACGACAGGCACGCCGCCGCGCTGGCCGGCAGGTAGCGCCGCAGCGGCATCCGCGCGATCCCGGCGATGGCCGGCACGAACGGGCGCACCGGCCCGACGTAGCGCGCGATGAAGATGCTCTTCACCGCGTTGCGCCGGAACAGCACTTCGCCGCGGTCGAGCAGTTGCGGGTACTTGCTGAAGGGCCAGGCGCTGCGCAGGCCCGGCCCCCAGCGATGCCCGACCCAATAGCTCACGCCGTCGCCGGCCAGCGCGCCGAGCGCCGCGCACGCGACGGCGTACGGCCCGGAGATCTCGCCCAGCCCGATCATCACCCCGATCGCGAACAGCAGCGGCAGCGCCGGCACCACCGCGCCGAGGAGGATCACCGCGTCGGCGAAGGCGATCAGGAAGATCACCAGGCCGGCGGCGACCGGGTGCTGGCCCACCCACGCGACCAGCCCGCTGAAGAAGGATTCGAGCATCCGGCGATTATGACAGGGGGGCCATGACCGCCGCGGTACGGGCCGCCGCCTCGGCAGCGCCCCGTACAATGCTGCGATGCCGAGCGACGCGCCCCGGGAACTGCATGCGCTGAAGGCCGACAGCTTCGGCCGCATCTCGCTCATGCAGGGGCCGGACGGGCCCTTCGTGCGCCGCGACCTGGGCCACGTGCCGGCGTGGCTGCGGCTGCCGGCCTGGTGGCTGGCGCGGCGCGAGGCGCGCGCGCTGGCGTGCATCGCCGGCATGGCCGACGTGCCGCAGCTGCTGGCCTGGGACGGCCGCCGGCTCGACCGGAGCTACATGGCCGGCGACGCGATGTACCAGCGCCCGCCGCGCGGCGACGTGGCGTACTTCCATGCCGCGCGCCGCCTGCTGCAGCAACTGCACCGGCGCGGCATCGCCCACAACGACCTCGCCAAGGAAGCCAACTGGCTCGTGCTGGACGATGGCCGCCCGGCGATCATCGACTTCCAGCTGGCGACGCGTGGCGGTCCGCGCTCGCGTTGGATGCGCCTGCTGTTCCGCGAGGACCTGCGCCACCTGCTCAAGCACAAACGCATGTACTGCCGCGAGGCGCTGACGCCGGTGGAGCAGCGCGTGCTCAAGCGCCAGTCGTGGGTGCGCGACCTGTGGTTCCGCACCGGCAAGCCGGTATACCGCTTCATCACCCGCCGCATGCTGAAGTGGGAAGACAACGAAGGCCAGGGGCCGAAGCCGTGAATGGCCATCGATGCGCAGTACACCGCAGGAATCCCGTCATCCCGAGCGCAGCGAGGGATCTTTCATTCCACCAGAACAGCAGATCCCTCGTTGCGCTCGGGATGACCAGGCAGTCGATCTGACGGTGGGAACGCTGGCGGTGGGCGCGTGCAAGCGTCCCCGCAACAGGGCGGCTTCGATGCCGTCATCCCGGCGCAAGCCCGGACCCGCCTGGATCATGGCGACGACCTGGATCCCGGCTTGCGCCGGTCGACGGCCCGGGACGGCCGGGATGCATCGCGGATGACGATGCGCAACGGACATTGCATCATGCGCCCCACCACAGGAGTTGACATGACCCTCTCCGGCAAGACCCTCTTCATCACCGGCGCGTCGCGCGGCATCGGCCTGGCGATCGCGCTGCGCGCGGCGCGCGACGGCGCCAACGTCGTGATCGCGGCCAAGTCCGACGTGCCCAACCCGAAGCTGCCCGGCACCATCCACAGCGCGGCGCAGGCGGTCGAGGCGGCCGGCGGGCGCGCGCTGGCGGTCCGCTGCGACATCCGCGAGGAGGACGAGGTCAAGGCCGCCGTGGCGAAGACGGTCGAGGCCTTCGGCGGCCTCGACATCCTGGTCAACAACGCCAGCGCGATCTGGCTGCGCGGCGCGCTGGAGACGCCGATGAAGCGCTTCGACCTGATGCAGCAGGTCAACGCGCGCGGCACGTTCCTGTGCGCGCAGGTGGCGTTGCCGCACCTGTTGCAGGCGTCGAACCCGCACATCCTCAGCCTGTGCCCGCCGCCGTCGCTGGAGCCGAAGTGGTGGGCGCCGCACACCGGCTACACCCTGGCCAAGATGGGCATGAGCTTCGTGACGCTCGGCCTGGCCGCGGAGTTCCGCGAGCGCGGCATCGCGATCAACGGACTGTGGCCGCGCACGCTGATTGCCACCGACGCGCTGAACATGATTCCGGGCGTGTCCGGCGGCAACGGCCGCTCGCCCGCGATCATGGCCGATGCCGCGCACGCGGTGCTGGTGCACCCGGCGGCGGGCTTCACCGGGCGGTTCCTGATCGACGACGAGGTCCTGCGCGAGGCGGGCGTCACCGACCTGTCCGGCTACGCCGTCGATCCCGCGCAGCCGCTGCTGCCCGACCTGTTCCTCGACTGACCCGGGAGCGCGCGCATGACGATCGCACCCGCCGATGCGGCGCGGCAATCGCTGGCGGCGATCCGCGTCGGGCTTGCCGCGCTGCTGTTCATCCACGGCGCCGCGCGCGTCGCCTTCGACGGCGTGGGGCCGTTCGGCGGCTTCCTCGACGCGCGTGGCTTCCCCTTCGGCCTCGGCCTGGCGTGGGCCGTCACCGCCTTCGAACTGGTCGCGATGCCGCTGCTGGCCTGGGGCCGCTGGGTGGCGCCGATCGCGCTGGTGGCCTCGGCCCTCTATGCCTGCGGGATCTGGCTGGTGCATGCGCCCGCCGGCTGGTTCGTGGTCGGGCTGGGACGCAACGGCATGGAATACAGCGTGCTCATCATCCTGTGCCTGCTGGCGCTCGCCTGGGCGCATCGCGACGGCGCGAACCGGAGGCCAATGCCATGAAATACCTGCACGCGATGCTGCGCGTCCACGATCTCGACGCCACCACCCGCTTCTTCACCGAAGGCCTCGGCCTGCGCGAGACGCGGCGCATGGAGAACCCCGGCGGGCGGTTCACGCTGGTCTATTTCGGCGCGCCGGCCAATCCCGAGGCCGAGATCGAACTGACCTACAACTGGCCGCCCGAGGACGGATCGCCGGCGGAGGACTACGGCAGCGCGCGCAACTTCGGCCACCTCGCGTTCGCGGTCGACGACATCTACGCCACCTGCGCGCACCTGCAGTCGCTGGGCATCACCATCCATCGGCCGCCGCGCGATGGACGCATGGCCTTCGTGCGCACGCCCGACGCGATCTCGATCGAGCTGCTGCAGAAGGGCGCGGCGCTGCCGCCCGCCGAGCCGTGGGCGTCGATGCCGAACATCGGCGCGTGGTGAGCCCCCGCCTGGACACGTCGTGCGCGGCGCCCTGAGCGTGCGCGCGCGGGCGTGGACGCGCACAATGGCGCCCCCGCATCCGGACGACGCGCACCATGTCCAACATCGCCCACCTGCTGGCCCTCGGCCGCGACGTCTACCTGCCGGTCTATCGCCAGCGCCAGGTGATCCTCGAACGCGGGCAGGGCGCGCGCCTGTGGGACAGCGAGGGGCGCGAGTACGTCGATTTCTCCGCGGGCATCGCCGTGTGCGGCCTCGGCCACTGTGATCCCGACCTGGTCGCGGCGCTGGCCGAGCAGGCCGGCCGGCTGTGGCACACCAGCAACGTGTTCTACAGCGAGCCGCCGCTGCGGCTGGCGGAGGAACTGGCCGCGGCCTCGCGGTTCGCTGCGCGCGTGTTCCTGTGCAACTCCGGTGCCGAGGCCAACGAGGCCGCGATCAAGCTGGTGCGCAAGTGGGCCACGGCGCAGGGTCGCGCGCCCGACCGGCGCGTCATCGTCACCTGCCGCGGCAGCTTCCACGGACGCACGCTGGCCGCGGTCACCGCGACCGCGCAACCGAAGTACCAGGCCGGCTACGAGCCGCTGCCGGGTGGCTTCCGCTACGTGGACTTCAACGATGCCACCGCGCTGGAGATCGCGATGGCGGCCGGCGATGTCGCCGCGGTGATGCTCGAACCGGTGCAGGGCGAGGGCGGGGTGATGCCGGCCGCGCCCGGCTTCCTGCGCGCCGTGCGCGCGCTGTGCGACCACCACGGCGCGCTGCTGGTGCTCGACGAGATCCAGAGCGGCATGGGCCGCACCGGCACGCTGTTCGCGCACTGGCAGGATGACGTGGTGCCGGACATCGTCACCCTGGCCAAGGCCCTCGGCGGCGGGTTCCCGGCGGGCGCGCTGCTGGCCGGCGCGAAGGTGGCCGAGGCGATGCAGTTCGGCGACCACGGCACCACCTTCGGCGGCAATCCGCTGGCGGCCGCGGTGGCGCGCGTGGCCCTGCGCAAGCTGTCGTCGCAGGCGATCGAAGCCAACGTCACCCGCCAGGCCGCTGCGCTGCGTGCGGGGCTGGCGGCGCTGGACGGCCGCGAAGCCGTGTTCTCCGGCGTGCGCGGCCGCGGCCTGATGCTGGGCGCCGTGCTGAAGCCCGAATACGCAGGGCGCGCCGGCGAAATCCTCGACCACGCCGCCACGCACGGCCTGCTGCTGTTGCAGGCGGGACCGGACGTGCTGCGCTTCGTGCCGCCGCTCAACATCGGCGACGAGGACGTCGCCGAGGGGTTGAGTCGCCTGTCGGCGGCGCTGCGCGCGTTTGCCGGGTAGGCATCACCTTCCGCGTGCAGTCCCTGCCAAGGCGGCGATGGCCGCTTCCACGGGGCGCGGTTGAGGCTCACCAGAAGCGGACGTCCGCGCTGAGCAGGTACGACCGCGCCGGGCCGACGAACGCGCGTGTCATCGACCAGTTGCCGGAGGTGGCATACGTCTCGTCGGTGACGTTGTCGATGTTGAGCCGCACGGTGAGCTTGTCGTTGACCGCGTACGACGCCATCAGGTTGCCGATGGTGTAGCCGGGCAGCTCGCCCCAGCGGCCGTTGGGGATGATGCGGTCGGCGTCGTCAGGCCGGCCGGCCCACGCATCGCCCACGTGCTGCACGCCGCCGCCGAGGGTCAGGCCGTTGCCGAAGGTGTAGGTGGTCCACAGGTTGGCCGAACGCTTGGGCGTGAACGCGAGTTCGTCGCCATTGCTGCCCGCACCCGACGCGATGATCGCCGCGCAGTCCGCGACGGTCGCGCCGGCACGGTAGTCGGTGGGATTGGCGGTGCAGCGGGCGGCATCGAGGTCGTCGCTGTGCTCGCGTTCGCTGTCGAGGAACACGGCACCGGCGAAGACCGTCCAGGCATCGGTGATGTGGCCGGTCGCGCTCAGTTCGATGCCGCGCACGGTCTGCTTGCCATAGCCGCGCAGCACGGTCGGGCTGCTGGCCACGCCGGGCTCCTTGCCGCTGATGGCGACGCTGCGGCGCTGCGTGGAGAACAACGCGGCGGCGGTGCTGAGGCGCTCGTCGAAGAAGTCCCACTTCACGCCGATTTCGTGGCTGACCGCGCGCTGCGCCTTGGCGGCATCGTTGTTCTGGCCGATGATCCCCGGGAACGCGTTGTCGCCGGTCCGCGAGATGTCGGGATTGGACAGCCACGCGCCCGGCGGCAGCGTCGCGAGGTTGACCGAGGCATACAGGCTGCCGTTCTCGACTGGCTTGAACACCACGCCCAGCTTGCCGCCCAGCGTGGTCTCGCTGACTTCGTAGCCATCGGGGCCGGTCGGCGCGCCGGCGGCGGTCTTGCTGGCGATGTCCACGTCGTAGCGTTCGGCACGCAGGCCGCCGGTGAGCTGCCAGCGCTCGTTGAACTTGAGCGTGTCGTACACGTAGAGCGCGATGGTGTCGATGGTCACGCCGTTGCTCTGCTGCGCGGCCGGCATGCCGGCGGTGGCGCGGCGGTAGTCGGGCGCGAGCACGTGGGTCGTCGGCGGCACGGAGGTGCCGAAGCGCAATGCATCGGACTCTTCGCGGGAGAGTTCGAGGCCCGCGGCGAGGGTGTGCTCGATCGCGCCGGTGGCGAAGGCCACGCTCAGGTTGGTGAGGTTGGAGAAGGTGGTGTTCTCGCGCTCGTAGGCCTGGGTGTCGCCGACCACGACCTGGGTGGCGGGCGTGTAGCCGAATGGCACCGTGTACAGCGCCTTGCGGTCGGTCTTGGTCCAGCGCGTCTGGTTGCTCAGGGTCAGGCCGTTGGCGAAGTCGTGCTCGATGCGCGCGGTGACCGAACTGCTGGTGTTGTCGTCGAAGTCCGAGTGCAGGCCGTAGAACGTGTCGGATTCGGCGGAAGCCGCAACCGGGTCGTAGTTCACGGTGCCCTTGATGGCGGCGCCGGGCACGCCCCAGTCCGGACGGCCGCTCTGGCTCAGGTAGTGCGCCGCCAGCACCACGCGCGTATCGGTGCCCAGGCCGAAGGCCAGCGACGGCGCGATGCCGACGGCGTCGCTCTCCACGTGCTCGCGACCGGCGACGCCGCCTTCCTTGAGCAGCAGGTTCAGGCGCAGCGCGCTGGTCTCGCCAAGCGGGTTGTTGAGGTCGAGGCTGGTGCGCAGGCGGCTGTCGGCATCGGTGCCGTCGGTGCCGACGCTGGCGGTGCCGCGGAAGAAGTAGCCCAGTTGCGGGGTCTTGGTGACCAGGTTGACGTAGCCACCCAGGCCGCCGCGGCCATTGTCGGCGGCCGGGCCCTTGGCCACTTCGACGCTGTCGAGGTTGAACACGTCGCGCGGGTAATTGCCCGAATCGCGCACGCCGTCGACGAAGATGCTGCCGCTGGTGTCGAAGCCGCGCAGGCTGAAGTTGTTGTTGTTCGTGCCGAAGCCATTCTCGCCGGCGTCGAAGCTGATGCCGGGCACGTTGCGCAGCACGTCGGTCAGGGTCTGCGCGCCCTGGGCGTTGAACACCTCGGACGGGATCACGCTGATCGTCTGCGGCGTGTCCAGCAGCGGTGCCGTGAACTTGGGCGACGAGGCGCGGTCGGGCGCCTCGCCGACGACTTCGATCGGATCGAAGGTCTTGTCGGTCGGCAGCGCGTCGAGGGCGATTTCGGCGTGCGCGGGCAGGGTGGTCGCGGCGGCCAGCAAGGCCAGGGCCAGGGGGTGGCGGGAGAGCGGGCGACGGAGCACTTGGGGCATCGGAGGGGTACCGTGGAAGTCGGGGAGGGCTGGCGGGTGCCGCCCGGCGTGCGGGCGGACCGGGGCCGCCGACCCTGCTGGCGATGGCGTGCAGGTGACGGGCCTGGGGCAATTCGCCCCAGCGGCGGGGCTGGAGGCGAGCGCCGGATCATACAATAATGATTCTCATTAGTTCCATATTTCTCGCCCGCGAACAGCGGCTACCGCATGACGCCGGGGCCGTTTAGGCTCGCCGGCGCTGCCTACCGGAGTGGATTGCCCATGCTGATCGCCATTCCCGACCTGCTCGGCCCGGACCAGGTCCGCCGCTACCGCGACGCGCTGTCCGCGGCGGCCTGGGTGGACGGTCGCGCCACCGCCGGCCACGCCGCCCTGAAGGCCAAGCACAACCAGCAGCTGGCCCCGGACGACCCGCTGGCGCGCGAGCTGGGCGAGGTGATCGTGCAGGCGCTGCTCGCCCACCCGGCCTTCATGTCCGCGGTACTGCCCCTGCGCGTGCTGCCGCCGCGCTTCAACCGCTACGTCGGAGGCGGCAGCTACGGCTTCCACGTCGACAACGCGGTGATGAACGTGCCCGGTGCGGTACTGCGCATCCGCACCGACGTCTCCTCGACGCTGTTCTTCAGCGACCCGGACGAATACGACGGCGGCGAACTGGTGATCCAGGACACCTACGGCGAGCAGCGCGTGAAGCTGCCCGCCGGCCACCTGGTGGTCTACCCGGGCACCAGCCTGCACCAGGTGACCCCGGTGACCCGCGGCGCGCGGCTGGCGTCGTTCTTCTGGACCCAGAGCCTGGTGCGTGACGACGCGCAGCGGCGCCTGCTGTACCAGATGGACCAGGCCATCCAGTCGCTCACCGCGAAGGGGGGCGGCGAGGACGAGGTGGCCGCGCTGATCGGCGTGTACCACAACCTGCTGCGGCAGTGGTCGGAGACCTGAGCGTGCGCGATGCCGACGCGCCGCGCCCGCCGCCGCTGGCGCGGATCCCGCCCCAGGTCGCGTGCGTGGACGACTACCTGCCGCTGGCGCGCGAGCGCATCGACCCTGCCGCCTGGGCCTACCTCGACGGCGCCGCCGCCGACGGCCACACCGCGCGCGACAATGCCGCCGCCTTCGCGCGCATCCGCCTGCGCAACCGCGTGCTTGCCGATCTTTCAGGCGGCCATGCGCGCGTGACGCTGTTCGGCGACACCTACGATTTCCCGGTCCTGCTGGCGCCGGTCGCGCACCAGAAGCTCGCGCATCCCGATGGCGAACTGGCCACCGCGCTCGGCGCTTCGGCGATGCGCGCGGGCATGGTGGCCAGCACCGAATCGAATGCAACGATCGAGGAGATCGCGCGCGTTTCCCGGTCGCCGCTGTGGTTCCAGCTGTACCTGCAGCGCGACCGCGGCTTCACGCTCGAGCTCGTGCGGCGTGCCGAGGCCGCGGGCTGCCGCGCGCTGGTGCTGACCGTGGACGCACCGGTGAATGGCGTGCGCAACGGCGAACAGCGCGCCGGCTTCGTGCTGCCGCCGGGGATCGAGGCGGCCAACCTGCGCGGCCTGGCGCCGTTCGCGCCGGCGGTGGTGGCGCCGGGGCAAAGCCTGTTCGACAGCCCGCAGGTCGCCGCGGCGCCGGGCTGGCGCGACGTCGAATGGTTGCGCGCGCACGCCACGCTGCCGCTGCTGCTCAAGGGCATCACCCGTGCCGACGACGCGCAGCGCGCGCTGGAAGCGGGGGCCGACGGCATTGTCGTGTCCAACCACGGCGGCCGCGTGCTGGATACCCAGGTCGCCACCATCGACGCCTTGCCGGCCGTCGCGGAGGCCGTGCAGGGCCGGGTGCCGCTGCTGCTCGACGGTGGCATCCGCCGCGGCAGCGATGCATTCAAGGCCATCGCGCTGGGGGCCGATGCGGTGCTGGTCGGGCGGCCCTGCCTGCATGCGCTGGCTGCGGCCGGGGCGTCGGGCGTGGCGCACGTGCTGCACCTGTTGCGGGTCGAACTGGAAATGACGATGGCCCTGTGCGGCTGTCGCACGCTGGCCGACATCGACCGGTCGTCGCTGGTGTTGCCAGGCGCTCAGCCCAGCCCGTAGCGCTTGAACACGCGGCGCAGCGAGCGCGCGTCGACCACGGTGTCGGCGTGCAGGCCGGCCCGGCGCGCACCCTGCACGTTGGCGAAGCTGTCGTCGACGAACAGCGTGCTTGATGCCGCCCAGCCCAGCCGCTCGAGCGCGTGCACGAAGATCACCGGATCGGGCTTGCGCATGCGCAGTGCGCCGCTGCACAGCACGCGCCCCTCGAACCGCGGGAACACCGGCGCAATGATGCGCGGGATGGCTTGTGCCATCAGCACGCCGTTGTTGGTCAGGATGCCGAGGGTCAGCCCGGCATCGAGCGCGGAAACCCGTGCCAGCACGGCGTCGTCGGCGAGGCTCCCGGCCATCCGCGCGGCGATCCAGCGTGCCTCGTCCACGGGTTTGCCGATCCCGTCGCCGAGTCGTGCGAGGTAGTCGCCCGTGTCGATCGCGCCGCCGTCGTACCAGGCTTCGAGTCCCGAGGTGAACAGCACCTCGCGCACCCGCTCATGCGCGCAGGCGGCGAATGCGGCCAGGTGGGCGATGCGCTTCTCGTGGTGGTAGCGCGCCAGGACCTGGTCGAAGTCGAACAGCACCTGGCGGATGCGCGGCCTCATCCCGCCGCGGCCACCTTGAACGCTTCGCGCGCCGCGGCCAGCGTTTCAGAGACCACCGCCGCGTCGTGCGCGCTGGACACGAAGCCGGCCTCGAACGCCGACGGTGCCAGGAACACGCCGCGCTCGAGCATCGCGTGGAAGAAGCGGTTGAACGCGGCGGTGTCACAGGCCACCGCCTGCGCGTAGGTGTCGACGTTCGGTGCATCGGTGAAGAACAGGCCGAACATCGCGCCGACCCGGGTGGTGGTGAACGCCACGCCGGCCTCGCGCGCCGCGGCTTCCAGCCCGTCGCACAGCGCGTGCGTGGTCGCTTCGAGCGCGTCGTGGAAGCCGGGCGCCGAGACCAGGTCGAGCATCGCCAGCCCCGCCGCCATCGCCACCGGGTTGCCGCTCAGCGTGCCGGCCTGGTAGACCGGGCCGGCGGGCGCGATCTGCTGCATCAGTTCGCGCCGTCCGCCGTAGGCGCCCACCGGCATGCCGCCGCCGATGATCTTGCCGAAGGTGCTGATGTCGGGCGTGACGCCATAGCGCGCCTGCGCGCCACCGAGCGCCACGCGGAAGCCGGTCATCACCTCGTCGAAGATCAGCAGCGCGCCATGCTGCGTGCACAGCGAGCGCAGGTGCTGCAGGTAGCCTTCGCGCGGCGGCAGGCAGTTGGCGTTGCCGACGACAGGCTCGATGATCAGGCCGGCGATCTCCTCGCCGGCGGCCGCGAACAGCGCGCTGGCCGCGTCGAAGTCGTTGTAGGGCAGGGTCAGCGTGAGGTCGGCCAGCGCCTTGGGCACGCCCGGCGAGTTCGGCACGCCGAAGGTCAGCGCGCCGCTGCCGGCCTTCACCAGGAACGAGTCGCCGTGGCCGTGGTAGCAGCCTTCGAACTTGACGATCTTCTGGCGCCCGGTGGCGCCACGCGCGAGCCGGATCGCCGACAGCGTGGCTTCGGTGCCGGAGTTGACCATCCGCACCATCTCGCACGAGGGCACCAGCGCGGCGAGGCGTTCGGCCATCGTTACCTCCGCCGGGCACGGCGCGCCGTAGGACAAGCCGTTGCCGATCGCGGCCTGCACCGCTTCGCGCACGTGCGGATGGTTGTGGCCGACGATCATCGGCCCCCAGGAGCCGACGTAGTCGATGTAGCGGTTGCCATCGACGTCGAACAGGTACGCGCCATCCGCGCGCTGCACGAAGAACGGCTCGCCGCCGACCGACTTGAACGCGCGCACCGGCGAATTGACGCCGCCGGGCAGCAATTGGCGGGCGCGTTCGAACAGGGCGTGGGACTGGTCGTGGTTCATGGGGTCATGGCTCGGAAAGGGGAGGGGCGTGGCGGTGCGCAGGTGGCGCTCACGCGCGGTCGATCGCGGTGCGAGGTGCATCGAACAGGCTTGCGTAGGCCCTGGCCGCGGCCACCGGATCGGGCGCTTCGAACACGCCGCCGATCACCGCCAGCAGGTCGGCGCCGGCGGCCAGCAGCGGCACCGCATTGTCGGGGGTGATGCCGCCGATCGCCACCCGCGGCACGCCGAGCGTGGCGGCGTCGCGCAACAGGTCGGGCGTGGCGCGGCGCGTGGTGGCTTTCGAGGTCGTCGCGAAGAACGCGCCGAAGGCGACGTAGCTGGCGCCCGCCGCGACCGCGCGTTCGGCCAGCGCCAGCGAGTCGTAGCACGAGGCGCCGATCAGCGCATGCGCGCCGAGCGCGCTGCGTGCTTCGCGCAGGTCGCCGTCCTCCTCGCCCAGGTGCGCGCCGTCGGCCCCGCACTCGGCGGCCAGCCGCCAGTCGTCGTTGACCAGCAGCGGCACGCCCGCCAATCGGCAAGCCGGCAACAGCGCCGCAAGCTGCGCCCGTTTCGTCGCCATGTCGGCGCGCTTGTTGCGGTACTGCAGCCAGGCGGCGAACGGCAGCAGCGGAACGGTCCGTGACAGCAGCCGCGCGGCGTCGGGTTCGTCCGGCGTGACCAGATACAGGCCCGAAGCCGTGGTTCCACGCGACCGCGCGGGATGGGACAATGCCGGGGATTCCTGCTCATGCATGCGCGCATTATCCGATGAACGACACCCCCTATCGCAGCTGGATGTGCGTCGTCTGCGGCTTCATCTACGACGAAGGCGCCGGCCTGCCCGACGACGGCATCGCCGCGGGTACCCGCTGGGAGGACGTGCCGGACACCTGGACCTGCCCGGACTGCGGCGTCACCAAGGACGATTTCGAGATGCTGGCGCTGTAGCGCCTGCCGGCCACGGGCGCCGTCGCGCGGCCTCGCCTAGTGCAGGCGCGCGCTGCCGCGCCCGGCCTCGACCAGCCGCTGGCGCACCCGTACCGCGTCGTCGGCGTGGGGATGGCGCTGCAGGTAGTGCAGCAGGTCCTCGCGCGCGCCGCCGTAGTGGCCGAGCGCCAGGTAACCCAGTCCGCGATCGCGCAACGCTTCGGCATTGTCCGGCGCCAGCTTGAGCACCCGGTCGGCGCTGCGCGTCGCGCGCTCCCAGTCGCCGCGTTCCTCGTACACGCCATGCAGGTTGCGCAGCACGCGCACCAGGATCGTGCGATGCGAGGCCGGATGCAGGATGCGCGACAACGCGTCGTCGTCGGGTGCGTCGCCGCCCATGTGCGCACGCGCGCGCTGGCGCAGCTCGTCGACGTCCAGCGGGCGGCCGCGGTTGAACGGGTCCATCACCAGCATGCCGTCATCGACCGGCAACCGCACCAGGAAGTGCCCGGGAAAGGAGATCCCGTCGAGCGGCAGGCCGACCCGGCGCGCCACCTCCATCTGCACCAGGGCCAGCGAGATCGGATTGCCGAGGCGCCGGTCCAGCACCTCGTTGAGGTAGCTGTTGCGCGGGTCGTAGTACTCGTCGTGGTTGCCGGCGTAGCCGATCTCCTCGAACAGCAGGCGGTTGATTGCGCGCATCGTCTGCGTACGGTGCGCACCGCCATCGATCGAATCCTGCACGCGCGCCGCGTGCTCGCGCACCTGGGCCTCGTACTGCGCGGGATCAAGGCCGGGGTACTCGTCGCGCGCGATCAGCAGCGCGACGCCCAGCAGCGGCAACGCCTCGTCATCGAGCGCGGCGAGCGCGTTCCAGTCCGGCAGCGCAGGGGAGTCGTCCATGGCCCCAGACTGCGCCGCGCGCGGGCGGTCCGCAAGCCTTGTGCGTACCCGTGCTCAGGGCGCATCCTGCAGGGCCGGGGACAGGCGCAACGGCATGCCGTCCTCCAGTCCCAGCCGCGCCGCCTCGCCGGCGTTGAGTTCCAGCACGTAGCGCGCCGGCGCCTTGCTCGGATACGGCGGGCAACGGTCGCCCGCGGAGCAAGGCGGCACGTCGCGCTGCTGCGACACCAGCTTCAGTGCGTCGTCGAAGTAGAGGATGTCGAGCGCGATGCGCGTGTTCTTCATCCAGTACGCCTGCGGCGCCTCGCGTTCGTGGATGAAGAGCATGCCGTGGCCGTCGGCGAGTTCGTCGCGGAACATCAGCCCGCGCGCGCGTTCGGCGTCGTCGTCGGCGATCTCCACGGCATAGCGCTTGCCGGCCAGTTCCACCCAGTCGTCGCCGGCGCTGGCGCAACCGGTGCCCAGCGCCAGCAGGAAAGCGGCGCACGCCGCGCGGAACAGGGACATCGATCGATCCTCGTGGAAACCTGCTGCGGACCATCGTGCACCCATCGGCGGTCGTCAAGGCGTGCGCCGGCGCGTCAGGGGCTATGCAAGCGCCGCCCGAACCTGCAGAATGCGCGCCCCGCATCGGCCGGGCCCGGCGGACCCCCGCCAGGCCACCCCCGGAGCCCGAAAAATCTTCCCCGGAAGGTATTGACGGACCCGGAAAACAGGCTAGAATGTGCGGCTCACTTCGACGAAACGCCTTCGGGCCGGAACTTGAAGGGAAGCTGACTCGGACCCCTTCACGGGGTGTTGACGAAAGCAAAAACCGCGCTATCATGTGCGGCTCCCCTGAGGCGAAAGCCGACGGGTTTGGAAGCGAGGCGCTGAGGCCTGTTTCCCTGATCTTTGACAGTGTGCGCAGGTGACTTGTGCGGGCGTCTGGCCGGTGGATGACTGTCCATCTTGCAGACGTTCGTAACAGAGCAACAAGTCAATTCAAATGCAGAAATGCAATCGAGTGATTCGAGCTCGGGACGACGACTGCACTCAAGCTATTTGGACGCAAGTCCAGAAAAATTTAAGTGAAGAGTTTGATCCTGGCTCAGAGTGAACGCTGGCGGCAGGCCTAACACATGCAAGTCGAACGGCAGCACAGGGGAGCTTGCTCCCTGGGTGGCGAGTGGCGGACGGGTGAGGAATACGTCGGAATCTGCCTATTTGTGGGGGATAACGTAGGGAAACTTACGCTAATACCGCATACGACCTTCGGGTGAAAGTGGGGGACCGCAAGGCCTCACGCAGATAGATGAGCCGACGTCGGATTAGCTAGTTGGCGGGGTAAAGGCCCACCAAGGCGACGATCCGTAGCTGGTCTGAGAGGATGATCAGCCACACTGGAACTGAGACACGGTCCAGACTCCTACGGGAGGCAGCAGTGGGGAATATTGGACAATGGGCGCAAGCCTGATCCAGCCATGCCGCGTGTGTGAAGAAGGCCTTCGGGTTGTAAAGCACTTTTGTTGGGAAAGAAAAGCAGCCGGCCAATACCCGGTTGTTCTGACGGTACCCAAAGAATAAGCACCGGCTAACTTCGTGCCAGCAGCCGCGGTAATACGAAGGGTGCAAGCGTTACTCGGAATTACTGGGCGTAAAGCGTGCGTAGGTGGTTCGTTAAGTCTGATGTGAAAGCCCTGGGCTCAACCTGGGAATTGCATTGGAAACTGGCGAGCTAGAGTACGGTAGAGGGTAGTGGAATTCCTGGTGTAGCAGTGAAATGCGTAGAGATCAGGAGGAACACCCGTGGCGAAGGCGACTACCTGGACCAGTACTGACACTGAGGCACGAAAGCGTGGGGAGCAAACAGGATTAGATACCCTGGTAGTCCACGCCCTAAACGATGCGAACTGGATGTTGGGTTCAACTAGGAACTCAGTATCGAAGCTAACGCGTTAAGTTCGCCGCCTGGGGAGTACGGTCGCAAGACTGAAACTCAAAGGAATTGACGGGGGCCCGCACAAGCGGTGGAGTATGTGGTTTAATTCGATGCAACGCGAAG